>Ga0208301_1000143_pt1 | contig 26351 bp, 21 predicted proteins | sample 25BtaG_FD_184100 | JGI IMG/M metagenome (GOLD analysis project Ga0208301, IMG submission 184100) | Marine viral communities from Cariaco Basin, Caribbean Sea - 25B_WHOI_OMZ_CsCl (SPAdes) (version 2) | ecosystem: Environmental > Aquatic > Marine > Oceanic | place: Caribbean Sea: Cariaco Basin...
GTGCCAAACCCGGCCACCACAATGCCGGAGAAGCCGCCGAGAAATTTGCCCGGCAGGGTCATCAAGGAACTGAACAGTGCGTACTGGGTGGCGGTAAATGACGCGCTGGTCATGCTCGAGAGCCAGGCGATCAGTGCCACATTGGCGATGCCGCCGCTCAGGTTATCGGCACTGACCACCGCCGCCAGCGTCACGAGATTGGGCGGATACTGGGCCAGCAGAACAAACAGGAGGTTGGTGGCAGCGGTCATGATGGCGCCCAGCAGAAGGATGCGCCGCACGCCGTAGCGAACCACCATCACGCCACCAAGCAACGAACCGGCGATGGTCATAAAGAAGCCAAAGATCTTGGTCACATCGGCCACTTCGGTTTTACTGAACCCCATGAAATCCAGGTAGAACGGATTCGCCATCACCCCCATGGCGATGTCCGCAATCCGATAAACTGCCACCATCAGCAGAATGGCGATGGCCAGTTCTTTATAACGGCGAAAGAAATCCAGGAAGGGCCCGGCCACGGCGGCATAAAACCAGCCAATCAGCCTCGCCAGACGGGGATTGAGATGGGTGCGCTTGCTGGCCTCCTGCTCGATCTTGTGGGCAATGTCCTGAGCGGCAGCAAAATGGTTTACCCGGGGTTCGCGCACAATCAGAACCGTCAGGGCACCGACCCCCACCAGGGCCGCCATCACCTCATAAGACACCTGCCAGGACCAGAATTCCGCCAGATACAGGGCGCCGGCACCGGCCACCAGCAACGCCAGCCGGTAACCAAAGATATAGGTCGCAGCCAGCGCCGCCTGCAGCCGCTCGCCGGCAATCTCAATACGGTAAGCATCAATGGCCACATCCTGGGTGGCGGAGGAAAAGGCCACCAGCAACCCGCACAGGGCCATCATCTCCGGTGCCACCGTGGCATCCACATGGGCCATCAGGTAAAGCCCAGTGGCGATGCCGGCCTGGGCGAAGATAATCCAGCTCCGCCGCTTGCCCAGTACTCGATCCAGCAACGGCAATTTCAGGCGATCCACCACCGGGGCCCAGAACACCTTGATGGAGTAGGTAATCCCGAGCCAGCTGAAGAACCCGATGGTGGCCGTTTCCACCCCCACATCCGCCAGCCGGGCATTCAGAGTGGAGAACACCAGCAAAAACGGCAGACCGGCGGAAAAACCCAGGAACAGCAGCGCAATCACCTGCCAGCGAGTGTAGGTGTATAGCGTGTCCCGGATCAGGGAAAGGCGGGTGCCTGTGTAGATGGTGAAACCCCCGGGTCAGTCGCGGAAATTATTGAACTGCAGCGGGATATCCAGCTCAGCTTCGCGCAGCATGGCGATGGCTTCCTGGAGATCGTCCCGCTTCTTGCCGGTCACCCGCACCTTGTCGCCCTGGATACTGGCCTGGACCTTCATTTTCTGATCCTTGATCATCTTCACAATCTTCTTGGCCATATCGGTTTCAATGCCCTGCTTCAGCAGTAGATGCTGTTTCACCAGCTTGCCGGACTTGCTGTCGCCGTCCTCGGCCAGCGCACGGGAATCAATGTTCCGTTTGGCAAAGGCCATCCGCAGCATATCCAGCAACTGCTCAAGCTGGAACTCCTGCTCGGCACTGATAGTGATGCCCTTGTCATCCAGTTCGATGTCCGCCTCAACGTTCTTGAAATCCCAGCGATTGCCCAGCTCCCGCTTGGCCTGGTCCACCGCGTTGGTGACTTCGTGCATATCGATTTCTGAAACAATGTCAAAAGAAGGCATGGTCGTTATTCTCCATCAGGGGGAAGAAGGTATACTTCTTTAATTTGCAGGGGATGATACCAACCCCTGACGACTCCCGCACCTGACAACGGACTGGTAAAAAGTAGATAACAATGCCAAATCTGGACCTTCCCATCCTTGTAGTAGACGACGCGAAATTCAGCAGTATGGTGGTTGGACGCACCCTGCGAAATGCCGGATATCGCGACGTACGCATCGTCAACAATGCCCCGGAAGCCCTGCAGCTGATCGAACAGCGCCCGGTAAGCGTGCTGATCGCCGACTGGCTGATGCCGGAAATGGATGGGCTGGAGCTGACCGACCAGGTACGCCAGCAGGACGAGCAAAATAACCACTACACCTACGTGATCCTGCTCACCGCCCGGGAGAGCGTCGAGGCCCTTTCGGAAGCTTTCGACCGGGGCGTGGACGATTTCATCTACAAATCCGATATGACCAAGCAGCTGATCCCCCGCATCTTCGCGGCGGACCGCATGGCCGACCGACAGAATACCCTGCTGCGGGCCAACTCCCTACTGATCGAGAATAACCGGGAACTGGAATCCACCAACATCATTGATCTGGAAACCGGCCTCTGCAACACCAAATACGGCCGTGAGCGCCTGGCCAAGATGCTGCGCCACGCCGAATCCCGGGGCGGCTCCTCAGCCTATGTGCTCTGCGGCATCCGCAACTGGCAGGAACTCAAGCGCAAACACCCGCCCACCGTCATGAGCGAGCTGGCCATCGGCATCGCCCGCCGCCTGAGCACCCTCATTCGCCCCATTGATGCCCTGTGCCGGGTAGGCGATAACCAGTTCGCCATCATTGCCTACTTTCCGAACAGCGACCACTGCACGAACACCGCCTTCCGGCGAGTGTTCGACGGCATCAACCACAAGGCCCTGAAAACCACCGCCGGCTATATCTCCGTGGAAGCCGGCATGGCGCTGTGCAAAGCCGACGCCCAGAACGGCACGCCCTCCATCCAGGATGTGGAGCGGGCTGCGGTGCAGGGGCTGGTAGATGCGTACGATACACGGCGGTTTACCGAGACTGCGCCAGAAGTTAGTGCAACGGCATAACCAGGTTTGTCGGATTACGGCTTCGCCTAATCCGACCTACCCTTCCTCCGAAATTGAGTGCTGCACGTAGGTCGGATTAGCAAAGCGTAATCCGACAACTAATCCGCCAATCAAGCTCCATTTCAGCGACACACTCAGTAACACTGCGACACACTTCACAAACAGACAGGAAGGCGCGGAAGACTTATTCTGCAATTGTGGATTTAAGCAGTATCCCCCATGGCGGAGGAGCCGAGTAGTACCTCCGCCGCCATATGGGGAAACGAATCCACCGAATTAACGAATTTTTCAGGCACTTTCGTTCTTTCCTTGTTTTTTGGCCAGCTTTTTAGCTGGCCTTTTTATTTTCCACTCCAGACGTTCCCGCACCAGTTCCGTTATACTCCCGCTATAACGACTCCAAAAACAGTGCTGTAACCATGAAAACCCTCGGAACCGCCTCCGTCGCTGCCCTGCGCCAATACGTTCGTGCAGCCGAATCCGCCGGCATGGACATCAATCGGCTTTTTGATCAGGCCGAACTGGACCAGAACATCCTCGATACGGATGACGGCCGCATTAATGGCGAGCAGTTTCAGAACTTTATCCGTTTATTGTGCGAACAAACCGGCAACCCGATTCTGGGCCTGGAAACCGGGGATTTTGTTCAGCCGGGTTCCTACAGCGTACTTGGCTACATCACCATGAGCTGCGCCACCCTGGGCGAGGCCGTGGCACGCATTGCGCCGTTCGAAAAACTCGTCGGCGATATGGGCACCACCAGCCTCGCCATGAAAGGCGAAGACATCAAACTGACCTGGAACTGCAACTACACCGATCCCGTCGTCCGGCCGCAACTGGTCGATAACGTGTTTGCCTCCTGGGTGAACTACGCCCGCTGGCTTGCAGATAATCAGGAGGCGTCACCCAGCTCGGTAAAACTCCGCCGATCCTCGCCGGGTTCAGAGTTTGAAACTGCCTACCAGGAGCGCTGGCACTGCCCAGTCGCTTTCTCAGCGGATGAAAACAGCCTTACCCTCAAGAAAAGCCTGCTGGAAATCCGCCTGAGACAACCCGACCCCCTGCTCCGCAAAACCCTGGAAGCCCACGCCCTGAGCCAGCTGGCCTCTCTGGATACCGACAGCGACTTAACCTCTAAGGTGCGCCACAGCATCCAGCAACAGCTGATGCAGGGTATTACACGGCAGGACATGGTGGCCGAAGACCTGGGCATGACCAGCCGAACGCTGCAGCGAAAGCTGAGCCAGGAAGGCGTGTCTTACCAGAAACTGTTAGATGAGGTGCGGCAAAAAATGGCCGAGGACTATCTTCGCAACAGCGAGTTGGCCATTCCGGATATTGCACTGCGGCTGGGATACAGTGAAACCACGTCGTTTCACCGGAAGTTCAAGGCGGTCACGGGGAAGACGCCCGGAGAGTTTCGCCAATTGGAGGAAAACCCAAAAACCTGAACGACCAAGGCCGGTGCAAGCTTCCAGAAACGTGGAGCGCCAGGGATGGCGCGACCGAGCCCTACATGGACGTATTTACGGGCGTTTTCTGGAAGCTTGCACCGGCCTTGGTCCGGCACGAAGCCTCAGTCTTATAGCTTGCGGCCTTTGCCAGCAGCAATCCGCAGACGCAGCGCATTCAGCTTGATAAAGCCTTCCGCATCCTTCTGATCGTACGCACCCTGATCTTCCTCAAAGGTGGCAATCTTCTCGTCGAACAGAGAATCCTCAGACTTACGGCCAACCACATCCACATTGCCCTTGTAGAGCTTCAAGCGAACGGTGCCGTTCACATAGTGCTGGGTCTGATCAATCAGCGCCTGCAGCGCCTCACGCTCCGGGGACCACCAGTAACCGTTGTAGATCACCTCGGCGTAGCGCGGCATGATGCTGTCTTTCAGATGCGCCACTTCGCGATCCAGCGTGATGGACTCGATGGCACGATGGGCACGCAGCATAATGGTTCCGCCCGGGGTCTCGTAACAGCCGCGGGACTTCATGCCCACGTAGCGGTTCTCGACGATGTCCAGACGGCCAATACCATTGGCACCGGCCAACTTGTTCAGGGTTTCCAGAACCACGTGGGGCTTCATGTCCTGACCATCAATGGCAACAATGTCGCCCTTCTTGTAGGTCAGCTCAACGTAGGTCGGCTCATCCGGCGCGGCTTCCGGAGACACACTCCAGCGCCACATATCTTCCTCGGCTTCCGCCCAGGGATCTTCCAGATTGATGCCTTCGTAGGAAATGTGCAGCAGGTTGGCATCCATGGAGTACGGGCTCTTGCCCTTCTTCTTCTCCACCGGAATGTTGCGCTCATCGCAGTAGGCCAGCAGCTTCTCGCGGGAATTCAGATCCCACTCACGCCAGGGCGCAATCACCTTCACACCCGGCTTGAGCGCGTAGGCACCCAGTTCGAAACGCACCTGATCGTTACCCTTGCCGGTCGCACCGTGGGAAATCGCATCGGCCCCAGTCTCGTTGGCGATATCGATCAAACGCTTGGCAATCAGAGGACGGGCAATGGACGTACCCAGCAGGTACTCGCCCTCGTAGATGGTGTTCGCGCGGAACATCGGGAACACGTAATCGCGCACAAACTCCTCGCGCAGGTCCTCGATGTAGATTTCCTTAACGCCCAACGCCTCGGCTTTCGCCCGCGCCGGCTCAACTTCCTCGCCCTGGCCGATGTCGGCGGTGAACGTCACCACCTCACAGTTATAGGTATCCTGCAACCACCGAACGATGACGGAAGTATCCAGGCCACCGGAATAGGCCAGCACCACCTTTTTGATATCAGACATGCCCTTGCTCCAGACTGAACAGAATGGATGTGTTGAAAATAAGGGCCATATTGTACGGGAGAGCGGGGGGAATGGCTATTAGCCAGCCGCCTGCTGCCCAACTGCCTCTTCCCGAATGCCGTCCCAGCCTTCCTTGATGGAGCGAAGCAGATCCGCCACTTCGTCCAGCTTGGCCACGTCATTCTTGGCATTGGCCTGGAACAGCGTTCGCTCCATGTAGTCATAAAGCCCTTCGAGCCGCGCCGCCAGATCACCGCCCTGCTCGAAGTCCAGGAAACTACGCAGCCCACCAATAATCTCGATGGCCTTGGTGATCAGCTTGCCTTTGCCCTCGTAATCCTTCGCCTGCATCCGGGCCTTGGCCATGTTGATGCGCTCCAGGGCCCCGTTGTACAGAAGCTGAATCAGCTTATGCGGGTCGGCATCGGTGATGCTGGTTTGAGTGTTTACCCGCTGGTATGCCTGTAAACCGTTCATAGTTGACCTCGTTTGTCGCTAAAACCGATTCTTTTTAATCAGTTCTTCTGGTTATTCTGGGGGGACAGTGCGGCCAATTGCTGCGTTACGTAATCCCGGGTGCTGTTGAGCTGGGAAATCAGGGAATCGGCGGCGCTGAACTGGGCGACCAGGCGTTCTCGATAGGAGGCAATCCGCTCATCCAGTCGTGCCCGGCTCTGCTGAATCTGCTCCAGATCCCGGTTCAGGCTCTCGGTACGCGATTCAATGGCACCATCCGAACCTACAAAATTGGTAACCAGATTCACCGTGCGCTCGCCCACTCCCTCTATGAAGTTGATGGAGCCACGGCTGCCGGTTTGATCACCCAGGACCCTCACTTGCAAGCCGGAGGCGTCGCCATTGCCACTGCCCAAAAACAGCACCTGCCCGTCGCCCTCGGCTGTACGACCACCGATCGTGCCCGCCACATCGGAGCCAGCAGTGCCGGTGGCTAAAGCCAACCCATAGGCTGAACCGTCTTCCGCACTGGTGATGCCAACATTGGAATTGCTGCCATAGGTGGAAGATGTAAATGTCAGCTTGCCACCGGCATCCAGCCCAACCTGGACAGAAACATCCGCTGCGCTCAGGGCATTATTTGCATTCAACTGCGCCTGCAACTCATCCACAAACGCCTGAGGAGAGGTGTAATCGCCCTGGGTCAGGGTGATGCTGGCTGAGGTTTCGCCGTCTACCTGGAACGTTAGCTCGTCATTGGCCGCTGTGATGGAAAGGGGCGTGGTTCCATTCGCAGACAAAGCGGTGCTACCGGCAAGCAAACCCTGAGTCGCGGCCTGAGTGATATTGATGTCGTAAGTGCCCGGCACGGTATTCAGCCCGCTGCGAACAAACTCCACCTGGCTGTCGGTGGTGCGGCCCTGCTCGGCAAACAGCGCCGTAACGTCGTCCGGATAGGCCTTGAGTTGCTCCTCAAACTTGGCGCGATCAAACTCAAGGCCGCCGGTTTCAAAATTGGTGGTGATGCCTACGTCCGCAAGGCTGCGCACATTGGCGTTCTCAAGCCCCGGAACCACCCGGGTGAGAATACTGCGTAACTGGTTCTGAATACCCCGAACCGTGGAATCACCGGTCAGGAGGCTGCCAACGCCCGCTTCGGCATTAAATCCGGCAAGACTGTCGATGGTTGACTGCAAGCCATTGAACTTATCCACGAAACCCTGCACGCGATCTGCCACGGCGCCAAAGTCCTGCTCAACCTTTACCGTCGACTTGCCCGTTGCCTGAATATCAAACGTCAGGCCATCAATCACATTCTCGAAGTTGTTGGTGGAACGGGTTACCGCAACACCATTGATTTCCATGACTGCATCGGCGGCAGCGATGGTTTCGGTCAGCCCCGCGCCTATGTCCATTCCTGAGTTGAATGCAAAGCGGGACAAGCCCAGATTGTCGGTGTCGGTGCCACCATTATCGCCGGCTACGGAAATACTCACAGCATTGGCTGTACCGGTTTCATCGGCGGAGAGCACAAGCTGGAAACCATTGCCGGTATCGATAACACCAGCAGAAACCCCGGCGTCAGATTCATTGATCGCGTTCGCCAGCCCCTGCAGCGTATCGTTACTGCCGTCGACGGTGATGTTGGTGGTCTTGTCACCCACAGACAAAGTGAGCGAACCCTGCCCCACACTGGTAGCATCCCGGTCTGCAAAGACCGCATTCGACGCAAGTGCCTGGGCCTGGGCCAGACTGGTAACGTTTACATTATAGGTACCGCGATTTGCCTTGGTGCTATCAACGGAAACCGCAATATCCTCGTTGGAGGAGCTCGCCGAAAAGGCCTTCAGATTATCCGGCGCACTCAGCTGGCGCATGGGTAGGCGCAACTCGGTTACCGCACTCCGCAGCTTGCCATAGGCCGACAACAGCGCCTCGGTTTTCTGGGTCTCCTGAGTCAACCGGGTATCGGTCGGCTTGCGCTCGGCAGCAACCAACTGATCCACCAGATCAGAGGTAAGAACCCCGGACCCAACGCCTAACGATGAAATTGCCATAACCATGCCTCCTCAGGGGGGCGAAAATCCGTACTGATCAGTTTATCGGCAAAAAGCGGCAAAACTTTGCCCTTTTCTCTCGCCATTTTGTAACAACCTGTAAGTAGGCCGGATCGGATGCCAAAGAAAGCCTTCTTCTAAACTCACATTCATTCACCCGCGCCAAAACGCAAAACACCGCCAATCCCAAAGGAAAGGCGGTGCTGAAATACCGTCATTTTGAATCAAAGTAAAAGCGGCAATACCTCAAACCTTGATGTTAAACAACGTCAGCGGTTCATCCTGCTGCAAATTTTCTGCCAACCTCAATGCCACTTCGTCCGGAATCTGGCGAATCACTTCCTGGGTCTTTTGATCCACCACCTTCACGATGGTCTGGCCCAGATCGTTATCCACCTCGAACTGCAGATCCCGCTGTACATTCTGAACAAAATCGTTCAGCTGGCTAACCGCATCGTCCAGCTCCTCCCGCTGAGCTTCATTACGTGCCTGCAGCTTTTCAGCTTTCGACACTTCTGGAGTTCCATGGGGCTTCTGAACCGGACTGGCTGCGGCAGACGAAGCAGCCAGGTCGGAGGCATTCTTGCCTTCGGCCTGAGATGACGACAGTGCCTTCACCGGCGCCTGGTCGCTGGCACGCACCAGCTTCAGGTTCGGGTTGCTCAGGTTAACGTCATTCATAGCTTTACCTCGCTATCCTCAAACGGCGTTAAACCGGAGCCCGAAGGCTCCGGTTTGTACCGCTATGCCCCAATTACTGCAGGAGGGACAGAACCTGCTGCGGACGGGCATTGGCCTGTGCCAGTACGGAGATACCGGCCTGCTGCAGTACCTGGGACTTGGACAGCTTCGCGGTTTCTGCGGCGAAGTCTGCGTCCAGGATACGGCTATTTGCAGCACTCAGGTTTTCTGAGGTGGTTCCCAGGTTCGCAATAGTGGAGTCAAAGCGGTTCTGGACCGCACCCAGCTCGCTTCGAACACCATTTACCGCTTGAAGCGCAGCATCAATCCGCTTGATTGATTCATTCGCATTTTCCACGTCTTTAACATTGAGCTTATCAAGATTTCCTGTGACCGCCTGAGTCTGGCCATCCGTAAACCCTGCGTAAGACTCGTTATTACCGCTCAGAGTGATCGTATCCATTGCCTCAATGGTAACCTGGCCGCGGAACACATCAGCCGCTGACGTATTCCCATTAATTGCCAGCCCTGCGCTAGAGGTTGTCGCTACAGCAGAAGCAGTACCCAAAGCGGTATTTTCAGCGTTAATGGTGATGTTCTTGCCATCTTCATTGGTCAACACCAAGCCGGCAGAGTTGGTGCTAGCTGTAAGACCTTCGATACCAGCATCGTTAATGGCCGCAGCAAGTTCAGTTTTATCAAGCGTTTCCGCCGAACCGCTGGTGACACCTGCGATGGTCTGAGTTACGGTGACCGCGTCTCCGTCACCAACACTAATGCTCAGAGAGTAGGTTGTATCAGTACCTGCGGTATTGCCACTAATAGCGGCGAAACCCAACTCCTGAACGTTGGTCGCTGAGACAGAAGTAAGACCTTCAACATTCGCTTCCCTAATGGCCTGAGCCTTATCTTCCGCAGAATCAGAGTCAGAAGCCCCCACACTTGTCACTTCACCATCACCGACCTGAATCTTCAGATCTCCCTCGGCCAACTTGTCCGAGGTCACATCACTACCACCGGTCATGGAGGCATAAGCACCGATTTGCTCCAGACGGGTGCCCTGAGACAAATCCACACCAATTACTTCGCCTGCGTTGGCTCCAACCTGGAAGTTCTGCTCCCCGAAGGTGCCATCCAGAACCTTTAGGCCATTGAAGGAAGTCTGAGTAGAGATACGCTCAATTTCAGCCAGACGCTGCTGCACTTCCTGGTCCAGAGCTGCGCGATCTGAACCGCTGTTGGTGGCGTTTGCAGACTGGACGGACAGGTCACGAATACGCTGCAGGTTGTTGGTAATCTCGTCCAAAGCACCTTCAGCTGTCTGTGCTAGAGAGATGCCATCGTTAGCATTCCGAGTAGCCACATCCAAACCACGAATTTGCGACTGGAATCGGGTGGAGATTGCCAAGCCAGCCGCATCGTCTTTGGCAGAATTAATACGCAGACCAGAAGACAGACGCTCCAAAGCCTGACTATTCATGTCTTGAGACTTCTGCAACTGGTTCTGAGCAGACAGTGACGCAACGTTAGTATTGATACCGAGAGCCATTATGCTTCTCCTTCGACTGATGTCGTTGTTTCATGAAAGAGGCCTAACGCTCTTTCTAAGTTTTTGGGAGCGCCGCCCTGTTATCCCACTTAACGGCTGCACCAAACCGACCTTTAGTTTTTTTTTAGAAAACCACGTAACAGAATGTAACGAACGGCAAATCCATTCCTCTATTTAAGCCAACCCCCCAGCTCGCCGCTGTACCCCGGCACCATGAAACCAAAAAAATCTCACAAAGTTAGACACTTAAAAAAATTGGCACACGTCTAGCTTAGTGATTCGCAAAACGGCAACTTCACGAATATTTGCCGGTAATTGGCAAAGCAGTCTGAACAAAACCTTGTCAATTCTGGCCCTCTGGGAAGGAGATAAGCTATGCCTCAGGTCATAAACACGAATATCGCTTCGTTAAACGCCCAACGAAACCTGAACGAATCACAACGAGATGCGAACGTTGCGTTTGAGCGACTCTCATCGGGCCTCCGCATTAATTCGGCCAAAGACGATGCGGCTGGCTTGGCGATTTCCACTCGCTTTGAATCGCAAATATCTGGCCTCAATGTGGCGCAGAGGAATGCCAGCGATGGTATTTCTTTGGCCCAAACCACAGAAGGGGCACTCTCTGAAGTCATCGATAATCTTCAGAGAATCCGAGATCTTGCGGTCCAGTCCGCTAATGCTACCAATAGTGCTTCCGACAGGCTCGCGCTAGATCAAGAGGTACAGCAGCGCGTTGAAGAAATCGGACGAATCGCCGAGCAGACCACTTTTAATGGCTTAAAGGTGCTAGATGGGTCGTTTGGCGAGAAGACATTCCAGGTTGGCGCCAATTCTGGAGATACAATCAGCGTTGATCTCTCTAAAGGTTCACGTGCCGACCAAATTGGTTCATTAGCAACATCGGGCACACGACAGGTTTCCGACCAGCCCCTGGCCGCGGGCGACCTAACGATTTCCGTGGGCGACAGCGAAGCCTTCCCGATACCAGGGACCGGCTCAGAAAGCTCTGCCCAGGCGAAGGCTGAAGCCATTGAGCAAGCCAATATTCCTGGCCTACCGACGGTCACGGCCACCAACGTCCAAGACTTGGCATTCTCCGCCGTTGATGGCGCAACAGGCTCCACAGCTGGGACAGGCACCTACACTATTGAATTAACCATAGGCACGACTACGGAAACCATTACCGCGAATCTGGACGCTCCCACGGGTTCAACAGGCGCAACTGCTGACACATTGACTAGCGATGAATTTGCGACAGCTATCAATGACGCGGGAATCGAGGGTTTATCTGCTTCGAAAACAAGCACCGGCGTCGAGTTAACCGATTCGAAGGGCCGCAACGTCACCATTACAAGTGAGTCCAAGACAGTTATTACCGACACCACCGCTGATCCCGCCACGACTTCCACCACAGACTTGGCAGCAGGTTCTTCAGGCTTCCTAGCAGCTGACGTTGGCGCTGTCGGAACGGCAACTAAGTACGGCCAAATCAGCATCGAAGCTCTCGACACCATAACTATAGGTGGAAACACTCCAGGGAAGCTGGGCTTCGTGGCGGGCGAAACGATCGCCGTTTCCGGCAACTTGGAAAGCGTCAACATTAAAACCGTTGAGGGTGCAAATGATGCGATAAAGCGGGTCGATTCTGCTCTTGACTCGATTAACAGCATTAGAAGCGAGCTAGGCGCCATCCAAAACCGCTTCGAGTCAACCATTTCAAACCTGAGTACGACTTCCGAAAACTTAAGTGCCGCCAACAGCCGCATTCGGGACGCTGACTTCGCCGCAGAAACCGCAGAGCTTGCTCGCACGCAAGTACTGCAGCAGGCGGGCCTCTCTGTGCTATCACAAGCAAATGGCCGTCCCCAGCAAGTTCTTCAGTTGCTGCAAGGCTAATAAAGAAAAATGAGAGGGGGCAGGCGTCCTAGGCAACTGCCCGCTCCGCTCACGATCTGCGAGCCTTGTGTTAGAGTGGAAAGCAAAACCAGTATTGGAGTCGAGCGTGGTTCAGAACAAAGCTTTTCAATTTATTCAACGCAGAGAAAACAATCTGCGTTTTTTTAAACAACACTACCCGGACATTTATAGGCAGTTTGTCAACTTCCAGCAAACTCGCGCGGAAGTTACAATCAGCAATTCCGAAGATGAAGTGGACCTCAGCTTCGATGGCCGCTCTCTCTACCAGGGCAAAGGAAAAGCTCGAGCCCATCAGGGCGTTGAACTTTTTAAGAGCACGTTCTCTCAAGGTACGGTACTACCTTCGCAGCCGCCACCCTGGCCCGGCGACTATAAGTATCCCCGGCTTGCCCATAGCGCAATTGATAGAATCGCTCGGTTATCACCTTTGACCCCAAAGGATTACAAGGGCTACCCCATCCCCAACTTTTATCCCTTGGTCGTTTTCCAGGGAGTTGGCCTGGGCTATCAGGTTGAAGAGCTGGTCACGACAACTGAAATTGAAAACGCTTTGATTCTGGAACCCGAGTTAGAGATATTCGGCGCGAGCCTTTTAACTGTCGATTGGGAACGCATCTGTAGAAAGTTCCAGAAAACTGGCCGTTCGCTGCGCTTCCTGATCGGAGTCAAACATACAGAAGAGCATCTGTGGCCGGCACTGATGCGGCATCTAATGTACTACACACCCATTTTCCCAATCATGAACCTGTTCCTAAATGAACGGGGCGATCCAGTGATGGAGACAGTCTCCAAGCGCCTCAACAGAGAAGCTGTGGCATCATTGACTGTATGGGGGCACTACGATGATGAAGTCCGTCAACTTAATAACGCATTGCATGCCTTTCATCTGGGCATCAAAGTCATCCCACCAAAACAGTCAGTAAAATCCAGCATTCCAGTCCTCATTGTCGGTAGCGGCCCGTCACTGGACGATCGCATTGACGACATAAAAGAAGTGCGAGATGAAGTTATTGTCGTCAGCGCCGGCACCGGTCTAAGGGTGCTTATCGAAAATGACATTTACCCCGATTTTCATGTTGAGCTAGAGTCTGACTATCTTAACTACCGGGTCATCAGCTCCTATGATCGAGAAAAACTCAAAGCTGTACGGATCATTGCAGCCTCGCAGATATGCCCCCTAATTTGGGAACTTTTTGGGGAAAAGAGGCTATATTTCAAGCACGAAAACCCTATCGGATCCCTGTTTGCGACTCCGGAAACCAACATCGCCGGTGGCGCTCCCACCTGCACTAACGCAGCCATAGCCCTGTGCTCACAGCTAGGATTTAACAATATATTTCTATTTGGCACTGATTTTGGTTTTCTAAATCACGAGCAGCACCACTCAAAGAGCTCCGTTTATATGGAAAGCGCCAATAAACCAATTGGTACCGAGCTCAAAGAAAGATCAGACAAGACTTTCACAAAGGCCCGCACCTTTCGAGTGCCGGGTGTAAATGAAACCGTAGTGCTCACGACTCAGATTTACTTCACCGCCAAACGAGCGATGGAAGGCCTAATTGAACAAACCACCGACGCTCTTTCCGATTCCCTATTCTTTAACTGTGCAGACGGCGCAGAAATCGAAGGTGCTACATGGACCAGCCGGGAGAGCTTTATCGACAAAATTGTATCCACCACTGGCGGGCAAGGTGAACGCCAGAGAGTTCTACAGAAACTATTCACACAAGAAGCCGAAGCAGTTTCACTCAATGAGCTGGATCAAAAACTGGCCCTCACAGAAAGGAAGTTGAGCACACTCGCACAGAAGCTGGAAAGCTGGCTGACCAATAGGAGAGTGCGCGGCAAAAAAGATATTACTCGACTTTGTTCCGAAATCAGTCGTTACATGGAGGGACAGCTCAAAAACGAAGACCTCGGTTTCTACTACCTCATCCGGGGAACCGTACGACACTTCCTCTACGTTGGTTTTTCCCATACATTGGCAATGGACGACAAGGACCAGATTGCAATATTCCTTGATAAATGGAAAAGGGAGTTCACTGGCACAATGAACAAGCTGCCTTCGCACTTCGCTTCTATCACAGGTAAAAATTACATCCTGAATGAAGATCCATGGGTTACTCAATCGTTAAATGTCCCAGACCTGGCCCAGTGAATTTACAACACGATATGCCCCATAGTGCCTCACGCGCCAAGTGAGTGATAGCTTGGCGCCACAAGCAGGTTATTGGGTTCTACAATGTTTCCACGGACGGTTTTAAAACGGATTATTGCCTAGAACCTGAAAAATAAAGTGGGTCGAATGCGCAGACCACTGCCCGCAGTGTGCCGCAGTTGTAGCCACATTATTGTCAGCATCTTTTGGCAACGCCATTTTGGAAAAAATGGCCTGGTTCTAATCCGGACCAGCGTTCTTCTTGCTTGGGAAATCTCATGAAGAACACTATGAATAAGCGGTGCCTCAGTTATTTGTCGAATCCACGTTATAATAATATGATACTATGAATTTCTGACACCCGTTTAGGGAGAGGAATGGAGCGACAAAATCCTTTCTTTTTATGTATTACAGTAATTTTAGAATCTACAGAAACAGGACTACGATCAACATTTAAACGCGAAAAATTTCGGTTTTTGCTTTCGCCAACAAAGCAATACTTATCATTCTCTTCATAGCCTCGAACAAAACCTGGCAATACAAACTGACTCTCGAAATTATTGGTCAACACCTCTCCTTTGAAGGAATTCAAGATCTTAAATGAGCCGCCGATAAAATCAACACTGTGCGGCATAGTAAGGTTGCTCACTACTACCTTCATGTCACCAGTTTGGAGGTTGACCTCTATTAAGCCGCCATCATATATTCCTCGCTTCCAGTTTCCTGTAACAGAAAACATAGATACATATGCAAAGCTGCCTACAATAACAAGGTCATTACAATGGTGCTGCGCAGATGAGAATTCATTTTTTTTATCACTGAACATGTACTCAAATAAAAGCTCGCCGTCGGGGCCGACCCCAACAATTGAATCATTATAACTCGAAATAAATACCCACCCATCTTTAAAGATCCTTAAACCATGTGGTCTGGACGACTCAGGAAGTGGAATAACTGATGACACGCTATAATCAGCATCAAGTACTACAATCCCTTCGCCTTGAGACGATATAGCAACTCCGTCTTTGTATCTGATCATCCCGTGGATGTTACCTGGATATACCTTTTCAATATTTGGGTAATCAGAGTCGTCTTCCTTGATTTTATAGACACCCCCGCCTGAATCGTCGGTTGCAGTAGAAGGCAAACCACTCGAAATCAGAAGTTCGAAACGCTCATCTTCAAGTTCTGCAATTTCTAGACGCTCTTCCAAGTAATCCGAAATCCTAGCATCCTTACCCCAAGTGTAACCCAATGTTCCAAGCTGTGCTTTTACCTCGGAAACTGACGTGGTGCATATTACGACTTCAAATTCATCAGACCTATTCCGTAGAACCTCCGGCGACTTAATTTCAATTCCATGAAAAAAACCTCCGACCAAATCTGGATTGTTGTCTACTATAAACGCAGGCTTACTTTTAAGTGATTTTTCAGCTACAACACCGCTGCCGAAAAACACTAAATCACGTATTTTCCTACTCATCTACTTAAATACCTTTACCATACAAAACAAATTGCTTACTTGGAGCCCTAGCGCTTCCCTTTGATTCTCGAATTAAAGAAAAATGTTCGCTAAGACTTGCTGATCTTTTAACACTCCTAGACTCTATTAGGTTACTAAATGATGCAAGCCTGTGTTCCACGTACCACCGATAACCACTTTCACTGACACCTAACCATTTAAAGAAAGGCTTAATATCGACTGGCGCACCAGAATACTCTGCCTTTAACGCTAAGATTTTATGAGAATCTACGCGACGATGTCGAATTTCGCGTGCCAAGTGATCATCAAATTTCCTATACCCAGTTCGCTTGAGCTTTAGGAGATCATGAAGATTGTAATAAACCGAACTGCCAGCGCGCTCATATGGATCAAATGTGGCCGAATTCGGCTCAGGCCAAAATCCGAATTGGCATGACTTTGAATTTTGATACAACGGGTCCCACCGAAAAAAGTTACTCAAATATATACCCCGAATATTCCGACGAGCTACTCTTTTTATATCTGGGTATTGATAGTAATTCAGGGTGCGTGTATCAACCTGTGCGCCATTACCTATTAGTGTATCAATCTCAACGTTGAATAGGTCATGTTCCCTACGACACCATCTAGACATCTCAACAGAATCAAAATGACTAAACTTGCCAACCTGTTCAACACTCTGATTTTGTCCCCATATTACTAGTGGGATATTTCGGTCACACGCTATATGAACTGGGAATGCGGTATGAAGACTATGAAAGGGTAATAGAATACTATCGTATTTCCTTAGGCTAGTCTTAATCAACTCTTGGTAAACACGAAAATCTGGATTAAAGACCACGGAGTCAACGTCAAAGTGGGTAATTAGATTATGAAAATTATGCCAGCCGATATCATTTTTAAAAAAGTCGTTCACACTGACAACTAAAGGAGCAAGACCTAAGTCTAGCACCAGCGACAAAACGTAATAATCCTCAGCATCTCCAACCACTGGAACTACGCAGTCATAGGCCCGTTTTTTATTCCCAGACTCCTCTAAAATTTCAAATAAAGATTCACGCCTTTTTTTCCAGTTTATCGCATCCTTTTCTTGATGGGTAATGCACCCACTACAAATCCCGTCATGTAGCACCAACCCAAAAGGGTGGTTTATTGGGTATAGACACCTCTTACAGGCCTCCATATTTTTTAGCCCTCAAGATTGAATACTCTTTATGTAGAACTCTATTGTCTATCGAGACAGCAGCCACCCCTTCAGCCTTCGCCCTCTTGATGACATCTATCCCAACACCTCCCATTAGAATGGTTCTAGACAATGGAAACCTTATGGCTCTAAGCGCCTCAAAGGAAAAGCAATTATCGAAACCATCAGCCCTTGTATCGTATACGATCAGCTCATTACACAAACTATCCAAGCGCTCAAAGTCAACAGCCTCCACTCCAATAAACTTATTTTGACTTGGCACAAAAGCTTTTACTTCGTTTCCATTATAAGTAATTGGGATTAAACACTGTATAGCTTGATGACCAAAGAGTGTTGCCGCTTCTTCTATCAGGGAATAATTTCCTTCAAGTGCCGAAGAAGAGAAGACGATTCGTTCCACAGGAAGACGACGAATCCTTTTGATATCTCCTAATGACCTAATTCCACCACCAAAACTTAAGGGACTTAATGTAGTGCAATTCGCTAATACATCGATATCTGCGTTGTACGCATCCGCCTCGTCTTCCGACCTTACGTATCGCACCACCGTTATTTCGTCACACTCATATTCATCTAAAGAACTCAATACACTCTGTAGGTCACCAAGAGGGCGTAGCAAACTCCAACCATATGATTGGACTGCAACCCCATTTTTCATAATAATTGACGCGCCGATTCTCAAACTACATCCTCCTACAAGATGTGTCGAAGGAGTTCTACACCTGACTGCTGGCTTTTTTCGGGGTGATATTGAACACCTATTACATTACGACTAATAACTATCCCGCTGAACTTATTTAGCGAGTTGGATATTGGGAAACTACGCTGTTTAACCGCATCCCCGTTCACAACAGCGTATTCATGATTGTAGAAGAAGCGACCACGTAAGACATTAGCCCTAGTTAACTTTGATCTGCGCCAATGCCTTGATATATCTGTCTTTCGAAAATCATATTCTGCATGTTCCCAACCATTGTGGGTGCCTGCTCCCTTGAGGCGTTCAACTTTACCACCGAGTATCCCAAGAGTTTGGACTCCGCCATCCTCCTCTGAATACTCAAACATTACTTGAAAACCCAAGCAGATACCCAATAAACGACCATCTGCGCTGACATGATTTCGAACGGCTTCATCAAAACCTGTTTTTTTCAGTTGATGCATGAATCTTCCAGCAGCACCAACACCGGGCAGCACAAGTAACTCACTGCTTATATCTTCAACCCGGTCAATCACATTAACATCGCAATTAACTTTGGAGAGCCAATTAGCGACTGAACGCGTATTACCGATCCCCAAATCTATCAGATCAATTTTCACGATCAATCCCTACTTCGAATTTCGGTTGCGGCCGGCCAACATTTGAAATTTCAAACAAGTCTTTATTAACCCACTGGTTGGCGATAGACCAAAATCTATAAATTTCGATGCCTACATAATCACAAAAGGATTTGATAATTCGATCGGCACATACACCATCATACTTTTTTACGATGCCGATTCCTTCTTCGCGCGACAACTCTCCTTCTCGTATTTTTTCGTTAACTAGATCCGTAGTCCTGCCGAAGCCGAATTTATAATATTTCAACATCATATTAATATTCGTAAACTCTTCGTCCAGCATGGATGCATTAGATATATCACCGGTTTCGCCCTCATCACCTGGACGCAAATTTAGACCTTGGAGAGCAGCGTAAGTAGAATTTTGCTCATTACTCCAATCATCCCATGCAGCACCAAGATAGAATATATTTATTTTTTTCTTATTAAATCTAATTTCATCCGGATAAAAGTAGTGTTCAGCCTTGTAAGCTTCAGTCACAAATTTTTTGATCCACTCATTACCACCTTCAGTGAGGGTATTTAATTTTCTCAGGTTGTTACCATCAAATTCATTTACACCCTCAACCGCTGAATCTCCAACTTGTAGTGCAGGATTTTCACCCCAAAAAATCATGTTTATGCCATGTTCAATAGCAAGCCGGGGCACTGTGGAAAACAGGGACATTTCTGTCGATTTACATACGTTGCCAAACTTTTCGAATGATTCAAGAGCTAACTCAGCTGCCGTCTTGGGGGCTGGCGTAACTGCCATCAAGTCAAACCCCATAGAGATCAAATTGCTTAGATTGTCTGCGCCAACATCGCTCATTTGTTTTGGAGGGTAAGCTGCACACACCAGTAACGGACGAAGCCCTAATCGATCTCTCACCCAATGTGCTTGTCGTGTGCTATCTTTCCCACCACTTACCCCTACGATGCAATCATAAGGACCTTTAGATCTTTGTTTCTTTTGTGCTTCTGTAATCAGCGTTTTTAACTGCTTTAACTTTAAAGAGCTAGACCCACTACAACTCGTGGCCGCGTACCTACACGCTATACATATACCGTCATAAAATTGAGCATTGGGCCGCAGATCTGTTGTTAAACATTTTTTGCAGTATTTCAAAGTTTACTCTTCCACTTTGTCCCAGTTTACTGGAGTGTATTTAGAAATATTTGTTTTCACCCTTTTCCCAATCAATTCCTTCGCATATTTAGGCTCTATACCGTACCCCGGCCTAACACTTCTAATGTCAGCATTAGAAATGATCGCACCTGCCTTTAAATCATTAATAAAGTACAAAGAGCGCCTGAACTTTACATTCCCCTGCTCGCTCGATTTCCGACCATAATCGACCTTTCCCAGTGCCTTCCAGGCCGTCTTGCAGTCACGACATAAAGCGGCCAGATCTGCAGGCTCCAGGGAAAAACTGTCATCCGGGCCACCACCATTACGGTCGAGAGTAAAGTGTTTTTCAATAATGGATGCGCCAAGCACCACGCTGGCAATGGCGGTAGCGTTGTCCAGCGTGTGGTCTGACAGGCCGGTGACCAGGTCAAAGCGTTCAATCATGTCGGTGATGGTCCGCAGGTTGTAATCTTCCGCTGGGGCCGGGTAGCCGCTTACGCAATGGAGGATGGCCAATTGCTTACAGCCTCCCTCACGGGCAGCGATAATAGCCTCCTGGATTTCCTCTGCGTCAGCCATGCCGGTGGAGATGATCACGGGCTTGCCGGTGGCGGCAACGTAACGGATCAGCGGCAGGTCAACCGCTTCGAATGAAGCGATTTTGTAGGCTGGTGTGTTCAGGTCTTCCAACAAATCGACGGCTGTCGTATCGAAGGGAGAGCTGAAAATGGGGATGCCGATTTTTTTGGCATGTTTGAACAAAGGCTTGTGCCATTCCCAGGGCATGTGAGCTTCTTCATAAAGTTGATAGAGAGTGCGGCCGTGCCACAGGCCGCCTTTGATCTGAAATTCGTCGGCGTCGGAATCCAGCGTTATGGTATCCGGGCGATAAGTTTGCAGCTTAACCGCATCTACTCCGGCCTTCGCGGCTTCTTCGATGATTTTAAGGGCCGTTTCCAGCTTGCCGTTATGGTTGGCTGAAAGCTCAGCGATAACATAGGGCGGCTGTTTATGTGAGATTTCCCGACCAGCAATTGTGATTTTCGGTTCAGTCATAACTTAGTCCTTAACCTGTGCTAGCCACCCGCGGCTCAGAAGACCAAAGCACACAACATCGTGAAACTGGCTGCCATCGCAGTGCTGTTCTCGCAAACGACCTTCTTCGGTGAAGCCCAGTCTTTTATGGAACAAGATCGAACGTTCGTTAAACCCGAGTGCTTGTCCACATAATTTGTGGAGTTTCATGTGTGCAAAAGCATAGTTAAGCGCACGCTTTCCCAACTCGCGCCCGGTGCCTTTGGGAGCGCCCGGCGCCAGGTAAAATCCCCAATCTGCGACTTCCCGGCAGCGGGTTCGGGTGATGTTTACGAAACCCAGGGGTTTGTCATCTTGCTCGTAGATCAGAAGCTCTATAGCTGGGTTATCAGACATAGCAGAGAACCACTTGCGATGCTCATCCAGCTGAATCTCGTGGGTGGTGTACATATACCGTCGAACTTCGGGGTGGTTACGCCATTGCAGCACATGCTCAAGGTCTGACTCTGTCATTGGTCGAAGTTTTTGCATGGCCATCAACCTCTCTCGCATGCATTATTAATAACGTCAACAGCTCTAAACACTCCGCTGCCGTCGGTAATACCAGCAGCCGCTTCGCTCATCTTTTTAAGCCGACCAGAAACAGAAATATCTAGCACTATCGAAGCCAGTGTTGCTTTTATCTTAGTAACACTATTTATCGTTAATGCGGCACCGGACTTTTCCAGCGCTATCGCACCCCTGACTTGATTCTCGGCCAAAACAACCAAGACAGAGGGAAGCCCCAAACAACAACGCTCCCAAGACGTACCACCAGGAGCTCCCACGGATAGATCCGCCAAACACATCCGCTCCGCCATATCCTTCACATTCACACTCACCGACGCCTTAAACGGCAATCGGTCGGTCTGCTGACGGACCTCATCCAGATAAGGAGCTGCGGCTCCCATGATAATATCCAGCTCTATATTGGATGGTAGCGCCAATTCCTTGAGCGTCTCCAGCACTTGGCCCGTCACGTTGGTTCGGTCAACACCACCAAGGGAAATAAGGATACGCTTGAGCTCAAAGTGCTGCCGGCGATTCAGGCTTTGCTGCCTTAGTTCTGAAAACTCAGGGCGTAATAAAGCATAGCGGGGACCAATCAGCCGCTGACAACCTGCTGATAACAGCTCATCGTAATCTGAGGTTTCCCGACCATGGTTTTGGTCCAGCAGCATCGCGCACTCATGAGGCCGATTCGCCAGATCATCAATCACCATGATGTTGCCCACAGCACTCGCCAGAACACGTTCCCACTCCGCATCCAGTGCATAGTGGTCGACCACCAGCCAGTCCGGCTTCTGCGGCTCAAGAGCATCGAGCGTTTGGCGGGCATCTTTTTGCCAAGGCACACCTAACCACAGCGCGTAGTCGTCGGAATTACTGTCTCTCGCCCCGAGCTCGTTACCGCTGGGCGCGGGCAACAGGGTTAAACCGTAGCCTTTGCTCGCGGTCAGATCAGCCAAATGCCCCTCATGCTCGCGACAAACGAACCGGCATTCGTGACCTTGTCGGGTGAGTTCGTCTGCTAGTGTCAGGCAGCGCATCACATGGCCCGTACCGATCTGGACGGACGCATCAACGCGAAAAGCAATTTTCACTGCAAACCACCTCCAACCTGCATCGCCCGAAACAACCATTCGGCCCGGACCCAGTCTTCCGGGGTGTCAATATCCTGAACCCGATGGCGTGGCAGCTTAACAGGCAGCGAATCTTCGCCGAAGATAGTGCGTTCTTCACTCCACGCCTTGGCGGTACCCCAGTAGAACTGGCCGGCATCATGCCAAGCTTCTTCCAGGTCCTGCGAGCGCGCCTGAAAATACTCAGGATTGAACATGGCCACACTGCCATGTTCAGTAATCCGGATGGCCCGCTGTATCGGAAAAGCGTAGCTGGTCACCGAGAAGACATAACTGCTGCTCCTGTCTTCGATGAGCTGGAGGCCTTGTTTGAGATCTTCCGTAGAGACGAAGGGCGCTGTGGCATATAAACAGCAAGCGTAATCCACCGGAGCATTATGCTGATTCAGCCACTCAACGGCGTGACGAATCACCGGTAAGGTTCCGGTGAAGTCATCCGATAATTCAGCAGGTCGCATGAATGGAACATCTGCACCCCATTCTTTCGCGACATCAGCGATTTCCTGATCATCGGTAGACACAATAATTCTATCGAAGCAGCCGCTGGCTTTTGCCGCTTCAATAGACCAAGCAATCATCGGCTTGCCGCAAAAGTCTTTAACATTCTTTCGCGGGATGCGTTTGCTGCTGCCCCGGGCTGGAATAATAGCGACGCGATTCACGAGTGCTCCCCAACTTCCAAAGCCATATTTAAGGCTCGTACCACCTCGTCTTGCTGCTCATCCATCAGTCCCTGAAACATCGGCAAACTGATCGCCTCTCGGTAATACTGAATCGCTTCGGGGAAGTCATCGGGCTTAAACCCCATCAAACGATAGTAAGGCTGCGTATGCACCGGTATATAGTGCAGGTTTACTCCTATACCCTGTTCGCGCAACGCCTCAAATACCTCACGGTGAGTCTTACTGATAGCGTCCAGCTGCAAACGAATAACATACAGGTGAAAGCCAGAGTAACTATCCGGATGCTGCCAGGGCGTAATGACCGGCAAATCCTTTAGAAGTTCATCGTAACGACGGGCCAGCTCATGGCGACGAACAACAAAAGAATCCAGTCGGTCCATTTGGCTGATACCAAGTGCAGCTTGCAATTCAGTCATCCGGTAATTAAACCCAAGTTCCACTTGCTGATAATACCAAGGTCCGTCCGGCTCATGGGTCATCAAGCTTATGTCTCGCGTTATACCGTGGCTTCGCAGCAGGTCCATTTGACTGGCGAGCTGCTCATCATTTGTGAGCGCCATACCGCCTTCTGCGGTGGTCACTATTTTTACTGGGTGGAAGCTGAATACGGTGATGTCGCTGTAACGACCGTTACCGATGAATTCTCCCTGGTACTTGCCGCCAATGGCGTGTGAAGCATCTTCGATAATGCAGAAGCTGTATTGCTGGCTTAGCCTATGGATCGCTTCCATCTCACAAGGCTGGCCGCAAAAGTGCACGGCAACCAGTACTTTGGGTAGACAGTTTTCCAGTTTGGCTTTTTGAAGCTTGGCTTCCAAGGCTCTAGGGCACAGATTATAAGTGCGTGGATCAGTATCTACGAAATCCACTTTTGCGCCGCAATACAAGCCGCAGTTAGCGGACGCGACAAAGGTAATCGGCGTTGTCCACAACCAGTCACCTTTACCTAACCCAAGGGCTCTACATGCGATATGAAGAGCGGAGGTTGCACTATTCACAGCAAGCGCGTGTTTGGCTCCCACATGCTCCGCTACTTTCCGCTCAAAATCCGGCACCTTAGGGCCTTGGGTCAAAAAATCTGACCTCAAAACTTCAACCACCGCGTCGATGTCAGCCTGGCTGATGTCCTGCTTACCGTAAGGAATCACTGCTAAATCTTACCGATTTCGTTGTAGTGGCGCTCGATCCAACGTTGCACCTGCTCTTTTGTCATCCAATCCGCGTTGTTATCACTCGAATAAACAAAAGCTTCAGGCACTTTTTTGCCATCCTTTATGCGGTTTTTGCATGTCGCCCAGCTATTAATATTAGGCAAAATTTTGAAATGTTCCGGGTATTCATACGTAAAGTGTGAATCCTCTGCGCCTATCATTTGTTCATGTAGCTTTTCACCGGGGCGAATGCCAACGACTTCTTGTTCGGCTTCAGGGGCAACCGCTCGCGCCAGATCGGTTATTTTAATGGAAGGGATTTTCTTGACGTAAATTTCGCCACCAACCATATCCTCGAAAGCATGCCACACCAACTCAACGCCCTGCTCCAGGCTGATCATAAAGCGCGTCATTCGAGGGTCAGTGATAGGCAGAACTCCTTTGTCCCTGATCGACATGAAGAACGGCAGAATCGAGCCCCGTGAGCCCATGACGTTTCCGTACCGCACAACCGAAAAGTTGGTTTTGTTCCATGCAGAATAAGAGTTACCAGCCACAAAAAGCTTGTCTGAGGCCAGTTTTGTTGCGCCATATAAATTTATCGGGCTGCTTGCCTTGTCAGTAGAGAGCGCCACTACTTTTTTCACGCCTTTATCAATAGCAGCGTCAATCAAATTCATGGCCCCATTGATGTTGGTTTTAACAGCCTCAAAGGGATTATATTCGGCTGTCGGAACTATTTTGGTTGCAGCGGCGTGAACCACGTAATCAACGCCATCGAGCGCCCTGTACAAGCGATCGCGATCTCTTACATCGCCAATAAAGAAGCGCATACGGTCGTCATTTTGATACTGCTGAGCCATCTCCCACTGCTTCATCTCATCCCGAGAGAAAACAATCAGTTTCTTGGGATTGAATTTTGCTAATGTCATGGGGACAAATTTCTGACCAAAGGAGCCTGTTCCTCCTGTCACCAGAATGGTGGAATTTTTCAGCATAGGGCTTATTCCTCAAATTTTTGCTCAGCTAAGAAAGCATATCACCGGCCGCAACTTGATAGAAACGCCGTTTCATACACGTTAGTGGGTTTCAATAAGAACGCTGTATTCAAATCTCTCTTGCCGCCTGGTGCTCGCTCAGCCACGAGTAGGGCCCTTGACTCTTTAGACATCAAGCAATTGTCGCCTTCGACCCGAACGCGACAATGCGCCAATCGGCTTCGACCCTTCTTGCGATCAACTCCTCACAAACAACCCTTCAAATAATCGCGTCCGCCGCATCACCTGATACCCTTCCCCCCCGACATTGCATGCTCCGGATCCAGCTCGATCAGCCGAGAAGCTGAAACAACATCAGGATTTTCGAGCGCAGCGCAGATCGTGCCCGCTCGTCATTGCTCATTTAGACTACCGGATAGGCGGAAAGTGGGAGCCGGGACAGGCCTTGAGCATATCGTTCAAATATTCGTCCACCGAACGCCACCTCACTCTCACATCAGCGAGAAGCGGAATGGCGCGGTGTACTGTATTTCACCCAGGCCTTAGTAGTGATCCATTGAAGCCCAGCTGACCCATATTAACGCCATGCTCAGGATCTTCCGGCAACTAGGCGAAGTATCCGGCTAGATCCGCGTTGACCTGTTCGAGATCGACAAAGTCGGGGTCGAACCACAGATTACGTTCTGACCGGCTTGCGTGATAGTTCAACGGATTTATGAATGATAAATTCGGCTAAATGAGCTACGCGACTGGAGAATACAAGCGAATCCGTCAACATGCATGTAGCGGAGACCCGCTTGTCATAACTGGTTGCGCGTGCAGCCAAGGGTGAGGGATTCATTATCTCAAAAGCGGGAAACTCCGTTGCCCTTGTAACCGCTTACGAGTCCCCTGAAGAGGGGTAGCAGAGAAGGATTGGCTTCATCGCAAGTGAATTCACCATACCGGATGATTTAGGCGCTCTCCTGAGTATGTCGGATTACGGCTTTGCCTAATCCGACCTACCGAGCTATTCCCGCCTCCCCCAAATAACACTGCCATCGCATCGCCAAACTGGCACGCCTTTCGCAATACCTCCCTCAAACCACGGCAAACCGTCAAAAAAACTGCAGACCTTTGCCGCTTCCCAATGCGGCTGTATTCACGAGGTGTCCCATGCAAGCCAAGCATCAAGTCCAGGTATCCCAATCCCAACAGGCCCAGGTTGCCCGT
>Ga0208301_1000145_pt1 | contig 26227 bp, 33 predicted proteins | sample 25BtaG_FD_184100 | JGI IMG/M metagenome (GOLD analysis project Ga0208301, IMG submission 184100) | Marine viral communities from Cariaco Basin, Caribbean Sea - 25B_WHOI_OMZ_CsCl (SPAdes) (version 2) | ecosystem: Environmental > Aquatic > Marine > Oceanic | place: Caribbean Sea: Cariaco Basin...
CTGGAATGCCTTCAGACAGGCTTAGGCTTTAGGTGATTGAATTTAGGCCACTTTTGGCGGGGTTGGGAAAACGGTCATCCTGGATAATTGGTCGGCGAAAGTGATCATTACGACCACAAAACGGGGCGTCCATAGATGTTAGGAGTTACGGGACACGTGAACTTTTTAATCACACCGCCTTCGTCTCATTTTGATGGCGGCATCGGTATTACAGCCTGCAACTTCAAAAATGCTGCGGAAACTTTGAAGGAGCATGGTTCGTCTCTAGATGAGGTGCTACCTCTCTGTTATCTCTATCGTCATGCCGTGGAGCTTTTTCTAAAATCTGTAACGTTTATACTGCATAAAAAATACGCGATCGAGTTTGGGGGCGAATTCTCTCTTGATCGGCCTGGAATAAAGGTACGCGATCGATGGGTAGCTATGGAGAATACCCATAATTTATCGGATCTTTATGTGTACTTTGAATCGCTTTTTTGTCAGTGGAAGACGCTTCTACCTTCAACAACGAGGTGGGATCTGCCAAGAGATATCAAGCAAAAAATCAACTTGGTCAGCGGAACTGATCCTAAGAGCACCTTATTCAGATACCCAAAATCTGGCAGTGAAGAACAAGATAAAAAGAAAACGAAGATTCAAAAAACCGACTTAGATAAAGCGTTCGCCAACCCTGATAAACCTGCAAAACTGGTCGTTATGCTTGATGAGAACGACAATTTAATAGAGTCATACGACTTAGATGCCGACACTTTAGGTAAGGCCTGAATCAGTGACTTCAATCGGCTAAAACTGCGCTTAAAGCCTGCAATAACAGAGCCTTAAGCGATATAATGGCACCTGACATCCATTCACCCAGTCAGTGCATTTGGCTCATGCGTACTTTCACTCTCCAGCAATCCCGAACCGAAGTCTATACACCCCATGGCGGACTGGCCTTGATAGGCCATTGTCTGAACCGGCACACGTCGCTGATCAAAACCGCTCGCACGGTCGTCAAGCGCCACGGCATTCCAAACATCGAGCTGATCCGCACCTACCTTGGCCTGATCACGCTGGGCAAGAGTGACTTCGAGGCGGTCGAGCCGGTACGCACGGATCCATTCTTCAAAACCGCCATGGGCATCAAGCAGTCGCCATCGTCAGCCCGCTTGCGGCAACGGTTTGATGAAGATGCCCGAGCCCTGACGCCGCTTTTGGATGATGCCAGCGTTGAGTTTCTTCAGTCCATCGAAGCCCCGGTATCACCTCTGGCGATGGGTCACGTTGCCCTGGATATGGACGTCTTTCCCATGGACAACAGCCAGACCCGCAAAGAGGGTGTCAGCTACACCTACAAGGGCTACGACGGCTACGCACCGATAGCGGCCTATCTGGGCCAGGAAGGCTGGTGCCTGGGCTGCGAACTGCGCCCTTGTCAACAACACTCTAGTTTGACCGCTTTTCATCAACCTAGATTGTCCGTTTTTCATCAGTTTTCAGTGTCCGGTTTTTGAGCGTCAGGGTCGTCAGAGTCCTCCTGTTGGGCAGTAGTACCGGGAACGAGACCGGCCTTCCGTTTGTCCTTCAGCCGGTAGCTCTCGCCTTTGATGTTCAGTGTGGTTGAATGATGCAGGAGCCGGTCCAGAATGGCTGTGGCAATGACCTGATCGCCGAACACCTCGCCCCAGTCCATAAAGCTCTTGTTCGAGGTCAGGATGGTGCTGGCCCGCTCGTAACGCCGGTTGATCAGGCGGAAGAACAGGCTGGCTTCCTCCCGGGTCATCGGCAGGTAGCCGATCTCGTCGAGCACCAGCACTTTGGGGTAGGTTAGTTGCTGGAGCTGCCGGTCCAAACGGTTTTCCTGCCGGGCTTTGACCAGCGTGCTCACCAGGCGGTCCAGGGTCATGAACAGCACGCGGTGGCCGGCTTCCGCCGCCTTTACGCCGAGAGCAACCGCGAGGTGGGTTTTGCCCACGCCCGGCGGCCCCAGCAGGATCACGTTCTCGTTGCGCTCCACGAACCCGAGTCCGGACAGCTCCCGCACCAGCTTGCGGTCAATGCTCGGCTGGAAGCTGAAGTCGAACTGCTCCAGGGTTTTGATCCAGGGCAGCCGGGCCTGCTTAAGGCGTGCATCCAGGCCTCTCTGGTGTCGGCCACCCCACTCCTGGGCTAGAGCCTGCTCCAGGAACTCCCGGTAGTTCAGGTCCTTCTTGCTGGCGTGTTCGCACAGGGTGTCCAGGGAGGCTTGCAGGTGGTCCATCTTGAGCCGGTCGAGGAGTTGGTCCAGGTTCATTGGAGTACCTCCTCATACACGGCCAGGCTCCGGTGCTGCACTGGCATCACGTCTTGCCACAGGGGCTCGTGGTGTTCAGCCACGGTTTGCCAGCCTTGCCTGCGATCGGTCATCCGGTGACGGGCGACTTCCTGGCCCCGGAGGTCGTAGACGGTGAGTTCACCGTCTAGACTGATGCGGATGTTGACCCGCTGGCCGCAACACTCGGCCGGCACGCTGTAACGGTTGCCCCGCACATCGATGTAGGCGTCCCAGCCCACATGGCGGATGTCGTAGTACCGTGTATCGAACTCGGTCGCTGGCCTGGCCAGCAACTGGCTTCGTTCTTCTTCGAAACGCTGAGCCGGCGTCTGCTGGAACTGGCGCAGTGTCCGCTGGCTGGCATAGCTGCTCAGCCACTGCTCCAGCAACTGGTTCAGGTGCGCGTAGCTGTCGAAGCTGCGATAGCGCTGGAAGAAGTGGTGCTTCACGTAGCCCACCATGCGTTCGGTCTTGCCCTTGGTTCTGGGCCGCTGGGGCCGGCAAGCCCGGGCGGCGAAGCCGTAATGGTTCGCCAGTTCCAAAAAGCCTGCGTTGAAGACCACGCGGCCACCACTGTCATGCCGAATGACGGCGGCTTTCTGGTTATCCACCAGGACACGTTTGGGCACACCGCCAAAATACCGGAAGGCCTGCACCAGGGACTCGTAGGTATGCTCTGCGTCCTGGCTGGGTCCGGCCCAGACATGGAAGTGGCGTGAATACCCGAGGATATTGACCGCGAAGTTGACGGTGCACAGGCGACCAGCGACCTCGGTCCGGGTCTGGCCCCAGTCATGCTGAAGCTGCTCTCCCGGGATGGTTTCATAGCGCACCGTTTGCTTGCTGGCTCTCAGGCTGCGCTTGGGCTGGATGTAGCGGCGAATCAGGGTAACGCAGCCATCATAGCCCCGGTCCTGTAGCAGCTGACGGATGACCTCTGCGTTCCAGACTTCCTGACCCAGTAGTTCATCAATGTAGGGCTTGAAAGGATCGAGCTTGCTGCCACGTGGGGTCTTGGGTTTACCAGTCAATGGTGCAGGCAAAGCTAGGTAACGGCGTACGGTGCGTTCGGAACAGCCAATCTGGTGCGCGATGTCCACGATGTACGCCCCCTGACTGCGAAGTTGCTTTATCATATGAAAGTCCTCTCGGCTTTGCATGATTCGATTCCTGTTCGGTTTGGTCACCTTCAAGAAAAGATCATGCGGGTCGGGAGGACAATCTACGTTGCTGATTTAAGGTCTTTTAGCAGTACTGTCGACACCCTGGCAGCCAGCACGCCAATAATGGGTTTCTCGATACCCTCAAGCGGGTTTTACCCCGGGCCCGGGCACTGACGGACAAGCCCATCCTGCTGCGCCTGGACAGCGCACACGATGCCCGTGACAATCGCGACTTTCTGCGCGAGCAGAAGCAGGTCGACTTCCTGATCAAGTGGAATCCCCGCAAGCAGGATCCCCTGGCCTGGGCGGAGAAGGCCCAGGCTCAGAAAGCCTGGATGCTGGACCGCAACGGCAAGATGGAGGCGGTTTTATCGGAAAACCTGTCGGACGAGCCCGGGTTGCGCCAGATCGTTAAAGTCACGGTGCGCACCAGCGATGCCGGTGGCCAGCTGTATCTGGAGCCGGAGGTCAGTCTTGAAGGCTGGATTACCTCCTTGCCAGCCGAGGTGGCCGATGAACAACAAATCATGGCGTTTTACAGCGATCACGCCACCAGTGAGCAATTCCACAGCGAGTTCAAAACCGACCTGGATCTGGAGCGCCTGCCGTCCGGCAAGTTCGACACCAACAACCTGGTCATGGCCTTCGCAACACTGGGATATAACGTGCTGCGCTGGATGGGCCTGAGACTGACTGGCCCGGATGCGCCAGTGCGCCACCCGGCTAAACGCCGCCGCCTGAGAACCGTGATGCAGGAGCTGATGACCATGGCCTGTCGCCTGGTACACAGTGGCCGACAGTGGGTTCTGCGCTTTGGTCGACACTGTCCGGGCTTTGCCGTTTACCGCGACCTCTACGAAGGAATCGCCGCCTCCGGATAGGCTCGTTCGGCAGTGACCGCATCATCTTAAAACCACCCGGGAAACCATACCGGGGCAATCCGCTATTGCCTAACGACCATGGTTTGATCAAAAAGCAGCCAAATCCTGGTCTCTGGTCGACTTCAGGCTGCGCGTTTCAGGCACTCGCAACCTATTTTTCGACAATTGATGGCTCCCGTTAGCGCCGATGGCGATTTGCGGGGTATATTCGCCTGCAAAGTCACTGATTCAGGTAAGGTCCAAAGTGCGCTGTCTGATCTTTGCGATTTCTTCTATGGGATGCATGCAGCATTCAGATTTGAGTTGACCAATGGCTCCTAACCAAACGCTATTTTCGGACAATTTTCCCACCGCTTCGCGGCTCCAAAATTGCCGCAAAGCTTCGTTATGTGTTTTGGCGAAAGTCTACTTACGATCCAAAGGAAGTATTAATGTTAATTTAACTCCTCTTTAAAACGGGTCATATAGTAGCTGAGTATAAAACTAATATATAAATCTAGGTGCACTAAATGAGGCAGAATATTGCAATACTCATAGGAAATACAAAATACGATGAGTTGCCGACATTAAATTGCTGCGCTAACGATGTTCATCAAATGCGTGAGTTGCTTTTAGCTGCTAAAAAATTCAGTAGTATAGTGGATTACATAGATAAGCCAGTTGACTTAGTTAAAGATGAACTTAGAGAGTTGGCGGAATCTGGTGATGGATTTGAAGAGGTTTTTTTGTACTTCTCTGGCCACGGCCTCTCAAACTCCGATGATTTTTTCATGTGCTTTTCAAATTTTAAAGAGTTTTCACCTAATACCACTGGTTTCTCAAGAAACGATGCATTTGAATTGATTCGCCAGTTCAGGGCCGAATTATCAGTGGTTGTTATAGATGCATGTGAGGCTGGCCGCAACTTAATAAAAAGCCATGTAAAACCACTCTCATACACTTTGAAGACTAAGTTTTCCAACTTCGTTCAGTTTTCCTCTTGCACTGAAAGTCAGTTTTCACTGGCGGGGGAGCGGATAAGCCTTTTCACCGATGAATTTATCAAGGCTTGCTTGAATAAAGAAAAAGGCCCCATCTACTATTCCGATGTTGAAAGCGCTCTTCGAGACGCTTTTCTAAGCCACCCCAGTCAAACTCCGCATTTCATACGGCAGGGTACTTCGCAAGAAAAATTTTGCGCCGATGCCACAAACTTAAAAGATTTCCGAGAGACTTTTTTAGTCGTACCCGGTAGCGATAACCAAGTAGTGTCACCACCAGTTACAGAATTTGCTTTGGCAAAAGCGGCTATTGAAGAGGTAGAATCATTGATTCCAACGATGACTAAAGCGCAGGAATTTATCAATGGCGTGTTCGAACACACTCTGAGCGCTTCAGGGAAAACACCGGAAATTAATGATTTATTTGATATTCGAACTGTAAAATACGATGATTTTGAACTAGTCCAGAATAAACGCTCAGTGATTGATCTTCTGACGCGTCGAGGCGGATCGGATTCATTTGTCGAGAGCGACGTTGAGAAAACGAAACGAAGGCATCCATTTGGTATTAGCGCAGCACTAGCCGCATTTTCATCAGAAGATGAATATGATACGACATACAACATTTGGAACCATAGCAAATTGCAATCCGTTCACGTCGGTATATATTTTGAACCTAAATCTATGGCTCTTAATCGGGTTTTTTCCGAGATAGTCTTTCTGCCTCGTTTAACAGAGTGCCTGATCTTGACATGTAACTCTTATGAGAAGAGATCCAGCTGGGATTCATTCAACGAATTCGATGGTACAAAAAAATGGAAATGGTCTCACCACTCTTGGTTTGATGATCCTGCCGAAGTTGCGGAAGCGTATGTATCAGACCCCTATAGATTTACAAAAAAATATGTTTTTTCATTTAGTGAAAGTAAAAATTAATCCAAAATTGAATATTTTTTATGAGTGATAGTTTCATTTATGTGAGCTTTCGATGATCCTTGTAAAATTTGCCTATAGCCGAAAGTAGCCATTAAATGAATAAAGAAATAGTGAAAACAACACATAACAATGCCAGGAACGCACGGCGACGTGGACTTCCCCCACTTTAGTAGCCACGCATGCTGGCCAGCGTTGAGGCTGTAGAAAAACCCCGAAATCCCCGCTTCGGTTTGGTAGGATCATGCGAAACCGGGACAGATCGATTTTTCGGGGGGATTACCCTCTCACTTAATGAACGGACCCCACCAATGACAGCCTACGTTATCGGCAACATCATCGTGAAAGACCCGGACAAATGGGCGGAATACCGCAGCCTGGTGCCGGAAACTTTGGTGCCCTGGGGCGCGGAATTGGTGCTTCGGGGTAAACGGGCGAAGGTGCTGAGCGGGCAATACCGGCATACAGATACGGTGGTTATCCGCTTCCCGGATGCGGATTCCGTCGCCGATTGGCACAACTCCCCTGCTTATCAGGCGCTGGTGCCGTTACGCACCCAGGCAGCGGATGTGGATCTGGTGACTTTCAAGAAACCGGGACAGACCTATTTTTCGCGCTGATCGAACTGAAAGATGTAATGGTTTCGCTGCTCCCGGCCCATTCACGCTCCGTGTACAGTGCAATAGATTTGAGGTCAGCTTTGGCCTTCCTGGAAAGCTTGAAATTCGACCTCAGCGCTCTTTATTGTCCAGTTCGCGAATGAACGATTCATAGGAGTAGTCTTCAAAACCACTGTCTTCGCCTTCCTTAAGCAGTCTGCGAAGCGCAGCCAGGCGGGTTTCGGACTCTTCAAGCAGGCGCAACCCTGCACGAACGACTTCGCTGGTTGAGCTGTATCGGCCATTCTTGAGCTGTTCCGCGATGAACGCATCAAAATGCTGGCCTAGAGTGATGCTGGTGTTTTTTTGCATGATGCCACCTCGCTAGTACCAATAATTGGTATATTTTGGTCCAGGTGGCATAACAGTACAATCCACGCGACAAGCGCGTGATTGCGAGCGTTACCGGGCTAAAAACTATGCCAACTCCGGAAGAAATTCTCGCTGGGCTCAGCACCATCGCCAATGATTGGCGTCTTCTTGCTATTTTTTGGCACGGATATTTCGCCGCGCTTATTTTTGGGCTGTTTGCTGGGCTGTGCCTGAAAGGACGGCTCTTTGGAATACTACTCGCAGCGCCGATGCTGTCCGTTAGCGCCCTTGCATGGATTCATGGGAACACGTTCAACGGGTTTTTCTTCGCACTCACAGGTGTCGTTTTGATCGGGATCGCAGCACGCATTCAGATAGAACGTCTAAGCATTGCTCCAATGCGGTTTACGATTCCCGGAGCTTTACTAATCCTCTTTGGTTGGGTTTATCCTCATTTTCTCCAGGACACAGGGGCCACCGCGTACCTCTATTCAGCACCAACGGGGCTAGTCCCATGCCCTACGCTATCGATTATCATCGGATTTACACTGGTGCTGCGCGGATTGGGGTCCAGGGCGTGGTGCCTTGTGTTGAGCGCAGTGGGACTATTCTATGGTGCCTTCGGAGCTGGCCAGCTTGGCGTGACGATTGACTGGATTCTATTCATCGGCGCACTAGCAACAGTATATGTAGCATTTTCAACTCATTTGACGGGAAACCGCCTTGGCGAAATCGCCCGCTAACAAAAGCGTTATAGGCCAAGCATCATCGAAGCAGGAGAAAATCATGGAACAACCGGGGCTGGATCAGATCTATTTAATCCAGACGAACATGCCATGATAATTGCAGAATCAACGAGAGCGCAGATCAGAGAACTCGCGACCAGTGATGTGCCTGCCCTTAGCGAAATTCTTGGTGATCAGTCTGTAATGGAGTTTTCAAGTAAAGGAGCCCTGACGGAGACGGACACTCTGAGGTTCATCGAATGGTGCATTCGCTCCTACCAGGAGCACGGCTATGGTCAGTGGGCATTGATCGAGAGGTAATCGGGGGTGCTCATTGGTTGCTGCGGATTAAGTCATGCGACTGTTGATGGCGTCGATGAAGTCGAGATCGGGTATCGCCTCGCGCAGAATCAATGGGGCAAGGGCTTGGCCTCTGAAGCTGCCAGGAAAGTGCTCGATTATGGTTTTGGTATCTGCAACTTGAAGTCGATTGTTGGAATAGTGTCACCTCTTCACGAGGCATCCATACGGGTGCTTGAGAAAGTCGGCTTTCAGTCCTTTTCTGAGACGTGCTACAGCGGTTGGAATGTCCGTGTTTACCGTCTGAGCAAGCATGATTGGGAATCGTATAACGTGCCGCCTCGATTGGGCCCGTGAAGAGACCGGAACAGATCTGTTTTTTTGACCATCCGATTCAACCCTACCTCTCACCCACTCGATAACAGGAGACCGCCAATGACAGCCTACGTTATCGGCAACATCACCGTGAAAGACCCGGACAAATGGGCGGAATACCGCAGCCTGGTGCCGGCAACGCTGGTGCCCTGGGGTGCGGAACTGGTGCTTCGGGGTAAACAGGCGCTGGTGCCGTTACGCACCCAGGCAGCGGATGTTGATCTGGTGACTTTCGAGGCCGATTAATAAGTACTGCCACCTGCCAGCACCCCGGCGCCTATACTGGATAACAAACCACCAGAGAAGCGCCATGGAAAACAATTCAACAAGCCTGAGCATGACCGTCCTGATGACGCCGGACAAAGCCAATTTCTCCGGCAATGTGCACGGCGGCACCCTGCTGAAGTATCTGGATGAAGTCGCCTACGCCTGTGCCAGCCGTTACGCGGGGACGTATGTCGTTACCCTGTCCGTCGACCAGGTGATGTTCCTCCAACCCATCCACGTGGGCGAGCTGGTCACCTTTCTGGCCAGTGTGAACTACACCGGCCGTACTTCGATGGAAATCGGCATCAAAGTGGTCACCGAGAACATCCGCGACAAGTTGGTCCGCCATAGCAACAGCTGCTTTTTTACCATGGTGGCGGTTGATGACAACGGCAAAGCCGTTGTCGTGCCGCAGCTGGTTCCACGCACCGATGACCAGATTCGGCGGTTTGCTAACGGTAAGGAGCGCCGAGCTATTCGTGCCGAACTCGAGGAACGTTACAGGGCGCTACATAAAAAATGAGACCGGCTCTCGATAGGCCAAGCATCATCGAACCAGGAGAAAACTTATGGGTCCCGAACATTTTGGCTGGGGTGGCTGGTGGGTGTTCCCCGTAGTCATGCCCCTCGTTATGATTATTTTTCTCGTCATTTTTCTTTACGTTGTGTTTGGCCGCGGTGGATCTAAGCTGCCATGGTGGAATAGCTCTGACGGACCATCGAACACGGATAAGGATTCTGAAACGGCGACGGAGATACTCAAGAAGCGCTACGCCAAGGGTGAAATCACGCGAGAAGAGTTTGAGCAGATCAAAAACGATCTTGAGAGTTGACTGGGAAAGCACCCGAAAAAGATCGCTTCAACGATAGGTGAGCACGATATGGCCAGTGTAATTCTGAAGTCGACGATCCAATGCCCGAACTGTGGCCACCAGAAAACGGAAACCATGCCTACCGACTCGTGCCAGTATTTTTACGAGTGTGAGGCTTGCCATGTTTTACTGAAGCCCAGGCATGGAGACTGCTGTGTCTTTTGCTCATACGGCACAGTGCCGTGCCCACCAATTCAGCAAGGCTCAGGGTGTTGTGCTCCTGGCCCATAACACCTATGAACCTTCCCGGAATCAGTGGGCACGCACCAGGCCGGGCCTGTTTTTTTCAGAGGCCAGGCTTACTGAGGCCAGAGATCCCAAAGCTCCTTGGGATGCATCTCTTTCATGCGGGTCAGCCATTGAAACTGCATGGAGCCGTACCAAAGGATTGTACATAGCGGCTGATTATCGAAATAGGAGTAAAACCATGAGTCATTCTCTGGAAGGAAAAACGGTTGCGCTAATGGCAACTGACAGTGTGGAGCAGATTGAATTAACCCGCCCCCGCGAGGAGCTGGAGTCCGCCGGGGCAAAAGTTGAGCTGATTTCAATCAAGTCCGGCAGCATTGACGGTTTTAACCATCTTGATAGGGCAGACCGTTTCAGCGTGGACAAGACTGTCCAGCAAGCAACAATTGAGGCATACGATGCCTTGGTGTTGCCAGGCGGCGTTGCCAACCCGGATGCCTTGCGTCTGGATAAGGACGCCGTGGCCTTCGTCGCGGGTTTTGTGGAAGCGGGTAAACCCGTGGCGGCCATCTGCCATGCTCCCTGGCTGTTAATAGAGGCTGACGTAGTCAAAGGAAAAACCCTGACATCCTTCCCCAGCCTGCAAACCGACATCAATAATGCGGGCGGTCATTGGGTGGACCGGGAGCTTTGCCATGAGGGGGGCCTGATCACAAGCCGCAAGCCCGATGATCTGGATGCATTCTGCAGCGAGCTGGTAAGGGCCATAGCCTCTCAGTGACCGGCACTGAAGCACTCTGCAAAAACCGGGACAGCTCTATTTTTTCACGGATTGCCTTGTAGGTCAGCAACCCCATGCTCCCGGAAAAACTCAGAAACCATCTGGATACCAACCTCGTTCAGGGCTTTCGGACCTCCCCTTTTCAGGCTCCGCTGAAAGCCTGGGCCCTGGTGCCACTGTTCGCAATCCTGGCGGTGTCCGTTGGTTTCTGGGCAGGCCTATTTCACCCGGGTTGGCTGGATTCGCCGCTCACTCCACTGCTGCCCTTCATTCTGTTCGTGTTCCCCTCACTGCTCGAAGAGGCCTTTTTCAGGGCCCTATTGATTCCGCGAAACATCCTCGCCTCGGGCCGTGAGAAGGCTGCGTGGAGTGTAGGCCTCAGTACGCTGGTATTCGTTGTGTGGCATCCGTTCAACGCACTGGTATTTAACCCAACGGCTATCCCCCTTTTCCTGGATCCCTGGTTTCTGGTCATCGTGGGCGCAATGGGGGTTACCTGTGGCTATGCTTATGTTGTGTCCCGGTCTATCTGGGTTCCGGTGATCATTCACTGGGCAGCGGTCACGGTTTGGGTGCTTGCCCTTGGTGGCAGGAATCTTGTGCTGGAACTCTAGCGGTTTGCCGGCCCGGCGATAGCCTCTAACGCGTGCAGTCTTTGCGATTCTCTTCAACGAATGCCATGACGCTGTCCGCAGTGAGCTTGAACGTAGCAGATATGTCCATTCCCGCGCTTTTCAGCGCCTTCGCGGCCCACTTGTTGCTGGTATTGAGCAAGTGGTACCGGCCCTCGGCCTGATAAAACTGGCCGTCGCCGTAGAGTCCCTGTTTGAGCTCAACCAGGCCGCCATTTGCGTCACGGGCAAAACTGCTGGACAGGTATCGGGCAAGGGATTGGGTTTCTTCAGCGTTGAGACAGGTTTGGACAACGTCACTCCGGGCAAAAAACTCAGTTGGAGAGACCGGGAGACCCGCAACGTGGACCACCGTTCCGCGCGACCAGATGATCGCCCGGAGCGTCAAACCGGTGGTCTTCTCACTGGCCTGGTAAAATCCTTCATCGCCCCACCCCAGTTCGTAATAGTCAGTGCCAAAAAATCGCTCTCTGAGATCGGGAACCACAGGGTTGAGCACGTCAGTGGCGATCGCAAGCCCTACATGCCAGCCATGACTCACCACGTACAGCCGACTCGTGCGGGAACTATCAGCCCTGGCATCCGGCTGAACGACTTGGGGTTGGCCGGAGCAACCATAGATAGCCAGAATGCCCAGCAAAAGGAAAGGAAGACCGGCGGCTTTCATCGCGATGTCTCTTTGGACCAGAGCTTCGAAACCTGTGTTATCAGATATGAAACAACCGGGACGGATTTGTTCTAATCGCATCAGACTGTTTCTCCACTCTGTTAACCTTACAGTGGTTTATGGGTTCAAGTATTAACCTAATAGTATTCGAGCGAGGCCAGACTATGAGTGAAACCTGTGGAGACTCCTGTGGCTGCAATTCAACGCCCGCAGCAGATACGGACAGACCGGTCTCCCACCAGGCGTCAGGGAAATGGCTCAGCGTCTACGCCGTGCCCAAGATGGATTGCCCATCAGAAGAGCGGATGATTCGTCTGGCGCTGAGTGGCTTTGACGACATCCGGACGCTGTCCTTCGACCTCTCGAACCGTCGGTTAGAGGTTCTGCACGACGGCGAAGTCGAGCCGATCACCACGAAACTGGCCAGCCTGGGGCTGGGCGCCTCACTTCAGGAAACCGTTGCTGCCGGTCCGGAGACAATCATGGCCGCCCAACGCTCGGCGACCTCTGCTGCACAGGAATCCGGCACCCTGCGCTGGTTGCTCGGCATCAATGCACTCCTGTTCGTGGTGGAAATGACAGCGGGTCTGATCGCTCATTCAACCGGCCTGATTGGCGAATCCCTGGACAATTTTGCAGACGCGGCCGTGTACGGCCTGGCCCTTTATGCTGTTGGGCATAGCGTGAAAATGCAGGTGCGTGCGGCACACGTTGCAGGGCTACTGCAACTGATCCTGGCGATTGGCGTACTGGCAGAGGTGGTGAGGCGCTTTGTATTCGGCAGTGAGCCCGAGTCGCTCATCATGATGGCTATCGCATTCGTTGCGTTGATTGCCAATACCACGTGTCTTCTGCTGATTTCGAAACACCGGGAGGGTGGCGCCCACATGAAGGCGAGCTGGATATTCTCGGCCAATGACGTGGTCATCAATATGGGCGTCATCCTCGCTGGTGCCCTGGTGGCATGGACCGGATCCAATTATCCGGATCTGATTATCGGCAGCATCGCGGGAGTCATTGTGCTTAATGGTGCCCGGCGCATTCTGGCGCTCAAGGGTTAAGAAAAACGGAGCAGGCTCCTTGCCTGCCCGATCTATCTTTCTCCACCATTCAACTCCCGTTTATCGGATCAACCTTGGGCGCTTGCGCTTTATCTGCCACCGCCACAGCCATTCCAGTGGCCCCTGCGTGAATATCCGGAGCCAGATAGCGCTGAAAATCATCTGGGCTACGAAGAACACCACTGAATACAGCATCAGTGCGGCGAGGGAAAGAGAAGCGAAGCGATCGCCCCACATACCATAGAAAACGCAGATGGAGACAGCGGACTGCAGGATATAGTTGCTAAGAGCCATGCGGCCGGCCGGGGCCAGGGCCGAGCGAACGGCCCCGGTCAAGACTCCCCTGCCCCGCCACCAAAGCAGAAGAAGCGCCCCGTAGCCCATGGCAAGCATTGGCGGAGCGCCAACCTCCCCAAACAGGTTTATGAGCTCGCGAACCAGCGTTTCTTCGGCCAGTTTGACCTCCGCCATGGCCAGGGCGGTGCCTGCCACCAGGCCAGTCAGAGCCACCGCAACCAATAACCGGATATGGCCCGAATCGCGCTCGGCCAGGTGCAGCCGGGCGGCAGCTGCTCCGAACAGAAACATGGCCATCACCCGCAGTGGACGCAGGTGTTCAATTCGATCCAGAAACACACTGACACTGAGATAGGCATTGGCTTCTACCACCTCCAGGTAACTCCCGTCACTCAGGGCGGGAACATTCTCCTGCAGGAGTCGGAGAGAGAGGCTGCTTCCCAGATCCGCCACGCCAAGCCGGGGGGCATACCAGAGTGCCACACCCGTTACCACCAACAGGGCTACGCCCCAGATAACCAGTATGGCCGCACGAACATTCAGAAAGGCTCCGAGGAAGATCCCCATTACTCCATACAGCATGAGGATGTCCCAGGGGGAGAGAAGCAGGGAGTGGGCCGTGCCAATCACCAACAGCCCGAGCATGCGCCTCAAGTGATAGCGGACAGGCCCGTTCTGCACACGCTGGGCCAGCATCATGAAGCTATAGCCGAAAAGCAGGGAAAACAGGCTATAGAATTTGGCACGCACCAGGATGTCCAGCCAGGTGGCTATGGGGTCGTCCCATTCTGACCAGGTCAATGCCTCCCTTGTTTCGGCGGCGACAAATCCCCAACCCGAGAACACCTGAATGTTGATTAGCAGGATGCCGAAAATGGCAAAGCCCCGGAGGGCGTCCAGACTGTCAATGCGGTGGCCTTTGCTCGCCATTTCTGCTGCTCCTTGCTGCTGGTTTTCTTTCCCTTTTTTAACCGTTATCCCCGTTACCATGTCTAGCTGTTATACCCGGCGATGGCCAGAAAGCTACCGTATTGTAACCAGCCTTCCATTGACACCCGGCTGAACCGGAACGCAGCATTGCATGGATCAGAATTTTTAAGCCGGCGCAAACAGGAGAACCCCATGAACCTGCAATCGATCTTCTGGCGTTCCGGTGTGGCACTGCTGGTTCTCTTTGCTTCCAGCTTTGGGGCGGTGGCCCAGGCCAACGACTGGCGTCCGGTTCTGCAGAAAGAAATTGAACGCATTGACCAGTCCTTCCCCGGCGACCTGGGGGTATACATCCGGCATCTGGGCAATGGCCGTCAGGTTGCCCACAACGCTGACCAGGACTGGTATCTGGCCTCGACCATCAAAGTCCCCCTGGCCATCGTGTTGATGCAACGAGCCGAGAACGAGGGCCTGAATCTCGAGCAAAAACTCACACTCCGGGCCGCGGATTATGTGGATGGCACCGGGGATCTGCTGTGGGTGGATCCAGGTGCCCGTTACAGCCTGGAAGAGCTCAACAGACGGTCGATTGTCGACAGCGACAGCACGGCAACGGACATGTTGATACGTTTTCTTGGTGAGGAATCCTTCAATGAGGAGGTGGCACGTCTGGTTCCTGAAGGGCTTGGGCCGATCACCACCATTCTTCAGGTGCGCTATGACGCATACAGCGAAGTCCATCCCAGCGTTTCGGTGCTGACCAACCGTGATTTTATCGATCTCAAAACCGCCGATACCTACAAGGCGCGGTACGACATGTTGCTGGAAAAACTCGACATTGCAGTAAGCGAGGCGGATGCCGGCAGCGTGCGCGAAGCCTTTGAACTTTATTACCAGAGGGGGATCAACTCAGGCAGTCTGAAAGCCTACGGAGCCTTGCTGGAACAGCTGGCCCGGGGCGAACTGTTAAATCAAGCCCACACGGAGCAGTTGCTGGGTTATCTGTCCGAAATTACTACCGGTGACCACCGGGTTGCCGGCGGGTTACCGTCAGGAACCCGTTTTGCCCACAAAACCGGGACACAGGTGGCTCGCTCCTGTGATATTGGTCTGCTCAACCCCCAGAGGCCCGATGATGCGGTTATCGTCGCCGCTTGCGCCAGGAACTACGCAGCTCTGTCGGAAGCCGAAAAGGCCTACCAGGCCCTCGGCCGTGCCCTGCATGAATCGGGGCTGGCTGGAATCGTAGACTGAGGCGTTTTGCGTAGATAACTGGAAGCTGCCTCTGCGGCGAGATCAAGGAAGTTCATGAAAGTATCCCCCCTCCTCCTCATCGTTCTCTGCCTGTTCATGGGCTTCACGTTCTGGGTAATGGCCGGAGCCGAGCAATCGCTGCTTGCCTTCGGTGCCCAGCTGATGTCCAGCCCCGATACCGCCCAGGCAGTGTTTGTGTCCGCAGGGCCGCTGCTGTATCTGGTTCTTCGAGGTGGGCGCGAGCCTGACCCCGGCAAGCTTTGACCATTCGCATCAGCAAAATCAGCGTCGGCCATCTTTCAGCGCCCGCGCTGGAATGCTAACGTTGAGTGGTTTCAGTCATCCGGACTCTGGAGGGCCCATGGCAGGCGGATGGTCTCGTGATGGTGCGGTTCAGGAACAGATCGACGCAAGCGTTGAAGATGAAATTCAGCGTGCGCGCAGCCAGCTGGGCAAAGGCGAAAGCGCCGAGGAATGTGATGAATGCGGAGCGCCGATTCCAGAGGCCCGACGCAGGGCGATTCCCGGTGTTCGTTTGTGCATTGACTGCCAGTCGGCCCATGAAAAGGACTACCCTCACTCCGGCGGCATCAATCGGCGGGGTAGCAAGGACAGCCAGCTTCGATAGCGCTGGGGCGTGTTTTTGAATCGTGAGACTGAGCATGCTGGAAAAACGCATTCCACCCCTCGCTTTGGTGCTGATCGTGGGGTTACTTATGTGGGCCATTGCCAACTCGGGCCCACGCATTGAAGCCGGCGAAACGCTTCGTCTGGCCCTGGCAGCCATCCTGTTCGTGCTGGGCACCCTATTCCCTCTGGCAGGGGTGGTTTCCTTTCGACGCTCCAAAACAACGGTAGACCCGCGCAAGCCAGAGGCCAGTTCTGCGCTGGTCAGCTCAGGCGTTTACCGCTACTCCCGCAATCCAATGTATGTGGGTTTCGGGTTGTGGCTGTTGGCCTGGGGCGTTTTCCTGGCCTCCGCCTGGGCTTTAGTCGGGGTCGTTTTCTTTGTGCTGTATATGAACCGGTTCCAGATCGAGCCGGAGGAACGCGCCCTGCGGGAGAGCTTCGGCGACGCCTTCCGGGAGTATGAGCGACGGGTTCGGCGGTGGCTTTAAACGAAGAACAGGGGTCAGGGCTGAGATTATTCTGACCGGGTGGCTGCTGTGTTTTCTGTTCCTGCGGCGGGGCGAAACGGCACAACTCCGTCGCATATGAGGATTGAGGCCATTAACAGCCCCTCTATTGGCAATATGGCTATGGACCCGCGAAGAAGTGGAATCCGTGGTCAGGGAAGGCGCAACCTATGATTCTCAATCAACCCAAGCATCGTCGGTACGACATTATTATCCTCGGTAGCGGTCCCGCCGGCATCACCACGGCGCTTGAGTTGTCGAAAGATACTTCCCTTAAAATCGCCGTCATCGAGAGCGGATTGCTGGAGCCACACCCAATCATCCAGACCCTGGGCAACGTCGAGATACAGGGTGATTTGCCGGATAATTACTTTCCCATGCACACACAACGTTGCTTTGGTGGTAGCTCGACCATCTGGGGCGGGTTTTGTGCCGTGCTGGAAAAGAGGGCCTTCACAGCTCAAGCCTGGCCTATTCCCTACCAGGAAATAAGCCGTTGGTATCCTGCTGCCGCCCGCATTATCGAGCTGCCAGAGGACGCCTATCGCCAACCGACGGTGGCCATTGAAGGTACATCGGAGCTGGTTTACAAACCCTTCTATGTGAGCCCGCCGGTCCGGTTTAATAAAAAGTACCATTCCTTTTTCCAGCACCATCCCCGAGTTGACCTGATACTTGGCAGCACCGGATTTCGCCTGATGGCACAGGGGCGCACCGTCACCGCTCTGGAACTGCGAGACTCACTGGCGCCCCGGCGCTCACCAACGTTCGTGTCGGCTGGCACCTTTGTGCTCGCCTGTGGTGGGGTGGGCAACCCGCGGATGCTTCAGCTCTCTGGAATTGTTGACCAGATGCCCGTCGGACGGGGGCTGATGGAGCATCCACACCTCTACGCGGTGGCCGAGATGTATCTGGACCGGGACCGGCTCCCAGTGGGCGCCCAAGAAGATCCGTACCTGGTACACGCACTCCAGTTGTCAGACAGCTATTGCCTTGAGAAGGGGGTGCTCTCTTTCAGCGCTGATTTCAATCAGCGGCAGATGACCCATACCGTGCTTTTTGGCAAGCGGCGCGAGATGCTTCATACCCCGGTCACCATTCGGGCCGAGATTGCTCCGGATTTCAGGAATTCCGTACGCGACAGCGACCAGCGCAATTACCTTGGAGCGCCCTTGCCACGGGTTGATTTCCACTACCGTTACCATGATCTGGCGCGTGAGAGCTGGCACCTGTTCGGCAAGGCCCTCTTGCGCTCGGCGTTGGGACGCCCCTCTGTCCTGGAGCCCGAATTCAAGCTGCATGATGGCGGACACCTGATGGGCACGACAAGAATGGGGCTCTCGGCGGCCGATTCCGTGGTCGACAGCAACTGCCGCGTGCACACGACCGATAACCTCTATGTGGCCGGATCGTCAGTCTTTCCAGCCGGCGGTGCCTCTAACCCAACCTACACCATTGTGGCCATGGCGTTGCGCCTGGGCGCGCATCTGGCCAGCACTTCAGGAGGGAATGCTGATGGATAGGCGCACTCTAATCGCCGGTCTCAGCGCTGCGGCTGCATGGCTTAGCCTCAGCGGTTGCGCCCGGCTTGTGCTCAACGGGCGCCGCCCTGGAAACGGTCACATGGCCGCGCCCACAACGCCGCTCAGTGAACAACTGGCGGAGCTCGCAGACCCACTGTTCCGCGATTACTCGACGGGCAGGTCTGTGAACGCGCTCCACTCAGTGATGGTGCACAAAGGCGTGCTCTCACGAGACCACGGAGTAAATCATCAGAAGTTGATCAATCTGGGGCGTCATGATCCGCTCGTTATCTATAAAGGCTTTTACTACACGCAGACCGAACTCGAATTGTACGCCTTGGCGTACCTGCACCAGAATCAGAACCGGAGGGGCCGAACGTGAGCTATCCCCTGGCCGACGACACTGACAAAGCCTTTCTCCAGCAAGCCGTTCAACTGGCCATGGAATCGGTCGACGATGGCGGAGCCCCTTTTGGCGCCTTGGTGGTTCACAATGGCAAGGTTATTGCCAACGCTGGTAACCGGGCACACCTGGAGTGCGACCCTACTGCCCACGCCGAGGTAGCGGCCATACGCATGGCCGGCAGGATGCTGGGAAGCGCGCATATGCCGGAAGCGACCTTGTACGCCAGCTGCGAACCATGCCCCATGTGCCTGGCCGCCACCCAGTGGGCTCGTATTCCCCGTATTGTGTTTGCTGCACCTCAAGAAACTGCAAATCGTGCCGGCTTTGCCGATGGCAATATTGCAGAGCAGCTCTACGGCCAGACTCGACCCGCCAGGCCCGAACAATTGGGATTGACCCAGATCGAACTCGAGAACTCGGGGGCGCCTTTTCGAGCCTGGCTGATAAAGCATGATCGAAGAGGACACTAACTTCTTTGAAACAGCAATCTATTTAGCTTCTGCTACCTTTAATGGTGACAAATTAATCAATTTTTACGCTAGCAAAACTGAGGATTACTTATGGCTCTCATAATTGCTGGTCGTTTAGAGGACCAGGACAAAGCCGTGGAGCTCACTGAAGCGCTCCAGCACGCCGGGATTCCAAAAAGGAAGGTTTCGGTCTTTTTTGTCAATCCTGAAGGACAGCACCACGTGCTGCCTTTCGGCGGCGATGAAAATCACTCTCCCGGCACGTCAGACGCAGGCAAAGGCGCATGGATCGGTGCCGGCGCGGGTGCCGTGGCGGGAGCTGCCATCGGATCCACCGGCGGACCAATCGGTTCCGTTATCGGCGCTGGCGTCGGCGCCTATACCGGATCGTTGGCCGGAGCCGTTACCAAGACAGACGATAAGCCGGAATCCGACTCAGATACCGCCGAAGAGGAAGGGCCGTTGACTGACCGCAAATCCGGACTGCATGTCGCCGCCGAAATCAGTCACGAGCAAAAAGATAAGGTAGCTGAGCTGATTCGTGATCACGGAGGCAAGGACGTCGAGGAGGCAGACGGCAAAATTGAGGACAGTCACTGGCTTGACTTCGATCCTACAAAACCCATCAGGCTCGTATCCTGAAAGCCGAGGCCTTTGGCTTCGAGCGGGCGCTGATAAGGCCTTCAGGCTGAAAGGAGTTCAGGATCATGATCCAGAATTACACCCTGGCCAGGCTGCTGATCATGGGCAAGGTTCGCCGGATTCGATACCAGGCGGTAGTAATCGCCGCCTGTCTTGCAGTAACCGGCTGCGGCGGGACTATGACCGGGAAAGCCCCCTCGCCTCAGCTCGATGAGGAGCAGAGTCCCGTTCCTGCGCCAGAGTGGACAGCGGGCATTATCGACCGGCCACGATCTGATCGGCCGGCTGCGAGTCTTGTCGCTGTCCGAACCGGAAGCCACGAAGGCTTCGACCAGGTCGTTTTTGAGTTCGATGAGCGGGTTCCGGGGTATCACACTGAGTACATCGACCAACCCGTTCGCAAGTGCGGCTCCGGCAAGACCACGCATCTGGCCGGTGATGGCTGGCTCGAGGTGCGGATGTCCCCGGTGAATGCCCACACTGAGGAGGGGCACCCGACCGTCGCCGATCGTGAGCGTATGCCAAACCTGCCCGTGCTCTCCGAGCTCGAGCTGACGTGCGATTTCGAGGCTGTGGTGACATGGGTTTTTGGCGTCGAGTCCCCCAACCGCTATCAGGTCCTCGAACTGACCAGTCCGCCGCGCCTCGTCGTCAAGATTCGACACTAGTGTCCCGTTTGGTTAATTCGCTGACCTACTGAGCGCCGCCTGCGTTTGATTTAGACACATCCTTCCTTTTATCTGAGATGATTACCATAAACTCGATATGTACTCTTGCCCTCTTTCTTTGCAAGGTACATCGCTTCATCAGATTTTCGTATCAATGTGTTGATATCTGCTCCGTCCCGCGGGTATATGGAGATGCCAATACTGACACCAAGTTTAACGGAATCAGCATGAAGCCAAAACGGGTGAGCTAGTTGATTGATTATTTTTTCAGAAACCTCAGAAGCCTTTTCCTCGGAAGTCTCGTCGAGAAAAATCACGAATTCATCGCCACCAAAACGAGCAACACTATCTGATTCTCGGACACAATGTTTAATTTCCTGACCCAGTTGTTGAAGTATTTCGTCCCCGGCTTTGTGGCCAAACGTATCATTTACCAATTTAAATCCATCAATATCGATGAATAGTACGGAGCTTTCATGCCCTTTTCTTTTTGCTCTTGCGATTGAAGTAAAGCAGACTTCCCTAAATAGCCTCATATTTGCCAGGCCCGTCAAATCATCGTACATAGCTCGATGGTAAAAATGATCTCTCTGATCATGTACCAGACCAATCAATATCACCGTTACTATGGAAATGGAAAACATGATCTGGACTTCAATAATTCCATAGTGCGAATAGCCGAGGAAGATAAATAGCGACAGTGCGAACAGGTTGCCTATAAAGGCAAATACCAATCCATTTCCAAGTCCCCATTTAACCGTACTCCAAACGATCGGTATTAAAATCAAGTAGTAATATTTGGAAAACTGCTCGTCAATCTTCCCCAGCTGAATGACCAAGGCAGTCAATACAATAATTATTAGCAGTGCGGCTACTTTTTGCGGCTTGAAGATATTATTCAAAAGCAATGAGATGAATCCGCGCCGGCCAAGCTTCCAGAACTGATGGAATAGCAGAAAAATGGGAATTGCAGTGATACCACCGGTGAGGTTGCCGACAAAGAACGAGGATGATCTCTCCATTAGCGTAGAAAAGGAGAGAGTGTTTAAACCCATGCCACTCATAAATATAACGGTCGATACAAGTGCCGTTAAAACGGAGGCAAACATTACCGAGTAAAGGAATTTTCCGTCGATGATATTTCGTTGGGAGTTTATTCTTCTGAGTATCAGACCAGCTGAACCATAAATGACAAACTGCCTTAGATCCGGGATAAACATCTCAAGGTTGTAATCAAAAACATCCCGATACGGCAGGCCACCCAAATAGATCGCGAGAAAATGAACAGGTAGATATTTTCCGCCCAAGAGAAAAATCAAAAACATCGCATAGGCGGATGGAGGGTAAAACAGACTCACGCCCTCGGTCACTGTAAACAGGTAAGCCACCTGATTGAGAGCCCAGAAGGTGGATATGAACAGCAAGGAGTTTAAGATATATTGCCGGGCGTTCGTGCCTGCATCCGCTGGATTCTGAAATTCTGCGCTGTAGTTCATTGCGAAAGCCAAAGTCGAAAAAGCATGAATTGCCTTTGCTCTCTTACCAAAACGGTACGGATCAGCAAAACGCCGGTGCTTTGGCCTGGATCCGCGCAGAAGGTGATGTTACAACAATATAGTCACGGAACTCATTGATCGCAAAAACGATGGGACGAACCTGTCTTTCCGAACCCCATCGGGTACATCGAAAAGGATGAGGTTCAGCAGGCCCGATGCCAGCTCACAACAGGGAGCAGACTTCATGACTTCCAATACCGCCAAACAGGACTTCCCCGTCGAAAAGGCCCGTCGTTACCTTGAGCCAGGGCCGGTTGTGCTGGTTAGTTCACGGCATAACGGCGAATCGAACATCATGACTCTGGGATGGCACACGATTCTTGAATTCTCGCCCTCACTGGTCGGGTGCATGATTTCTGCCGGAAATCACAGCCACCAGATGATCAGGGAAAGCGGTGAGTGTGTTATCAATGTGCCCACGACGGACCTGACGGATAAAGTGGTGGGCATCGGGAACATCTCTGGCGCCCAGGTGAACAAATTCGAAGAGTTTGATCTCACAGAAGAAAGCGCACGCGTCGTTTCCGCACCGCTGATAAAACAGTGCCACGCCAGCTTCGAGTGCCGCCTTTATGAAGACGCGCTGGTCGACGCCAATAGCTTTTTTATCTTCGAAATCGTAGCGGCCCATGTAGCGCCGGAACCCGCCTACCCCACCACCCTCCACTACACGGGCGACGGGATTTTCATGGTTGCCGGCGATATGCTCGACCGACGCGAGCTATTCTCGAAAGAGATGTTGTAACAACCGAACCTGAGTGATCACTGAGGCCACAGATCCCAGATTTCTTTGGGAGGCATCTCCTTCACCGGATTGGTTGCGAAAGCCAACCGTAGATCCGCTCATACACGTGAGGGCTGTCGAGCAGATCAAAGTGGTTGACGCCGTAAAACACACTTTGATGAGAGGCCGGAATGGGCAATGCCCGCTTGGCATCGGCGTGCAGCCCCAGCGCACTCATGACAGGTACCAGACCGTCTCCACCGCTATAAGTGCGGTCGCCACGGGGAGCAGACTGCGTGGTTGCGGCTATGGCGAAGCATTCCGTGCCCTCAGGGAGCGTCACAGCGGTGCGGGCGTCATGGGGGTGATCGGGTTCAACGTCTTGCCAGTCTTCATCAAGGATATTGCCGTGCCGCAGATCCTTCACCCCGGCACTCCGGATTTTCCCAAGCCGACCGATGGGAGCCACATACGGGCTCACACCCGCCAGAGTGTCTACCTGATTGCCCACACGCTCCAGGGGTGATCCGTGGTGCGGGGTGCCGAGAAAGACCAGTTTGCTCAGACGATCCGGCCAGCGGTGGCCGGCCGCCCTGCCGTAATGACAGGCACTGCGGGACAGCAGGCCGCCCATGCTGTGGCCAATAATAACCACCTCATCCACGGGCACCGGCCATGCCTGGAGTAGCTGCTCGAGCCGGTCAGCGAACTCTTGACCATTGGTGGATACGTGTCGGCCACTGTTGTAGTGGAGGTACAGGGGCGTATAACCCAGGGAAAGGGCCAGCTGGTCGCCGTGGTTATGATGACCGCGCTGCCACATCAGATCGTTCATGCACAGCCCGTGGACCATCACCAGCAGACGGGATGAGGGCTCCGGGAAGGCGCTGGCCAAAGACTCGCGGCAAAGTCTCAGAGGGTAGCCGTCTTTGCGAAAGGCCATGGAAATCGCCAGTGGGTTCCCGGTGGCAACCAGGTAGTCGCCAAGCACGCCATTAAGCGTCGCCAGCGCGCGCTCGGTTTTGGGTGATACTCCCTGATAGTCCAGCAGCGGCGTGAACTTTGCCAGACCCACATCAATACCGACTCCCACCGCCCGGGATATCCCCCGGACACTGCGGTAAACCAGGCCGGTAATGCCCCGGGGTCGGGCCCTGGCGGGAAGGGCCCACAATCGGGGCCAGCCCGGAGATATTGCGATGCATGGACTCAACCGTGTCCACCACCCCACCGACCGCCTCAATGAGCAACTGGCTCGCCCCACGCAAATGCAAGGAAAGGGCACGAGCCGGCTCCTGGCGGGTGTCATCGGGCGGTGTCAGATGGCGAGGGAGGCTCAAGATACGCCTGCCTGGGCCGGAATGCCGTCGTGGCTACTTGTTCGTGGCGGATAGGGGTTTTTCAAAGTACAGGACTTCTCCTCTTGTCGGTGCCGATGACACCCTGGGGTCCTGCTGGAATAGCAGGGCCCGTTTCAGGTCAAGAACGGATTCATGCATCATCGCCTGGATATCCATGAGCGCCTTCATGGGATTGCCAGCTATCCTTCGGCGGGCGTCAATCACAAACTGAAGGCCCCGCAGCCGGCGCTGATTACGCGCAGCGCTTCGGCGGATACAGTCATCAATCAATTCCGCGCGTAATGCTTCAAAGCCCTCCGGGTCATGCTCAGCCAGATCCCTGAGTTCATTGAATGTGGGTATATCCATAACTTTCCTCCTTCCGTGGATTCAAGCAATCTGTAAAGCGGCACTGCATTCGAAATCAATGTAACCCGGGTCCAGCAATCTCGACACCAATCTGCTTTTCTACTGGACTCCTGATATCAGTTAAGCCCCGCCCACCTCAGGAATCAAGGTTATTTTTTAACCAACGCTGTTTTGTTAATCTGGCTCCCAACTGGAGACTCGTGTCCCCATTTCTGTATGCTCTTGCCGGAAAAGTTCAGGAAGCACCGAGTTCGCCATCCCGGATAGATCCATTCTTTTGAGTTTTAATCCCGTTATGACAATCCCTGTTAAAGATGTAACCAGCCCAGAGGTTTCCTGTTCAAACTGTCAGGCGTGTTGCTGCCGCCTGGAAGTCATGATCATTTCCGACACGGGGGTCCCCGAAAAGCATATCGCTTTCGACGAGTTCGGCGGGGAGACGATGTTGCGCCTGGAGGATGGTTGGTGCTCTGCCCTGGATCGGGAAACCTTCCTGTGTACCATCTACGAAAACCGCCCCTGGATCTGTCGGGAATTTGAAATGGGTTCCTATGAATGCCTCGAAGAAAGAGGCAAGGAGCTTGCCGTTGAAACTGCGGCTAGCGACACCAACAATCTCAGATAGGAAAACCGAAATCGGACTGCAGGAGGAACGCCATGTTGAACGTGAATCCAGACACCGTATGCCGGCTGATCGAGCTGGCCCAGGCCTACCACGTACGGGAGCCCGTCAGCATTCCCGACGAGGGCAACAACGCGGCGGATGACTGGTCTCAGCAAATGCTGGCCGACCACAAGGACAATACCAGTTATCAGGAGTTTGAAACTGTCATCCAGGATCTGGAGGCGGATCAGCAGCATGAGGTGGTTGCCCTGCTCTGGCTGGGCCGGGGCGACTATACACTGGATGAGTGGGACAGCATTGTGCAACAGGCAAAAGAAGAGTGGTCACCCGAGACCGCACAGTACCTCATTGATCACCCCATGCTGGCAGATGAGCTTCGGGAAGGCCTTGAGCTGCACGGCTATCGGTGCGATGAAACCATCAAGGGATAGACCGACAAGCGGAAAGGGCCATCGGAATGCGCGGCTATTCCGCTATCCCTGAATCTGCGCCAGTGCGGTATCGATCTCCTCGCGGTTGTCCGGGCGTACAAGGCGGGTGATTTCCTGCCCATCCCTCAAGAAGATCAGAGTCGGCCAAAACTTCACACCGAACGTTCGGCCCAGCCGTCGCCCTTTTCCATCCTCGATTTTCACGTGCTCAACCTCGGGATAGCTCTCCATAGCGGTCATTACGTGCGGCTGCACTGCCTTGCAGAAGCCACACCAGTTTGTGCCGAACTCCAGCAACCAGGGGCCCTGGCTATGGGCCACCTCCTCCGGAGTTATGGATTCAGGTGTATATTCGCTGTCAAACGGCATGATGTTTCCTCGGTGAGTAGCAGACAGCGTTTGAGCATAACGGCGGAACTGATACCTGTTAGTGAAGTTAGTCATCCAGACGTCGGTTAGTCAAATATCGGAGAGCGCTATGGCAAGTGGAGAGTCGCGCGATGGGTCGATTCAGGATCAGATAGACATGAGCGAAAACCGGGGCTAGATTAGATTCATTTGTGCACTTACATTTTTTTACACTAAGTGCGATACCGCACGGATGTGACTGAACCAATGGCTTATTCTTAGTTCAGATGCGGCGACGGAATTGCCCGGACAGGACGTCACATCCATGCGCCACAAGGATTGGGCGCAATCAAAACTCAGGTTTGGGGCGATTATGGCCCCTCTTTCGCAGTATGATTATGGACCCGCAGTCTCCCTT
>Ga0208301_1000149_pt1 | contig 25839 bp, 33 predicted proteins | sample 25BtaG_FD_184100 | JGI IMG/M metagenome (GOLD analysis project Ga0208301, IMG submission 184100) | Marine viral communities from Cariaco Basin, Caribbean Sea - 25B_WHOI_OMZ_CsCl (SPAdes) (version 2) | ecosystem: Environmental > Aquatic > Marine > Oceanic | place: Caribbean Sea: Cariaco Basin...
AAGTGGCGCCGGGAGCAGAAATGACCTGGTTAACCCTATTCAACCGCATTGGACCGTATCTGGCGGTTGTCGCCTTGATCGCGGCCATCGCCGCCGGCGGCTGGGTTGGCCGTGGCTGGTACGAGGATAGCCGGGACCTGGCGGAAGAGCGGGGCGCCCAGGCCGCCATCGACGCCGCCATGGAGCGCGAATCCAAGATCGCCGAGAAGGTGGAGACCCGCCTTGCCGACCTGCAGGCGAACGAACGCATCATCGACCGCGGGGTGATCCGTGAGATCCAGAATCCTGTTTATCGCAACGTGTGCCTGCCTGCTGGCGGTCTCCGGCTGCTCAACGCGGCCGCCCGAGGCGAGCCCGTACCAGCAGACGCTGCTGACCCGGTGCCCGGAGACGCTGCCGACCCTGAGTGACGGGGAGGCCGGCACGGTTCTGCGCACAATGACCGAGTGGGCCAGCCAGTATCACGACTGCGCCACCCGGCATAACGGCCTGATCGAGGCCATCCGAGAATGAAGCGCTGGCTGTACACCACCGTGTACGCCCTGACGCTGACCCTGATTATCGTTTTTCTTTTCTGGCTTGTGGCTGCGTGGCTTGCGCGGCAATGGTGGAGATCGTCCCGGGATGACACATGAGGAATACGACATGGACAGCATCCCCCCGAGACTCGGGGCAGTGGAGCAAGAAGTGCATACGCTTCGCCACCGCGTAAACGCCTTGGATTCGGAGCGCCTCCCTCACCGGGTGGGCAACCTGGAGGCCAGCATTCAAGACCTGAACGTGATCCGCCAGGACACCACCCAGATGAAGGTCGTCCTGGCCAAGATGAATTCGTTTGTGCGCGGCGCCGTCTGGATTCTCGGCGGGCTGGTCGCACTGGCCACCCTGCTGATCGCACTGGCCGGCGTAATGCCCAAGATGGACGCCATCATCATCGAGAAAACGCCGCCTGTGCAGGTGGATGAGTAACAGAAACCCGGGCGGTGCCCGGCAACGATTAACTGGGCGGGGCCCAGGAGAGGAGGACTCAGCGGTGCTGACTCCGAAGAGAGAGAAATTTGCCCAAGCCTATGTTGAGCTTGATTGCGGAGCGGCCGCTTACCGCGAGGCGTTCAGCACAAAGAACATGAGCGACAAGAGCGTCTGGGAGCACGCAAGTCGCCTGCTCAAGGATGTCAAGGTCAGGGCAAGGGTTGAAGAGCTGAAGGCGGAGCACAGGAAGCGCCACAATGTAACCGTGGACGACCTGCTCCGGGAGCTGGAGGAGGCGCGAGTTGCCGCCATGACCAGCGAGAAGCCCCAGGCCGCCGCCGCTGTTGGCGCCACCATGGGCAAAGCCCGCATTCTTGGGCTCGATAAGCAGGTTCTTGAGCATCAGAACGCGGCGGTAACCGTTGTTGTGAATCGCCCGGATGGAAATTAACCCGACCGTTCCTCAGGACCGGTTCATATTCAGCGAGGCCCAATACCCGGCCATTGTCGCCGGCTTCGGGGCCGGCAAGACCGAGGCGCTGATCGTTCGCTCCCTGCTGGGCAAGCTGGCCCACCCGGAGTCAGACCGCGCTTTCTACGAGCCGACCTATGACCTGATCCGCATGATCGCCTGGCCGCGCTTTGAGGAGCTGCTGTCAGACCTGCGGGTGCCGTACCGGCTCACGAAACACCCTCACAACATCCTGGAGATCGACGGCTACGGCCGGATCATCTTCAGGAGCATGGACACGCCCCAGCGGATCATCGGCTTTGAGGTCGGCGATTCGGACGTGGACGAGCTGGACACGCTGAAGCGCGACGACGCCGCCGAGGTCTGGCGCCGGGTGCTGTCCCGTAACCGGCAGAGGAAGGCGGACGGCTCGCCCAACACCGTTGGGGTGGCCACTACCCCGGAGGGCTTCCGCTTCGTCTACGAGACGTGGCACGAAAAGCGCCCGCCGGGCTATGAGATCATCCGGGCGCCGTCGTACAGCAATCCGCACCTGCCGGACGGCTACATCGACAGCCTGCGCGACATCTACCCGTCGCACCTGCTGGACGCCTACATCGAGGGCGAGTTCGTCAACCTGACGACCGGCACGGTGTACATCCAGTTCGACCGAAAGCGGTGCAACACCCAGGAAACCGAGCAGGCCGGTGAGCCACTGTTCATCGGCATGGACTTCAACGTGGGCCAGATGTCGGCGGTGATCCATGTGAAGCGCAATGGCAAGCCGGTAGCGGTCGGCGAAATCGCCAACGGCTACGACACGCCGCACATGGTCCAGCTGATCAAAGATCGCTACCAAGGCCACGCCATCCATGTGTACCCGGACGCTTCCGGTGGCGGCCGGCGCAGTGTCGACGCCAGCAAGACCGACCTGGCCATCCTGCGGGAGGCCGGGTTCACGATCCACGCGCCCAAGCAGAACCCGCCGGTCAAGGACCGGATCAACGCGATGAACGCGGCGCTCCAGAGTGGGTACAGGGTCAACGTCGACCGCTGCCCTGGGTATGTGAAGTGCCTGGAACAGCAGGCGTACAACCAGCACGGCGAACCGGACAAGAAGCAGGGTCTCGACCACTTCCCGGACGCCGGCGGCTACTTCATCCACTACGAATACCCGGTGATCAAGCCGGCCACCACCACCAAGCTGAGAATGAATTTCTAATGGCAGACGTGCAATTTGAACGCCAGGAGTACCTGAACACCAAGCCGGATTGGGCACTGGTGGGCGACGTTTGCCGTGGCGACCGTGCCGTCAAGAAGCGGGGCGAGGAGTACCTGCCGAACCCGTCCGCCGTTGAGGAAAACCCGAACGAAAAAAAGGCGGTTTACGACCGCTACAAGCAGCGGGCCAGCTTCTACAACGCCACCGGCTACACCCGCGAGGGGCTGATCGGCGCCGTATTCCGCAAGGTGCCGACCTTCACCGCCCCGGACGCGCTCAATTACCTGGAGAGCGATGCCGACGGCGCCGGGGTGAGCATCTACCAGCAGAGCCAGGAGGTGCTGGGCCAGGTGCTCGGCAAGGGCCGCGCCGGCCTGCTGGTGGACTACCCGACCACGGACGCGCCAGCATCGCGCGCTCAGCAGTCCGCTGGCCTGATTCGGGCCACCATCAACAGCTACAAGGCCGAGCAGATCATCAACTGGCGCACCACCAAGATCGGCGGGGCCCACTTGCTGTCCCTGGTGGTGATCCATGAGCATGCCGAGGAGCCAACGGAAGACGGCTTCGGGCTTCAGGCCATCGAGCAGTTTCGCCATCTGTCCCTCGAGGACGGCGTGTATATCGTCCGCATCTGGCGCAAGCCGGAATCGGGCGGGGCGTTCGTGATCCACGAGGAATCCATCCCCAAGCGCGGCAATGGCCAGCCCTGGGACCGCATCCCCTTCACCTTTGTCGGCTCGCGCAACAACGATTCCGACGTGGACAAGGCGCCCCTGCTGGATCTGGCCACCCTGAACATTAAGCACTACCAGGTGGGGGCGGATTGGTACAACGCGCTTTTCTACGCCGGCCAGCCCCAGCCCTGGATGTCCGGCCTCACCGAGCAGTGGGTCGCCATGCTGGAGGAGATGGGCGTGGTGATGGGTAGTCGCTCGCCCATGATGCTGCCGGACGGCGGCCAGTTCGGCATCGAGACGGTCACCGCCGATACGGCGCTCCAGAAAGAGCTGGAGGCCATCGAGCAACGCATGGTGGCCCTGGGGGCTCGTCTGGTCCAGCCCGGCCAGGCCGTCAAGACGGCCACTCAGGCACAGGACGAAAGCGAGACCCAGCATTCCATCCTGTCCCTGGCTGCGTCGAACGTCTCCGAAGCCTACAGCCAGTGCCTGGCCTGGGTGGGCGAGTTCATGGCCGCCGCCGGTGAGGCCCTGTACCAGCTGAACCAGGACCTGATCGAGCACAGCCTCGACGCGCAAATGCTCAAGGAGCTGGTGGCCGCCTGGATGAGCGGCGCCATCCCCGAGGGCGACCTGTGGGCGTACCTGCGCAAGGTGGGGCTGATCGATCCGGAAAAGACCGACGAAGAGATCCGCGAAGAAACGCAAAACGACGCCGGCCTCAATCTGGATGACATGACCGATGGCGGTACCGGAACTACTCCTTAACGCCTCCGTCCGCCACCAGGTCTATCTGGAGCGCCTGAAGGCCGGCGAGACGCGCAAGGTGCGCGAGTTTCTACAGCAGGTAGACCGTGAGCTGCGCAAGCGGCTGCTGATGCGGGCCGAGATCAGCACCTACCGTCGAGCAAAGCTCAACCGACTGCTCGACGAGATCGACGACCTGCTCAGCCGCCTTTACGGCGCCCAGCTGGAAACGATCACCGCGGACCTGCGCGATCTGGCCGACTACGAGGCCGGGTTCGAGGTGCGGGCGCTGCAGGAGGTGGTTTCCGGGGCCCAGCTGGCCGTTCCGGCGGTCGCCACCGTTTGGGCGGCGGCCACCAGTGACCCGATGTCCGTGCGCGGCGCCCAGGGCGGCAAGCTGCTCAAGCCGTTCCTCAAAGACTGGAGCGCCGGGGAGATCGAGGCGGTCAAGAACCGCATTCGTCAGGGCGCGTTTGAGGGCCAGACGAACGCCGAGATTGTCCGCTCCATCCGAGGCACCAAGGCGCTGAACTACCGGGATGGCCTGCTGGAGACCACGCGCCGGCACGCTCAGGCCGTGGTGCGAACCGCCGTCCAGCATGTAGCCAGCATTGCCCGCTTTCAGGCCTGGGAGCGCAACAGTGACATCGTCACCGGCTACCGGTGGGTGTCCACCCTGGACAGCCGCACCAGCGCGCAGTGCCGCTCCCTGGACGGGCGCACCTTCAGGGTCGGCAAAGGGCCGAAGCCCCCGATTCACATCGGTTGCCGGTCCACCACGGTGGCCGAGCTGGATGACGGGCTCGACTTCCTGGATCGCGACGCCACCCGCTCCTCTGAGCAGGGGCCGGTGAGCGCGGACCTGACGTATTACGAATGGCTCAAGCGGCAACCTGCCGCCTTTCAGGATTCGACCCTGGGGTCGACCCGGGGACGCCTGCTGCGCCAGGGCGGGCTGTCCGCCAGCCGGTTCTCAGAGCTGCAGCTGGACCGAAATTTCAAACCCCTCACGCTTGATGAAATGCGGGCCCTTGAGCCCCAGGCCTTCGAGCGCGCGGGAATCCAACCCAGTGGGTAACCAAGAGGTCAGTGACCAATGCGTATCAACAAACTCCCCCGTGCATTCCGTGAAGAGGCTGGTGGCGAAGGTGGTGAAGGCGGCAGCAGCCTGACCCCGGAGCAGATCAGCGAGATCAAGGCCGAAAACGAGCGCCTGAAAGAGCATCACGAGAAGCTGCTGGGCGAGACCAAGACCGCGAAGCAGGAGCGCCAGGAGGCCGCCAAGCGCCTCAAGGAGCTGGAGGACCAGCTGGCCAGCCTGGACGACGACAAGCACCGCAAGGCGGGCGATGTCGAGGCCCTGGAGAAGAGCTGGCAAGAGAAGCTCTCCAAGCGCGAAAGCGAGCTGAAAGGTGAGGTGGAGCAACACCAAGCCTGGCTCAAAGAACAGATGGTCACCGGTGTGGCGTCAAGCCTCGCGGCGGACATCGCCGTACAGGGCAGCGCCAAGGCGCTTCAGCCACACCTGACCAGCCGTCTCTCCATGGAAATCCGCGATGGCAAGCCCACCACCGTCGTTCTGGACGCCGAGGGCAAGCCCAGCGCCATGACCGTGGAGGAACTGAAAGCAGAATTCGCAAGCGATCCGGCCTTTGCGCCGTTGATCGTTGCGTCAAAGGCCTCTGGCGGCGGTGCCGGTGGTGGCCATAAGGGTGGCGGTGCCGCCTCAAAGGGCAGCATGGGCGGAGATCGTTCCGAGCGTGCGGCCGCAATTCGTAACCGTTTCCCTGAACTGAATCAATGAGGTGACAAGAAATGTCTCTTTCACAGATGCAGGTGTTCAACCAGTACATCATGCCGGCGACTATCGAGACGCTGGACCAGATGGTGGAAAAGTTCAACGCCGCAAGCCGTAACACTATCCGCCTGACCACCGAGGGCTTCGACGGCGATTTCCTCCAGGAATCGTTCTTCGCCGCCATCCACAGCGCCCAGCGCCGCGTGGATCGCTACGCCTCCCAGGCGTCCGCCTCCGCCACCGACCTGACCCAGCTGAAGCACAGCTCGGTGAAGATTGCCGGCGGCTTTGGCCCGATCCGTTTCGAGCCCGGCCAGCTGACCTGGTTGCAGAAGCCGACCGCCGAGGGCATCGAGGTGGCCAGCCGAAACTTTGCCGAGGCGCTCATGGCGGATCAGCTGAACACCGCTATCGCCGCCCTGGTGGCGGCCATCGAGAACAACAGCGACGCCACCAACGACGTATCGGCCAGCGGCGGCCTGTCCTACAACGCCCTGAACGACGCGCACGCCAAGTTCGGCGACCATAGCGGCAACGTGCTGTCCAACGTGATGACCGGCGCGGTTTATCACAAGCTGATCGGCCAGAACTTGACCAACGTCTCACAGCTTTTCCAGGCCCAGAACGTGACCGTTGTGGACATCCTGGGCAAAGCTATGGTGGTGACCGACGCGCCCGCCCTGTACGAAGCTGGCACCCCGAACAAGCAGAAGGTTCTGGGCCTGGTGGAGTCCGCGGCTATCGTCCACGACGCCGGCGACGTGATCAGCAACATCGAAACGTCCAACGGCCAGACCCGGATCGAGACCACCATGCAGGTGGACTACACCTTCGGCCTGGGCCTGAAGGGCTACACCTGGGACGAAACCAACGGCGGCAAGTCCCCCTCCGACGCGGAATTGGCTACCGGCACCAACTGGGACCAGGTCGCCACCTCCGTGAAACACACCGCCGGCGTTATCGCAGTGGGCGACGCCGCTCAGTAAGGAGTAGCCGATCATGGCGAAGCAAAAAGCGCCAGTGTGGTATCTGGCCGGCCCCTTCACTCGCTACAACGAGGACGTGAAGGATCTGGCCCGCAAGGCGGCCGTCCGCATCATTGATGCCCGGTATGTCCCGGCGGATCAGCGCCAGGACGCCGCGCCCGAGAAGGATCTGCCCAAGGTCACCGAGAAGGGCAGCAAGGCGCCCGCCAAGAAAGCGAGCGAATAAGACAGGGGGCGCATGCCCCCTTTCTTTCTACCGAATTCCGAGGATGATGGCCCAATGGCTCTGATTATCGAGGATGGCAGCATCGTGGCCGGCGCCGACAGCTTCGCCACCGTGGCGGAACTGGCGGACTATGCCGAGCGATTTGGCCGAGACCTACCCGAAGGCGAACCCGCGCGTGAGGCCCTGCTGCGGCAGGCTGCCTTGCAGATGCAGGTGATGCGCTGGAAGGGGTGGCGCGTTGCTGCCGATCAGAGCCTGTCATGGCCCCGGGAAGGGGTGTGCATTGATGGCGGATACCTCGCCTCCAATTACATCCCGGCCCGCATCCAGTACGGCCAGATGTCTCTGGCCACTGAAATCTATGCCGACGAACAGGCGCCCCCGGATCAGCGCCAGGGGCCGGTCACCCGCGAGAAGGTTGACGTGATCGAGGTCGAATATCAGGAGGTCCAGAACACCGGTAAGGTGCTTTGGGCTGCCCCTGAGCGCCCGAGCCGCGCCCAGTTCGCCGATTACCTCAACGCTCGGGGCCTGCTGGCTGTCCGGGCATGAGCCAATTCTACGACCGCACAGCCGCCACCGCCGCGCGGCTCCTGGCGAGCTATGGCCAGCCGGTGAGCATCACGCGTACCTCTGGTGGCACCTATGACCCGCTGACCGGTGAGACAACCGGCCAGACCACCACGACCTACACGCCGGACGGGGTGCTGCTCAACTACAGCGCCGGGGAATCCGGTGAGCTGAGAGCGGCTGGGGTGGACATCGTGAGCACCGACAAAAAGCTGCTCTGCGCCGCTTTTGAGGTCGATCCGGTCGTAACCGACACCGTAACGGTGGGCGGGCTCGACTGGACGGTGATGCGCGTCAAAACCCTGAGTCCCGCCGGAGCCGCCGTGCTCCATGAATTGCAGGTGCGCCGATGAGCTTCGGTGATGATGTCGCCGGGTTCGCCCGGAAGGCTGGTCGCTCCTTGGAGCAAACCGCCCGGGGTGTGGAGCTGCGCTTGTTTCGGGCCGTGGTCATGGACACACCAGTCCTTGATGGCCGTCTCCGTGGCGACTGGCAAGCCACGACCGATAAGCCTGCCCCGGGCGAGAATGGCCGCGCCGACAAGCAGGGCGGGGCGACCCTGGCGGAGATGGAGTCCATCGTGGCCGCGATCCAGGGCGGCAGCTATACCGTGCTGACCAACAACATGCCCTACGCCTACCGCATCGAGTTTGAGGGCTATTCCAAGACGAAGGCGCCCGAGGGCATGGTCCGCAAGAACGTGGCTCGCTTTCGGCAGATTCTCCAGGAAGAGGCTCAGAAGAACCGCGTATGAGATTCCTCGACGTTCGCAACGCGCTGGTCCTGAGCTGGCTGGACGGCGATTTCGGCCTGACCACGGCGCTCCCGAACAAGGATTTCACCCCCGGCACAGACCCGTGGGCGGCGCTGTCCCTGCTGCCGAGCCAGCCCGGGGTGGCGACGTGCGGCGACGAGGGAATGGACCGCCACGATGGCGTCCTGCAGATCGACCTGAATCACCCGCTCAATACCGGAGATATTCCGGCCATCACTTTGGCTGACCAGATAGCCAACCGCTACAAGGCCGGCACGCGCTTCGACGCCCCGGCCCTGTCCGAAACCCTGATCGCCGATTTCCGGGCTCAGGAGTTCCTGGTGTGGGGCCCGCTCAAGGTGCTGATCCGCTCCTGCGGCTACGAACAGCCCCGCCGGGTGGAGAACTGGTCCCGAACGACGATGACGATTTTCTACAGCGCCTGGATCAGCCGGGCGTAAATCCAACCCCTTTTCCTATCGGCCCGCCTTGTGCGGGCTTTTTTGTATCTGACGGAGGTTCGTTATGGGCTGCCCTGCAAACGGCTCACGCCACTCTATGGCCCTGGTGGCCGAATCCGTTGCCGGCACCACTCCGGCAACCCCGACGTTTACCCCGATTCGCCAGACCGGCACTACGCTGGCCCTGACGAAAGAGGCTCTGCAAAGCAATGAGCTGCGCGCCGACCGCCAGATCGCCGACATGCGCCACGGCAACAAGCAAGTGGGCGGCGACATCTCCACCGAGCTGAGTTACGGCGGGGCCTTCGACACCATGCTGGAGGCGGTGCTGTGTGGCACCTGGGAGGAGGATTCCCCGTCCGCCGGCACCGACACCCTGCTGGCCGGCGTGGAGCGCCGCCCCTTCACCATCGAGCGGCACTTCGCGGACATCGGCCAGTATCTGCGATACCTGGGCTGCGAGTTCAACACCTGGAACCTGACGGTCTCCACCAACGCGATTATCACCAGTTCGTTCGGCCTGGTGGGGCGCTCCATGGATGCGCCGGCTCAGACGCCCATTGCTGGCGCCACCTATGATCCGGCCACCACCAGCAGCCCGTTCGATTCGTTCTCCGGCGAAATCAACGAAGGCGGCTCCTCGATTGCGACCGTCACCGAGCTGTCCCTGACACTGGAGAACGGCCTGTCACCGCTGTTCGTGGTCGGCTCCGATAGTGCGGCATGCATGAGCATTGCCCGCTCCAACCTGACCGGCTCCATCACGGCGTTTTTCGACAGCGAGACGCTGTATGAGAAGTTCCTGAACGAAACGGAATCCAGCCTCTCGTTCACCCTCAGCGACGGCACGAACGCCTACACCTTCGAGCTGCCCCGCGTGAAGTACAACTCCGGCCAGCCGGACGTGAGCGGTGAGGGCGAGGTCACCGTCTCCATGGATTTCCAGGCCCTCTATGACGCCACCGAGGAAAGCCAGATCGTGATCCTGCGGGGTGCTGCGTAATGAAAATGGAGGCCCTGTTCACCCGCGAGAAAGCCAACGAGGGCACCAAGGTGCCCCTGTCCTACGCCGACGGCACGCCCACCGAGCACCACCTGATCATCCGGTCGCAATGGTCCGACGCCTTCCAGCAGGCGAAGCAGGACGCTTACCGGCAGGACATGGAAGCCCTGACCAAGGGTGAGGCCGTGGACAGCACCGAGCGCCATGTGACGCTGTGTGCGGCCCTAGTGGCCGGCTGGGACCTGGAGGAGGAATTCACCGAGGAGAACGTGAAGACCCTGCTCCGCGAAGCCCCCCAGCTTCGGGACATGATCGACCGCCACGCCTCGCGTGATGCGCGTTTTTTCAGGAAGCCGTCCACCGACTCTACGAGTGGGCGGGAAAAGAAATAGCGGACACGATTCCGGACCCCAAGACCGGCGCCAGCCGCCGGCAGCAGCTTGAGGCGGTTTACCGCCAGACCGGCAAGAAACCCAAAAGCCTGAGAACAGACCCGCCACCGGAGGGCACCGCCTACCTGTGGGGCTGGTTCTGTGAGCTGGGCGACTGCTCCTACACCGAGATCCACCACTGGGCCGCACTGAAGCGAATCCACCTCCTGCCCTGGGAAGTGGACGTGCTGCGGCATCTGGATCACCTGAGATCGAAGGCATGGCATGACCGAAACAGCGCGTCTCGTACTGGCCGTTGACAGCCGTGAAGTCGACCGTGGCCAGCGGTCCCTGGATGGCCTGACCGACAAGTCACGCCGGGCCGAGCAGGAAACCGAGCGGCTCACCCGTGCCACCGACCAACTGGGTGGGGCGTATCGCGGCCTGCGCAATGTTCTGGCGGCGGTGGGCATTGGTGTGGCGATCCGCGCCGTTGTTCAGGCGTCCGACACCTACTCAGAGCTGCGCTCCCAGCTGCGGCTGGTGACCGAGAGCCAGGAGGAGCTGAACGACACCTACGAGGCGGCCTACAAGCTGGCCCAGGACACCCGTGGCGGCCTCGGCGAAACCATCAACCTGTACGCCCGGCTGGCCCGCTCCAGTGAAGAGCTGGACCTGACCAATCAGCAGCTGTTGACGGTCACCCGAGCGATTAACCAGTCGTTCGTGGTCTCCGGCGCCAGCGCGCAGGAAGCGGCCTCCGCCACCCTCCAGCTTTCCCAAGGCATGGCCTCCGGCACGCTGCGCGGCGAGGAGCTGAACTCGGTTTTGGAGAACAGCCCCCGCCTGGCGCGCGCCATTGCCGACGGCTTGGGCGTGACGATCGGCCAGTTGCGCGAGCTGGGTGCCGAGGGCCAGTTGACCGGCTCGGCGGTGACCCGGGCACTCCTGTCCAGCGCGGACAGCATCAACCGCGAATTCCAGGACATGCCCCGCACCGTGGGCCAGTCCCTCCAGCAGCTGCGCAATGATCTGATCGACACCTTCGGTGAGACCGACGTTTCCGGCTTCAATGACGCCATTGACGACCTGCGCGGATTGGTGACCGACCCTGGTTTCCAGGAGGGCGTCGTCTCCCTGGGAACGGGTATCGCCACGCTGGCCCGATGGCTGGGCACTGCAACGACCGAAGGCGTGAAGTTCACCAAGTGGCTGGGCGAGGAATTTGCGGCGCAAATCCACGGAATTGCCGCCGACGACATCCCTCGCCTGGAAGGTGCCGTAGCGGACCAGGAAGAGCAGATGCGCCGCTTGACGGCGCTTTTTGAGGGCAGCGGAGGTATATCAGGCCAAGAACAGGGCATTCTCGACCGAGAAAACGCCAAGCTCGAGGAAATGGAAAGGCGCCTTGCTGACGCTATCCGGCTCCGGGAGCAGTTCAATCAGAACAACGTCGGGGCCGGCGCCAACACCAACCCGGACCAGGGCGGTGGCGATCCGCCCGAACCGCTCGGCGGCGGCGGCAAAGACAAAGCCACCGACTCCATCCAAAAGCGAGTAGCCGCCCTCCAGCTCGAAGCCGAAACCCTAGGCATGACGGCCCGCCAGGAGGAGCTGTACCGGGCACGCAAGGAAGGCGCCACCGCCGCGCAGCTCGCCGCTATCGAAGGCTCATACCGGCAGATTGAGGCGTATGAGGCTGAGCAGAAGGCCTTGGAGTTCAGCATCAAATCCCGCCGGGATGCGGCTGAAATCCTGGCGGAGATGGACAAGGAGCGCGCCACCGACATCGACGCCGGGGAGCAGCTGCTTGAGCGGTACATGACGGAGGAGGAGCTTCTTCGGGAGCATCATGAGCGGCGACTGGAAACTCTCGAGACGGCAAGGGCCGCTGACTTTGAGAACGAAGCGAAGTGGAACGCCGCAATTGAAGATGAGAATAAGCGGTTCAATGATGCAATGGAGGGCATGGATAAGGCTCGATGGATGGCACAGATGGATCTTGCCGCCTCCGGGCTTTCTGAAATCACCGGCCTCATGGCCAGCGAAAACAGGAAGATGTTCGAGATCGGGAAGGCCGCCGCTATCGCCCAGACCCTGGTTAGCATCCCCAGCTCTGCGCAGAAGGCCTACGATGCAATGTCAGGTATACCATTCGTTGGGCCCGCGCTCGGTGCGGCCGCCGCTGCCGCAGCCATCGCTGCCGGCCTGGGACGCCTCCAGGCGATCAAGTCCGCCAACTTCGGAGGCGGAGGTAGCGCAGGAGGCGGTGGCGGCGGCGGCATAACTGGGGGCGTGCAGTCGGTACCTGCGGCCCCTGCACCCGTCCAGCTCCAAGGCCGCTCAGGTGGCGACAGTTCCGACAGGGGGGTAAATGTCACAGTCTCCGTGGGTCAGCTGGTCGGCACCGGTGGCATTGAAGAGCTAACCGACATCATTACCGAAGGACTGCAGGACCGAGTGAAGAACCGCGACATCGTGATCGTTGATCCAGCCAGCAGGAACGGCCGGGACCTTCGAGGCAGGTAGACCCTGTGAATGGCGTCACATAATATGGCGGAGCATACAGGAGGATACCAATATGAAATGGATTGTAATTCTGGCTTTGCCTTTCGTGATGTTTGGTTGTGGTGGCGGCGGCTCTAGCGGCGGAGGTTCGCCATCTTCGGACGGGGGCGCGCCCAGCCAGCCGACAGACCTTGTCGGCCTCTGGCAAGGCGAAGTTGATGGATACGAAGCATCGTTAAGCATAGATGCGGAAGGCTCCGTTAGGGGTGAATGGCTGGACATCGCCGAGAGTGATTTTTACACGGTGCATGGCGACCTGCCGATGCAGGCAGAAACGTCGGCAGAACTCGTGCTTTGTGAGCATGAGTCAGGCTCCGGTATTGGGCAGACGTTCTCCCCTGAAGGGGCATGCGCTTCGGAGGAATGGTCGGCCTCAGCTGTTGAGGGGCAAACAATCCAGGGCCTGCTGGGAGATCGGCGTGTGGAGCTGTCTTATGCTGGAGAATCGGCGGAGCCGGTTGCTCCTACCTCTGGCTGTAGAAGCATCCGCACGGACTATGAAAGCCGGACAAATTACTCGTCGTCCGATTCCACGATCCTGAACATCATGGACGACGGGTCGGTGACAGGGTCTCGCACCGAGAGAATAGGCTTTGATTCGCCAACGCCAGGGCCTGTTAGGGAGTGGCAGATAAGCGGGGAGGTTACGTCGCATCATATTGATGGCGTCGACCGGCTTTCCTTGACTCTGTCCGGTGACGGCATGGAAGACGAGCACATGGACGGGCTGATCTGGGAGGACCTGGTGTATTTCGTGACCAGACCTGATGACCGGCCTGATTTGGCGTACAGGTATTCGGAGTTGTCCGGCTGCCGCTAAACCAAACCCCGCTCCGGCGGGGTTTTTTATGGGCGCCTGACAGCCACATCGGCTGCTGGCCCTGATACGCGCTACATTGGCCTTTCGGAGGCCCAGACAAACGAAACCCCGGCAGGGCAGCCACCCTCCGGGGTTTCTTCGTTCTACCCCTTGACCAGACCAAGGAGCGACGCAGTTGGATTATAGCAAATTGCTGGAGGTTTGCATGCAGATCGCCGAGAACCGCCACGCCCGGCGGCTGGCCTGGGCCGCCATCGGTGTGGCCGGCCTTTGGGCCTCAGCCCAGATAATCAGTTCCGTGGCCGCCTTGATCGCCGCCCTGTAGTCCCTGCCGACCCTTTACTGGCCGCCCATGAGGCGGTTTTTTCGTTTCTGGAGCCCTGAATGGCAACGATCACCTATACCGCCAAGCGCAGCGTGGCGGGCGGCCGGACTGTGGGCGAGGAATACACCTTTGAGGTGCCCATTTCCGACTGGACCCCGCGCCCCCGGCGGCAGGCGGCTAGCTCTACGTCGCTTTCCGGTCGGCGATTCGACCGCCTGACCCGAATTGACCGGGAGTGGCGCGTTTCCACAGTCGCCGAGGACGACGAAGCGAAGCTGGCCCAGCTGGAGGAGTTCCTGGATTCCGTGGCCGGCGGCGAGACCTTCGAGATAACCCATTCCGGCACGCTTCGCACCTGCCAGATCGACGGCGACCCCAGTTGGTCGCTGGTGAATAGCGTCGGCTTCTACTCGGTCAACTTCAACGTGCGTGAGTTCGTATGAGAATCGATAACAGCGCCTTCGCCGAGGTCAACGACAGCCAGTGGCAGGCGCCCCAGTTCGTCGTGTCCATCGACTTCGGCGACAATGACCTGTTCTACCTGACCTCCCACCCTGTCACCGGCCTGGCCGGCGAGAACGTCATCGAGGGCGTGCTGGTCAGCATCTCCGGCACCTCCCAGAAGCTGAACCCGGACAAGGCGAACGCGGAGATCGGCAGCCTGAACTTTGAGGTGCTGGACGACGGCCTGACCGCGCTGCAGGCGGACCGGCTGAGCCAGGGCAAAGGCCTGCGGGGCAAGACGGTCCGGTTCTATGTCGGCGATGAAGCCCTGCCGTGGTCCAGCTACATCCTGGCCACCACCCAGATCGTGGACGAGGCCAGCTACCGCGACCAGGCCTACAGCTTCAAATGCGCCGACGTTCAGCGGATGCTCCGCGAGGACATCTTCACGCCGAAAGAGACGCGCCTGAACCGCACCCTGGAGGCCGGCGCTGACGAAATCGAGGTTCTGACCACCAACGGGTTCGAGGCGTACCAGCACCCGAATGTGGCCGGGGCTGTGGCCGCCGGGCAGAAGATCGGCCTGCTTCGCCTGGAAGGCGATGACGACGATTTCGAGATTGCCTCCTATACCGGCACGGAGGCCAACAAATTCACCGGCGTGACTCGGGGTCTGTTCGGCACCACCCCGCTACGCATCGAGCTCAGCAACACCGACGACAGCGAATCCAGCCCCAAGGTCACCGAGTTCGTGTATCTGGAGATGCCGGGGCCGATGCTGGCCTACGCCGTGCTCACCGGCGCGATCTACGGCTACCCGGGCGAGTACCTGCCGGATCACTGGCACCTTGGCGTACCGGCCGAGTTCATCCGCACCAGCGACTTCGAGAATATCGGGGAAGACCTCTGGGTGCCGGACGATGACAACCAGGGCTTCATCATTCGCCTGGCCGGCCTGGAAGAGGAAGACGGCAAGAAGTTTCTCGAGGAGGAGATTCTTCTGCTGATGGGCTGCTATGCCCCCATCTACTCGGACGGGCAGCTGGGCCTGCAGCGCATGACGGCCGTGCACTCCACCGGTGGCTATGTCCGTCGCCTGGACGCCGACACCGTGGCGGATTACGGCGATCTGACCCACGACATGGGCGCGGTGATCAATGAGATCTTCGTGTCCTGGAACTGGGACATCTTCCAGGAGGAGTTTACCCGCCTGAACTACCTGCCGGACCTGGAATCAATCCAGACCCACGGCAAGGCGGACCAGAAAGACCTGGAGTTCCGGGGCCTGTACAGCAGCCGGCACAGCTCGCAGACGATCCAGCGGCTTATCGCCAGTCTTCGAGATCGATATGCGGGGCCGCCGCTGCGCCTGGACCTGACCCTGACCCCGGACCAGAACGACCTCGAGGTCGGCGACATCGTGCGGGTGGACCTTTTCGAGGTGCAGGATTACACCGGCACCACGGACGACGGCCATCTGAACCGGAACTTCGAGATCCAGCAGATCAGCACCGACTGGCGGACCGGCAAGGTCAAGGTAAAGCTGTTCGGGTCCAGCCAGAAGGCTGGCGCGCTGCCGCCGCAGGAGACCGGCACGGCCATCCCGGACGAATGGTATGAGCGGGGCACCGAGATCAGCCCGACCAACTTCCCTGGCGTGGTGACCGTCTCTGGCGGCGTCACCCGCGTGGAGGGGCTGCTGGACCTGGCCGGAGGGGAAGGGCTGGACGATGAGGCATCGTTCTTCTGGTGCGCAACGGACCTGACCTGCGACGACGCGGCCGAGATCCGCATCTCCGACAACGTCGCCCTGCTGGTGCGTGGCTTCTTCTCGCTGAACAACGCCAAGATCAACGGCAAAGGCCGTGGGCACCCGGGCGGCGCCGGAACCACCAGCATGGTCTCCACCGGCGGCTATTTCTTCAACTACGGCAGCCGCTGGGATGCGGTGAACAAGGGCACCCCTGGCTTTATCGACATCCAGTCGACGCCGCAGGGCGGTCGGGGCTACCAGAACCGTGGCGGCCTGGACCCATACCTGCTTGATGTGGATGGCATCGGCACCATGCGCCCCGCCGGCGCCATTATCGGCGGGCAAATCCAGCCCGGGCAGACCCCGCCGCCAGTGTACGACCAGGACGAAAGCGGCATCACGCTGTACCCAGTTGATCTGCGCGGCTCCAGCGGCAGCGGCGGCGGCTCGGTGATCTCCAATTACGAGGGCTTCATTGAGTACGAGCGCCCCGGCGGGGATGGCGGTGCCGGCGGCGCGGGTCTGTTGATCGTCGCGCGCGGCATGAGCATCGGGGTGAACGGCTACATTGACGTGAGCGGCGCTGCCGGGAGCACGCCCCCGGGCTCCGACTACAGCCCTTCGGCGGACCCCCAGCTGCACATCTGGGCCGGCTCTGGCGGCCCGGGCGGTCCGGGTGCTTGCTACATCCTGATTGACGGCCTGGCCAACGCGCCCAGCATCAACGAGCGCACCGCAATCGCCAATGGCGGCGATCTGGTGTGGGCCGGCCGGCGCCTCAAGCCCTACAAGATCACCAATGATGGCGTGGTCACGGTCTCCAGCGACAAAGGCCCCGCCCCGCAGCAGGGCACGGCCACGACATCGCCGGCGCCCGGCGCCATGGTCTGGGAAACCGCGTTCACCGTGCAAATCCTGACCGGCTATATCGAGCCGGTGGAGGATGAGCCGGCGGTTACGCTGAACCCGCCGGCCGTCACCCTGCAGGAAGCCACCAACACGCCTCGCTCGGCCAACGCGAACCTTTCCACCATCGAGGTGGGCGTCCAGCCGCCGAGCGTGAGCAACTACGCCTACGGCTTGGTGGAGTACCGCGAGCTGGGGCAGGCGGGCTGGTTCGAGGTTGGCCCGGCCTCGCCCGAAGCCACGTTCGTGGTGCCCAGCGACGGCAAAACCTACGAAGTCCAGGTCCGGGGCGTCTCCCTGCGCGGCAAGGTGAACCAGGACGGCACCGTGGCGGAAATCACGACCACCTATGTCCGCTCGCCCGGCGACGTGAGCGAGGAGCCGGAGGACGACCCGAACGAGGTGGTTCCGGCCCCGCCGGTAAACGGCCTGGAGCTGTTCGAGCAGGGCAACGACACGGTATTCGGTGGCCGCGATGCCAAGTTCGTGTGGCGCAAGACCAGCGTCACCGAATGGTTCGAGATGGGCCAGGAGGGCGAGCAGGGCGCCGGTAGCGGCGGGCTGGACCTGTACTTCCGGGATTATCAGGTGGAAGTCTGGGCGGACGTGGACGGCACCCTGTCCCTGGTGCGCACCGAATGGGTGAATGACCCCCAATTCGTCTACATCTACGAGAAGAACGCCGAAGATCACCAGCGCGAGACCGGCTCGGCGGGCGCGTGGCGGGCGTTTGAGGTCCGGGTGTACTGCCGTGGCCGCCAGAACCAGATCAGCGCCCAGGCGGCGCGCCTCAGCGTGGAGAACGTGGCTCCGCCCCTGCCGGGCACCCTGACCATCTCCGCCGGCTTCCGCAGCGCGCAGATCGACTTCGAGCCGCCGGAAGACCTCGACTACCGCGATTCCCGGGTATGGATGAGCCAGAGCACCGGCTTCACCCCCGGCCCTGAGAACCTGGTGGCCCAGCAGTACGGCGGGCCGGTGGTGCTTTCCGGCCTCACCGACAACAGCACCTACTACCTGCGGTTTGCCACCTATGACGCCTTCGGCCAGGGCACGATCAGCAGCCAGTTCACGGTCACCACGCCGTCGCTGTCCGCTGGTGAGGTGGAAGGCCTGAGCCCCTGGGCTACGGTCGCCGACGCCGACCGGGCGTTCATCGACGCCAATCTGGCCAATGACGCCATCGACAGCACCAAGATCGTCAAGCTCACCGCCTCGAAAATTGTCACCGGCACCCTGGCCGCCACCGAGAAAATCAGCGTGGAAGGGCAGGTGGAAAGCGTCGTGGGCGATGCCGTGGCGACACTGGGGCCGAAAGCGGCCGACGGCAAGACCGGCATGATCACCTATCAATACGATGGGACCACCCTGTTTGCCGTCTACAGCGACGGCTCGGCGGCGTTCTCCGGCTCCGTGGTGATCACCGGGGGCAGCGGGTACAGCAACCTGAGCGATAAGCCGGGCTCCCTGGCGGACATTAACAGCGGGGAGGCGAACACGCTCAGCGAGGCTTACGCGGACGCCCAGCAGGCGCTGTCCGATGCGGCAGCGGCCCAAACGGCCGCCGATGGCAAAATCCAGTCGTTCTATCAGGACGCGGAGCCGGCCAGTGGCATGAGCGAGGGCGACCTGTGGTTCGACACAGACGACGGCAATCGCGCCTACCGGTACGACGGTACCGCATGGCAGGACGCCCAGGACAGCGGCATCAGCACGGCGCTGTCCGAGGCCGCCGACGCCCAAGCCACCGCCGACGGCAAGGTCACCACGTTCTTCACTACCAGCACCCCGACCGCAGAGGCGGTGGGCGACCTCTGGTACAACGACAGCACCAAGCTGCTGAAGCGGTGGAACGGGTCAGACTGGGACGACTCGGGCAGCCTGGGCGCCGACTGGTACAGCAACCTGTCCGGCATCCCGTCTCGGCTGGGTGACACGCCCTCCACCGGCCTGAACCTGACCGCTACCCACCTGGGGTATTACGACGGGGCCGACTGGCGATCTTATATCCAGAATGATGGCACCTTTTACTTTGGTGACGGCTCCAGGCAGTTCGTTCGATTCGATGGCGCCATGCTTTCAATCGGTGCGGACACAGATTTTCAGGGGTTTGCTAATTTCAACGCCGGAGATTATTCGAGATACATTGTCACACACAATCTGCTGGATTATTCAATAATCGCTCCAGCCGGCACCTCGGTCTCTGTTGAGGATAACCCGAGCAATAACGTATATGGCCGTCTCGGCGCACTCCGCCTACGCATTGATAGCGGCACGGACGGGGGAAGTATTTATGTTGTGCCAGAAACAAATAAGGGCAGCTTCCAAACTTTTGATGGGTACGACACTAAAATCACAGCAGAGATGATGCTCGGCAGCAATCTTCAAATAAGCGACGATGCCAACTTCTTTATCGGGCGAGGAGACCCCTCGTCAGCCGGCAAGAATGTGATTGGTTTTTGGCTTAAGCCAGTGGGCGGATCACTTGAGTGGCACGCGGCTTGTGGTCGTGACGGCGTTATCACGGAAGTCAGCCTTGGATTGATGGGCTCGGCCACCAATCAGTTCCGTCTCCGGCTAGGACTCCGGACCCTCTCCGACAGGGTTCTCTTCTATGTGAATAGGCAATTGGCGGCGACGATCACGACAAACATTCCGGATACAACACTCAGCCAACCTTTTCCTAGCATGCAATTCCGGATTAACGGAGTTTCACCCGGCCGAAGCGTTTATATAGGCGACCTAAAGTATTTAGGGAAGACCTGACGTTAATACTATCGGAGAACCCCATGTCACAGTACAGAACCGGAACCGCGTCGGCGGTTCAGGATAGCGCCGCTGTGTCCGGCGTCGGCACGGCCTGGCTGGCCAACGTCAGCGCCGGGGACGGCTTCGTCATGGCCGGCACGGGCGTCGTTTACGACATTGCCAGCGTGGACAGCGATACGCAGTTGACCCTGACCGTCCCGTACAAGGGCGCGGATCGGTCGGGCACCTACGCCATCCAGCGCGATTTCACCGCCGACGGCATCCCCGAGATGGCCCAGGGCGACATCGAGACGGCCACCATCTTCACCCGCGCCATGCGGAAGATTCAGTCGAAGTTCAATCTGATCACCGGCGTGGCGGCAAACGGCGCACCCACCTACGGCGACACGGCGGCCGGTATCGCAGCCACCGGCGACACCGAGTTCTTCTGGGTGCCGGATGCTGGCGGCCTAACCCTGTACCAGAACGACAACGGCACGGCGGTGGCCCAGGGCGACTACCCCAACAGCCAGACCCTGGCCGACGCGGTCGACGCCATGAACGGCATGGAGTCGCGGTTCCTGGCGCTGATCGGCAGCCTGCACCCCGACCTTGGCGGCAGCACGCTGTTCGCCAACTTTAAAAACCAGTCTTACGTCTTGGAGGAGGTCTGATGCAGAACCTCAAAACCGTTGATTTCGGCGTCGCCTTCACCCTGACCCGGCCTGCGCCGGCCGATTACGAGGACAAGGACGGCAACACGCAGACCGCCGCCGCGAATGAGCCGCGCTTCAACTACTCGAACGGCGTTGCCCAGGGCCTGATGCTGGACGCCTCACTGAGCGAAACAGCAGCCATCGACGACGTGCCGCTGTTTAACGCTTCCGCCGGTCACTGGATTATCGACGCTACGTTTGATGATTCGGAGCCACTAAAGGGCATGGGCCTGGATGAACGCTTCGATGGCTCCGGCAAAATGGTGGTTTCCTACTCGGGCGGGACGGCGAAAGTCTGGGCTGGCGGCCAAGCCATTCACACGGTCACCAGTTACACGCCGGCGGAGCCAACCCACATATGCGAGGGCGGCATGGCGACCATCGGGAGCCTTGTCTATAAGCCGTCCGCGATCAGTGACGCGGATGCGGCAGCGTTGGCAACGGGTGATTTTGAGATTTACGAATGGACTCCGGCTGAGCTTTTTGAGGCAAGCCAGGATGGTGCTTGGTACGACCCATCAGACCTGACAACCCTCTTCCAGGATGCGGCAGGAACGACCCCCGTAACGGGGGATGGCGATCCCGTCGGCCTGATGCTGGATAAGTCAGGCAACGATAATCATGCGGCACAGTCTACCACGGCGGCCAAGCCTGTTTATCGTACCAACGGCACATTGCACTGGGTTGAGTTTGATGGAGTGGACGATGCCCTGACTACCAATGCTGCGGCAATTAGTGGCCTCGCCTATTCCATGATAGCCGCAGCAGCTAATAATTTTGCCGAAAACGGCGGGCCTGTGTTCGCTACGTCAAACAAGGACACAACCTCAGCGGCGCTGTATCTCGATAGTAGAAGCAGCCCGATACGTGTTGCCAGAGTGGGCGTGGGCAAATTCATAGACAGATTGACAGAGGCCACCGTGAACCAAGCAGAAGTGCTGTCGGTTTCTAGAGGTGCCGAGACCGCTTCGGCGTGGGTCAACGGTGTTTTACAGGGTACTACCCCTACAAATGATTCATCCCTAACATTTGATGATTTTAGATTGGGCGGCTACGGCATTGTTTCCGGCTCTGTTGATTTCTATGGGGGTGTTGCTGTTTCAGAGGTCATTACAGACGAAGCGAGGAATAATGCACAAAAATACTTTGCCGACAAGTCCGGAGTAACCCTGTCATGAGCCACTGGACGCACGTAACACTAACGATACCCGCTGAGCACGTTGACGCGGCCAACCGGCTGGCGCGAATATTCGATTTTGACACCGGTGGCGCCGACACGTTCGGCGTCTGCGCCCTCAGCCCCACAGGCGAGACCCCGGCCACTCACTACATGGCGAACACGCAGATCAAAGCCGAGTATCTGCCGGTGCTGTCCGACCCTGAGCAGGCCCTGGCCGCGCTTACCGCGCTGGCCGACGAATACGAGCGGGAGCCGCCCATCGAGGCTGACGTGCAGGCATGGTGCGATAATGTCGTCGTGGGTACTGAGCAGCCGGAGGGGCTGGTGAGGATCGTGCCTGAGGTGCCCGCCGAGTAACGCTGACCTCTGGTCGCTGGCATCCATGCCGACGACGGACAATGCCAGGGTAGGGCGGCCGCTCCGGGCTGTCTGTAGGCCAGAGCGGACAGGTGGCGTACGCTCAGACCTCTTTCGGGCGTCCGTCATAGAGCACGACGAATGCGCGCTGCTCGATCAGGGCGCCGACGACGAAGCCCGACATTATGTGTCGCTGGTCCGATTGGTGGGCGTCAGAGTAGTTCCAGTCGGTGACCGCCAGCGCTACCGGCGTGACCCACAGGGGAAGCCAGGATTTGTGCAGCAGGCCGCCGAAAGGCACGTACCGCAGCCCGCCGCTTTTGCGCCGCACGCCGATCTGGGCGCGGCTCCACGGGTGGACGACGAGGCAGCCGGCCCACTGCTGTTTGATGGTGAGGGAGATGCTGGACATATGGACAGTGTAATGGCCAGCGGGGCCGCTGCAAAACGAATCCGTAAGCCGTTGATTTGCAAGGTTTGCGAAACGCCACAAAGCACTGTCTTTTTGGTCAGTCGGGAAAGTCTGAAACCCAATAAAATCAATAAGATAGGCCGATTACGCCGCCTGCATGGGGTGCAAGGGGTCGAAGGTTCGAATCCTTCCGTCCCGACCAAAAAATGTAGAAGGGTCAGTGACTTACGATCGCTGGCCCTTTTTCGTTTCTGGACCAAATCAAAACAAAATCAAAATGAAATCAAAACTCAGCCTGTGATGCCGGTCAAATCCAGGTCGGCAACGGCCTCGGTCCACACCACCTCTTCGTGATCCGCCTCGTAGTTCTTGGTCATCTTCCGCGTGCTGTGCCCGGCCAGCTTTTGCCCATCCTTGCCCGCTTTTTTGTACAGGTGCAGGCTCAGGGCGCGCAGCTCATGGAAGCCCGGCTGTTCTTCTGGTCCCCAGTCGGGGTAGGGGTTGGCGGCGTCCCTCGCCTCCTTGAACGCCCGTGTTAGGTAGTGATTGGAAACCTGTGTCCAGTGGAGGCTGCTTTTTATCCTGCGATCAGGGATGCGGTGTACCAGAAACGGGGAGGGCACCTCGTCGCGGCACCGGGCCACCAGAGCTTTGAGCTGCGGCGTCATCGGTAACCGGATCCAGCCGGCATCACTGGCACGCCGGGTCTTGTGCTGGGCAACGTGCAGCGCGTCGTCCCAGATGTCATCAAACCGCATGGTCGTGATGTCCTCGCGGCGCTGGGCGGTCAGCAGGGCCAGATCAATCGCATTCTGCAGCCAGGGCTCCGCCACGGCATAGATCGCCTGGACGCCGGCCACGGTATGCCGACGCCGCGCCTTCTTCTCGGGCCTGGGTATCGTCGCCTCGGCGGGGTTGTCCGCCACCAGACCTTTTGCGGCCGCATGGTTGAGCAGATCCGCCAGGATGGCACGGGCCTGATTCGACGCCCGCGGCGTCAGGCTGTCGAGGAACGCCGAGACCATGCCGATGGTGATCTGGGCGACGTCACGCTCGCCCAGCGCCGCCCGGATCTGCCGGAAGCGCACCGCGTACAGGTCCAGCGTGGCCTGGGCCAGCTCCCGGGGCGGCAGCACCTGGGCCTCGTAGTAGTCCAGAAACCCGTTGAGGCTCACGGAATCGCCCATCACGCCCGCAACCAGGTCGCCGCCGGCCATGAGCAGGCCGTTAAGCTGGTTCGCGGCGGCGATGGCTTTGGCGCGATCTACGCCCATGCCGTGCCATGTCCCTGTGTCCGGCCGGCGGTACTTGAACGCTCGGCCGTTCGCATAGAGATTCGGCGGCAGTCCGCTGTTTCGCTTCTTCCTGGGCCTCGGCGCCATCAGCTCGCCCTCAGTACGGCATCGACCAGTTCGTCGCCAGTCTGGCGCTGGTAGGCCGTCCAGTCCACAAACCAGAGCTTTCCCACCTGCTGCCCGGGCAGGTCGCCGCGCTTGAGCTGGTTCCGGATCGCCTGGGCGGTGAGCGGGGTGCCGTTCTCGCCCCAGACCCGCCGCTGAAACTCGCCAATATTGATCAGTTCTCGCTGGAGCATATCAGCCTCCGTTATCCTTCCGGGCCATGACCCACGCCAGCCCGAACCCCACGGCCAGGACCAGCAGCAGCGCCAGGGCGGCTACGATTTTGATGCCCATCATTCCTCCCTGCCGCGCTGGGCGGCCTGGCGCAATGAGTGGTCGATGGCCTCGCCCAGCGTGGCGAACTCGCGCGGTTTGAACAGGCGCCCAAGCCAGCCGCGCACCACCAGCACGCGCATGCCGGGGCTGTCCGGGTGAAAGAGGCGCATCGCCTTACGCATCGCCACCCCCACGCCCCTGGTGGGGCTCCAGAAAACCTGCCGCTGGTTTGTCTTGATGCAGGTATCGAATTGTGTTGTCGTCGGTCGGATGACACCGTATTCTCGCCAGCGGCCAGGGGTCGGGGCGAACATAGACGTAATGAGTGGCGCTTATGATTGTGCCTCCGCACCATCCGTCGAAAGCCCTCACTCGCACCTTGGCGCCCCGGTAGACCGGCACGCCGTAGGTTTTGCGGACGTACTCCATCGTCACTGCTCCCCTCCCTCTGCCATGGCGGCAGCGCCCAAGGTCGACGCCATAAGCAGGGCGCCGCGCGCTCGGGCAGCCCGCCGTGCCTGGTGGCGAGCCTGCGCGCGCAGCATTTCCTTTGGCACCACCAGCTTGGCGATGTAATCGAACAGCGGGTAGGCGTAGTGCTCGTTGCGCCGGGCCTCGTAGCGGGCGTTGTGCCGAGCCGCCGCCTCGCGCTTGAGCTGGGCTCTGCTGTAAGGGGTGCGCTCAGTCATTGGGGGGCTCCTGAATACATGGGGCGTAATCGAGCGGATCGCCGCCCAGCCGCCCGGGCTTAATGTTCCAGCCACAGCGGTGCCGCTCGATTGACCATCCCGACTCCAGGCGGAGAGCATTACGCTGTAGCTTGTTCCCATCCCAAGAATGGCGATAAGGGCAATCGGTCGAGCACACCGGGGGCTGGTCGGTGTTGCTCGGGTCGGCGGCCACGGGTCGATTCCCTGGTATGTGGCCACTCCAAAGCCAGCCGCCATCCCGAAAAACATGGGTGCCATGACCGAGCAAGGGATCACGGTCATTTCGCCGGGTTTCTCGCGTAATCGGAAGGCCCATCAAGTCGCCATACTGAACGGCCTCGTGCTCGCGGGGAAATTCGTATCCGCCGCAGAAATATCGGTGCCCCATCACTCACCCTCCTTCCCGGCGCGGATACGCCCATGGTTTTGGTGGAACCCGTAAAGGCGATTTGCCTCTGCCCGAGCGGCAGCAGCCTCGGAAAGGTCATCGAATGCGCCCAGGTTGATGGTTTTCCCGTTTGCCTTGATCGCAGCTATCCATTTTTCGGAGGACTTCGACCAGCTAACTCCAAGCACGCCGGAGCTGTTGTTCTTCTGGACGGGTCGGTTTCTGCTGTTTTCCAGACAGTCAACATTTCTCATGTTTCCGAGTCGGTTGTTTGTGCCGTCGCCGTTGATATGGTCAATGGTGATCGGCCACTCTCCGTACACCATCATCCATATCAGTCGGTGGGCCAGGAGATTTCGCCGCATCAGGGTTACTTGCCGATACCCCTCCTTGTTCACAAAGGCATCCGCCGGCCTGCCTGCGCGCTGTGTGTTCCATGAATTCACATGGGAGTCACGACAGAACGGGCCGCCCGGCTTTCTTTTCTTCCAGTAAAGGCGCCCAGAGGCGTCATCGTAATGCAGGTGGTCAGTGAGAACTTTCTGAGTAAGATCAATCATGGTTGCCTCCGAGTTTCCGGAGACGGGCTATCTCA
>Ga0208301_1000151_pt1 | contig 25572 bp, 20 predicted proteins | sample 25BtaG_FD_184100 | JGI IMG/M metagenome (GOLD analysis project Ga0208301, IMG submission 184100) | Marine viral communities from Cariaco Basin, Caribbean Sea - 25B_WHOI_OMZ_CsCl (SPAdes) (version 2) | ecosystem: Environmental > Aquatic > Marine > Oceanic | place: Caribbean Sea: Cariaco Basin...
GCCGGGTCTGCTCCTGGACCAGATCGAAGATGGAGCGGCCAAACTGCTGACCAATACCATCGCTGGCCCAGGACTCACCGGCCTGTTGTTCGTTTCCGGAATCGCACAGCACCAACATGGGTTGAGAAGCCGGTTCCTGGGCATCCAGGGAAGTAATCAGGGTTTCCTGGTGGGCCAGCGAGTTTCTGGCATCCGCAAAGCGCTCTGTGCAACGGGCGTGAAAGCTGCCTTCCACTGAGTCCTCTATCGTTTTCAGCTCATCCATGCGCTCAGACATCAATCTGAACCAGTCATCCGCGAGGGCGGGATCGAGATCCTTGTATCGACCGATAGCCGTGCCCCGCTGGCGAAGCTTTTCAATCTCAGCCTCACGGGGGTTTTCGCGCAGCTTTTCCCAGAGTGCCAAAGAACCATCGTCAGCGAAGCTGTTGAACACCTCGAAACAGCGCTCCTGCGCCTCGATCAGGTGCATCATGCGCTCTGATAGTGCACGATCGAAGCGACCGCTGGAGAATCCCGCCGAACCGACCGCTCGTTCCTGCCCACAGAATTCCTTGCCATTCATCAAATGGACCATGGCCACCAGAAGCCCGGCTATGGTGGGGTCGACAGCGGTATCAGCTGCCTCAAACACCACCGCAATCAGATTGTGGATCAGATTGCTGTAATCCTCTGTCGCAGAGGCCGCCGTGACTTTCCGGGCAACCACGCATCGGCGCAGCTCAGACAGTCCTTCCAGGCCATGAAGCGCACTGGCAAGCTGGTTGAGCAAACGGCTACTGACCGGATGTGACGTCAACTCCTGATGAATCTCCGCCAGCGCCTGATCGAACTCACCACGCAGGCGATCAGAGGCCGAAGCCAGGGTTATACGCTCCTGGGCAAACTTCTCCCCGGAAGAACCCAGAAACACATTCGACGCGCCCCGTTCGCACTGTAGTGCATGGACCAGATTACTGATGCACTGGATCAGTTTGCCCATCTGCAAAAAGTACTGGAGATTCATTAACTCGCAGCTTTTGGAGGCAATCAGGTAGTCGCCTGCTGACGGCGATTTATAGGCTGCGGCACGTTTTGTGTTCATATCAGACTCCGGAGGCTTTGCAGCCTCGAATGCATTGATTCAGCTGAGGTCGGCTGACTCAACAACCGAGCTTCTTACTTCTCAGCAGCAATTAACGCGCCACCGTTTCCGGCCCAAAACCGTGCATCCCGCCCTTCCGCAGGGCAGATTTCACGTGCCCGCCCAATTGAAACCCCGAATAAAATCGCTAACCAACTGATCTTAAAGGACTAGAAAAACTGGCACGAAGATAGCTTTGCAAATAGCAAGGACGAACGTCCCGGCCAAGGATCAGGCCGGACCATCAGATCATTGTTGTTGGCATTGGCGCCGGACCATCGATTTCCCTCTCGGGAATAGATGCTCCGGCTTTTTTTGTTTGGTCGAAAAAGTACAGGTTTGAACGAGATGACAAGACAGACTGAATCGACACTGGTGATTTGCGGGCACGGCATGGTTTCACAACGCCTGCTCGAAGCTCTGTGCCGTGAGCGAGTCAGGCCGTTTACCCGCGTTATCGTGTTCAATGGCGAAGCATCCGCCGCCTACAACCGCATCCAACTCTCAGGACTGCTTGCCGGTGAAACAGACGAAGCCGCTCTGACGTTACAGCAGGACAAGTGGTTTCGGGACAACGGCATTGAGGTGTGCACTGGCGAACCGGTGGCCTCCATCAATCGTGAAGATAAAACGGTGACCACCACGACCGGTCGGGTTCAGCGCTATACCCATCTGGTGCTTGCGACCGGGTCGCGCCCCGTGAAACCGGGGCTGCCGGGCCAGGATCTTCCGGGCGTGATGACCTTTCGGGATCTGGGGGACGCCAGAACCCTGATCGACGCTGCTCTCAGGCACCGCCGGGCGGTGGTGATTGGTGGCGGCTTTCTGGGCCTCGAAGCCGCTGAGGGTCTGCGCCAGCGCGGCATGGCGGTCACCCTCCTGCACCGGAGCAGTCATCTCCTGAACCGCCAACTCGACGATATCGGCGGCCAACTCCTCCAACAACATATGGAAGAACGCGGCGTGAGTGTTCGTACCGCGGTTGCTCCCAAAGCTCTGCTTGGACGGTCCATGGTCAGGGCGGTGCAACTGGACGACGAAACCCTGATCAGCACCGATTTGGTTCTCTTCGCCACTGGCATCACGCCGTCTGCAGAGCTTGCCCGGGCTGCGGGCCTGGAATGCGATCGCGGCATTCTGGTGGACGGACAACTGCGTACCAGCGATCCGGCAATCTCTGCGCTTGGCGAATGCTGCCAGCTGGAAAACACCACCTTCGGACTGGTAGAGCCCGGATACCAGCAGGCAGAGGTTCTGGCAGGCGTTCTCAGCGGAAGCGCGACCGAGGCCGAGTATCGGCCGGTGGATACACCGACCCGCCTGAAAATCAGCGGCGTTCCGATTTTTTCCTGCGGCCAGATCAGCCTTGATGGAGACACCGAATCGGTGGTCTGGCAGGACCACGAACAGAGTCACTATTGCCGGCTACTTATCCGCAACCAGCGCCTCACCGGCGCGGTTCTGCTCGGCGATACACGGGACGGCCCCTGGTACAGCCAGCGCATTCTGCAACAGGACGATATTTCCCGTTACCGGGACTTCATAGCATTCGGCAAGAACTACTGCGAAGCGGCGGCATGAGCCTTTGGCCAGCCGCCCGGAAAGAGGACAGACCCATGAGCAAGAAAACCCTGATCGTCGTCGGCAATGGTATGGTCGGCCATCACTTCCTGGAACAATTCTGCGCCAGCCCGGCCGCTGCCGATTTCGAGATCATCGTATTTGGCGAGGAAAAACAGTTGGCCTATGACCGGGTCCATCTGTCGGAGTATTTCGGCGGCTCCACTCACTCGGATCTCGCCATGGGCACCCTGGAATGGTACACCGAGCAGGGCATCCAGCTGCATCTGAATGAACAGGTGACCGGCATCGACCGGGAGAACCGGACTCTGGAAACGCCACGGGGCAATTACCGGTACGACGAACTGGTGCTCGCAACCGGCTCCTATCCGTTCGTACCCCCGATCAAGGGCAATGACCACCCCCACTGCCTGGTCTATCGGACCCTGGATGACCTGGATGCCATTCGCGCCAGTTCCGAGGGTGCCCGCACCGGCGTCGTGGTCGGCGGCGGCCTGCTGGGCCTGGAAGCCGCCAACGCCCTCAAGAGCCTGGGACTGGCAGCCCACGTGGTTGAATTTGCGCCCCGACTGATGCCGGTGCAGCTGGATGCCGACGGCGGCGCCTTGCTGCGTCAAAAAATCGAGGAACTGGGCGTCCAGGTTCACACAGAGAAGGCAACCACTGCCATTGTCGACGGCCAGGACGCCCGGTTGCGGATGAACTTCAGCGACGAGTCCTTCCTGGAAACAGACCTGATCGTGTTCTCCGCCGGTATTCGTCCCCAGGATGCCCTGGCCCGTGCCAGCGGCCTGGACATCGGCGAGCGCGGCGGCATCGTGATCGACAATTACTGCACGACCTCGGATCCGCATGTGCACGCTATTGGCGAGTGCGCGCTCTGGGAACAGAAGATTTTCGGCCTGGTTGCGCCCGGATACACCATGGCCCGTACCTTGTCCGCCGCCCTGAACGGCGATCGCGAGACGGCCTTCACCGGTGCCGATATGAGCACCAAACTGAAACTGCTGGGCGTGGATGTGGGTTCCATTGGCGACGCCCACGCCCAGACCCCGGGCGCTCGCAACATCCGCTTCAACGATGAGCAGGCCGGCCACTATCGCCGCATGGTAATCAGTGAAGACGGCAAGACCCTGCTGGGCGCCATTCTGGTGGGCGACAACAGCCACTACGACACCCTTTTGCAATACGCCCTTAACGGCATCACTCTGCCGGAGAATCCGGAAACCCTGATCCTGCCGGAAAGCCAGGGCGGCGCACCGGCCCTGGGCCCCGATGCCCTGCCGGAGACCGCCTCCATCTGTTCCTGCCACAACGTCACCAAGGGCGACATCTGCGGTGCCATTGATGCAGGCTGCTCAGACCTCGGCAGCGTCAAGTCCGAGACCAAAGCCAGCACAGGCTGCGGTGGCTGTACGGCACTGCTCAAGAACGTCGTGGACAGCGAGCTGGAAAAACGCGGCGTGGAGGTCAGCAAGGATCTGTGCGAGCACTTCCCGTACAGCCGCCAGGAGCTGTTCCACATTGTGAAGGTAAATGGCATTCGCACCTTCCGCACTCTGATCAGCCAGCATGGCAAGGGCCACGGCTGCGACATCTGCAAACCGGCGGTCGCCTCGATACTGGCCACCTGCTGGAACGAGCACATCCTGGCCACGGATCACGTACCGCTGCAGGACACCAACGACACCTTCATGGCCAACATGCAGAAGAACGGCACCTATTCCATCGTGCCGCGAATCCCAGGTGGCGAGATCACGCCGGACAAGCTGATTGTCCTCGGTGAAGTGGCCAAGGAATACGATCTTTACACCAAGATCACCGGGGGCCAACGGGTGGACCTGTTCGGTGCCACCCTGAGCCAGTTGCCGGAAATCTGGGAAAAACTGATCGCCGCCGGGTTCGAGACCGGCCACGCCTACGGCAAGTCCCTGCGGACGGTTAAATCCTGCGTCGGCAGCACCTGGTGCCGCTACGGCGTGCAGGACAGCGTGGGCATGGCGATCCGCCTGGAGGACCGCTACAAGGGCCTGCGGGCGCCCCACAAGGTGAAGATGGCGGTATCCGGCTGCACCCGGGAATGCGCCGAGGCCCAGAGCAAGGACTTTGGTGTGATTGCGACGGAAAACGGCTGGAACCTGTACGTCTGCGGCAACGGCGGCATGCGGCCACGCCACGCCGATTTGTTTGCCACTGACCTGTCTGACGAAGAACTGATCCGCACCATTGACCGGGTGGTGATGTTTTATGTGCGCACCGCCGACCGGCTGCAGCGCACCAGTGTCTGGATGGAAAACCTGGAGGGCGGTCTGGAGTACCTGAAGCAGGTGGTACTTGAAGACAGCCTGGGCATTGGCGCAGAGCTGGAGGAGCACATGGAAGGTATTGTCGGCACCTACCAGTGCGAATGGAAAACGGCCGTCGAGGATCCGGAGAAGCGGAAGCGGTTCCGGGAGTTTGTGAATGCGCCTTCGCAGAGCGATCCGGTTCAGGAGTGGACTGTTGAGCGGGGGCAGCGTCGGCCTTTACTCGAAAACGAGCTGGAGAGCGAGGCCGTGTAGATTTCTTGTTGGGGGGCGGAGCGCGGGGGCAGATATCTTTTCCCTCGGGAAAAAGAACTCGCTGCGCTCAGACACCTTTTTCCTGTCGGTAAAAGATATCCACCCCCACGCTCATCAAATCACCCGTTAACGCCATAAGACAAATAAAACCGAATTTTGAAGCTGAATCACCCCACAAACCAGAAATATTCGGTTGATTCGCAATAGCGACATTGGAGGAACACATGAAACCACGCACTCGTTGGGAAGCCGTTTGTACCGTTGACGACCTGGTGCCGGAATCGGGCATCGCGGTATGGACCGAAGAAGGACCGGTGGCGGTGTTTTATCTGCCGCATCGGCTGCCGGCGTTGTTTGCCATCAGTCACACAGATCCGTTCAGCGGCTCGAATGTGCTAGCCCGGGGTATTACCGGGGATCTGAAAGGGGAGCCGGTGGTGGCGTCGCCGTTGTACAAGCAACATTTCAGTCTGCGTACGGGTGTCTGTCTGGAAGACGATACCGTGCGGGTCAAAACCTATCCGGTGCTGCTGGACGGCAACCAGATCCGACTTGAAGTCCGAGCAAACCAACGAACATCCCTCGCAGCCTGATCCAGAAACAATGCCGGCGAAAGCCGGCGCGTGGTATGGGAGGTCTTTGTGCAGGGGAAAAGATGTCTGAGCCAAGCGAGTTGCTTTTCCCCGGAAGAAAGACCTCCCATGGCGCGTGACGGCGATACTCCAAGGCTAGACCTCTCTGGAGCGACGCCAACGCTCCCGCCAGCCAAGGACAAAAATGGTCAGTGACGGCAGGAAGGTCACGGTCACGATTGCCGCCCCCAACAGGCCAAACAGGACGATGGCGCCCACGCCCCGATAGAGCTCGGTGCCTTCGCCTGGCAGGAACACCAGGGGCGAGAGGCCGCAGATGGTGGTGAGGGTGGTCATGGCGATGGGGCGCAGGCGGGTCTGTACGGCGCCGGTCACGGCATGCACCACGGTAACGCCCTTCTGGCGCAGGTTCTGTCGGGCCTGGTCCACCACCAGGATCGGGTTGTTCACCACGGTGCCCATCAGGATCAGGAAGCCGAGCATGGTGATCATGTCGAAAGGCTGCCGCAGGGGCTGCAGGCCGATCATGGGCAGCAGGCCGCCCACCAGATTCATCAGGGCCAGGCCCACGATGCCCCCTGCCACACCCAGGGGGATGGCGGTCATGATCAGCAGGGGGAATCCCCAGTGCGCGAAGATGGCCACCAGCAGCAGGTAAACAATGGCAATGGCAATGATGAAGTTGCCGGTCAGCGCCTCACGGGTGGCATTCAGCTGGTCGCTGGCGCCGGAGATGTCCACGTCCACATTCGCCGGTAAGGCGCCGCTGTCGCGCATGGACTGGAGCAGGTCTGTGCGTACCCGCTCAACCCCGGCTTCCAGGGGTACATCGTCCGGGGGGATCACGTTCAGGGTCACCGTGCGGCGACCATCCACGCGGCGGACGGTGCTGGTATCCACGGTTTCCTCGATGGTGGCGAGGCTGGACAGTGGCAGGGTCGCGCCCTGGGGTGTATGCACCATGACATCCGGCAGGCTGTCCAGCGAGGGGTTTCGGCCTTCGCTGCCGTAGACGTAGATGTCGATCTTCTCGTCATCAAGGAAGAAATCGTCGACGTAGCTGCCCTCGGTCAACGAGGCCACGGTGAACCCGATACTCTCTGCGCCCAGACCAAGCTCAGCGGCACGATCCCAGTCCGGGAGAATCTGGATCAGCGGCTGAGCCAGGGACAGCGTGGAGGGCTGGCTCTGGATGCGGGGATTGTCGAAAATCTCTTCGGCCCGCTGGTAAGCGGCATTGGCCGCGGTGTACACCGAGACCAGGTCAGGGCCGGAGATGTCCAGGTTGATGCTGCGGGTGCCGCCGTCGTTGCTGGAAATGATGGACCCTTTGGCCGCGAAGGCGCGCATGCCGGGGAATTGTTCATAGAACCGGGTTATCTCGTCCATCAGGGCTTCGATGTGCCTCGGGTTCAGGGTCTCGGCGATGATCCGGATTCGGGTTGGCGTCACCTGCATGTTGAGATAAGCCATGGGCGGCACGCTGGTTTCGCCGGCGGCATAGGCCTGGCCGTCTGCGTTCACGTGTGGCAGGAAGTAATCCTCCACCTGTTGGGCAATGGCTTCCATCTCCTGCAGGTTGTAGCCGGGCGGCGCCGACATGGCTGCAAAGGTCTTGGGCTCCTCGCCCTCCGGCAGGTATTCCGCGGGTGGGGTCAACACGAAGATGACCCAGAGGCTCACGCCTACGGTTGCGACCATCACCAGAACCCGCCGCGCACTGCCATTTACCAGCCATCGGATCGCTCCCATGGCGGCCCCGCTCCAGCGGCCCGAGGTTTCGTTGCCGTATTCATCCGTTTGCACACCCCGGCGGCCGAAATCCAGCCGGGCACAAAGGGTGGGTATAATGGTGATGGCCACCAGCATGGAGGCAAAGATGGCGGCGGAGATCGCGATTGCCACGTCGGAATACAGCTGACCCGCCTCCTCCTCGATAAACAGTATCGGCAGGAACACCAGAATCGTTGTGGTGGTGGACGCCAGCACCGCCGGCCAGACTTCCCGCACGCCCTTGAGGGCGGATTCGAACCGGTCCAGCCCCAGACGCCGATGCCGCTCGATGTTCTCCAGCACCACGATGCTGTTGTCGACCGTCATGCCGATGGCAAAGGCGATACCGGCCAGGGAAATCACGTTGATGGTACGGCCGGTAATCAACAAGCCGATAAACGCCGCAATGGCGCACAGAGGAATGCCCACTACCCCGGCAAAGGTGGCCCGGCCAGACCTCAGAAACAAGAACATCACCAGGGTTGCGAAGGCCGCACCGATCCCCAGATTGGTCCAGACATTGGCAACAGATGCTTCCACGTAACGGGCATCGTCTGCGGTCAGGCCCAGCCTCATACCCGCCGGTTCCAGCACCTCGCGGTTTATGGCTGCCACTTCGTCCATCATCGCGTGCTTGATATCGATGACGTTGGACCCACTCTCGCGACGAACCTGCAGGCCAATCACCCGCTGTCCATTCACAACGGACAATTCCCGGATACGTGAGTGGCCTTGCTGAACCCGGGCAACCTCACCCAGGCGCACCACGCTGTCGCCCTGTCTGCGGACCACCAGTTGTTCCAGGGACGCAACATCGTCAAAGCGCCCAACCGTGCGCAGCAGATACCGGCGCTTGCCGGCATCGATCTCGCCACCGGAAATATCCCGGTTGCGGGCCACGATCGCTTCGCGCAGCTCCAGCAGGCTCAGGCCACGTTGGGCCAGGGCGGCTTCGTCCACGATAACCTGCATCTGCCGGTCGGCACCGCCGCCGACAGTGACCTCCGAAACCCCCGGCACGCTCTCCATTCTGGGCCGAACCCGATCTTCAATAAAATCGCGCATCAGCTCAATGTCCAGCTCCCGGGGGTTGCCCTCCAGGGTCGAAATCCGGAAATACATGAACGCGTTGGAGGAGAATGACGCCGCCACAATACGGGGTTCGTCGACGTTTCTCGGATAGTCCGGCACCTGGCTCAGGGCATTATTAATCTGGATCAGGGTCTCGGTGATATCGACGCCGAACGGGAACTCCAGCTCAATCTCGGCTGCGCCGCTGGAAGCGGTGGAGGTCATTCGGCTCAGATTGGGAACATTGCGCAGGAACCGTTCCTGCTCGATCAGTATGTCCTTCTCGATGTCCTGGGGCGTCGCGCCGGGCCAGCTGGTTTCCACCGTGACCGTGCGCACTTCCAGATCCGGAATCATCTGCACCGGAATTCGCAGCGCTGCGGCGGCCCCAAGGATGGCGATAATCAGGGCGATAACGGTTACCAGAGTGCCATGACGGATGATGCCGGCAAACATCAGCGGCTCTCCCGCTCGGCAATGCGAACGCTGATGCCCTCGCTCAGGGATTCGTTACCACGAACCACAACCTGCTGCTCCGCTTCAAGGCCATCGGTTACCTCAACCCGACCCTCGAAGCCGGTGCCAAGGCGTACCCGTTTCTCGCTCACTGTCCAGGTAGTCTCATCCTCGGGTTCGGCGATCCAGACGGTGGTTCGTCCTTCGGGGTACCGGTTGATGGCGTCCCGGGATACCGTCAACCCTCGCTCCCCGGTGGTAACCCGCAAGACCGCCTGTACTGACATCCCCGGAAGCAGTTTCAGGGTATCCGGCTTTTTCGCTCGAAGGAGAAACGTTCTGGACTGGGGATCGTTGACCGGCACCAGGACATCGATTGCTGCCTGGCTCAGTTCCCCGCCATCCTGGACCAGCAGTCGGCTGTTGTCGTCGATGCGCTTGAAGAAAGTCTGGGGTACCTGGAAATCCAGGCGCAAGTTGTCCGTGTCCACCAGGGTTAACAGTTGGTCGCCGGGAGTAACCCATTCCCCCAGTTCCCGGGAACGTTGGCTGACCACACCATCGAAGGGGGCTGTCACGCTGTGGTGGCCGGCCCGAACCTCAACCTGTCGGCGCACCGCCTCCAGGCGAGCCAGGGCAGCTTCGCTGGCGGCCACTGCACTTTCCCGGGCGCTGACTTCCGTGGCCGCGATGTTGCGGCCGGCGCCAACGGATCTGGCTTCCCGAAGTCGGCGCTGCGCTTCTTCCAGACGACTACGGGCCTCCTCAGCCTCTGCTCTGGCAGCCGCCAATTCCCAGATGACCATTTCATCATCCAGCGTCACCAGAACGTCACCCCGGGCAACGCGATCGCCGGTTTCCACCCGCATCTCGTCCAGCAGGCCGGCAACCGACGCTGACATGCCGGATACCCGGAGGGCATTCACGGTACCGTTCAGCGTCACTTCCTGAACTATGTCCTCTGCAGAGACGGTTTCCAATTGAACACCGGGCATGTCCTGGGCAGCGGTCAACAAGGGAAACAGGCTGCAAACACACAACAAGACACCCTGCAGGCTCTTCATGGGAGTAGCCACGTCCTTTTCTCCAAGATTCGCGTCGGTGGATGGATGCAATTACTAACTCTAGTTCAGGAACTACGATGGAAAACCCTGTCCGGACCTTGGCCCCGTTGGCCTGTCCGGTTGAGGAAATGCGACCCGGGGTCAATCCCGTTGACAGCCATCTGCGCTACTATGGTGACAGTACTTACAACAAGGACACCCTGTGAAACTTCTCAGCCCGACGGATCAGCTCTTTCTCTGGTTGGAAAAACGACAGCAGCCCATGCATGTGGGCGGTCTTCAGCTGTTCTCGTTTCCCGAGGACGCACCGGACGATTACGTCGCCCAGCTGGCCGACCGGCTCAGGCAATACACAGAGGTGACGCCGCCGTTCAACCAGCGCCTGGATTACCGCTTCGGCCAGCCGGTCTGGGTGGAGGACGAGCACCTGGATCTGGAGCACCACTTCCGATTCGAAGCACTGCCGACACCGGGGCGGGTCAGGGAGCTGTTGTCGTTTGTTTCGGCGGAACATTCCCACCTGATGGATCGGGAACGACCGCTATGGGAATTTCATCTGATTGAAGGGCTGGGGGAGCGGCAGTTTGCTGTGTACATCAAGGTACACCATGCCCTGGTGGACGGTGTTTCGGCCATGCGGATGGTTACCCAGATGCTCTGCCAGGATAACGGCGAGCGGGACATGCCGCCGATCTGGGCCATGCCACTGCGCGCGACCCGTGAGAAAGATGACGGCGGTGCTTCGCTGTGGCGGAGTGTCGGCCACCTGCTGGGAGAATCCGGCAAACAGCTGGGCACGGTGCCCACCGTTGCCAGGGAACTGCTCAAAACGATCAACGATGCCCGGAAGGATCCGGCCTATTCATCCATCTTCCACGCGCCCCGAAGCATCCTGAACCAGAAAATCACCGGCTCCCGACGTTTTGCCGCGGAATCCTATGGCCTGGACCGTATCAAGGGCGTTTGCAAAGCCTACGGAACCACCGTCAACGACGTGGTGATGGCCATGTGCGCCGGCGCCCTGCGCAGCTATCTGATGAACCTGGATTCCCTGCCGGAGAAGCCCCTGATCGCCATGGTACCGGTGTCCCTGCGCAAGGATGACAGCTCCGGCGGCAATCAGGTGGGCGTTATCCTCGCGTCATTGCACACCGATGTGACCAGCCCGGCAACCCGGCTAATGCAGATCCACGAGGATGTGAAAGCGGCCAAGGACCGCTATGCCCACATGTCGGCGGAGGAAATCATCAATTACACCGCCCTCACCCTGGCACCGGCAGCGTTCAATCTGCTCACCGGCATGGCACCGAAGTGGCAGACCTTCAATGTGGTGATCTCCAACGTCCCCGGACCACGGGAAACCTGTTACTGGAACGGTGCGAAACTCGACGGCATGTACCCGGTGTCCATTACCATGGACCGCCTGGCCCTGAACATGACCCTGACCAGCTACGGCGACCAGGTTGAATTCGGCCTGATCGGCTGTCGCCGCACCCTGCCGAGCCTGCAGCGGATGCTCGACTATCTGGAAGAGTCCCTGGCCGAACTGGAAACCGAAGCCGGCCTCTAACCGAATGGCGATCAGCCGAAGCTCTGTTCCCGGTTACGCTCCGAGATCTGGTCATTCAGGGTCCAGAAGTCATAAAGCACACCGATCAGGAACAGCCCGCCGGTGAGCAGGTAGATGATGCCGGTGATCCACTTCCCCATGTACATCCGGTGAAGCCCGAAGACACCCAGGAAAGTCAGCAGCAGCCAGGCGATGCTGTAATTGATCTCACCCTCCCGGAATCTCAGGTCTGCCTCCCGGTCCATGGCCGGAATCAGGAACAGGTCGATAATCCAACCGATGAACAGCAGCCCCAGGGTGAAAAACCAGATGGTGCCCGTGATCGGTTTACCGTAGTAGAACCGGTGCGAGCCCAGGAATCCGAAGATCCAGAGCAGGTAGCCGATCAGCTTACTGTGGGTGTTTGGGCGTTCTGTCATGTTTTATGGGTCCTGTTTTGGCTTGGTCAGTGGATTCAGCTTCGTTTCCCAGCCTTTTTGGTTTGGGGGCTGGCCGGGGGGAAGGAATATTTTCCCTTGGGAAAAAGCAACTCGCTTCGCTCAGACATCTTTTTCCTGGCGGGAAAATATTCCTTCCCCCCGTCCGTCAAACCATTGTGGCATAGGAAACAAAAACAAATTAAAAACACTTCAATGAGTCGCCCTAACGGCCGTCACCTTTGTCTTTAGGGCGTGGGGTGGGGCATTATTTTTTCGGGGAAAAAGATGTCTGAGCGAAGCGAGTTGCTTTTTACCCGAAAAAATAATGCCCCACCCTGCGACCACGCTCCAACCCCAGCGGCCCGAGAGACCCAACAACCCAAGCCAAACCTCAGGGACCAACCTCAGGAGCCGGATCCGGCCCCCCTTCGCGAAACTCGCTGGCCGACTTCCCGGTCCACTTCCGGAATGCCCGGCTGAAATTCGAGAGGTCCGCATAGCCCAGCTCGTAGGCAATCTCGCTGACCGATTGGTTGGTATACCGGAGCAGCTGGATTGCCCGGTCTTTCAGCACCGATTCGACAATTTCCCGATAGCTGGTATCCCGGTCCGCCAGCCGGCGTTTCAGGGTTCGGGACGAGACGCAGAAGCGTTCGGCCATGGCTTCCAGTGACGGCAAGGGGCCCGGCATCATGCGGAGCATGTTGCGGATCGCCAGGACGATGTCGCCCTGTTCCTTCAGGGCCTTCTGCAGCTCGAACTCGCACTGGTCACGGGCCATTCGGGAGGCTTCTGCGTCGGCCAGGCGCATGCGCACATTGAGAAGCTCCCGGGGGAACACCATCATTTCGTCGGGCTGGCCGTATTCGAATCGAACGGGAAGCTGGTCGGCAAACTGCCGGTACCAGGGCGGCTCCGGAGCGCTCAGGCGAACGGTTACACCCGGCAGTTTGCCGTCTTCCAGGGCAAAGCCATGTTTGGCGGCGTCTTCGCGGTCCAGGAGCTGTTCGGTCAGCAGAATCAGGGTGGCGCTGACGGTCTCGGCCAGAAACGGATAGAGGCCGGGCACTTCGAATTCGGTGCACAGCTTGACCAGCACCTGATCCCCCGCTTCGGACTGGCTCATACTGAGAAACGGCACCCGCAGGTGCAGGTATCGGCGCACAGAATCCAGGGCATCGGCGAAGGTGGGGCTGGTCAGGGCCGCGAAGCCCAGGGTGCCGTGAATCGTTAGCCGCAACTCACGGGCCAGCATAAAGCTGAGACCGTCCTGACCGGCCATCACCACTGCCCGCTTGGCCATGATGATGGCATCGGTGACAAACACCCGGCTGTCGTTGGACTTGAGATCGTCCGGGGTGAAGCCCAGGCCTTCATAGAGTAACCGGTCGTTATAGCCCAGCTGCCGGACTGTCTCGGCCAGAACCCGCAGGTAAGCGCCCGGCACCAGGAACAATCCCAGCATCTGCCGCTCTTTGTCCGGACCGGTTGCGCTCATTGGCATTCCTTATTATTGAGTTGGCTGTAGCACTTGAACTGACTCTATCAGATGCCTTCCGCCGCGACAGTGGGGCCAGGCACACCCTGCTTGCCGTCAACTTAGCCAATCATTTTCCGCTCACTGTCCCATCCTGATCGACCGCCGTCCCCTTTGCGCATTCCTGCCTGAGGTTGACGGCCCCACACTGGAGCCATGACATCAGCCAGAGTGAGGAGTACACAGATGCTGAGCAGCAAAACCGCCGAAAAGAAGACGGCTCCGGTTAACAGAGCCTCCAACACACCCGACAACGTCACCATCACCGCCCAGCGCATGGGTTTCGAGTTCGGTGAGCAGGTGCCCCGTTACTGGGTCGACAACAGCTACACCATCAGCCACATCATGAATGCGCTCTCGGTGCTGTTTCCTCAGGGCGAGCAGTTCTTCGTGGATTCGGTAAGATCGTTCCGGGACCAGATCTCCGATCCCAAGCTGAAAGAGGAGATACGCGGGTTCATCGGCCAGGAGGCCATGCACTCCCTGGAGCACATTGCCATGAATCAGCATGTTCGTGATCAGGGCATGCCGGTGGAAGAACTGGAAAAACATCTGGAGGTGGTTTTGGGCATCGCCAAGAAGCTGCCCGAACGTCACCAGCTGGCCATTACCTGTGCCCTCGAGCACCTGACCGCCATGATGGCCGACATGCTGCTGGAGCGTGACGATGTGCGCCAGGACATGGATGAATCCATGCGTCCGCTTTGGGTCTGGCACGCGATTGAAGAAACCGAGCACAAGGCGGTTGCCTACGATGTATTCCAGGCGGCCGGCGGCACCTACGCCGAAAGAACCTTTTATCTCGCCTTTAGCACCGCTGCCCTGGGTGTCATGAGCACTTATTTCACCAGCCGAATGATGCTCAACGACAGCAAGAACTTCTCTTTGAAAGACACCGCCACAGGTCTCTGGCGCCTATGGGGTGTGAACGGCACCTTCTCAAGCCTCATTCCCACCTGGCTGGAGTACTTCAAACCCGGTTTCCACCCCTGGGATCACGACAACAGTGACCTGATTGCCCGTTTCAAAGAGGAAATCCAGGCGCATATTGCGCCGCAGTACCAGAAAGGGAATCGCAGGACGCTTCAGTAAATCACGGAAGCAACTCCCAGCCCTGAAGGGAAGCGGGTGGGGAGGTCTTTGTGCAGGGAAAATGATGTCTGAGCGCAGCGAGTTGCCTTTTCCCGGAAGAAAGACCTCCCACCCGATTCCCCTCTCCCGGGTCAGGCCTACGAAGCAGCGACGCCGGATCGAACAACCTCTCCCTTCCGCCAAAGCCGCCATTCACCGGGTTGATAAACATCCCACTTTTCATCTGTAGTCAGCGGTTCAGTAACGATCACGCTGACAATATCGTTCGGCGTGGTCTCCGATTCAAAGTCTACCGTCACATCCGCGTCTTTCAGACGGGCGGGGCCAAACGGAGCGCGTCGGGTGATGCTGGCCATTTTGGTGGTGCAATAGGTGAACAGCCAGTCGCCGTTGCTCAGCAGGAGATTGAACACGCCCTTGCTGGCGTAAGCCGTCGACAGGCGCACGAGCTGCTCAATGATGTCGTCGTTGGGGGTGTTCCGGCCACAATGACTGCGTAAGTGGTTAAGGATGTCACAGAACAGGGCTTCGCTGTCGGTGGTGCCGACGGGCTCGTAGAACCCCGGAGTCGAATGGAAGCCGGAGAGCTGACCATTGTGGGCGAAGACCCAGTAGCGGCCCCAGAGTTCGCGCATGAAAGGATGGGTGTTGGCCAGGCAGATGTCGCCGACGTTGGCCTGGCGGATGTGGCAGATGGCCACTTCGCTTTTGATCGGGTGGGTCTGGACCACTTCGGCGATCCGCGAATTGGCGCTGGCATCGGCGTCGTGGAAGGCGCGGACGCCTTTGCCTTCGTAAAATGCAACCCCCCACCCGTCCTTGTGGGGTCCGGTCTGCCCACCCCGACGGGTCAGGCCGGTGAAGCTGAAGCAAAGATCTGTGGGCGTATTGGCACTCATGGCCAGCAGTTCACACATGGGCTACTTCAATCTTTCAGGAGAATGAGTGCCCCAAGAATACCGTAATCAGCTCGCTTCGACATTCAGAATCTCGAGCTGGCGGGGGTTATGACCGGCACCTACAACGCGATTGCGCCCGGCTCGCTTGCCTCTGTATAGCCAACGATCTGCAACCCGAAACAGCCCCTCGGCCTCGCGGCCATGGTCTGGCCACTGGGCAATCCCGAAGGAAGCCGTCACCCGGATGCGAGCGTCGCCATAAGGCAGTTCACGCTCGGCGATGCGCTGGCGCAGCTCGTCCATCAGCTCGAAGGCATCCGGCGACTTAACATCCCTCAGAATCAGGCCAAACTCTTCCCCGCCCAGGCGACCGACGAAGTCGGTGCTGCGTAATCGTTCACGCAGGCAGTGGCCGATGTTCTTCAGGACAAGATCACCGGCATCGTGGCCGAGGGTGTCGTTCACCACCTTGAAGTGGTCTATATCCATCACTACCAGAGCGAAGCCCGCGCCGCTGCGTTCGCATTCGGCAATGGTACGGTTCAGCGTACCCTGGAAATTGCTGCGGTTGGCCAAGCCTGTCAGAGCGTCGGTCTGGGCCATGTCCACCAGGCGCTGTTCAGCCTCTTCCCGGCGCACTTCGTACAAGTGGATAAACACCAGCATCAGCACGCCACACAGAACCATATTGAGCAGGTCGATCAGCACACCGGGGCTGCCCACATGGCCCAGATGGATGTAGTAGATCACTCCACCTGTCAGCATAAAGGGCACACTGAGAATCATGCCTTCACGTTTGCCGAGCAGCAGGTAGGCCATGACGGGCATCATCAGCACCCAGACAAACGCGGCGACGGACGCTTCCGGCAACAGCATGATCACCAGAAAGAAGGCGAACAGGGTGACCAGGTAGGCGTATATCCACTGCTGCAAGCAGAGTGTGGCTTTCAGCCGCCAGACGCCGAAATAAAGCACGGCGCTAGCGGCCAGCTCCGCACCACCAACCCACAGGTAACCATTCAGGATCTGGAGGCAGGCAAAAACAACCAGCGCCGAACCGGTAACAAAAAACAGGAGCCGCATCAGTGAGCGGCGATGGTTGTCACGAAGACCCGAGCGGCTCTGTTCCAGAGTGGCCCCCAGGTCAGGATGGTGAGGCGTTTTCATGCTGACTCTTCCTTGGATCAGCCCTTGAGTATAGCCCTGAAAAACTGTTTGTAAAATGTACAGCGGTCCGTCAGATATACAGGTTCTTGCGGGAGAAACGTTCCACCAACGGCTGGTAGGCCGCACCCAGTAGTCGGTTGATGGCCTCGATGCCCCAGGCGTCTGGGCCCACAAGAATACGGGATTCGTTCTTCAGGATGCCTTTGACAATCGTCTCGGCGGCCTTCTCCGGCGTGGTCATGGCCAGCTTGTCGAAGCCCTGGCGCTGGGCCGCGGCATTTTCTGATTTACCCATCCGGGCGGAGTTGGCAATGTTGGTTTTTATGCCGCCCGGGTGCACACAACTGACCGCCACCGGCTGGTTTTCCAGTTTCATTTCCTGGCGCAGGGCTTCGGTGAAACCGCGCACGGCAAATTTGGCAGCGTTGTAGGCACTTTGCTTGGGCACGCCAATCAGGCCAAACACGCTTGAGATGTTCACCACGTGGCCATCTCCGGAGGCAATGAGATGGGGTAGAAACGCACGGGTTCCGTGCGCAACGCCCCAGAAATCAATGTCCATGACCCATTTGAAGTCTTCGTCGGTCATCTCCCGCACCGAGGCAGAGAGCGCAACACCGGCGTTATTGATCACCAGGTTGACCTGGCCGAAGTCTTTCACCACTGTCTCAGCATGGGCGAAGATGGCGTCACGATCCGACACGTCCAGCCGGTAGGTCCTCACCTCAGCGCTTTCCAGCGCTTCCGCGGTTTCCGCCAGGCCTGCCTCATTGACGTCCGACAGCGCCAGCCGGCAGCCCCGGTCCGCCAGCGATTTGGCGAGCGCGCGGCCGATACCCGAACCGGCACCGGTAACAACGGCCACTTTGTTCTTCAGATTCTTCATGGTCACAGACCTCTTGTTGTAGGCTCATAGATTAAAGCAGATACTCCAACAATTGCCTGTCCGGGGATATGGCTTTAGTGAACCAGGCCACAAGGCGTTCCGGCCACCCTCTGACGCGGCACCCGGTTTCCGGTACAATCCAGTGCCGTTGATCGGTGCATGGCATCAACCCGCCCATCTCCCCCGAATCTGTGGATTTTCTGTATGGAATGGAGTCTCACGCATTTCTGGCTGATCCTGGCTCTGGCTTTAAGCCTGGCCGAGCTGGCCTCTGGCGTTCTTCTGCTCCTGGCCCTGGGTATCGCAGCAGCGCTGACCGCACTGCTGGCATTCCTGGGTCTGCCCTTCGAATGGCAGCTCGCCGGAATGGGCATTTTCTCTGGCATCCTGGTGCCGGTTGCCATTCGCTGGATCCGGCCCCGTTTCTCGCCCCGGGGCGTCGCCTACGGCACCACCGGGACCGGCGTGGAACAGGATCGCCACTACCGGACCCTGAAACGGGATTTCGACGGAGCCAGCGGTATCAAAGTGAATGGTGATTTTTACCGTTTGCGTGTCAGCGACACAGGAGCCACCGACCTCCCTGAGGGAACCGAGGTCATTTTCAGACAGTTCGACGGCACCACTGCCGTCGTTCAAACGATCACACACAAGGAGCAGTAAGCATGGAATCGTTTCTTTCACCCAGTCTGATTATCAGCCTGATTGTTGTTGTTATCGGTATTTTCATCATAGGCAAGGGCCTGGTAATTGTTCGCCAGTCCGAGGTGATGGTCATTGAGCGCCTGGGCTCGTTCAACCGGATCCTGGAGAGCGGCGTCAACATCATCATTCCTTTCATTGAGCGGCCCCGGCCCATCAGCATGCTTCGGTACGTGCGTATGGGAGAGGACTATCATCCGGTGATGAGCGATGAGGTCCGGATCGACCGGCGCGAAACCGTGATGGACTTTCCGGGCCAGCCGGTGGTGACCACTGACAACGTCACCGTGAAGATCAACGGCGCCCTGTACTATCAGATCATTGATCCTCGCCGGGCTGTTTACGAAGTGGCCAACATGAGCCAGGCGGTGGAGGTCCTCGCCAAGACCACCCTGCGATCGGTGGTGGGCAAGATGGAGCTGGACAAGCTGTTTGAGTCACGCAGTGAAGTAAACAATGCCATTCAGGCTGAAATGGAAGAGGCAGCCTCGAAGTGGGGCGTAAAGCTCACCCGGGTGGAGGTTCAGGACATCAGCATGCCGGAGGAAGTAGAAGAGGCCATGCGACTGCAGATGGCGGCAGAACGCAAACGGCGGGCAACGGTCACCGAAGCAGAAGGTGAAAAATCAGCCGCTATTGCCAAGGCCCAGGGCCAGCGCGAATCGGCAATCCTCAATGCCCAGGGCGACAAGGAATCCGCCATTCTCCGGGCCCAGGGCGAGCAGGAGTCAATCAAGCTGGTACTCAATGCCATCGGCGACTCTGAAGACAACAAACAGACCGTTATTGGATACCTGCTGGGCCAGAGCTACATCAAGGTGCTGCCCAATATGGCAAAGGACGGGGAACGGGTGTTTGTGCCCTATGAGTCGTCAGCTCTGCTGGGCTCCATGGGCATGTTTCGGGAACTGGCTGGCAGTCCGGAAGATACGGTTCGCCAACACCTCCAGCGCGACGGCCTGCGCGGTGGACTCGTCGGTTCTGCGGGTAACAGCTGACCGGCCCCGGAGCACGAAGCCTCAGCCCAGGAGGTTGTCCAGAGGTTGTTCGTAGCTGGGAGCAAATACCTTCATGAAATAGGCAACCTCTGGCAGCCCGTCCTCATCCAGCCGCTGGCGGATCTGGCGGGCAGCTGGCTCGAACTCCTTGTTGCCGGCCCGGATTTCCGCCTGGCATTTGAGCCACGCCGACAGCCTGTCGGCGGCTTTGATCAATTCCTTGTCCTCCGCTGGCAATTGCGACTCGCGAACGTAGGGCGAGAATTCCTCCCTCAGGTCTTCCGGCAGCAACGCCAGTAATTCCGCCTCCGCCTTGTGTTCAATATCCCCGAACGCCTCCCGCATGACCCGGGAGTGGTATTTTACCGGTGTCGGCATATCCCCGGTGATCACTTCCGTCGCGTCATGGTAGAGGGCCGCCGCGGCAATCCGGTCGGCGTTAACCCCACCCCCGAAATGCCGGTTGCGGATGATGGCCAGGGCATGAGCCAGGGTCGCCACCTCCCAGGAATGGGTCGCGACGTTTTCTTCAATGGCATTGCGCATCAGCCCCCAGCGCTTGATCCAGCGCAGACGGGAAACGTAGGCAAAAAAGTGGCTGGCTACTTCACCCATCATTCACATACCTGTTTTGCATAAGTTAATAATCTTTTTCTTCAGGCCCCAGATCGACGATGCTATTCTGAATGGACATTCAATTGTTACATAACCGGGGAGCCGTGTGTCTGCTCAATCGCACTTCAGGAACTTTCTGACTGTCCTTGCCGTTGCGGTTATGCTGGCTGCGGCCCCGGTTTCCGCAACCGAAACCGAGATCAGAGTTGGCGCCTATAACTTCCCACCCATTGCCGGAGTCGATGCTGGAGGCAAGCCTTCCGGCCTTCTCGGGGATCTCTTAAGCAAGCTCGATCGGATCCACGAGGATGTCTCCTTCAGGGTTGTCCACACCTCGCCCAAACGCCGTTACCTGGATTTCGACGCCGGCCTCTACGACGTCATCTTCTTTGAAAGCCCAAAGTGGGGCTGGCAGGACAAAGCAGTGAGCATCAGCCGTCCGATTCTGGCAGACGAGGAGCTTTACGTCGCCCTCAAGAAACCCGGAAGGGATCTCTCCTTTTTTGACAACCTCAGCGAACGCTCCATCGTGGCCATCGCCGGATACCATTACGGCTTTGCCGGTTATGAGACTGACCGTTCTGTGCTGGAACAAAAATTCGATATCGAGTTCTCCGACAGCCACAGCCGCAACCTCAATCTTATCAAGGCTGACCGACCCTCGGTTGCCGAAGTGGCCATCGTCAGCTACTCCTACCTGCAGATGCACCTTGCCAGGCACCCAGAGGATTGGGACAAACTATTGATTTCCGACCGACCGGACCAGCGTTACCAGCTCAGCATCATCACACGCCAGAACGACGCTGTCAGCGCAGACTACATGATTCAGTTACTGGCCCCGCTGGTCGAGAACGGTCAATACCGGCGTCTTGTCGAGAAATGGGGCCTGCAGTTGCCGAAAGGCTTTCTGACCGGCTTCGAGGCGCCCTGACGTCAGCGAACATTGAGGTTGAACGCAACGATCACGTTGCCTTCGCTACCCACATCGGCGTTGCGGGCCGGGTCCAGCAGGAACAACTGGTCAGCCGGAACTCCGTGGGTTTCCTGCAGGATATTGCGCAAGGCCACTCCTCGAGAGGAGGCCAGATTGCTCAGTGCCTCCGGCGCCAGTGAGCGCTCACCGGCCAGGTAGGCCTCACGGGCCTGCTGCCATGCCTCCTCGGACAGCTCACCACCGGCGGTCAGCTCGTCCCGCAACAGGGCAAGACCGTCGGCCTGGGGCGCAACACTGCCCCGAATGTTCAGAAGCAGGTCTGGCCGCTCCAGCAGGGCATCGGCCAGCGCCGCCAGCTTTTCCGCTTCACCCTCGGCCAACCGAAGGCTGCCGGGAACGAATTTCACCTTGCCAAGTTCTTCGCCACTGAATCCGGCTAACTCGGCAATGGAGCCCAGCATACTGAAGGGCGAAACCGCGGCTTTGGCCAAGAGGTTGACGAATGCCCGCATCACCACCTGGCCGATGCTGAAGTCCGGGTTGGAAAGATCGCCGCTGACCGGCAGGTTCACCTCAATAACGCCGTTCCGGTTCCGCAGCAGAGCCAGACCCAGCTTGACGGGCGCATCGACGGCCTGCTCGCTGGCCACCGCCGCACCAAGTTCAAGCTGGTCCATCAACACCTCGTTGGAGGCATCAATCCGGGTACCAGAAATTTCGTAGTCCATATCCAAGTTCAGTTTTCCACTGTCCACCCGGTAACCCAGATAGCGAGCGAAATAAGGAGAAAGTTCCGGTAGTGACAGATTCTGCATTATCAGCTGGAGATCACTGACGTCCTTGGTACCGAGGGTGCCGATGGTGCCTTCAAAATCCAGCTCCCCGACACCGCCGACGCGGCCCCGAATCGAGGCCTTGCCCTCCTGTGGTGAAATATTACTTAGGCCGGTGACGCTGCCATTGAGCTTATCAACCGAGGTGGTGAACGCCGGCTCCAGTGTACGGTCCGTATAAGCCAGCTCACCCTGCTCGAGAATCAGCTGGTCGATCCTGAAAATAAACTCCGGCTCGGCATTGCCATCCTGCTGCTGTTCTGAAGCCGCCTCTCCCTGACCATCAGAGCCCGAGGATCTGACAATCTGTTGAAGATTGTGAACGCCTTGATCATTGCGCACGATGTTGACCATTGGCTGTGCCAGGGTCACCGTGCCGATTTCCAGGCGGGCCGGGTACACGTTGTATTCGATGGGTGCCAGCCGCAGCGTCTGCCAGGAAACCATGTCATCGGACCGTCCAGGCAAGCGAAGGCCAAGTTCGGCCACCTCCGCAGTGCCGCTGAAGGTGCCGGTAAGCGGCTCTTGCTGACCATCCAGGTCAAGATTTCCATCCACGCCCAGAACGCCATCGGCGATGGCCAGGTTCGCCACCTCCCGAAGGTAGGGTTCGAAGGCGGCCAGCTCGACCCCTGAACCGGAAATGGCGGCCTCCAGGGTGAAGGGCGAAGGGGTGACCTGGCCGGTCATGGACAGCTGGCCACCACTGGCCAGGGTACCCTGGATGTCGTAACTCACCGGCTCCGCTAACTGGTGGCTGATCCTGCCGGTGGTCAGAGACAGCTGCTCAAGGGCAATCTCGGCTGCCGGCTCCGGCTGATTGTCCTGCCACCGCACCCGTCCTCCAGACAGATTCACACCCGCCACAGACCAGCGAAAGGGTTGCCCTGAATCCGGTTCGGCACCGCCGTTCTGCGGCTTTTCCTCTTTGTCCCCGCTAGCCAAAGGCGCCAGCCAGTCAATCTGGCCGCTCTCACTCCGGGTTATCGCCAGATCCAGGTTTTCCATGGCCACCTGGCCGACGTCGATTTCCCGGGCGTTCAGATCGAACCCGATGGTATCGACTGACAGGGTGCCATTACTCAACCGGACCTGCTCGCTCTCCTGGTTCAGGGCGACGGCGAGGTCCTTTAGCGTCAGCTGCCCCTCGCTGGTGGTCAGGTAAAAGACCTCTCCGGCCTGCAGTTCATAATCGGAGCTGAGGCTTACGCTTCCGCCCCGCAGGTCGTAGGGCAAATAAGGGCCAAGGAAATGCGCGAGAATTTCGTGGCGCACCGACGAAAGCTTCAGCGAACCGTTGGAATAGAGCGGCGAAATACTGAGATCCCCCTGCCATTCTATGGTCTGGCTGCCCAGGGCGGCATTAAGCGCATAATCACTGCTCTGGCCTTCACGGCGCCAGGTGGCGAGGTCACTCAGGGTAAGGTCCAGAGGGGTAATACGGAACTCTGCCATTTCGTTGCCGGTGAAATCGCGGAACAGCAATTCGCCGCCGTTCAACACAATCTTGCCAAAATAGAGCCGGGGAAGCCCGGCATTCTCCTCATTGGCCGCGGGCTCGTTCGCCGGGGCTGCCGGAGAATTGGCGTTTTGCCAGTCCCGGGCAAAATTGATGGCGTAATTTTCCAGCAGATCGAGCCGGATGAAGGGGTCGTCCAACTGAATCAACTCAAAACCGGCGATTCCGCGCATCAGCTGGAAGACGTTCATATTAACCAGCAGCCGGTCGAAGGCCACCACCGGCTTGCCGTCGCTATCCATAGCCGAAAGCCCACGCGCTTCGACACTCAGGGTGTAGGGGTTGGTGCTGATGTCGGTTATGTCCGCCTGCCACCCCATCCGCTGGTCCAGCTGTTCCGGTATCGCACGCTCCAGCCACCAGGGCAGCAGCAGAAAACCTGCAAGGGTATACAGAATCAGGAGGACCAGGAATCCGACCAACAGATTCCTGGGCATACGACTGCGGTTACGGCTCTGAGCCACGGACATCTCCTTATAAACGGCGGAATCCCGGGGCAATCTTGCCCACATGCCTGTTCACAAGGATAGTCGGCCTGGGGCTGTTTTGTCAGCTGCTGAGGTTCCGGCCGGGCAAAACCGGCCAGGGGCGCTGACAGGCGGGCCTGAACCCGATATGCTCCGCAGTCGTATTTATTCCGTGTCATTGATGCACGTGCAGAGGATAGTTTATGGATATTGGCGATATGCGTCGTGAATTCGAGAGTGAGGGTCTCGATCGCGATGCACTGGACGACAACCCGTTCAGGCAGTTCCAGGTCTGGTTTGACGATGCCCGGGAAGCCGGCATTCTGGAGCCCAACGCCATGTCACTGGCCACAGCCGGGCACGACGGCATGCCGGATCTCCGCACCGTACTGCTGAAGTATTTCGACGAGCACGGCTTTGTTTTCTATACCAACTACGGCAGCCGAAAGGCGCGGGAGATGGCCGAAAACCCCCAGGCAGCGCTGCTGTTTCCCTGGATCGGCCTGAACCGCCAGGTGCGGATTCAGGGCGCGGTGGAAAAAGTCAGCAAGGCGGAATCATTGCGCTATTTCGCATCCCGGCCGAGAGGCAGCCAGATTGGTGCCTGGGTGTCCGAGCAGAGCAAGGCCATCACGTCCAGGGGACTGCTGGAACAGAAGGTGGCAGAGATCAAGCGCAAGTTCAGCGATGGTGACATCCCTTTGCCCAGTTTCTGGGGGGGCTATCGCATCGTTCCCGAACGTATCGAGTTCTGGCAGGGCAGACCCAGCCGGCTTCACGACCGCTTTGAATATGTGAGGGAAGGCGATGGCTGGCACATCCAACGGCTCCAGCCCTGATACCCGGCCAGCCATCTGGCTGTGCCACCAAACCGAGGGGCCCGAAATCGCCCACCCGGACTGGCTGACGGACTATGAACACCAGACAGCCAGCAAGTTCAGCGGGCCCCGTGAACGGGAATATCTGGCCAGCCGCTGGTTGATTCGTCAGGCCATCGGCAAGTCTGCCGGGCAGCCGCCCTATCAGTGCTCTCCGGTGCCGGGGCGTCCCAATGCCTCCGCCAGCCCCGAAGGTTGGCGCTTGTCACTGAGTCACAGTCATGGCCTGTCTGCCTGCGCCACCAGCGCCGACTCGCCGATTGGCCTGGATCTCGAGCCCTGCCAGCGCCATCCACAGTGGCAGAAAGTGGTCAGGCGCTGGTTCTCACCGGTCGAGCAGGAATGGCTGTTCCGGGAGGACGACGCCAATACCTTTCTGAAAGTCTGGACCCTGAAAGAGGCCTGGCTGAAAGCCACCGGTCGTGGTATTGCCGGTAACCTGCAGACCCTGGAAGTCCGCAAGAACTTTGAAATCTACGGGGACCAGCCCGAAGAGGACTGGCAGGCTGCCTGCTGCTACATTGAAGGCTATCTGGTAACCGTGGTGTACCGGGGAAGTCGGCCGCTTTGGCCAGACATCACGCTGCTTGAACCGCCACCACAGGATTTTTCCCTGGTGGATGCCGAGCCCATGGAGGCGTCCTGGGAGCCGTTGTTCCAGCGCACCATCCGCCGTAAACGCCCGTAATTCGAACCGGACAAAGGCAGAGGTCAAACTATGGATAACCCGGAACGCTGCCCCTGGTGCGGCGACGATCCGCTTTACGTGCACTATCACGACACCGTCTGGGGTCGCCCCGAATACGACGACCTGGCGTTGTTCGAAAAACTCTG
>Ga0208301_1000152_pt1 | contig 25471 bp, 20 predicted proteins | sample 25BtaG_FD_184100 | JGI IMG/M metagenome (GOLD analysis project Ga0208301, IMG submission 184100) | Marine viral communities from Cariaco Basin, Caribbean Sea - 25B_WHOI_OMZ_CsCl (SPAdes) (version 2) | ecosystem: Environmental > Aquatic > Marine > Oceanic | place: Caribbean Sea: Cariaco Basin...
CACGGCCCGCAAGGCGGAACAGCTCGGTGCCCGCATTCAGACCAGGACCCGCTGCGTCCGGGCCGAACGGGGCAGTGATCACTGGCAGGTTACCCTGCTGGACACCCGAACCGGTGATTCCCGCGTGGTTCGTACCCGGGCATTGGTCAATGCGGCCGGCCCCTGGGTCAGCAGCCTGTTCGACAGCACCCTGGACCAGAAAGCCCCGCGCATGATTCGCATGGTCAAGGGCAGTCATATCGTGGTACCCCGACTCAACCGGGATGATGAGGCCTACATCCTGCAAAACGAAGACGAGCGGATTGTCTTTGTCATTCCCTACGAAGACCACTTCTCACTGGTGGGCACCACTGACGTGGACTACGAGGGCAACCCGTCGGAAGCCACGATTTCCGGCGAGGAAACCCGTTACCTGCTCGATATTGTTAACCACTATTTCCGCCACCAGCTGACGCCGGAGGATGTGGTCTGGTCCTACTCAGGGGTCCGACCACTGATGGATGATGAGGAAGAAAGTGCCCAGAAAGCCTCACGGGACTATTCCTTCGAAGTGGATGCACCTGGCGGAAAAACACCGCTGCTGTCGGTATTCGGGGGCAAGCTCACCACCTTTCGCAAGCTGGCCGAAGCAGCCACTGACCGGCTCTGCCAGTATTTCCCGGAAGCGCGGGGACACTGGACACGGGACGCCGTCCTGCCGGGCGGTGACTTCCAGAGTCAGCCTCGCTTGCAGGAAGCCCTGTGCCAACACTACCCCTGGCTACCCGGCCTGCTCGCCTCACGCCTGGTACGCAGCTATGGTACGGACAGTTACCGACTGCTGGGCGACAGCGCCCGCCTGGATGATCTCGGGCGTCACTTCCTGGGCAACCTCTATGAGCGAGAAGTGGACTACCTGGTACGCCACGAATGGGCAGGCAACGCAGACGATGTCCTGTGGCGGCGCACCAAGCAGGGCCTCTACGCCAGCGCAGAGCAGATCGGCGAACTGGAAAGTTGGCTGATGACCCGCACGTCACAGCCACCCGAGAAGGCCTGCGCTTCCGGCCAGCAACCGGTCTGAACCCGACCAAAGTGGCACCGGGATTTCCCCTATGCCGCTTGTATCCACTGGTCCGGGGCCTTACTCTTTACGTACCCGCATACACCTTCGCAAAGAGACCCCGGTTGCCATGAGCGACAACGCCAAACCCCGCGTAGTCAGCGGCTCGAAGTTCCGCAATGAACACGGATTCTCGGCCATCAAGGATGGCGTCAAGAAAACCGCCAGCGCGGAAACGCCTGTGCAGCGCAAACCCAAATGGCTCCGTGCCCGCATGCCCGGCGGTGAACGCTTCGAGGCAGTGCGTCAGAACGTCAACGAGCATCGCCTGAGCACCGTATGCCAGGAATCCCACTGCCCGAATATTGGTGAGTGCTGGAACAACGGTACAGCGACTATCATGGTGATGGGCTCCGTATGCACCCGGGCCTGCAAGTTTTGTGCGGTGGACACCGGCAACCCCAAGGGCTGGCTGGACCACGACGAACCGGAAAACACGGCGAAGTCCGTTGAGCTCATGGGCTTGCGCTACATCGTGCTCACCTCAGTGGACCGGGACGACCTGGACGATGGTGGTGCCGCCCACTACGCCGCCTGTGTTGCCGCCATCAAACAGCGCACCCCGGAAGTCGCCGTCGAAGCCCTGACCCCGGACTTCGATGCGGTCATGCCCCACGTGGAGAAAGTGGTGGATTCCGGACTGGATGTGTTCGCCCAGAATGTTGAAACCGTCAAACGCCTGACCCGTCGCGTCCGCGACCCACGTGCAGGCTATGAGAAAACCCTGAGCGTTCTCGCCCACGCCAAGCAGTACCGCCCGGACGTGCTCACCAAGACCAGCCTGATGCTGGGCCTGGGTGAAACCGAGGAAGAAATCCTCTCAACCATGGACGACCTGAGGGCCATCGGCGTGGACATCCTCACCCTCGGTCAGTATTTGCGCCCCACGCCCAACCACCTGCCGGTGGAACGTTATATCACCCCGGAGGAATTCAACCGGTATCGGGACATCGGGCTGGAAAAAGGCTTCATGGAAGTTCCCTCCGGCCCCATGGTTCGGTCCAGCTATCGTGCCGACCGGGTATTCGAGAAGAACAACCTTGGCCTGGCCGTGCCGGCGGTACCGCGAGACACCAGCGCCATTCCAGTACGTCAGGTGGACTGACCCCTAAAAACATTGCGCCAGCGGCTTGCCGCCGCTGGCCGCACCCCGGTACCTGCTAACCTCAAGAAAAGCCACCAGCCGCCGATACCTGTTTGTAAGACATTGTCAAAGGTCAGCCCCAACTGATCCGGAGCAAGCATCGCCCCCTGTTCCGGTGATATCTTCAGGAGCCGATTCGTAATCCGTCCACTGCCGCCACCGGTGGACCATGACAACAACAGGTTAACCATGCTGACGCTGCTCAAGAATGCCCGCCTGAAGTACAAATTCTGGCTACTGAACATCATGGTCTTCGTGGTCATGTGTCTGCTGGTGCTCTACGCCATCAGCGATGTCGCGAACCGGACTGACCAGCCGTTCATGACCGTGTTCGCCGACGCAGCGCCCGGATATGCCGGAATCGTAGCGTTACTGATGCTGCTGGAGATGGCCGGCTCCCAGTTACTGATTTCCTTTATCGAACGGCACGTCAACCGGCTCAAGAAAACCATGGTATCGGTTCAGCAGTCCGGCGATCTCAACGAACGGGCCAGTGTTGACTCCAGCGATGAGATCGGTGAGATGGCCGAAGCCTTCAACGCCATGCAGCAACGCACCGGTGACGTGGTCCGCAACATGCTGGAGGCGATCCGCCGCCTGCACGAGGAAGTCCGTGAGCTGACCGCCGCCGCTGAGCAGCGCCGTGACGAGCTGACCCGGCAACAACAGGGTGCCGATCGTTCCGCCGAGACGGTAGAGGCCATGCTGCAGAGTTTCTCGGGCATTGCCGAACAGGCCGGTATGGCCAACACCCTGTCCCATGAAGCACACCGCGCCGCCCGCGAGGGGCACGACCGGGTCACCCGGACGGCGGATTCCATTGAGAAACTCTCACAAACCGTTGAAACCTCGGCCGGGGCAGTGCAGGCACTGGCTGGCAACAGCCAGGAAATCCGCCAGGCGGTGACCGAGATCAGGGGGATTGCCGAGCAGACCAACCTGCTGTCACTCAACGCCGCCATCGAAGCTGCCCGTGCCGGTGAACAGGGCCGGGGCTTCGCCGTGGTTGCCGATGAGATCCGCAAGCTGGCCCAGCGGGTGCAGGACTCCACCGACCAGATCCAGGGCACCCTGGACCGGCTCCTGGATGCCATGGCGGCCGCGGTTGACCAGATGACGGCCAGCTCGGACGATGCGCACCGCTGCGTCAGCGATGCCTCAGAGGGTCGCCAGGCGTTGCAGGACATCCAGGGCATGGTGGCCCGCATCGACGAGACCAACGAACAGATCGCCCGGGTGTCCGCCGAACAGACTGCCGGCACCGATGCCGTCCTTGCCGACGTGCGGGGGATACGCGAAACCACTGAGGGCATGGTCCGAGAACTGGCCGCCAGCGCTGAAATGACCCGGCGCCTCAAGCAGCTTATTGACTCCCTGGAAGAAGCGTCCCGACAGGTACGCGCCAGTTAAAGCGGATGTTCCGGCACGGCGAGTCATTTAACGCTATTTTTCACAAAATTTTTCACAGTGTGGCAGACTTCGCAGTTCCTTCTGACCAGCGGAGTCTGTCACTCAATGCGTTCCTTCTACAGCCTCTATGACCGGCTGATTCTCAACCACCCCTGGCGGGTGCTGATCCTGTTTGCCGTCGTGCTGGTCATTGCCAGCCTGAAACTGCACCAGTTCCGCCTGGACGCCTCTGCCGAATCCCTGGTGCTGGAGAATGATACCGCCCTGGAGGACTACCGCACCGTCAGCCAGCGCTTTGAAGCGTCCGATGATTTCCTGGTGGTAACCTACAAGCCGGACGGCGACCTGTTCAGCCAGCCGGCCATTAATACCCTGCGCAACCTGCGGGATGACCTGGCCGCCCTTGGGCCGGTTGGCTCCACCAACAGCATTCTCAACGTTCCCCTGCTCCACAGCCCGGACCTCGGCATCGACACGGTTGATGAGGAGCTGCTGACGCTGGACCAGGACGAGGTCCCACTGGACCAGGCCAGGGACTCCCTGCTTTCGAATCCCCTCTATCCCAACATGCTGATCAGCGAGGATGCCGGTACCACGGCGATCCAGGTCAACCTGCCAACACCCGACCGTTACTTCGAGCTGGTGCGCCTGCGCAATGACCTGCGGGAGCAGGCCCGGGTAGGTGAACTGAACCAACAGCAACGGCAGAAACTGGAGCAGGTCTCTGAACAGTTCCGACAGCTGGCAGCCGAACTGGAGGCCGAGCGTGAACAAACAATTATCGATGTTCGCGCCATCCTCGACCGCTACCGCGACAACGCCGAGATTCACCTGGGCGGTGTACCCATGATTGCTTCGGACATGATCCGCTTTATCGAAAGCGATCTGTCCACCTTTGGCGTGGGTGTACTGATCTTCCTGCTTCTGACCCTGGTGGTGATCTTCCGTAGCTGGCAGTGGGTAGTGGTACCCATCCTGTGCTGTGGGTTCACGGTATGGCTGGTGGCCGGTTACCTGGGCTGGATGCAGTGGCCGGTGACGGTAATCTCGTCCAACTTTGTCTCCCTGCTGCTGATCATGACCCTGTCACTGACGATCCACCTGATGGTGCGGTACCGGGAGCATCAACAGGCGCATCCGCAGGACGACCGCAAACAGCACCTTCGCGATACGCTCTCAACCATGGTGAAACCCTGTTTCTACATGGCCCTGACCACCATGGTGGCCTTTGGCTCACTGACCTTCAGCGGCATCCGACCGGTGATCGACTTCGGCTGGATGATGACCCTGGGCCTGGCGCTGGCCTTTGCCATCAGCTTCCTGGTGTTCCCGGTCCTGGTCGCCCTTCTGCCTGAGCCGCCGGTGCGCCAGAGCCGCCCGGGCAGCTTGCCGCTGACCGATGCCTTTGCACGCATTACCGAACGCTTTGGCGGTACAGTGCTGGCCGGCTCCCTGGCCCTGGCGGTGCTGTGCGTGGTGGGCATGAGCCGCCTGTCGGTGGAAAACAGCTTTATCGACTATTTCAAGTCCGACACCGAGATCCACCAGGGCATGGTGGTGATTGACCAGAAGCTCGGTGGCACAACGCCACTGGATATCATCATTACTGACCTGGAACGACCTGAAGATGCCGAAACTGATCCCTTCGCCAGTGACTGCGACCCCTTCGTAGAGGAGTGCGAAGATGGTGACCTGCGGGACACCTGGTTCACCTGGCAGAAACTGGATCGCCTGGAGCAGGTCCATGACTACCTGGCCGGCCTGCCGGAAACCGGCAAGGTACTCTCCGTCACCACCACCCTGCGCCTGCTGGCCGAAATCAACGGCGGTGAGCCCCTGAACGCCATGGAGGTGGCCTTCGTGCCGGCCATGCTGCCGGATGACCTGGCCCCCATCCTGCTGACGCCCTATATCAATGAGGAGCACCACCGGGCACGCATCAATATCCGCCTGATCGATTCCCTGCCGGACCTTCGACGGGATGAATTGCTGGCCGAGATCCGCAATCACCTGCACGGCAAGTTGGGCTTTGAACAAGGTCAGCTACTGTTCACCGGTATGACCGTGATGTACAACAACATGCTCCAGAGCCTGTTTGACTCCCAGATCCGCACCCTGGGCATCGTATTCCTGGCGATCACGATCATGTTTTTCGTACTGTTCCGGTCCCTGAAAATGGCCCTGATCGGCATTGCCCCCAACCTGCTGGCAGCGGGCTCTGTGCTGGGCCTGATGGGCTGGCTGGGCATTCCCCTGGACATGATGACCATCACCGTAGCCGCCATCACGGTAGGCATTGCCGTGGATGACACCATCCACTATATTCACCGCTTCCGGGTAGAGTTCGAAAAGGACCGGGACTATATCGCCACCATGCACCGTTGCCACCAGAGTATCGGTCGGGCCATGTCCTACACTACCCTGACGATTATCATTGGTTTCTCGATCCTGGTGCTGTCCAACTTCCTGCCCACCATCTACTTCGGCCTGTTCACCGGCTTTGCCATGTTCATGGCACTGATGGGAGCACTGATGTTGCTGCCCCGGCTGATCCTTCTGTTGAAACCCTTCGGCCCGGCTGCCAGCCACTAATGAGCCGTTAAAAAAAACCTGGTCACCTTGCGGCGGCCAGGGTTTTCTTTAAGCTTACGGTCATTCAGCTGGTGGTTGGCTTGCCCTCCGGGGGCGGTGTATCGCCGTTATCCGTGTCCAGCATTTCATCATGCTCGGCCATATCCCAGGGCAGCTTGCCCGGCGAGATGTGGAGGAAGTGCAGGTAGTTCTCGAACTGGTCGAGGATGTCCTTGATGATGTCATCCTTGTCATAGCCGAACACGTCATAGGAGCGACCGCCACGACGCAGGAATACCTCGGCGCGGTAGAACACGTCCGGCTGGTCCGGATCACGCTTCAGCTCCGCATAGACGAAACCGGGCATGGGATGTTCGGTAAGCCGGATGTCATAGACAAAGTCCACATGACCTTCCCGGTGCACCTGGAGGTGGGAACGAATGTTCGTGTCGTCATAGGTCGCTACGGCCTCCCAACCTCGCTCGCGCATTTCCGATTCCACCTCTCGCATCGCAGCCATCACCTTGTCGCGGATGTACCCGGCCACCTGTTCCTGATCAGGGAATTCCATGATCCCGGCCAGGCGGTGCCGCCACTGTGAGCCTGTCATGTGACGATTGGAGGCCATATGGGCCACAAGGCTGGTTTCCCGGTGGCCTTCGATCACCAGGGCTCGCCACATCCCCACCATGGCGATCAGCATAATGATGGCAAACGGCAGGGCACTGGCGATGGTCATTGTCTGCAAGGCATTCAGACCACCTGCCAGCAACAGGGCCGAGGCCACCACCCCTTCCAGTACGGCCCAGAACACGCGCTGCCAGGCCGGTGTTTGCAAAACACCACCGGAAGCCAGGGAGTCAATAACCAGCGAGCCGGAGTCGGAGGAGGTCACAAAGAAGGTAATGATCAGGAATACCGTCACCAGCGAGATAAAGAAGGACCAGGGTAACTGATCGAACAACTTGAACAGGGCCACCGCATGGTCATTCTGTACGTCAGCGATCAGTGTGGTTACACCCTCATTCATGATCAGGTTCAGTGCGGTGTCGCCAAAAATGGAGAACCAGAGGAAGGTGAACAGGGAGGGCACCAGCATGACCCCGACCACAAACTCACGAATGGTGCGGCCGCGACTGATCTTCGCGATAAACAGCCCCACGAAAGGCGCCCAGGCAATGGTCCAGCCGAAGATGAACAGGGTCCAGTTACCAATCCAGTCGCTACGGGTATACGCCTGCAGGTTGAAGGTACGTTCCACGATGCCGCTCAGGTAGCTACCTGTGTTCTGCAGGAAAGTCTCCAGAATCAGGATGGACGGACCGACGATAAATACGAAGGTCATCAGCAATACCGCCAGCACCATGTTAAGGATGGAGAGATTCTTCACACCCTTGTCCAGGCCGGCCACAACCGAGACCGTCGCGGCCGCAGTGATAATGGCGATGGCGATGATCTGCACCGTAGTGCTGATCGGAATTCCTTCCCAGAGATAGTTGATACCCGCATTGATCTGGGCAACGGAAAGCCCGAGGGTGGTGGCAATACCGAACAGGGTACCAAGGATGGCAAAGACATCGACAATGTGCCCCAGCGGCCCATAGATTCGCTCGCCGATCAACGGGTAGAGTGCGGACCTGATGGACAGCGGCAGGCCGTGACGGAAGGCAAAGTAAGCCAGCACCAGGCCAACCAGGCCATAGATAGCCCAGATATGGAATCCCCAGTGAAAGAAGGCGATCTGCATCGCCTGCTTGGCAGCATCAACCGTTTCTGCAGCCCCTGCGGGCGGTGAGGAAAAGTGTAATACCGGCTCGGCTACCCCAAAGAACAGCAGCGCTATGCCGTAGCCGGCGGAGAACAGCATGGCAAACCAGGCGGGGAAACTGTACTGGGCCTCGGCATGGTCTGGCCCGAGCTTGATATTTCCCCAGCGAGACGCCGCAACGGAAACAATGAATACCAGGAAGATCGCTACTGCGAGCATGTAGAACCAACCAAAAGTGTTGGTAATCCAGGCCAGTGTGCTTGCAAATAACTCGCCTGCGAGCTCAGGATTGGCAATCGTGCCGACAACCAGCAACAGCGTGACCACTACAGCAGGAACAAATACCGGTGCCAGGATGGTCGATTGAAATGATTTTTTTTCTGCAATCATAGTCAGGTCCATGTCTGGGGCTGTCAGTGACGGGTCATGCTTCCCGGTAACAGCCCCCGGTTCGCGAAAATCGTCCGAGATAACTATAGGTTAAAATACTGGTTATGGATCAGTGTTGAGCAATACTCCAATAAAAAAGCCGCACTCCCCGAACCGGGAAATGCGGCTGTCTGATTCCATTGCGCCACCGCAGTGGCGCAATTGTCAGCGCATTACTGCATCTGCTGTTGCTGTTGCTGTTGCATCTGACGCTGCTGCATTTGCTGGCGCATCTGTTGCTGCTGGCGCTGCATTTCACGCATGCGCTGCTCCAGGGTATTGCGCTGCTCTTCAGTGAACACGCTGTCGATGCGGGCCTGCATCAGGGTGGACAGGGCTGTCATCTCACCGTTCAGCTCACCCAGGCGTGCCGCATCTTCGCGGATGGCGCCTTCGTCATAGTCGGGGCCGATCTGGTCCTGCAGCTGCTGCTGGACTTCGGTAGCTTCCGCCTGGAGCTCCCGAAGTTCGCCCTGGGTTTCCTGCATAATCTCGCGGATCTCTGCTTCCTGGTCAGCGCTGAGGCCGACAAGCTCGGCAATCTGGGAAACCTGGTCCGGCTGCTGTTGCTGGGCCATGGCAAATCCGGCAAAGGTCATGGCAATCAGGGCAAGCGCAAAGTTGCGAATAAGGGTCATCTAAATCTCCGTGGTATCATTGGTCAGTCGTTTATGATTGGCATCGGAACATGTCCACCCTAAAGAAATCAACCGGCAAATTCACCCCACAACTGGCGCCTATAACGACATATCATCCACCTGCCGCCTGTCAGGCCCCGGCATCTGCGGCCTCACGGGAAATGTGAAAAATTCTTTATTCCCCGCCATAATGGCGCCCTGTCCCACTTCACACTGCCCATCCACGCCAGGAGCTCACACCATGGCCATCAACTGGTTTCCAGGCCACATGCACAAGGCCCGCAAGGAGATCAAACAGGTGATGCCGCAGATGGACCTGATCATCGAGGTCCTGGATGCGCGCATACCGTTCAGCAGTGAGAACCCCATGGTACCTGCCCTGAGGGGCGATACGCCGGTCATCAAGGTGCTTAACAAGCGGGACCTGGCAGACCCGGAGGTCACAGCGTTATGGCAGCAGTGGCTGGAGAAGGAAAAGGGCATACGCGCCGTGACCCTGACCCACAATCAGCGCAACGAAGCCCTGGGCATTTTGCGACTGGCCCAGGAGATGGTGCCTGATTCGATTCGCGACACCCGTGCCCTTCGGATTATGATCCTGGGCATCCCCAATGTGGGCAAGTCCACCCTGATCAACACCCTGGCCGGGCGGCCGGTGGCGAAAACCGGGAACGAGCCCGCCGTCACCCGGGCCCAGCAGGCGATCAAGTTGCCGGACAATATTTTGCTTTACGATACACCGGGCTTCCTGTGGCCCAAGCTGACCCCGGAAGAGTGTGGCTACCGGCTGGCGGTTACCGGCGCCATCCGGGCAGCGGTCATCGAGTTCGAGGATGTGGCCCTGTTCGCAGCGGACTATCTGTTGCAAGCCTACCCTGATCGCGTTTGTGAACGTTATGGCCTGGACGAGATACCCGCCGACGGCCTTGCACTGATGGACGCCATCGCAGCGAAGCGCCGTTTCTTTGCCCGTGGCGGCATTCCGGATCTGCATAAGGTATCGGAAGTGCTGCTGAACGAGCTTCGGGCCGGCACCCTGGGCGCTGTTTCACTGGAAACGCCGGAAATGGTCGAAGCGGAACAGGCCCGGGAAGCACTGCGACTGGAGCAGGAACAAGCCAGGGAGCAGGAGCGCAAAAAGAAAGGTAAACGCAGGAACGGCAACACCTGACGAAGGTCAAATATCAATCTTTCGCGATTTTGCCTAAACTCTCGCACCAGATCTGAACAGGCGGGTTTTTGGAGTACCCGCCGGGAATGTACACCAGGGTGTTGCTCCCTTGTAGAGGAGCCACCCGGCACCAAGGAGAACAGTATGAGACGGGTTGTGGTAACCGGCATGGGCATTGTGTCCTGCCTTGGCAACTCCATCGACGAAGTCACCAACAGCCTCAGGACGGGCAAGTCCGGCATCCGGTTCAATGACACCTATAAGGAGCTGGGCTTCCGCAGCCAGGTGTGCGGGATGGTGGACGTGGACACCTCGGTCATTGACAGAAAGATCCGCCGTTTCATGGGTGAGTCAGCGATGTACGCCTACCTGTCCATGGAGCAGGCCATCGCGGATTCCGGCCTGACGCCAGAGATGGTCTCCAATGACCGTACCGGCCTTATCGCCGGCTCCGGCGGGGCTTCCTGCTCAAGCCAGGTGGAAGCGGTAGACATTATGCGGGAGAAAGGCGTCAAACGGATTGGTGCCTTCATGGTGCCGCGCATCATGACCTCGACCGTATCCGCCTGCCTGGCCACGGCTTACAAGATTCGCGGCGTTAACTACTCCATGTCGTCAGCTTGCGCGACCAGTGCCCACTGCATTGGCCACGCCATGGAGCAAATCCAGAATGGCAAGCAGGATGTTGTCTTTGCCGGTGGTGGCGAGGAAGAGGACTGGAGCCTCACCATGCTGTTTGACGCCATGGGCGCCCTCTCCTTCAAGTACAACGACACGCCAGAGGCCGCCTCTCGCCCCTTCGACAGTGGCCGTGACGGCTTCGTTATCGCCGGGGGCGGCGGCATGCTGGTCCTGGAGGAGCTGGAGCACGCCCGCAACCGGGGCGCCAATATCATCGCCGAGCTGACCGGCTACGGCGCCACTTCTGACGGCTATGACATGGTGGCCCCCTCCGGCGAAGGCGCTGCTCGCTGCATGCAGCAGGCCATGGCCACCGTGGATGGCGACATTGATTACATCAACGCCCATGGCACCAGTACTCCGGTAGGGGATGTGGCAGAAATGAAGGCGGTGCGCAACGTATTCGGCGACAAGGTACCCGCTATTTCGTCCACCAAGTCCCTGACCGGCCACTCCCTGGGCGCTACCGGTGTGCAGGAAGCCATCTACTCCCTGCTGATGCTTCAGAACGGCTTTGTAGCCGGGACTGCAAACCTGGAAAATCCGGATGAAGAGCTTGCCGGCATGCCCATCGTAGGGCCGGCGTCAAGGCAGGCTGAACTGAACCACGTCATGTCCAACAGCTTCGGCTTCGGGGGCACCAACGCCTCCCTGATTTTCAGCCGACTGGACTGAGCGCCCGGCCCTGGCCGTCATGGCCGGGGCCGGATTTCGGGTTTAAAGAAGGGCGCTAACCATTGGCAAACTGCCTCTGTCGTATTATCGTGTGAGTTGATATGCATCAACCAGGGTCGCCATGAATCAGTCCATTCCCGTAAATCAGGTTTCTTCGATTTCCAAGTCATCCTGTCAGCATTGCAGCCTGAGCAATCTGTGCCTGCCATTGGCGCTCGACAGCGATGACATGAACCGCCTGGACGAGGTGGTAAACCGTGATCGGATCTTCAATCGCGGGGAGCAGGTGTTTACCCAGAGCACGCCATTCCGCTCCTGTTATGCGGTAAAAAGCGGCGCCATCAAGACGTCCGTGATCACTGAATCCGGAGATGAACAAATCACCGGCTTTTTCATGCCCGGTGAACTGGTAGGCCTGGACAGCATGAGTGACGATACCCACGCCTCGACGGCCAAGGCACTGGAGCGTACCAGCGTATGCGAGATTCCGGTGGAGCAACTGGAGCAGTTGGCCCATACCCTGCCGGGCATGCAGCATCACATGTTCCACCTGATGAGCCAGGAAATCCGCAACAGCCACCAACTGTCCGTACTGCTGAGCAAGAATACCGCAGAGGAGCGTATCGCAGCGCTGCTTCTGTCGCTGTCGACCCGGTTCCAGCGCCGCAAGCTCTCACCGACCCATTTCAACCTGCCTATGGCCCGTAATGATATTGCGAACTTCCTTGGCCTTGCGGTAGAGACGGTCAGCCGGGTGTTTACCCGTTTCCAGAATCAGGGCCTGATTCGTGCGCGCGGCCGGGACATCGAGCTAGTCGACCTTGAGGCCCTTCAAACCATGGCCCAGGGCACTGCCCAGACCTGACAGGGCCAGCTCCCCTTCCAGCGCGGAACGCCAGGGCAACTGTTTCACCCCGAAGGTGTTGCGGATCTTGGTGCATCCCAGGGTAGCGTTTTCCGGCTCGACGGCTGCCCATGACGGCAGTTCGTCGACCACGTGTATCGCTACCTCATCTCCTTCGCCGTCCATTCCTGGCAGGTCCGCCAGGGTCAGCCCGAGGTCATACTGGCTGATCTCTTCGGCACCGGCGTATTGATAGGTCCCCCAGACCTCCGCACCGCAGTCCATTTGCAGAACCATCGCCCGGATCACCCTGGCGAGATCACCGCTGGCTACCGGCTGCCCCCGATGGCGGCTGGAAAGCCGTAACGGCTCCCCTGCACCTGATGCACCGTGCACCTTGCGAATAAAGCGCTGGAGGCCCCATCCGGTGCGCAACAGTATGTGCCGGGGCAGGACCGTTCGCATCACCTGTTCGCACTCCCACTGCCAGATACCCAGCTGCCCGATAGGGTTACCCGGGTTGGAAGACAGGTAGGCACTTTGCTTGCGACCATCAAAGACGTAGGACGTGGACAGCTGTAGCAGGATCATCTCGTTCGCGGCCGCATGCTCTGCCAGCGCCATGGGCAGGGAGAAGGCCTTGGTGCGGGCCTGTTCCGGGTCCGCCTCGGCGACCTCCGGATCTGTCAGCCACATGGCATTGACGATGAGATCGGTGCTCGGCGGCACCCATTGATCCACTCCGGACAGGTCCAGGTGAGACAGGTCACTGATCAGCAGGGGGGTCACGGCAAGATGGGTGCTACTCAGTTGTTTGAGCAACAGCCGGGCCAGCACACCATTGTCATGGACTACCAGAACATTCACAAATTGGATCCTGTGCTCAGACTTATTGATTTCCCGCCTCGATACGGGGTACTCGCTGGGTGACTCCGGTCAGAAGCTCATAGCTTATCGTACCGGCGCAGACGGCCACTTCGTCAACCGGGATGTTCTCCCCCCAGAGCTCCACAGTATCTCCCACGGCTGCCCCGGGAACGTCACTGAGGTCCACCGCCAGCATGTCCATGGACACCCGGCCGATCAACGGTACCCGTGTTCCACGGATCCACATCGGCGTTCCGTTTACTGCATGACGGGGGTAGCCATCGCCATAACCGATACACACCATACCCATCCGTGTGGGCCTGCAGGCCCGCCAGGTCTCGCCATACCCTACGGCATCACCTGGTGCCAGCTCCCTGGTGGCAATCAGGCGCGACTCCAGGGTCATGACGGCCCTCAGTCCCAGCGCCGGGCCGTGGCACCCAAGCATGGGCGAACCCCCGTAAAGCATGATACCCGGCCGGGTCCGATCGAAAAGCGCCTGCCCGCTCCTGAAATGGGCAGCGGAATTGGCGACGCTTCGGGTAATAGCCCCCAACCCGGCGGTAGCCTGGTCAAAAACCTCTGTTTGCCGCGCAGTACTCTCACTGTGTTCATCATCCGCGCAGGCGAAGTGGGTCATGGCACCGGTAACGGCGACCCCGACTTGCGCCAGTCGGTCCCTGGTCGTCTCCAGATCGCCAGGCGCAAACCCCAGCCGATTCATTCCGGTATTTACCTTGAGCCAGATCTGCGGCCGCGCTTTACCACTCTCCAGCCAGGCCAGTTGCTGGGGGTCGTGGACCACGACGGTAAAGTTCTGCGCTTCACAAACACCCAGGTCCCGGGCCTCATGAACACCCTGCAGGAGCAGAACAGGCTGTGTCAGGCCAGCCTCTCGCAAGGCGATGGCTTCTTCCAGGCAGGCGACCGCATAGAGATCCGTCTCCGCAGCCAGTGCCCGGGCCACGCGCCCAATCCCGTGGCCATAGCCATCCGCCTTCACCACGGCGATGGTACGGGACGGGGCCGCGCGTTCCCGGGCAAGGCGGAAATTATGGCGCAGATTGTCCAGGTGTATGCGGGCAACGGTGGGGCGCGACATCAGTAATCCCCACCGTAGTCGCCGTGGGCCAGGTCCTCGAACTTGGTGTACTTGCCAATAAATGCCAGGCGCACCGTGCCTATGGGACCATTACGCTGCTTGCCAATGATGATCTCGGCGATGCCCTTATCCTGGGTATCCTCGTTATAAACCTCATCCCGGTAGACAAACATGATGACATCGGCGTCCTGCTCAATGGCACCGGACTCACGCAGGTCCGAGTTCACCGGTCGTTTGTTGGGGCGCTGCTCCAGACTCCGGTTAAGCTGGGACAGGGCCACCACAGGGCAACTGAGCTCCTTGGCCAGACCCTTGAGTGAACGGGAGATCTCGGAAATTTCAGCGGTCCGGCCCTCGGTGTTACCGGGCACCCGCATCAACTGCAGGTAGTCCACCATGATCAGGCTGAGCTTGCCACCGTTTTCCCGGGCAATCCTGCGTGCCCGGGAACGCATCTCGGTGGGGCTGAGCCCCGGGGTGTCATCGATGTAGAGGGGTTTGTCCTTGAGCAAACTCACTGCCGAGGTAAGCCTGGGCCAGTCGTCTTCCTCCAGTTTGCCGCTGCGCATGCGGGTCTGGTCGATACGCCCCAATGACGAAAGCATACGCATGACGATCGAATCCGCGGGCATCTCCATACTGAACACCAGGATAGGCTCACCGGAGGACAACAGGGCGTTTTCCACGATGTTCATGGCGAAGGTTGTCTTACCCATGGAAGGACGACCAGCCACGATAATCAGGTCCGCCGGCTGCATCCCCGAGGTCCATTCATCCAGGTCAGTGAAGCCGGTGGTCAGGCCGGTAACTTTCTCACCGGACTCGAACAGTTCCTCGATACGGGTCAGCGCCTGGGTAAGAATGGGATTTATGGCCTTCGGGCCGGAGCCCTCCTTGGTGCGGGACTCGGCAATCCGGAAGACATTGCGCTCGGCTTCATCCAGCAGGTCCGAGCTGGTCCGCCCCTGGGGGTTGAAGGCCGAGTCCACGATACCACCAGAAACCTCAATCAACTGACGCAGAATCGAACGTTCTGCCACAATCTGCGCATAGGCCCGGATATTGGCCGCACTGGGCGTTTTCTCCGCCAGCTCTGCCAGGTAGGAGAGGCCGCCGGCGTCTTCAATATCCCCCGCTCGCTCCAGGTATTCTGCCAGGGTCACCACATCCAGCGGCTCACTTTCGGAAGCCAGCCTCTCCACGGCGGCGTAGATCAGCCGATGATCCTGGCGATAGAAATCCCCAGCGGTGATCACCTCGGAGACTTCATCAAAACGCCGGTTATCCAGCATCAGCCCCCCCAGTACGGCCTGTTCTGCTTCCACGGAATGGGGAGGAATTTTCACCCTGGAGGTTTCCAGATCACTGCTGGATGCCTTGAAACTGCTGGTGGCCATGGATTTTCTCGGATACCGGAATACGAATGGAATTGCCCTGGTCGGCCCTGATTAACGGAGCGACCTGACCCGTTCAAGGATACCAGAAACACACAGGCCCGGAAGCTGCCAAGGCAGTCCGGGCCTGTGGATTTGAGAAGCAGGCGAACAGGTCGCCGATTCTCACTTCATGACGAACGGGACAATCAGTCGGCGACAACGGCCAGCTGAACGGTCACAGTTACGTCAGTGTGCAGCTGAAGCTCGATTTCGTACTCGCCGGTGACCCGGATCGGGCCTTCCGGCAGGCGAACTTCGCTCTTCTCGACTTCAGTACCGCCAGCAGTGATGGCGTCAGCGATGTCACGTACACCGATGGAGCCGAACAGCTTGCCCTCGTCACCAGCCTTGGAGCTGATGGTGAAGGACTGGCCTTCCAGCGCCTCGGCGCGGGACTGTGCAGCAGCCAGCTTGTCGGCGGCAGCCTTTTCCAGCTCTGCGCGACGCTCTTCGAACGCCTTCAGGTTGTCTGCGGTCGCCGCTACAGCCTTGCCATAAGGCAGCAGGAAGTTGCGGCCGTAACCGGACTTGACCTTGACCTTGTCACCCAGGGAACCCAGGTTTGCCACTTTTTCGAGCAGAATAACTTCCATCTCGTTAACCTCTTCGTGCTTTATTCAGCCGGACCGGAGGGCTTTATACGGCCCCGGATATCCAGCCAGCTATCCACAATTGCCAACAGCATCAACAACAAACTGATCGTAAAACCCTGAACCACAAGCAAGGCGTAGAATACCACGAGCCAAAGGTTACTGGCGTTCTTGCGACCGACCACGCCGTGTACCAGCGCGATGCCAGCCACCAGCAACGGCAGCCCTGCCACCCAACCCAGCAGTAACGGATTGATTCCGATTACCGGGGCCACCAGCAGCAACAGCACACACAGGGCTGATACGCCGCGGGACAAGCGGAAAGCGTGGAACTCACGCCGAAATCCGCCCGGGTTGTACAGCACCGCCTGCCAGTACCTGGACAGCATCGCCACGGCGACGGCCATACCCAGGTATGTACCTGGCATCAGGCCTTCCACCATGCTGCGCATGGCTTTCTCAAGGTCGCTCCCCAGCTGCTGCGACATGTCCGGATACGCCCATTGATAGAGACTCATGAACGCTTCGGTCACTTCCTGCAGCATGCCGGAAAACAACACCGGCAACGCCAGGCCGATGACCAGCCCGAGGCTGGAGCCTGCGAGCAGGCTCTTTTCCCAGGACACGGTACTGCGAAGTACCGCCGTCATCAGGAATACCAGTAACAGCACCGAAATTACCGTCGGCTCATTACCTATCCAGGCCCAGCCAAGTGCTGGCAGCAGTGCCCAGAGGGCAATATTGAGCCCCTGGGCCACTCCAAGCCGTAGTATGACCAGGCCAACAACCGCTGCGCCGATCCATGACAGATAGGGTATGGCGGTTGCAAGGGCGGCGACGCCGCCCGCTTGCAGGGGACCGCGCATTACATACTGTGCCAGTGCACGCATGGTCCCGGGTCCTGTACGATCTTAGTTGTCGTGGCTGTCCGAGTACGGCAGCAGGGCCAGGTAACGAGCACGCTTGATGGCGGTCGCCAGCTGACGCTGATAACGGGCCTTGGTGCCGGTGATACGGCTGGGCACGATCTTGCCGGTTTCTGTGATGTAACCTTTCAGGGTGTCCAGATCCTTGTAATCGATCTCTTTGACACCTTCTGCCGTGAAGCGGCAGAACTTACGACGTCTGAAAAAACGAGCCATTGATAAACTCCTCAACTCCGGATGGGGTGATTACTCTTCTTCGTCCTGGGACTTTTCCTGACGGCGCTCACTGCTCTCAGTGTTGCGACGCGGACGGTCGTCGGAACGACGATCTTCCCGGGACTCAGCTGCCTTCATCGGAGACATGTCAGTGTCCGGACCATCACGACGGATCACCAGGTCACGGATGATCGCATCGTTGAAACGGAAGTTGTGAGCCAGCTCGTCCAGTGCGGCCTGTGAACATTCAACGTTCATCAGGACGTAGTGAGCCTTGTGGATCTTGTTGATCGGGTAAGCCAGGTGACGACGCCCCCAATCCTCAAGACGGTGAATCTTGCCGCCATCATCAGTGATGAGGCCGGTGTAACGCTCGATCATGGCGGGCACCTGCTCGCTCTGATCGGGATGCACCATGAATACGATTTCGTAGTGACGCATGTTTTCTCCCTACGGTTTGAACAGCCTCCAGCAGGTGTATCCGCTCTGCAGGAAGCAAGGAGTTGGCAGCATGGAAGCTGCCGCTTTCCGGGAATTGCCATGAAAATCCGGAAGATACTCCGGTTTTCAGACAATAAAACCCCGCCCCTTCAAAAAGGGGTGACGCATTTTATGCCCATGGAGGATTCGTTGCAAGCTATCCGGCGCTTTGACGCTGGCGCACGGCCTCGTAGAGACAGACTCCCGTCGCGACCGAGACATTGAGGCTGTCCACCAACCCATGCATGGGAATCTGGATCAGGTGATCACAATGCTCACGGGTCAATCGCCGCATACCCTTGCCTTCCGCTCCCATCACCAGCCCGACCGGACCCTTGAAGTCCGCCTGGTACAGGGTCGCCTCTGCCTCACCGGCAGTACCGATCAGCCAGACGCCCTGCTCCTGCAGCGTGCGCAGGCAGCGAGCCAGGTTAGTGACCCGAACGAAAGGTACCGTCTCGGCAGCGCCACAAGCCACCTTTCGGGCAGTCGGGTTCAGCGTGGCCGACTTGTCTTTCGGTACAATAACGGCTGCAACACCGGCCGCATCAGCGGTGCGCATGCAGGCGCCAAGGTTATGGGGGTCGGTCACACCGTCCAGCACCAGCAGCAGTGGCGGCTCGGACCGGCCGGCCAGCATCCGGTACAGGTCGTCCTCGGTCCACTCCCGGCTCTCGCTGACCTGGGCCACAACGCCCTGATGGGCGCCGGATACACGGGCATCGAGTTCCTTACGATGCACTACCTGCCACTGAACGCCAAGCTGATCGAGCCCTTCGGTAATCTGCCTGACCCGGCGATCCTGCCGGCCCTGCTGGATCCAGACCTGCTGCAATCGCTCCGGCTCTTTCTTCAGAACCGCGTCAACGGCATGCCAGCCAAATACGAATTCTTCCGACACTGCTTTGTCCCTTTCCGTTTAGCGGCTGGCGCCGGTTTTCTTGCGACCACTGCTCCTGCGGCCTGAGCCCTTGCCAGAGGCCGGCTTGCGATCCCCCTGCTTGCCAGAGGATTTACTGGAAGCCTCCCTGGCCGCTTCGGCTGACAACTGGTCCTTCGCGGAAGGCTTACGTGAACGGGAGCGGCCCTTGCTGCCCTTACCGCCCTTGCCTTCCCGGGACTGCTGCTCCGCAGACTTGCCCTTCGGCGCCCCCGGAGCCCCCTTCCCTGATGACTTGCGGGCACCGGAACGGCGGCTTGGCTCGCTGACCAGCTCCAGGTCAATCTTGCGGTCGTCCAGGTCCACCCGCACGACCTGTACGCGCACCTCATCCCCAAGATGGAAGCTGGTCGCCGTGCGCTCGCCCACCAGGCGGTGCTTGGCGGCATCGTGGTGATAGTAGTCCCCACCAAGGGTGGAGATATGCACCAGGCCCTCTATGTAGATGCCGTCCAGCTCGACAAAGAAGCCGAAAGGCACCACCGCCGCGATAACACCATCGTAGGTCTCACCCACATGCTCGCGGAGGAACTCGCACTTGAGCCAGGCCATCACATCCCGGGTGGCATCATCTGCCCGGCGCTCGGTCATGGAGCAGTGCTCGCCCAACTGGACCATTCTGGCCTGGTCGTAGGGATACTCCGCCAGCTCCGAATCACGCTTCGGCGGGTGTTCCACGTCCCTGGCCGGCTCCTCGCGATGCACGATAGACTTGATGGCCCGGTGCACGATCAGATCCGGGTACCGGCGAATGGGTGAGGTAAAGTGGGTATAGCTGGTGTAACCCAGCCCGAAGTGGCCACTCTCATCGGGGCTGTACACTGCCTGGCTCAGGGACCGCAACATCACCATCTGGATCACATGGGCATCAGGCCGGTCCTGGATACTGCTGAGCAGCTCCTGGTAGTCGGACGATGAAGGCTTGTCGCCACCACCAAGCTGCAGACCCAATTCACCCAGGAACAGCCGTACGGCCTGCAATCGCTCCTCGGAAGGGCCATCGTGTACCCGGTACAGGGCCGGCACCCGGTATTTCTTCAGGAAGCGAGCCGTCGCCACGTTGGCACAGAGCATGCACTCCTCAACGATCTTGTGGGCATCGTTGCGCTGCACCGGGACGATTTCCTCGATCTTGCGATGGGCGTCGAAGATTACCCGGGTTTCGGTGGTTTCAAAGTCGATCGCGCCACGCTCGGTGCGAGCTTCCCGAAGCACCTTGTAAAGGCCATACAGGTCGTGCAACTGGGGCAGGATATCGGAATAGAGCTGGCACAGACTGATGCCGGTTTCCGTATCCGGGTGCTCCAGCATCTGACTGACCTTGGTGTAGGTCAGGCGCGCGTGGCTGTGCATCACCGCCTGGTAGAACCTGTAGCCGCTGATACGGCCCGAAGCGCTGACGGTCACGTCTGCCACCATGCAGAGACGATCAACCCCCGGGTTCAGAGAGCAGAGCCCGTTGGAGAGCTTCTCCGGCAGCATGGGCACCACATGGTCCGGGAAGTACACCGAGTTCCCCCGGTTGATGGCCTCCTCGTCGAGGGGCGAACCCGGCCTCACGTAATGGGACACGTCCGCAATGGCCACCAGCAACCGGTAGCCGCCCCGGGGACGCGGCTCACAATAGAGTGCATCATCGAAATCCCGGGCGTCTTCACCGTCAATCGTTACCAGCGGCAGGTGCCGGATATCCACCCGGTTCTGCTTGTCTTCCTGCTTTACTTCTTCCGGTATGGCCGCCGTCTGGCGACCAACTTCCGGCGGCCAGGCATGGGGAATATCGTAGGAGCGAATCGCCACGTCGATTTCCATACCCGGCGCCATATGCTCGCCGAGTACTTCCACCACCCGCCCAGTGGGCTTGGTGCGCTGGGTAGGCTGGCGCAGGATGTCCACTACCACATACTGGCCGTGACGGGCCTTGCCGCAATCTTCCTCGGCAATCATGATCTCGTTGTTGATGCGCGGGTTCTCCGGCACCACAAAGGAGATGCCGCTTTCCCGGAACAGCCTGCCCACAGTCTGGGTCGTGCGATGCTCCAGCACCTCGACAATCTTGCCTTCACGACGGCCACGGTCATCGACGCTGTCCACCCGTGCCGCTACGCGGTCGCCATGGAACACCTGGCGCATCTGGCGGGCACTCAGGAAAAGGTCCGAGCCGCCGTCATCCGGCATCAGGAAACCAAAGCCATCCTTGTGACCGGATACACGACCGGTCACAAGGTCCGCTTCATCAATAGGCAGGTAACGGCCCTTGCGGTTACAGATCAGTTGACCATCACGGCACATGGCGATCAGGCGGCGACGCAGGGCCTCAATACCCTCCTCGCTGGTCTGGCCAAGCTCCTCGCAGAGGGTCTCGTGGGTTGCAGGGGCACCCCGCTGGCGAAGGTGGTCGAGGATGAACTCCCGACTCTGTATGGGGTTGTCGTACTTCTGTGCTTCGCGATCCGCATGGGGATCGCGCGGTTCTTTTCTGGAAACCATCGTGTCTCTCTTATCTGGTTTGGACCGGCATACGCCGGCAACCAGCCCCGGCCGCGCCCGTCTGACGTCCGGTTAATTCGACAGGGTTCTGAGCCCGTCGCGGACCAGAACCCTGTCGAATTACCCGGACCAGACGGCGAATCAGCGCGCCGGGCTGGCATGAATGTATCGGGAGTATAACGCCCAGCACCCATCCCCACCTAACAAAGGCCAGAAATCGCACTTAAGGGATCATGCCTACGCGTGGTAAAAAAATTTCATGAATCCGGCCCAAAAAATGTTTGACAGCCCCAGAACGAATCATTAAAGTACGCGCCATCGGTTGAGGCGACACGCCGCAGCCAGCAACCAAAGGCTTGAATTCGAAACAGAATTCAGTAAGATAGCCAGAAGTTGTAGTCACCTGCCGAGGTGGTGAAATTGGTAGACACGCTAGCTTCAGGTGCTAGTGGGGGCAACCCCGTGGAGGTTCAAGTCCTCTCCTCGGCACCATTTCCTTCCCTGGGAAATGGCAAGAACCATATCTCCCCCGAATCAGTTATCTTCGTCAAGACCAGCACTTGCCCTTGTTGGCGCTTCCTTGTGCACTCGCTGCCTGCTCCCGCTATTCCATTCTTTCGGGATCAATCGGACCTTGATCTTCTTCGCTACCCTTTTTCCGAACCCCACTGAAATCATTGTTGGCGAAGGCCTCCATCAGAATTGCCTGTTCAATGGCGCTACGCTGTGAAGGACGGCAGGGAAAGCGGACTACCAGGTGTATCTCCCCGGCCAACGGGACCTGGAGACTGACCCTTGGATCCACCACTGGCACCTCCAATCCCCGGCGGTCGCCAAGACGCCGCATGTAGCGGCGAGCGGTTTCAAGGAAGGGTTCGCACTGGGCCTGGGTGGCGTCCAGCAACACCTTCTGGGCGAGTTGCCAGTTGTCGTCTCGCTTGAAGGGCACAGTGAATACATGGAGAACATAGTCCTCGGTAAAGCTCTCATTGATAACGGGCTCGGACACAAACAGGGAGTTGGGAATCACGGTGGCCCGGCCGGTACGCTGGTGGGTCAGCTTTCCGGGACCCACTTCAAGGATGGTGGTAGCCAACAGGTTCTGGTCGATCACATCGCCGCGAAAATCCTTGACCTGGATCCTGTCGCCAATATCAAAGGATCGGGCACCACCCTTTACCAGGCTCCCTATAAAACACAGGATCAACTCCTTGGTGGCGACCACAAAGGCCACCGCTATGGCAACAATGGACAGCGCCAGGGTGCGCAGCTCCTGCCCCCAGATAAGCACCAAACCCAGCAGGAAAATCAGGATCAGCCCGTTGCGGGTCTGCACCAGCCATTTACGACGCAGTTCTGTCGACTGGATGCTGGTGCGGATGACCTTGGACAGCACCGCTCGCACCACCAGTACGATCAGCAACAGGGCAACGGTGGTGCCCAGCAGGCGGAGCGCCGGCATGGACAGATTGAGCTCACTGATGGCAGCGGGAATCTGCTCCAGCATGGTTAGCGGCCCTCACCCCAGCGGGGCACAAGTGACTGTGGCAGCCCCAGGTGGTCCAGCAGACGAGCAACGATAAAATCCACCAGGTCGTCCACCGAGGCCGGGTTGTGATAGAACCCCGGACTCGCCGGCATGATCACCGCACCCATGCGGGTCAGTTTCAGCATGTTCTCCAGGTGCACCTCTGAATAGGGCGCCTCACGGGGAACCAGGATCAGCTGGCGCCGCTCTTTCAGCGCTACATCCCCTGCCCGTTCGATAAGATTATTGCTGGCGCCCGTGGCCAGGGCCGATAACGTACCTGTGCTACAGGGGCAGATGACCAGTGGGGACCTTTCACCGGAGCCGGATGCCGGTGGCGCAAACCAGTCCTCGTGACCGAACACTTTTAACTGCCCCTCCTCCGCACCGGTCCAGGACTGCAGGCTCACCAGGGCGGCGGCTGTGGAGGCAGGCAACTGTATTTCCGTCTCAGTGGCCAGCACAATACGTGCGGCCTTGCTAACCATGACATTGACGCGACACCCCTGGGCAACCAGGCACTGCAACAGCCGTAAGCCATACTGGGCGCCGGAGGCCCCAGTAAGGGCCAGATTGATGGTACGAGGCTCAGCGACCATGGCTGGCTTTCTCTTCAAGACGGGCGATCAGTCGCTGGTGAATGCCACCAAACCCCCCGTTACTCATGATCACCACGTGACAGGGCTCTGAAATCTCATCCAGAACCCGCTCCAACAGGCCGTCGATGGTCGTATCAAGCTGGTGCCTTTCAGGGTCACCGCCACTGTTCCGATAATCCCCCATCAATTCAGAGAGCCAGTCAGCCCGGCTGGTGTTGGCCCAGATAACCCGGTCCGCCAGTCGGGCACTGTCCAGCAGCCGGTCGCGGTGAACACCCTGCTGCATGGTATTGGAGCGCGGCTCGATCAGCGCAACAATCAGGTCGTCACCCACCTGGTTACGCAGTCCTTCCAGCGTGGTAGCGATAGCCGTCGGGTGGTGGGCGAAGTCGTCGTAGACCTTGACTCCACTCACGTCGGCCAGCAACTCCATGCGTCGCTTGACGCCACCGAATCGATTCAGGGCGGCCACGGCATGGTCCGGCGTTACCCCGACATGCCGTGCTGCGGCGATCGCCGAGAGCGCGTTGCGAACATTGTGCAGGCCGGTCATATTCCAGTTTACGGTCGCCACGGGCTGCTCGTGATGGATCAGCATGAACGAGGAGCCATCCTCTTTAAGCAGCTCGGCGCGCCAGTCCGGCGTCTGGGCTTCACTACCGATGGCGGTGCTCTGCACCGGGCTCCAGCAACCCATGGCCAGCGCCCGGTCCAGGTGTTCATCCATCGCCGGACGGATGATCGCTCCCTTCGAGGGCACGGTACGCACCAGGTGATGAAACTGGCGTTCGATAGCTTCTACATTATCGAAAATATCGGCGTGGTCGAATTCAAGGTTGTTGAGAATGCACGTATGGGGCCGGTAGTGAATGAACTTTGAGCGCTTGTCAAAGAAGGCGCTGTCGTACTCATCAGCCTCAATCACGAAAAAGTCGCTGCTGCCCAGTCGTGCGGATACCGGGAAATCACGGGGCACGCCGCCCACCAGGTAGCCCGCATCGAATCCGCTCTGTTCAAGTATCCAGAGCAACATGGCGGTGGTGGTGGTCTTGCCATGGGTGCCCGCAACCGCGAGCACCCACCGGTGCCGGAGGACCTCCCGGGCAAGCCACTCGGGGCCGGACATGTAATCCAGGTTACGGTTGAGCACCGCCTCCACCTCGGGATTACCACGGGACATGGCGTTGCCTATCAGTACCAGGTCCGGCGCCGGGGTGAGGTTCTCTGCCCGGTAGCCTTCCATCAGCGTGATGCCCTGGGCTTCCAGCTGGGTGCTCATGGGCGGGTAAACCCCCTGGTCTGAGCCAGTCACCGTGTGGCCCAACTCCCGTGCCAGTACCGCCAGGCTGCCCATGAAGGTGCCGCAGATTCCCAGAATGTGGATATGCATGACGTGCCAGAATTCCTTGATGGTGTTGATGACAACTGAAAGCCGTCATTTCCAGCGACGAGCCAGTTCGCCGCGGTGATCAGAAGCTCCCAAGACTCCCGTATACGTAAGGTTCCGTCAAGCCGGGCGTCATGAAAACTCCGCGGGATTCACGTATGATTCGCCTCCATAGAGACATGCTAATCCAACCACCAGGAGGCGCCAGCCCAAGATGGCCATCAAGAACGCGTTCTATGCCCAGTCCGGCGGGGTCACCGCTGTCATTAATGCCAGTGCCTGCGGGGTTATCGAAACCGCGCGCAAGCACCCGGACCAGATCGGCAAGGTCTATGCCGGCCGTAATGGCATTATCGGGGCTCTCAGGGAGGAACTGATCGACACGTCCGAAGAGTCCGATGACGCCATCCGCGCGCTGATGCACACTCCCGGCGGAGCCTTTGGTTCTTGCCGCTACAAGATGAAGAACCTCACCGA
>Ga0208301_1000154_pt1 | contig 25269 bp, 26 predicted proteins | sample 25BtaG_FD_184100 | JGI IMG/M metagenome (GOLD analysis project Ga0208301, IMG submission 184100) | Marine viral communities from Cariaco Basin, Caribbean Sea - 25B_WHOI_OMZ_CsCl (SPAdes) (version 2) | ecosystem: Environmental > Aquatic > Marine > Oceanic | place: Caribbean Sea: Cariaco Basin...
GGTGCGGATCAGTCCGCAACCACCACTGAGAACAACGGGTGCGTATTGGAAGGGAGGAACCACCACAACCAGCGGTTGTGGTGGATTGGTATTGCCTGTTGACTATGACTGGCTAATGGGTGACCCCAATCTCGCCCCTCCCCTACCTGCACATTTGCGAACCTGTCTCTCAGGCCGGATAATCCGCTGAATCCGGGGCCAGATGAAAGCCTTCATCTGACACCACTTCCACGCACTTACCCAAACCGAGAGAAAAAGGCCTCTTCATGCAAACCTACCTGGTTGGCGGCGCTGTTCGTGATGAATTACTCGGCCTTGAGGTCAAGGATCGGGACTGGGTCGTGGTGGGCGCGACGCCAGAGGAAATGCTTTCCAGAGGCTTCAAACAGGTGGGAGCGGACTTTCCTGTGTTTCTTCACCCGGGAAGCCGGGAGGAATACGCACTGGCCCGCACGGAGCGGAAACAGGGGCGCGGCTACCACGGCTTTACCGTCTACAGTGCGCCTGATGTCACGCTGGAAGAGGATCTCCAGCGCCGGGATCTGACCATCAACGCCATGGCCAGGACTGAAGGCGGCGATCTGGTGGATCCCTTCCACGGCCAGGCCGATATCAAACACCGAAAGCTGCGCCACGTTTCCGAAGCCTTTGCCGAAGACCCACTGAGAATCCTGCGAACGGCCCGGTTTACGGCCCGGTTCCGGCCACTGGGCTTCACTGTATGCGATCAAACCATGGACCTGATGCGCAGGATGGTCGACGAGGGCGAAGTCGACCATCTGGTACCAGAGCGGGTCTGGCAGGAAATACAGCGGGCACTGCACGAACAGGCGCCAGAAGGGTTCTATGAGGTGCTGAGGGATTGCGGAGCTCTGGCCGGGCTGATTCCCGAGCTGGATTCGCCACAGGAATTCACCCGGGCAATGCAGGCACTTCGCTGCATTCATGAAGCACCGGAGGCCAGTACCGAAGAGCGCTTCGCCGCCCTGCTTTCACCGCTGGCAGAAGCCGACGCTATCGCCAGGGCAAAAGCCCTGAAGGCACCCAACGACTGTCAGAACCTGGCGCGCCTGACCACGGCGTTTAGGCCCGAACTGCAGAAGTTGGAGCCCGGAAATCCCGATAGCAATACCCTGCTCGGACTGCTGGACCACGCGGATGTCTGGCGCCGGCCGGAACGTTTCTCGCAACTGCTGAGGGTTCTGGAGTGCGCCCTGACTGATGGCCGGGAGAACCTGAATCTGCTACGAATGGCCGCCCAGGCGGCGGCCGGCGTTGACCCCAAAGCGCTCCTGGCCCGGGGCTTCAAGGGCAAGGCTCTGGGGGAAGCCATCCGCCGCGAACGCCTGGACAGGATTGCCGCCGCCCTTTCAAATGACCAACACTGAGGATTTGATATGCCAGACACCGCCCCGGTAGCGCTGATCACCGGCTCTGCCCATCGCCTTGGCGCACAGGCGGCCCAGGCACTTCACCGGCGCGGCTGGAACCTGGTGATTCACTACCGGAGCCGGGAGCACCAGGCTCGAGAACTGGCGGAGAGCCTGAATCAGGAGCGGGCAGAGTCTGTCTTCTGCCTTCAGGCAGATCTCAGCATCAGCGCCCATATAAAGCGCCTGGCAGATGCCACGATCGCCCGCTGGGGTCGGCTGGATGCACTGATCAACAACGCCGCCGTGTTCTACCCCAATCCAACCGAGATCGCGACCGAGGAAGACTGGAACACCATTCTGCACACCAATCTCCGTGCCCCTTTCTTCCTGCTTCAGGCCTGCCTTCCGGCATTAAAGAAAACCCGGGGCAGCGTGGTCAACATGATCGACATCTACAGTGAAAAGCCCCTCGACGACCACCCCCTCTACTGCGCCAGTAAGGCGGGCCTTGCCTCATTGACTCGCTCCTGGGCCAAGGATCTCGCACCGGATGTAAGGGTCAACGGGGTGTCTCCGGGCGCCATCCTCTGGCCGGAAAACGACGGCGAAATGGACAAGGACCACCAGCGGGCCATTCTCGACAAGACCCCCCTAGCCCGTACCGGCGATCCTGATGATATCGCGAAGACCATTGTTTTCCTGATCTGCGACGCGCCGTTCATCACCGGCCAAATCATCTCTGTCGACGGCGGCCGCAGTCTGAACATGTAGCGCACTTTAAGGCGCGTCCCACTGACGGCTTTGGTCAACCGTCGCTTTCCGGATACAATGCCGGCAGTTATTAATCCTGCGCGCGCAGGCGCCCTGACCCGCGCGCGCCTCTGATCCGGAGAATTCCCATGCGTGATGTCGTTATTGTTGCTGCCCGCCGTACTGCTATCGGAACCTTTGGCGGCGGCCTTGCCAGCCTGAGCGCCGACCAGCTGGGAACCGCTGTCATCAAGGCACTTCTGGAGGAAACCGGTGTCGCCGGCGACCAGATCAACGAAGTGGTGCTGGGCCAGGTCCTTACCGCCGGCTGCGGCCAGAACCCGGCCCGCCAGTCCGCCATCAATGCCGGCATTCCGGCATCGGTGCCTTCCATGACCATCAACAAGGTCTGCGGCTCCGGCCTGAAGGCGGTTCACATGGCGGTGCAGGCCATTCGTTGTGGCGATGCCGAGATGATGATCGCGGGCGGCCAGGAAAGCATGAGCCAGGCGCCCCACGTGCTGCCCAACAGCCGGAACGGTCAACGGATGGGCAACTGGACCATGGTGGACACCATGATCAAGGACGGCCTGTGGGACGCGTTTAACGATTACCACATGGGCACCACGGCCGAGAACATCGTCGAGAAATACGGCATCAGCCGCGAAGAGCAGGACGAGTTCGCTGCGGCATCCCAGCAGAAAGCCGCCGCCGCTCGCGACGCCGGTTATTTCGATGGCCAGATTGTTCCGGTCTCCATTCCCCAGCGCAAGGGCGACCCGATTGTGGTTGACCGCGACGAAGGCCCCCGTGACGGCGTCACTGCCGAGGGTCTGGGCAACCTGCGTGCGGCCTTCAAGAAAGACGGCACGGTCACCGCCGGCAATGCCTCCTCTCTGAACGATGGCGCAGCCGCCGTGATGGTCTGCAGTGCCGAAAAGGCCAAGGAACTGGGACTGACCCCGATCGTCACGATCAAGGCGTACGCCAACGCCGGCGTGGACCCGACCATCATGGGTACCGGCCCGATTCCGGCCAGCCAACGCTGCCTGAAGCTCGCCGGCTGGAACACGGATGACCTGGACCTGGTGGAAGCCAACGAAGCCTTCGCCGCCCAGGCCATTTCCGTGAATCGCGACATGGGCTGGGACACCGGGAAGGTAAACGTTAACGGCGGCGCCATTGCCCTGGGCCACCCCATCGGCGCGTCCGGCTGCCGTATCCTGGTCTCCCTGCTGCATGAAATGGTTCGCCGTGACGTTCACAAGGGCCTGGCCACACTGTGCATCGGTGGCGGCATGGGCGTTGCCCTGGCCGTCGAGCGCTAGGCTTCATGCTCCACGTTGTGCTGTACGAGCCGGAAATACCGCCGAATACCGGCAACATTATCCGGCTGTGCGCCAACACCGGTTGCCAGCTGCATCTGATTGAACCGCTGGGTTTTAACCTGGAGGACAAACAGATGCGGCGGGCCGGGCTGGATTACAGTGAGTACGCCACTGTCAAAGTTCACCAGGACTACCAGAGTTTTCTGGCCAGCGAGCAGCCCGGACGCCTGTTCGGGCTGACCACCAAAGGCAGCAACCGTTACCATGAAGTGAGCTATCAGGACGGTGACTTCCTGATGTTTGGCCCGGAAACCCGTGGCCTGCCTGCCGATATCCGCGAAAGTCTGGTGCCGGAGCATCGCTTAAGAGTGCCCATGCGTCCGGAGAGCCGAAGCCTGAATCTGTCCAATACCGCCGCCCTGGTGGTTTACGAAGCCTGGCGGCAGTTGGGCTTCGATGGAGCGACATAAAAAAACCGGCCGAAGCCGGTTTTTTTAATTACTGATTTGCGCGCCGCCAATCAGTGAGTCTGCTGCTCTTCGTTTGCTTCACCCGCCGCTTCTTCCTGCTTGCGCTTCAGCGCCTGGGCGTAGATCGCATCGAAGTTCACCGGCGCCAGCATCAGGGCCGGGAAGCTGCCCTTATTCACGATACCGTCGATCGCTTCGCGAGCATACGGGAACAGGATAGTCGGGCAGTAAGCGCCCAGCATCTGGCCCAGCTGCTGGCCTTCGATGCCCTGCACCAGGAACACGCCGCCCTGCTGGATCTCGACGATGTAAGCTACCTTCTCGCCCACTTTTGCGGTGACAGTCAGGGAAAGCACCACCTCATACTGGTTGTCGCTGACCTTGTTGTGGGAGGTATTCAGATCCAGGTTAACCTGCGGCTTCCACTGCTCCTGGAAGACCACCGGAGAGTTTGGCGATTCAAAAGACAGGTCCTTCACATAGATGCGCTGAAGGGCAAACTGGGGTTGGTTCTGGTTGTCACTGCCTGCTGCGGCTTGCTGATTCTCAGCCATGTTCAGTCCTTTCGTTCTCGATCATGGGCTCTCGGCCCGTTGTTATGGGGTACTTTGAAGTTTGCTGCCGGGAAAGTTTACGTTGGGGCTACGCCGGCTTATGTGAAACAGTGCGGCAGAATCACCTTCAGATCAAGCACCGCCTTATTTCTTCACCAGCGGAAGGTTGCTGGCCTTCCAGTCCGCAATACCGCCATTGAGGCGCACCACGTTGCTAAAGCCCTCTGCGTTCAGCTGCTTGACCGCCATGGCCGAATGCTGGCCCATTTTGTCAGCAACAATAATCTGTTTGTCCTTGAACTTGTTCAGTTCTGCAACCCGGCTCTTGAGGCTGTTCAGCGGAATATTGACGGAGCCGGTGATACGACCCTCACCGAACTCTTTCCGGTCCCGGATATCGACCACAATCGCTTCGTCCTTGTTGATCAGGTTGACTGCGCCCTGAGCCGAGATCTTGGCGCCGCCGCGACGAGACTCAAGAATAAGGATAGCGACCAGGAATGCCACGAACAGCGACACAAGAATGTAGTGGTTAACGACAAATTCAAACAACCGGTCCATGAACTTACCCTGATAATGAGTTTGGCGGGATTATACACAGCCTGACTCCCTGACAGAAGGTGACGAAACTGGTCAGTAAATGCGAAAATAGATAGACTCCATTCTCGTTTTAGTAAATTTACTAACATTTTACTTCCGGACTTAATGATGACTGCAATGCGCAAGCCGACTGCACTGATTATCCTGGACGGCTGGGGCCACCGCGACCCGGCTGAAGATAACGCCATCAGCAATGCCAGCACCCCGTTCTGGGACAAACTCTGGCAAAACCAGCCCAAGACCCTGATCAATACCTCAGGCATGTTTGTCGGGCTGCCGCAGGGGCAAATGGGTAACTCGGAAGTCGGCCACATGAACCTGGGCGCAGGGCGCGTGGTCTATCAGAGCCTGACCCGCATCGACAAGGATCTGGAAGAAGGCACGTTCCAAAGCAACGAGGTGCTCTGTTCCGCGATCGATAAAGCTGTTCAGACTGGCCGCGCAGTGCACCTGATGGGGCTGATGTCGCCGGGTGGCGTACACAGTCATGAAGAGCATATTCTCGCCGCCGCCGAACTGGCAGCCGCTCGTGGTGCAAAGGAAGTCTACATTCACGCCTTCCTGGATGGCCGCGACATGCCACCGCGCAGCGCCAAGGCCTCACTGGAAAAAGCGACCGCCAGGCTGAAGCATCTCGGTGTCGGCCGGGTTGCCTCGATTGTAGGCCGTTACTACGCCATGGACCGCGACAACCGCTGGGATCGTGTTGAAGCCGCGTACAACCTGATGACCCAGGGCGCCGCCGAGTTCACGGCAGTCGACCCGGTTTCCGGCCTGGAACAGGCCTACGAGCGCGGCGAGAATGACGAATTCGTGATGCCCACTCGTATTCACGCACCGGGGGAGCCAGAAGGCACCATTAACGACGGCGACACGGTTCTGTTCATGAACTTCCGGGCCGACCGTGCCCGGGAAATGACCCGCACTTTTGTGGAGACGGACTTCAACGGTTTTAAGCGCCGCAAACACCCCGAACTGGCGGATTTCGTGACGCTGACCGAGTACGCGGCGGACATCAAGGCATCCTGCGCCTACCCCCCGGAGCAGTTAACCAACGGTCTCGGCGAATATGTGGCAAATCAGGGCAAGACCCAGCTCCGTATTGCCGAAACCGAAAAGTACGCCCACGTGACCTTCTTCTTTAATGGTGGCCTCGAAACCCCGTTCGAGGGTGAAGACCGGATCCTGGTGCCCTCTCCCAAAGTGGCCACCTACGACCTGCAACCGGAAATGAGCGCCCCCGAAGTCACCGACAAACTCGTTGAAGCCATCAAGAGCGGCAAATACGATCTTGTGGTCTGCAACTACGCCAACGGCGACATGGTCGGCCACACTGGCAAACTGGATGCCGCCATCAAGGCCGCAGAGTGCCTGGACGAGTGTGTGAACCGTGTGGTTGAAGCGCTGGACGAAGTCGGTGGCGAGGCCCTGATCACGGCTGATCACGGCAACTGCGAGCAGATGACCGATCCGAACTCCGGGCAGGTTCACACCGCACACACTCTCGGCCCGGTACCGCTGGTTTACACTGGGCACCGCAAGGTTACGCTGAAAGATGACGGCAGCCTGAGCGATGTCGCCCCTACATTGCTGGCAATGATGGGGCTGGAGCAGCCGAAGGAAATGACCGGGCACAGCCTGGTTGAGATCGGTTGACCCGGGGACGGACCCAACCCTTGCAACTTTCCGCAATACTGGCGCTCACCCTCGCCTTGGGTGCAGCGCCGGCGCTAGCCCAGCAAGAGGTTACCCCGGCCCAGATTGAAGACCTCAAGGAACGCATTGAGGACATCAACGATTGGCTGGCGGAGGCCGAAGAAGACCGTTCCGCTCTGGAGCGGCAGCTGGCTGCGACCGAAAAAACCATCAGCCGCCTGTCCCGGGAACGCCGATCACTGCGCGAGAAGGCGGAACAGCAGCAGCAGCGTCTCAGGGAACTGGAAACGGAGGCTGATGAACTCACCCGCACACTCGACAGGCAGAGGGAAAGCCTGAAGAAGCAGATCCGGGCAGCCTGGATGGAGGGCGATGCGCCAGCGGTAAAAGTTCTGCTGAACGAGATTGATCCGGACAGGATTGCCCGGACCATGACCTACTACGAATACCTGAGCAAGGACACTGTCACGCGCCTTGAGGCATTCAGGAAAAGCCTGCAGGAACTCAAAGACACCAGGGCCGCGGTCCAGGCAACCCGGGTGGAACTGGCCCGAACCGAGGAGAATGTTGCCAGCCGCCAGGAGCAGCTGACGGAATCCCGCGAGCAACGCCAGCAGACCCTCGCAGCGCTCAATGCCGACATCAGGAACCGGCTCAGCGAGCGGGAAGAACTGGAAGCCGACCGGAAACGGCTGGAAAAACTGCTGGCAGAAGTCCAACAGGCAATCAACAACATTCCCTCACCCAACGAATCCCAGCCTTTCGCGTCGTTACGCGACAAACTGCCCTGGCCTGCCCAGGGGAAGGTCCTCAGTGGCTACGGCGACCGCTATGCCGATGGCAAACTGCGGCGTAACGGCTTGCTCATCCGCACAGAAGAAGAGGCGGAAGTTCGCGCAATTCACTATGGCCGCGTGGTTTTTGCCAACTGGCTGCGTGGTTTTGGCCTGATCACCATTATTGATCACGGGGACGGCTACATGACACTCTATGGCCACAGCAGCAGCCTGTTTACCAGTCCCGGAGACTGGGTGGCAGCCGGTGAGCCTATTGCCCTGGCGGGGCGCACCGGAGGCACGGATTCCCCGGCCCTGTATTTTGAGGTCCGGCACAACGGCAAACCGGACAATCCAGGCCGCTGGCTGGCAAACTGACAGTCCGCCGGAGGGCTGACAAATGCCCCGGGGAACGCCATACTGTCCAGAATCAGGGAAACCAGTCCAACTATCGGAATAAAAACGGGATATGTGAATGAAACGGGTCAGAAATCCACACCATGCCTTTCCATTACGCAGCATTGCTATCGCTACCTGTTTCGCCACCGTTTCCGGACTGGCCTGGGCCCAGGAGGAACCCTCCGCGACCGAACAACTTCTCAAGGGCATTGAAAACGGAGAACGGGTTGAAATCAGCCTCCCCGACCCGGAGAAACAGCTGCCCCTGGAGGACCTCCGCAAGTTCACCGAGGTTTTCAGCCGCATAAAAGATGCCTACGTGGAAGAGGTGGATGACCGCCAACTTCTGGAAAGCGCCATCAAGGGCATGCTGTCGGATCTTGACCCTCACTCCACCTACCTCGCGCCCAAGGATTACGAGGACCTGGAAGAAAGCACCTCGGGAGAGTTTGGCGGGCTCGGCATTGAAGTCGGCATGGAAAACGGGTTCATCAAGGTAATCGCCCCCATTGACGATACGCCGGCAGACAAAGCCGGAGTCGAGGCGGGTGACCTGATTATCAAGCTCGACGAAAAGCCGGTGAAAGGCATGAGCCTGGAAGAAGCCGTACAGCTGATGCGAGGCAAGCCCGGCACCATTCTCACGCTGACCATCATGCGTGAAGGTGAAACCGGCCCCATTGAGATCAAAGTCGAGCGGGATATTATCAAGGTCACCAGCGTGAAATCCCGAATGCTTGAAAACGGCTATGGCTATGTCCGGATCACCCAGTTCCAGGCAGACACCGGCTCACAGTTCCGGGATGCCCTGGGCAAGCTTGAAGACAAACTGGGCCGCGATCTTGATGGCCTGGTAATTGATCTGCGAAACAATCCCGGCGGTGTTCTTCAGGCGGCCGTGGAGACGGCGGATGCACTTCTGGAAGAGGGGCTGATTGTCTACACTGAAGGCCGCATACAGAGTTCGCGTCTGCGCTTCAGTGCCACACCCGGTGACGTCATGGAAGGTACACCCATTGTGGTACTGATTAACGGTGGCTCCGCCTCTGCTTCGGAAATCCTGGCCGGAGCGCTCCAGGACCATGAACGCGCAGTGATCATGGGTACGCAGTCCTTCGGCAAGGGCAGCGTTCAGACCGTCATTCCCCTGGACGAGACCCACGCCATCAAGATGACCACGGCGCGTTACTACACGCCCGATGGCCGCTCCATCCAGGCCACGGGCATCAAACCGGATATTGAAGTTCGCCCGGCAGAGCTCAAGGAACTGGACAGCAAGCCTTTCTTTACGGAAGCCGACCTGAGCGGGCACCTTGAGGGCAAGAATGAGAACAAGCAGGACAAGGATGCAGCCGAGACTGAAGCGGATTCCGCATCTCTGGCAGAGCGTGATTACCAGCTGCGCTCGGCACTTAACCTTCTCAAGGGCATTCAGATCCTGAACCCACAGGGTAAAGTCAAGGCAGAGGAAGGCAGTCAGTGAAAGCAGTAGCCTCTCTGCTGGCGCTTGCCCTCACGGCTGCAGCCAGCCTGGCTGCGGCCGAGCCCGAGAAGCAGGCCCTGCCTCCATCCATCGCCATCATTATTGATGACATGGGCCACAGCCTTGACGAGGGTAAACGCCTGGCCAACCTGGATCAGCCGCTGACCCTCGCCTTCCTGCCCTACCGCCGGCACACCGATGCCCTCGCCCGGCTTGCCCACCGGCAAAGCAAGGAAATCATGTTGCACGCGCCGATGGCCAACACCCGCAATTTCAGGCTTGGTGCCGGCGGCCTGACGCCCGATATGGACGAGCAGGCCATGGCGACGACACTCCGGCGCGCCCTCAGATCCATCCCCCATGTTCAGGGTGTGAATAACCACATGGGCAGCCTGCTGACTCAGCAGCTGCAGCCCATGGACTGGGTAATGAAGGAGCTCTTCCGCTACCCGGTGTACTTCGTCGACAGCCGCACCATTGCCTCATCAGTGGCGGGGGACGTCGCTGCCGCCTATCAGATCCCCACCATGAGCCGGGACGTATTTCTGGATCACGAACAAACCGAGGAATATGTCGACCGTCAGTTCAAGCTGCTGATCAAGCGCGCACGGGAGAACGGCAGCGCCATCGGTATTGGTCACCCTCACAAGGTCACCGTGGATTACCTGGAAAAGCACCTGCCAAAGCTTGATGAGCAGGGAATTGCCATTGCCACCGTCAGCGGCCTGTGGGCCATGCGCAACGGCAACCGGGAGATGTTTGCGGAGGGAGAAAAGCAGGCGATTCGGCCGGCTTTTGCGAAGAAACAGTAAGCGGAGCTGTCGGATTACGGCTTTGCCTAATCCGATCTACGAGTGCATGCGGATACGAGTGGAACGCATGTGGGTAACAGTAGGTCGGATTAGACCAAGTCGTAATCCGACAAACCATTCACTCTATTCGCGAATCTCTATGCCCTGAGCCTTCATAAAGGCCTTCGCTTCCGGAATGGTATGCTGCCCGAAGTGAAAGATAGACGCCGCCAGCACCGCATCGGCACCACCCTGGGTGACGCCATCGGCCAGGTGCTGCAACTCTCCGACACCGCCGGAGGCAATCACCGGCACAATCACCGCGTCGCTGATGGCTTTGGTCAGCCCCAGATCGAATCCAATCCTGGTGCCGTCCCGGTCCATGCTGGTCAGCAGTAACTCGCCGGCGCCCATTTCCACCATCTTGCGAGCCCATTCCACGGCGTCCAGACCGGTCGGCTTGCGGCCGCCGTGGGTGAAGATCTCCCAGCGTGGCTCCTCGCCTTCCTCACTGACCTGTTTGGCATCAATGGCCACCACAATGCACTGGCTGCCGAAACGCTCCGCCGCCTCACGCACGAATTCCGGATTGAAGACGGCAGCGGTATTAATGGAAACCTTGTCGGCGCCGGCATTCAGCAACTTGCGGATGTCATCCACGGTGCGCACGCCACCGCCCACAGTGAGCGGAATGAACACTTCCGCCGCCATCCGCTCAACGGTTTCATAGGTGGTGTCACGGCTTTCGTGACTGGCGGTAATATCAAGGAAGGTGATCTCGTCGGCGCCCTGCTCGTTGTAACGACGGGCCACTTCCACCGGGTCACCGGCATCGCGGATATCCACGAAGTTTACGCCTTTTACCACGCGGCCTTTGTCGACATCCAGGCAGGGAATAATGCGTTTCGCCAGAGCCATGGTTTGCTTACCCCTTCAGGCTGTCACAGAAGGCCTGGGCCTCGGCCACGTCCAGGGTGCCCTCATATATGGCACGACCGGTAATGGCACCAAGGATGCCCTTGTCGGCCACCGTGGCCAGGCGCTTCAGATCATCCATGTTGGTCACGCCGCCGGAGGCAATGACGGGGATGCCACCCTCTTCAGCCAGCGCAGCAGTGGCTTCCACGTTCACTCCCTGCATCATGCCGTCGCGGCTGATGTCGGTGTAGACGATGGCGTCCACGCCATCGTTGGCGAAACGTTTGGCCAGGTCGGCGGCCATCACTTCCGAGACCTCGGCCCAGCCATCGGTGGCCACGCGGCCGTCTTTGGCATCCAGGCCGACAATGATGTGGCCGGGGAATTTCTTGCACATTTCAGTGACAAATTGCGGCTCTTTCACGGCCTTGGTGCCAATGATGACCCACTGCACGCCGGCTTTCAGATAGGCTTCGATGGTTTCCGCAGAGCGGATGCCGCCGCCAATCTGAATCGGCAGATCCGGGTATTTGCGGGCGATGGCCTGGACGATCTCGCCATTGACCGGTTCGCCGGCAAAGGCGCCGTTCAGGTCTACCAGGTGCAGGCGGCGGGCGCCGGCTTCCACCCAGCGGGTGGCCATGTCGACGGGATCGTCACCGAATACAGTGGAGTCGTCCATCCGGCCCTGCCGCAGGCGTACGCATTTGCCGTCTTTCAGATCGATCGCGGGAATTATCAGCATTTTCCAGTCCAGTTTGTAAAATTCTCAAGCAACTGCAAACCTGCCCGGGCACTTTTCTCCGGGTGGAATTGCACTGCAAAAATATTGTCCTTCGCCACCGCCGCGGCCAGATCCACGCCATAGTGGGTGCGCCCGGCCATATCAGCATTGCCTTCGGCTTCGGCATAGTAACTGTGCACGAAGTAGAAACGATCGCCGTCCGGAATCTTGTGCCAAAGCGGGTGATCGATGCTCTGGTAAACTTGGTTCCAGCCCATGTGGGGCACCTTCAGGCGCTTACCGTTTTCGGTGAGGTGGTCGCCAAAATAACGCACCTCCGAAGGGAACAGACCGATGCAGTCAATGCCACCGTTTTCCTCGCTCCGGGACATCAGCGACTGCATGCCGATGCAGATCCCGAGAAACGGGCGGTCCTGAGAAACCTCGCGAACCAGGTCCACGACACCCAGGCGCTGCATTTCGGCCATGCAGTCGCGAATGGCGCCAACACCGGGGAGAATCACACGGTCGGCTTCACGGATTTTGTCGGCGTTGTCGGTGACCAGCACGGTGGTGTCCGGGGCAACATGTTCTACCGCCTTTTTGGCAGAATGAAGATTGCCCATGCCGTAGTCGATTATGGCAACGGTTTTCATGGTTGTTGCGGTGTCCTTGGATGACCGGTTACAGCGAGTCTTTCTTCAACGAGCAGGGTTACAAAGAACCCTTGGTGGACGGGGTAATACCCGCCATGCGCTCGTCCATTTCGATGGCCATGCGCAGCGCGCGGCCAAAGGCCTTGAACACGGTTTCAATCTGGTGGTGGGTGTTCTTGCCCTTCAGGTTGTCGATGTGCAGGGTGACCATGGAGTGATTCACGAAGCCGTGAAAGAACTCCTCGAACAGGTCTACATCGAAACCACCAACGGCGCCCCGGGTATAGGGCACGTCCATCATCAGGCCGGGACGGCCGGACAGGTCGATGACCACGCGGGACAGGGCTTCATCCAGAGGCACATAGGCATGACCATAACGGCGGATGCCTTTCTTGTCGCCAACGGCCTGCTTGAAAGCCTGGCCCAGGGTGATACCAATGTCTTCCACCGTGTGGTGGTCATCAATGTGCAGGTCGCCCTTGGAAACGATGTTCAGATCCACCAGACCATGACGGGCAATCTGATCCATCATGTGCTCAAGAAAAGGCACGCCGGTGTCGAAGCTGGATTTACCGGTGCCGTCGAGATCGATCTCAACGGTGATCTGGGTTTCAAGGGTATTTCGTTCTACCCGAGCCTTGCGTTCGGCCATGGGGACTCCGTGACAATTGGGCGGCATGACGCCGGAAAAATTCTATCCGGCGATTATACCTTTTATGTCCGCCGGAGTCCCACAACCGGTTTAATCGGCCTGATAGTAAAGGGCGGTCAGAAGGCCTTTTTGAGGTTGTTCATGTAGGTGTCCACAAGGCTGTTGAACTCGTGCTTGATGACCGGACTGATCGCCAGTTTCAGCAGGCTGGGCAGGGGCACGGTCAGCTCGGCACTGGTCTGGAATTTCACTGCGGTGGTTTTGTCGCCCTTGGCCCTGATCGTCCAGGAACCGCTTACCACGCCGTTGCCTTCGCCTTTCACCGGCTCCCAGGTAATCCTGCCGGCTTCTTTGTCCGAATGATACTTGCAGGCATACACGGACTGGATTGCATGCTTGTCGACGCCGACTTTTTCCATTTCCCAGCGGTAGGCATTATCGCCAAGGTCGGTCAGTTTGTGGACCTTGGGAAAGTAACTGGCAGAACGTGGCACATCCGCCAGCAAGTCAAATACGTCATCGTAGCTTCCCGGAAGTTCAAGTTCCCGGTTCAGCTCAATCGCAACGGTAATAGCCACAGCCAACTCCTTTTTGTGTTTATAGGTCTCAATGTAGTCGGAAATTTGAGGACGTGTATTTTGGCCCAACACTACGGCATTGTCATAGTCTTGCGCTGTTAATTTGTTAACCCTGCGTTATCCTTTAGGTTATTCGCGCCAGGATTCGCCTCGAATGCCTGCAAGCTCCCAACGTCAGGAAGGAAGCCTTAATCATGAAAGCCGTACGTTATGTGCTGATCGCCATTGTTGCGCTGATCATCCTCGCGGTGGCCGCCGTTGCCATCGCCATGGCTGTGATCAACCCCAACGACTACAAGCCCCAGATCGAACAGGCTGTTGAAAAGCAAACCAATCTCGATCTGATTCTTGAGGGTGATATTGGCTGGTCATTCATTCCGCTTGGCCTGGAGCTTAATAACGTTGCGGCCAACCTGGACGGCGAACGCCTGGTTGCCCTGGAGAAGCTGGTGGCACAGGTGGATTTCTGGTCGCTGATTGCCATGTCCCCTCAAGTGGACACCTTTGTACTGGAAGGCCTGGATGCCCGCCTGGTGGTGAATGAGCAGGGCGTGGGCAACTGGACCCGGATCATGCCCGAACCTGCCAAAGGCGGTGAAAAGCAGGCCGCAGGCGCCGAAACCGCGCCGGTCCCGGAGCCGGCCGGGCAACCGGCTGAGCAGGCCGGCGGCGCAGAGCCGCTGAACTTCAACGTGGAAAACGTCCAGGTCAGCAATGCCGAGGTAAAATACACCGACAAAACCACCGGCCAGACCGTCACCCTGGAAGACTTCACCCTCAGCGCCAGCGATATCTCTCCTGGCTCCCAGTTCCCGCTGAACGTGGGGTTCCGGGTGATCACGACCGACCCGGTGTTTGAGGTGGATGGCACGATCGATGCCAAACTTGGTCTCAACGAGGCGCTGAACGAGTTTTCCGTGTCGGGCCTGAAGGCAGTATTTGACATGACCGGCGCGCCCTTCGGCACCAAAACCGTTACCGCCGAACTGGCCGGCTCCGCCAGCGCCAACCTGGAGAACGAAACCGCCACCCTGAGCGATTTCAGCGCCAGCCTGGCCAATCTGACCCTGAACACCACGCTGAACGTGAAAGGCTTTGGTGACAAACCGGCAATCGACGGCACCCTGGCCGTAAACGAGTTCTCTCTGAAGGCCCTGATGGAAAACCTGGGGCAGCCGCCTATCGAAACCCGTGATCCGGACGTACTCAAGGCACTGGCCTTCTCTACCGGCATCGGCGGCCCGGCCGGCAAGGTCGAGTTGAGCGATGTGAACCTGAAACTCGATGACACCACGTTCACCGGTTCCGGCAGTTACACCCTCGCCAACGGCGGCGTTGTGTTCAACCTGCAGGGCGACAAACTGAATGCCGATCGCTACCTGCCGCCAAAAGTGGAGGTAACCGCCGCAGAAACCGTAGAGACCGATGCCTCCAAGGCACCAACAGAGTCTGCAGCGGCTGCGGCTCCCGAGGCCGACCTGCTGCCACTGGAGACCCTGCGCTCCCTGTTGCTGGATATCGATTTCGGGCTTGGCCAGCTGATCGTCAGTAACCTGTCCATTAACGAGATCAAGGCCAGCACCACCGCCAAAAATGGCCTCCTGAAAGTGGATGAGTTCAGCGGCAAGCTGTACGAAGGCAGCTTCGGCGCCAATGCCACCATCGACGCCAGAATCGACAACCCCAAGTGGACCGTGGCTTCAGACATTTCCAACGTGCAGGCCCTGCCCCTGCTAGCTGATCTGGCGGAAGTGACCATGCTGGCCGGCGGCGCCAACCTTGAAGTGAACGCCACCACCACCGGCAACCGCATGTCCGCCCTGCGCAGCAATGCCGACGGCAAGGTGAGCTTCAACCTGGCGCAAGGTGAGTTCCGCAAGTTGAACCTCACCCGCATGGCCTGCCAGGGCATTGCCCTGGTCAACCAGGAGGAGCTGACAACCACGGACTGGGGCGCCACCACACCCTTCAATGACATGCGAGGCACCTTCGACATCAATGGCAACATCCTGAACAACACCGACCTGGTAGCCTCGCTGGCGGGTATGAAACTGGAGGGCGAGGGAACCGTCGACCTGAGGCAGAACCTGCTGGACTATGAGGCCGGGCTTCGCATCGTAGGTGAAATCCACCGGGATAACGCCTGTCGGGTGACCGAATACGTGAAAAATGCGGTGATACCGGTGGAGTGCCGCGGCAACTTCTCTGAAGAGCCGGCCAGCCTGTGCTCCTTCGACGGCTCCCGCTTCCGGGACACCCTGCAGGCCATTGCCAAGAACGCTGCCCGGGCCAAAGTCGACGAGAAAGTGGATGAGGCCAAGGCCAAAGCAGAGGAAAAAGTGAAAGAAAAGCTGCAGGACAAGGTGGGCGACAAACTCAAAGGCCTGTTCAACTGATGCCCGACCATTTCGCCGACAAACTACTGCAATGGTACGACAGCCACGGCCGGCATGACCTGCCGTGGCATCACAACCGGAACGCCTACCGGGTGTGGGTTTCGGAAATCATGTTGCAGCAAACCCAGGTAACCACCGTTATCCCCTACTTTGAAGCGTTCATGGAACGTTTCCCGGACGTCCATGCCCTGGCCGAAGCCCCGGTGGATGATGTGCTCAGCCACTGGTCCGGCCTTGGTTATTACGCCCGGGCCCGCAACCTGCAGAAGGCGGCGCAAACTGTCGTCCGCGACTTCCGTGGTGAGTTTCCACAAACCCAGGAGGAACTTGAATCCCTGACCGGAATTGGCCGCTCCACAGCGGCCGCCATTCTGGCCCAGGCTTTCGGCATTCGCGCCGCCATTCTGGACGGCAACGTGAAACGGGTTCTTGCCCGTTACCATGCAATCCCCGGCTGGCCCGGCCAGACCGCCGTTCTCCACCAGCTCTGGCAAAGGGCCGAAGAACACACCCCGGAACACCGGGTCAGGGACTATACCCAGGGCATTATGGATCTGGGTGCCATGGTGTGTACCCGCAGCCGTCCGGCCTGCGACAGCTGCCCGCTGAATGAAGGCTGCAAAGCCTACGCCCATGGTGAAACAGCGCTCTACCCCGGCTCCAAACCAAAAAAGGCCAAGCCAGAGAAAACCACCTGGATGGTCATCCTTGAAGACGACGAGGGACGCATCCTGCTGGAGCGTCGCCCACCCAGCGGCATCTGGGGTGGCCTCTGGAGCCTGCCGGAACTGGATCCGGCCTATGGAGCCGACGAGCTTCAGGAAGCCTGTGAGCAGAGCCTGGGGCTGGATTGCGGCGAACCCGAACTAATCGGCGGCTTCCGACATACCTTCTCCCATTACCACCTGCACATACAGCCTGCCCGCCTGAACGTCATCGGCGGCGCCAACACCGTTGCGGACAGGGACCATCTGAAATGGCTGCACCGCCGGGAAGCCCTGAACCTCGGCCTGCCGGCACCGATCCGGTCGCTGCTTACCGAACCGGAGCAAGCGGCCCTGCTTTGATCCGGTCCGCTCGCGCCTTCACCCCCAACGATCTGTTATCATCACCGCCAGCAACATTTGCCAACAGGAGCCACCATGAGCCGTACCGTTTTCTGCCGCAAATACCAGAAAGAACTGGAAGGCCTGGATTTCCCGCCCATGCCAGGCGCCAAGGGCCAGGATATCTTCGAGAATATTTCGAAACAGGCGTGGGAAGAATGGCAGGCCCAGCAGACCATGCTGATCAACGAGAAACACCTGAGCCTGATGGACCCGAACACCCGAAAATACCTGCAGGCGCAGATGGAACATTTCTTCAACAACGAACCGTTCGACAAGGCCGAAGGCTACGTTCCGCCGGAACAATAACCCCGGATTGATCAAAGCCTGAGCATGCCTGAAAAGATTCAGAAATTTTTGCGGCTCAGCCTTGACTCAAAACAGCGAAACCGGTTTAATAGCGCCCCGTTGCATAGCAGTAGCGCAACATGCCCGGATAGCTCAGTCGGTAGAGCAGGGGATTGAAAATCCCCGTGTCGGTGGTTCGATTCCGCCTCCGGGCACCATTAAGAATTCAGACAAAACCCGCCTTGTGCGGGTTTTGTTGTTTCTGGACCTCTCGCGGGAAAGCGAGGAGCCACAAAAAAACCGCGATCAAGGTCGCGGCTTTTCTGGGATCGAGACCGGCGTTATTCGCTTACAACAGTCACCGGACGGTGGGCATGCCTGACTACTTTTTCGCTGACACTACCCAGAGTAAGGCTTCTCACCAGTGAGTCGCCGCGCCGCCCCAGAAACATGTGAGTACCGGGATTGTCGTCCAGATAATCAATGATTTCCTTGGCAGGATCACCCTGGAGCAAGACTTCATCAGTGGGCTCTATAATCCCGCTTACGGCCTGCTTAGCGGCATCGAAGGCTTTGCGCCCGTATTCATTCGCCTCTTTATCAATATCACTCTGCCACACGCCGCTGATAACCAGCCTTTCGACCCTTGTTCCAGGAAACACAGCTAACAATTTCAATGATTGGCCGGTAGCTTTTGCAAGCTCGGCTGCCATTTTTGCTGCGTGCAACGAATGCTCAGAACCGTCACATGCCACTACGATGTTCGGAGTCCCCTTAGCCATGGCACTCACTCCCTTTATGGTGGATGTTCAGTCAACGTAACATTTTGGTAGTTACGGGAGGCTTGATTCAAATCAATACCGTTAGCATGACCTCATTGCCGCAATTGATCAACAAACGTTCATATAAGAATAACGAGCCAGGCAACTGCGATCATCACAAGGCCCACGAACTGGGCGGCGCTTCCCATGTCCTTGGCATCCCTTGCGAGCGGGTGCAGATCCAAGGACACGCGATCCACGGTGTTTTCAATAGCGGTATTGAGCAGCTCGATCGCCAGCGACAGCAACGGCACCAGCATCAGGATGGCTCGCTCGGCCCGCGTTACCTCCAGCGAAAGTGCGATGGGCTGCAGAACCACGTTGATCAGAACCAGCTGGCGGAATGCAGCTTCTTTGAGGAAAGCCACCCTGAGGCCCATCATGGAATAGCTGGTTGCCCTCAGGATGCGCACAGCACCCTTCTGGCCTTTCAGGGAGGAAGCGTTACCGGAATTGAGAGAATCAGACATAAGAGGTAAAACGGCCCAGTGAAGGATTATCGTATTCGCTTATAACAACTGAACCGGATTCTATCAGGTTACGCGCTTGTTTTAGCGCAGATATTCCCGGAAAAGATCATTCATGCGGTCCGGGCATTTATACCTATTGCGGGAACCTGTGGCAGGATTGATTCTTGCGCTGCCGAGACGGCGATTGACTGTAAGGAGTGATTGAAATGCTGATGGCCATTGGGGCGATTATTGCGGGGCTGATTCTGTTGGTGTGGAGTGCCGATAAGTTTGTGGAAGGCTCCGCCACCACGGCCAGCCATTTCGGCATGCCACCTCTTTTGATTGGTATGGTTGTGGTGGGTTTTGGCACATCTGCACCAGAGATGGCCGTTTCTGCCCTGGCCGCTTCCCAGGGAAACCCGGGCCTGGCGCTCGGCAATGCCTATGGTTCGAACATCACCAACATTGCGCTGATACTGGGTATTACCGCTTTGCTGGCGCCGATAGCGGTGCATTCCCAGGTGATGCGAAAAGAACTTCCGATTCTGATTCTGGTCACTGCCTTTGCCGGCTGGCAACTTTGGGACGGCGAGCTCTCCCGTATGGACGCCGTCGGTCTTATGCTGGTGTTTGTGGTGCTGATCGGCTGGAGTATCTTCCAGGGTATCCGGCAGCCCGGCGACCCTCTGGCGAAAGAAATGGCAGAGGAAATCCAGACCATGCCGTTGCGCAAGGCCATCTTATGGCTGGTTATCGGCTTACTGCTGCTGATTGTCAGCTCCCGCATTCTGGTATGGGGCGCCGTTGATCTGGCCACCATGTTCGGCATCAGCGATCTGGTCATCGGCCTCACCATAGTGGCCGTTGGCACATCACTCCCGGAACTGGCCTCATCCATCATTGCGGCCCGCAAGGGTGAGCACGACCTGGCCCTCGGCAATATTCTGGGCTCCAACCTGTTCAACACCCTGGCCGTTGTGGGCATTGCGGGGCTGATTGCCCCCATGTCGGTGGCGCCGGAAGTGCTAACCCGTGACTTCCCGGTTATGGCTGCCCTCACCCTGGTTCTGGTTGCAATGTGCTATGGCTTCCGTGGCCCGGGCCGCATCAACCGGGTTGAGGGCGGCACCCTACTGCTTGCCTTCGCGGCCTATACGGTGTATCTCTTGGCTTTTTAAGGAGCGTAATCTATGTCACTGGCAGCCTGGCTGACCTTCCTTGTTGCAGCCGTACTGATCAGCGTTTCCCCGGGCGCCGGGGCGATCAATACCATGAGCAATGGCATGCGTTACGGTGTTCGCCGTTCGCTGCCGGCCATCATGGGGCTTCAGCTTGGCTTCGGCATCCAGATTCTGCTGGTGGGTGCCGGGCTGGGCGCCATCATTGCCTCCTCAAACATCGCCCTGTCGGTCATCAAGTGGCTGGGCGTTGCCTACCTGATCTGGCTGGGCATTTCCAAATGGCGCGAGCCGGTGATGGAATCCATGGAGGATGATCGCCAGCCCGTTAGCGGCCACAAAAGGTTCTGGAATGCGGTGTTCGTGAACCTGACCAACCCCAAGGCCACGGTCTTTCTGGTGGCCCTGTTTCCGCAGTTTCTGGTGGCCGGAGCACCCCATGGCCCGCAGCTGATTACCATGGGCGCCACCCTGATCCTGGTCGATTGCCTGGTGATGCTGGGCTATGCCCTGCTCGCCAGCCAGCTGTTCCGGTTCATCACCACCGCCCGGCGACAGCGGCAGATGAACCGGGTGTTCGGTGGGCTGTTCGTCACCGCCGCGGTCGCCCTGGCCAGCTTCAAGCGCGCCTGATAGCGGGCTGAATCAACGCAGGATACATTCTCGGCTCAGCTTCTGGCTGAGCGTCCTGCGCTGCTGTCTGAGGGTATTGCCCCGGTCGTTACTGTAGCCAGCCCGCAACTTGGACTGAATCCGATCCAGTTTGCTCCTGTAGGTTGCGCAGGTTTTCTCAAGCCTGGCATCGGCCTTTTCTTTCGCGGTCATGCCGGAACCTCCCGGACGACTCGAGGCAAGCAGGCCTTCAACGTCTTTACGGATTCCGGACACACGCTTGCCTTGCCGGAGGTTCTCCGACATGGGCACTGTGACAGGCGCCTGCAATTGAAGCTGTTTATGGGGGATTTCTCCCGGCGGGTAATCGGAGAAGTGTGCCACGCCCCGGCTGTCTATCCAGGTATAGACTTCGGCGTTGGCTACTGAAGCGAGAAAAAAAGACAAAACGAGACCAGCCATCATCCTTGGCATACGGTTCCACTCCCTGTGGTTCGGTAATTTGGTGGGGCAGTATAGCGAAAAAAGCCGTGAACTTGGGGTGTATGAAAAAAAGGGTCAGATGAGAGTGTCATCTGGCCCTTTTCCAAACCCGGTTTCTGTCTTTACTGATCCAGAAGCTCAATCCAGTGCTGCACCGGCACCGGTGATTTGGTCTCCAGATGCATCTGGCAACCGATGTTGGCGGTAACGATGCGGTCCGGATTATCGACGGTCAAAGCCTTAAGTTTGTTGCCAAGCAGCTTCTGGCTCATCTCCGGCTGGGTCACCGAATAGGTGCCGGCGGATCCACAGCAGAGGTGCTTGTCCTTGGTGGCAGCGAGATTGACACCGGCACGGGTCAGAACCTGTTCCACCACACCATTCTGCTTCATGGCGTGCTGCAGGGTGCAGGGGCAATGGAAGGCGACCTTGCCCGGGTCCTGGCGAACCTTGAGTTGCTCCAGATCCTGTTTCAGCAGGAAAGCACCAAGATCCGTGCACAGCTCGCTTACCTTCTGCGCCTTGGCAGCGTATACCGGATCGTCTTTCAGCAGATGGCCGTAATCCTGCACCATGGCGCCACAGCCAGAAGCTGTCATGATGATCGACTCCGCACCCGCTTCGATGGCGGGCCACCAGGCATCAATGTTCTGGCGCATTCTTTCCAGGCCTTTCTCATGCTCGGAAAGATGGTAGTTCACGGCACCACAGCAGCCAGCCTCTGGCGCTTCCACCATGGTAATGCCAAGCCGGTCCAGAACCCGGGCGGCGGCGGCATTGGTGTTCGGAGTGGCCGAAGGCTGCACGCAGCCTGCCAGTGCCAGCACAATCCGGCTGTGGCTGGCCGCCGGCCATGGACTGGCCTGTTTTCTGGGCGGTACCTTGGTGCGCAGTTCTCCCGGCAGCACCGGGCGGAAGATCTGCCCCATCCGGAGCAGCACGCCGAACAACTGCCGGTTCGGAATCACCCGGGCCAGGGCCCAGCGCAGCCATTTGTCTTTCGGTTTCCGGGGCAGCTCCTTTTCCATCAGGCCACGGCTGATATCCACCAGGCGGCCGTACTGAACCCCGGAAGGGCAGGTAGTCTCGCAGCTCCGGCAGGTCAGGCAGCGATCCAGATGCTCCTGGGTTTTCTCGGTGACTTCTGCCCCTTCCAGGAACATTTTCATCAGGTAGATCCGGCCCCGTGGGCCGTCCCGCTCGTCGTTCAGCTCCTGATAGGTCGGGCAGGTAGCGGTGCAGAAGCCACAATGCACACAGGCCCGCAGGATGGACTCGGCTTCCTGGCCTTCCTTGGTGTTGGCAAATTGTTGAACCAGATTCGTTTGCATAATTACAACCAGCTGTATAAACGTCCGGGATTGAAGATGTTGTCCGGATCAAAGGCATTCTTGATGCGGCGCTGAATGCCCTTCAGGGCCTCCGGCTGACGGTGCATCACCTCACCGGTACGGTCGCCACCCCGGAACAGGCTGACCTGGCCACCGGCCGCACGGGCGGCAGGTTCCAGATCCTTCAGCTCACCGGGGCCACGGAACCAGCGCTGGGAACCGGCCCAGTCGATGAACCAGTTGCCTTCCAGTTTCGGCATCGCTGCGGTTGAGCCCACAGAAAAACGCCACAGGGGCACATCATTACCGGCAAAAAACTCGTGGTGGAAATCCTGCACTTCCTGCCAGAATTTATCGCCCTGCTCCATCACTTCACCGGACCACTTTTCAGCGGTGGCTTCCACACCCGATTTCGCACCGGACAGGCGCAGGTATACCTTGCCGTCCACCCAACAGGCGGCGGTGATCGGCTTGGGCTCGGCGGCGCGGCTGTTCATGTAATGAATCACCTCGTCCATGCCCATTTCCTGAACCAGGGTCAGGGAGGCCGCTGGCTTTGGCATCACTTTCATGCTGATTTCGGTGATTACCCCCAGGGTTCCCAAGGCGCCGGCCTGGAGCCGGGATACGTCATAGCCGGCCACGTTTTTCATCACCTGGCCGCCAAAGCGAAGGTGTTCGCCCTTGCCATTGAGCAGCCGTATCCCCAGAACCTGGTCCCGCACCGAGCCGGCCCAGGGGCGTCCCGGACCGGAAAGGTTACCGGCCAGGGTGCCGCCAATGGTGGAGGCAGCACCAAAATGCGGCGGCTCGAAATGCAGGCACTGCCCCTCTTCGGCCAGTGTGGCCTCGATCTCGCTCAGCGGCGTGCCGGCGCGGACGGTCAGCACCAGTTCCACCGGGTGGTAATCCACAATGCCGGTGTGCTCGCCCACGTTGAGGGTTCCGGCATCGACGTCGGCTTCCCGGCCCATGAAAGCCTTGGTGCCACCGCCGACAATATTGAGTTTGTGCCCGCTGTCCCGGGCCTGGAGCACCTGCTCCTTCAGTTGTTGGGAAATATCAGCCATGGGCGGCTTCCGTATGCTCGTGCGTGTGTTGTTTGTGCTCAAGGGAGCGGTATTCCTGGCAGAACCGCAGGGCCGGAACGCCCTTGCCAGGGTTCAGGATACCGGCGGGATCGAATGCGGCCTTTACGTCGTGGAACTGCTGCAGCTCCTCGTCGTTGAACTGCACGGCCATCTGGCGAATCTTCTCGACGCCCACGCCATGCTCACCGGTAATGCAACCACCTACTTCCACACACATTTCCAGAATGCGTGAGCCAAAGGCCTCCGTGCGCTCGAATTCGCCGGGCACGTTGGCATCAAACAGGATCAGGGGGTGCAGGTTGCCATCGCCGGCATGGAACACATTGGCGACACGCAAGCCAAACTCCTCGGACATTTTCTCCATTTCCGTCAGAACGTAAGCAATATGACGGCGGGGAATGGTGCCGTCCATGCAGTAGTAATCCGGGGAAATCCGGCCGACAGCTGGAAAAGCCGATTTACGACCTTTCCACAACAGGGCGCGTTCTTCCTCGCTCTGGGAGGTACGGACCGATGTAGCGCCCAGCTTTCGGAATACTTCCTCGGCCTGGGCAATATGCTCGTGGACTTCCTCCTCGGTACCGTCCACCTCACACAGCAGCAACGCCTTCGCATCTCGTGGGTAGCCGGCCTGGGCGAAATCATCCGCCGCGACAATGGCATGGCCGTCCATCATTTCCAGGCCACCGGGGATAATGCCATGGGCAATAATTCCGCCCACGGCGTCTCCACCCTTCTGCACATCATCAAACCCGGCCATGACAACCTGGGCCACTTCCGGCTTCGAGAGCAGTTTTACTTTGACTTCCGTCACCACACCCAGCAGACCTTCCGAGCCGGTCATCAACGCCAGCAGGTCCATGCCGCAGCTGTCCAGGCCATCACTGCCCACGGTCACCACATCGCCCTCTGCGGTGACCATTTCCACGCTGAGGATGTTGTGAACGGTCAGGCCGTACTTGAGGCAGTGCACGCCACCGGAGTTCTCCGCCACATTGCCGCCAATGGTGCAGGCGATCTGGGACGAGGGATCCGGGCCGTAGTAGAGACCATACCGGTCCGCTTCCTCGCTGATGGCGAGGTTGCGCACCCCCGGCTGCAGCCTTGCCGTTCGCGCCAGCGGGTCAATCTCGACGATGCGGTTGAACTTGGCCAGCGACAGAACCACGCCCTCCTTGTTGGGCATGGCACCGGCACTGAGCCCGGTTCCGGCACCACGGGCCACTACCGGCACTGCGTTCTCGTTACAGATGCGCATCACCCGCTGCACCTGTTCAACGGTCTCCGGCAGCACCACCAGCAACGGCATCTCGCAATACATCGACATGCCGTCGCATTCGTAGGGCTTCATGGTTTCGTCATCGGTGATGACGTAGTCCGGGTCGATAAAGGCCCGGAACTGCTCCGCCAGCTGGGCTTTGCTGACTTTCGGCTTGGTAGTCATAGCACTCTCTGGGTGTGAATTACGTCTGTGTGACAGTCATCAACCGCGCTTGGTTTCAAAGTGGTCAAGACCGGCCTGGGCGCAGTCCATATCCTGCTGGGGGGTGCCGGAACTGATTCCGATACCGCCTACCACATCGCCGTCGACAATCACCGGCAAGCCACCACCAACGGAGCTGATGCGCCCGCCCACTTCGGTATGGATACCGAAAGCCAGACTTCCGGGTACGTTAACCTTGTTGTAGTCATGGGTAGCTTTCTTGGCCGCCGCCGCCGTGAAGGCTTTGTCCTGGGCGATGGTCACACTGGTGATCTTGCCACCATCCATGCGCTCGAAAGCGACCAGGTTGCCGGATTCAT
>Ga0208301_1000156_pt1 | contig 25137 bp, 32 predicted proteins | sample 25BtaG_FD_184100 | JGI IMG/M metagenome (GOLD analysis project Ga0208301, IMG submission 184100) | Marine viral communities from Cariaco Basin, Caribbean Sea - 25B_WHOI_OMZ_CsCl (SPAdes) (version 2) | ecosystem: Environmental > Aquatic > Marine > Oceanic | place: Caribbean Sea: Cariaco Basin...
GAACTCGAGCGCGTGATCAGTCAGGAGAACATCGGCAACCGGGACAAGATGCAGGCCATGGCGCTGTTCGCCCGCTGTATGAAGTACGACGAGGCCCCCCCTGCCGAATCGGTGGACGTGCCGAAAGACGAACTCGAGGCCGCGCGCTACTGGCTCGACGACATCCAGCGCAGGCTCGTGGGTGAGCGCGGCATCGCGTATACCAACCTGTTGAAAGCGCGGGACGAGATGGAGCGCCGCATCCGAGAGATCGAGAAGGAACGCCGCGCGGACGACGCCGACTTCCTCGCCAACCTCGAGCCCGCAGAGCGCCGCGCGTTCCTGGCCAAGCTGGCGGGCGAACTCACGGACGACCTGCTGATCCCGTTCTGGGAGGCGTGTAAGGCCCGTGGCTTCGAGTAGCCTCCACCAGCTATCCACCGCCTGCAACATGGCGCGGCGGTCCATCGTGGCGAACCCGCTGGATCACGCACTGTGGACCGGCCCGCAGCTGGACTTTTTCGCGCTGCCAGGCCCCTACCGCGTGTGGTACGGCGCGAACGGTCAGGGCAAGACACACGCCCTGGCCGCCGAGTTCGTGTGGCGGCTCCGTGGTCGCCACCCGTTCCGCCACGTCCACAAGCCGCCCGTCGAGCTGCTGCTCATGGTCGAGGGCTTCGAGGCACAGAGCACCGTGGACATCGCCGGGGCCATCTGGCACATGCTGCACCCCGACGAGGTGGACGAGACCTGTGGATTCACCCCAGGCCGCGGCCTCAAGGGCAGACCGCCGCGGATCGTCCTGTCCTCTGGCCCTGGTAAGGGCTCGATCCTGCACCTGTCTACCTACGGCTCCGGGGCCCGTCGCGCTGCAGGCGGAACCCGTCATTTCGTCGGCTGCAACGAGCCGATGCCAGAGGCCATGGACGGCGAGCTGATCAGCCGCGGTCGTGGCGTCATGGGCGAGGTCGCTATCGTCTTCACCCCGACGCTCACGCACCCGCCGCAAGACTGGCTCGCAAAGAAGTGCCACAGCGGGAAAGTCCAGATGCCCGACGACGACATCCCGCGAGACTGGATCTACGACCGCCGGATCGGTGGCGGCTACAACCTGCTCCAGACGGAACTTACGCGGGATTCTCTGCGGCTGGTTCATCCGGACGATACCCGAAGGTGGGCCGAGTAGGCCCGAGGAGGACAGATGGCAAAGTACAAGAAAGTTCCTACAATCGTTGACGCCATCCTATGGAATGGATCAAGCGAATCAGACGCCCAGCTTGGCTATATGCTCGACAGCGGACGCCACTACTCACGGCGCTCGGAAAGCATTTCGGACGAATACCTGGTCATCCACACCCCTAAGGGAGACATGATCGCGTACCACGGTGATTACATCATCAGATGGCCGAACGGCGATGTCTACCCGATGAAGGCGACCGAGTTTGAGAACATGTACGAGCCCTGCGATTAGTGACCCGCCCGATCCGCCATATCCGCAGCATCGACAACTGGGCCCGCGTCGAGAAACAGATCAAGGCGTGGTCCGAACTGGAGCGCGAGATGCGATCCGGCCGGGCCTGGACCCCGATCCAGGAGGGCTCGGTATTCGCGCGGTTCTGGCGGCAACGGCTGCTAATCCCCGAGGACGAGCGAATCCCGCCCGGAGGCATGGTCTGCGTAGGCATCGATCACGGCCTGGAAGCACGTAGGCAGCGCGCGGTCCTGTCTGTGGTCTACAACTTCGGCGACCATCAGGAGGTCTGGACCCTGGCCGAGTACGCGCCTCCAGACGCGACCACCCCGCACCAGGACGGGCAAGGGATCGTTCAGATGGTCCTCGACTCCGGGATCACCCGCAACCGTGACCCGCTAAAGGCTCTGGCCGCGGTGGACGTGTGGGTAGGTGACCGCCCGATTCAGAAGCACCGGATCGACGTTCGCAAGAGCAACCGACGTATCCTCGGCGGCATCCGTGCCCACCTGGCCCAGCACTACGAAAAGAAGCCCAGCAAGGTCAGGCTTCCACAGCCGCTCTACGAGATCGCGGTCCCGTACAAGCGCCCGGGGTCGGCCTGGACCACCATCAGCTTTCTGCAAGACCTGATGATTCAGGGGCATACCCGCTTCCATCCACGGTGCGACCGACTGATCAAGGACGTGCAGACGTGGAAGGGAAACACCAAGGACCCGGAGAAAGACGGCATCGACGCATGGCGCTACCCCGTCGAGAAGGCAATGCGCATCTATGGCGTATGGCGCTGGAAATAGTGCTATGCTATTCGCGTTCGTGACAACCTGTCAGGAGTAGACACTATGGCAAGTTCGCTCTATTGGGATGGCCTCGTCGGTGGCTGGAAGGGCACGACCAAGCGCAGCCCTCACGAAGAGACCGCCCTCCGTGTCCGCATCCTCGACGGGAAGCACATCCAGGACGTGTACGACAAACTGCAGGACGAACTCGGCCATCAGCGCGTCAAGGAGTTGGGCCCGCTCGACATGAGCCGCAACCCGCTCGAGGCATGGACGCGCCGGATCGGGAAAGCCTACATCGCTACCCCGCCCATGGTGACGGGCCTCGGCGCCGAACTCGCGCTCGCCATCGGTGACCAGTCTGCCTTTACGACCGTGCTCAAGTACGGGCAGCTGAACGCCCGTCCGATGCCTACCCGTATGCAGCAGGTCTCGAACCGCGCGCTCATCTACCGCATCGGCTGCAACTACTCCGGGGTGGGCATCGGCTACAGCCCCACCAGCAGGCGACCCTTTCTGTTCGCGATCCCGCCCGATGACCTGGACGTGATCTATGCGAGCGACGACCCGTTGCGCCCAACCGTGATCCGGCATCGCCTCACCCGCCAAGTGGACGGTGAGCCCAAGACGACCGTGGACGTGTACGACTTGACCGACCCCGACAACCCCTGGTATCGGACCTACCTGAACCTCGGCGGTGAGGACATCACCGCGAAGATCCACCAGCGCACCTTCGAAGGCGATGACTATTGGTGGCGCTACAGCGACGGCCGCCCGTTCCACCGGATCATCATCGGCGGCGATCCCCGCGAGCCCTACCGCGGCGTCGAGATGGTCGAGCTCACGCTGAAAATCTGCATGTTCTATACGCACTTCGGCGGCGGCATCAGGGACGCGGGCCACCCCCAGCGAAACGTCCGCGGGCTCAAGCTCGTAGGCGAGGACTCGCAGACCGACCCGAACGGCGACGGCCAGGGCATGACCGGCATCAGCGCGAGTCAGTCTACCGTGCTGCGCTGGATTCAGATCGAAGACGACGACCGGGGCGACCACTGGCAGGACAATCCCGGCGCAGACCTGGACACGATGTTCCGCGCCATCCAGGGATACGAGCAGGCCCCCGCCGCCACCGCCCTGGGCCTCCCGCTGGACTTCTCCCGCACGGGCGGCGAGCCCACGGCGCAAGAGCAGGCAGCCGTCGAGGAACTGATCGCGGCGACCTACCCGGAGTGCCGCGGCTCCGACGGGCTCATCCTGCGGCGTACCGCTGCCGTGATGAACCGCGCAGCCGAGGACCGCAACGAGGAATCGAACATCCCCGAGAGCGGCTACGGCGTCCTGTACCGTCAGGAAGTCACCGAAGCGCTCGAGACCGTGAACCTGGAACCGACCAAACCGCCCACGCCCGAGGAGGCATAGATGGCGTACAGCATGGAAGAAGAGATCGACCTGATGACCGCTGGCATCGAGTCCGAAGGGGCCGCCAAGCGCATCAGGGGCCTGATTCGGGCCAAGCACGCGATCCAGCAGCAGAGCACCGCCGCGATGCAGGAGATGCAGGCGAAGCTCGAGGCCAAGGACACGGAGATCGGGCAGATGGCCGAATCCCACAACCAGGCACTCGAGCAAGCACGGGCGCAGTGGGTCAACGATTCGGGAACGGATCTCAAGCTCTCCGACCTGGGCATTCGCAACGACTTCGACCGCAAGACGCTCCGTGAATACCACGCCAGCGTCGAGACCGAGGTGCCGGTCAACGAGTGGGCCGAGACCATGCGGGCGAACGACGAGCAGCGCGGGACACTGCCGAACTCGGTGCGCTCCCTGCTCGAGCAGCAGACCGACGCCCCGCCGACACGCGCGACCCCGAACCCCGACAACGGCACGAGCCGTCCCCCCGGACCGCTGACCGCCGATCAGATTCGGGACATGCCTCCCGACGACTTCGACAAGCTGACCGGGCGGGCTTGACAGTCTGTCAAGGGCTATGTAGATTTCACTCAGAGACCGGCCCGCCTCGCTCGCATCGTGCCTCTATGGCCTCCCACGGGATGACTGCTGCAATGAGGGCTCGCGTCCACCAAGCGTGAAATCATGGCCGCTGGCCCCTGGTATTCCTCGACTCCCGGCCCCTCGGGCTACGGTGACATCCTCTCGGCGACCGCTACCCGCGCCGTCGAACGCGCGCTCATCACCCAGGTCAAGAACGGCACGTTCCTCGGCCATCCGGTGATGCAGGGCGTGCTTGCCCGCGACACCGGCCTCGTCGGTATGCTGGGCGCCCTCGCGACCCGCATCGGACTCATCACCGTCGGTGACAAGTCCATGGCCGCTACCGCTGTCGGCTCCAAGGCTGGCTCGACGAACCTGTCGGCCGCCACCCTGGACCTGACCCCCGCCCGTCGTCAGCTCGTCGTGACCGTCTCCGACGATGGCGCCCAGGACGTGGGCGAGATCGGCATGGAGCGCGCCATCCAGCTCATGTCCTACCTCGTCGAGGAAGGCACCGCCGCGTGGGCCAACACCTACACCGCCCTGATGCTGGCTCTCCACAGCTCCATGAGCATCACCGCCGGCACCAGCGGCGCCGCCCTGACCTGGGCCGCCGCCTTCAACGCCTGCATCGACTGGCGCAACCGCGGCAACATGGGCCGCGGCCTGATGGTGCTGGACGCCAAGGGTGTCAAGGACCTAGCCGGCGACATGTCCAGCCTCGGCGGCGCTGTGGCCTTCTCGAGCACCGCTCAGAAGTTCCTCGACAGCGGCTACGAAGAGGGCGTCGTGATGACCAACTTCGCCGCGGGCGTGGACATCGTCATGCTCTCCAGCCTGCCCACCAGCGGCGCGGACACCTACGGCGCCATCTGGGGTGAGCAGTACGCCCGCTCCAAGCACAAGAGCGTTCCCTTCCAGCCCGGCGCCCAGGCCGTCTACAACGTGGGCCTGCACCGCTGCGAGGCGCTCCGCGGCGACGGCACCGATGTCAACGAGTACAGCTTCACGACCTACAACACCGTGGGCGAGCTCGACGACAACGCCGGCACCCGGCTGATCTACAAGACCACCTGATCGCGCTGGCGGCTGGGCGTAATCGTGCGCCCGGCCACCATTCCATTCCGAGGAGGACCCCATGCCCGTTGAACAGCAGACCGAAGCAGAAGAGGCCGTCATTCTGGACGGTGGCGGAACCACCGCGAGCGCGCACATCGAGAAACTGGTGCCCGTCGCCCGGTTCCAAGATGCCTACGCGTTTCACCTCGTGTGCTCCATGGCTGAACTGCTTCTCGACGAGCGTGGGCGCCTGATCCCCGACCTCCCCGCCATCCCTCACGCCGAGGGAGTCAACGGCGCATTCGGAACAGGCAATCCCGGTCGCGCGCTGGACATCGCCCGCAAGAAGGGGCGTAAGGTCATCCCGCACTCGTTCCCGTGCAAGGCATGGGACAAGGATCGGGCCGGCTATCTGTCCCGCTCCCTCGCCGGCACCGACCGCAACGGTGAAGAGGTCCACTGCTACCACGACTGCTGGCACAAGCCCGTTTTCGTCGGCTCCCGGTTCATCCGGTGGGACTTCGACGATAAGGGCTGGGCCGATTTCCGCCAGCGCGTCCTCGCCTGGATGCTCGAGCAGGACGGGATCGACTCGGTCCCCGACATCTTCCAGGACATGGCTCGCAAGAAGATCGAGACCGAACTCGCCAGCCTGTCCAAGAACTCCCCGTTGTACGAGGAACGGAAAGCCGCCCTCCAGCAGCGGCTGAATCCCCCGAAGCCAACCTCCAAGAGGAAGCGGCCCGCGAAGGGCTGACCCAACATCATCGCATGTCTGACCCGAAAGGGTGAGTCACGGGAGACTGAGCATGTCTGATCGCAATCGCCCCGGAGCCCGGCCGCACGGCCTCGCCCTTCGCACGTCCTACAACAGCAGCGCCCTCGACGCGGAGCCGATGTTCCTCGGCGGGACCGGCGCCCCCTCGAGCGGCACCTACGGCGGAAAGACCCTTGCCAGCACCCAGGCAGGCGTCCTCGTTCGTGGAGATGCCCCGACCCCGGCGGACATGCTGACCCTGACCCAGGACGGCGGAACCACCCTCGAGAAGGTCGTGATCGACCCCGGGCCCTCGCGCTACTCACTCGAGTACCAGGCGGGCGAAGACGGGCTCATCGCTCTGTCGGCCTCCGCTGCCTACATCGTCTCGCGCTACTTCGAGATCCTGGGCACCAACGCCAGCGACGACGACGTGACCTACAACGCCGAAGGCGGCCTCACCCTCGAGACCGACGGCGGCTCTGGCGATCAGGTCATCGTGCTCCCCCACCTGACCGCCGGCCTGTCTCCCTGGACCGCCACCACCTGGGGCACCGACAAGGAAACCCATTGGGAGTGCGTCATCACTCTGGGCTCCGACATCACCGCTATGACGGTCTGGGCCGGTCTCAAGCTCACCAACACCAGCGTCACCGCCACCGACGCCGATCAGGCGTTTATCCGCTACCAGGACACCGTCGCGGCTGGCAACTTCCAGGCGGTGAGCTCCATCGGCGGCACCGACACCGAGACCGATAGCGGCGTGGCCGCTGCGGCCGATACTCGCTACGTCCTGCGGATCGTCATCCTCGCCGACCGGACCGCGAAGTTCTACATCGACGACACCCTCGTTGAGACCACCGCGGCCCTGACCAATACCATCGACCTGATCCCCTACATCGGCGTCCAGGACGACGGCGCGGCGGCTCGGTCCATCGTGTTCCACAGCCAGAAGATCAGCCGCAACGTGGGTTAGCGAATGACCGTTACCACGACCTATGCCCTGGACATCCCGCATCCGTACCTCCTGGTACGGGGTGCCCAGCAGACGATCACCGCGCCGATCCGCTACGGGTCGGGCGGGGATCTCGTGGCGCCAACTGAGGCAGGGTCAACGGTCACGATCTACCGGCCAAACGGCACAGAGTTTGTCTCCGCTGCGGCGGTGACTGTCACCTCCTCGACTGCGAGCTATACGCTCACGCCGACCGCAGCGGAGACGCTTGGGGAAGGCTGGCGGGTGGTGTGGTCGCTGCTGTTCGGAGCGGAGACGGTCATCCGGCAGTCTACCGCGATGCTCTGCCAGTACCTCCCGTTTCCTGTCATCAGCGAGCGGGAAGTGTACGAAGAGGAACCGGAACTCCGCTACCGGGTCCCGCAGGCCCAGGGCGACAAGGGTACGGACGAGGGCTGGCAGCCGCAGATCGACGCAGCCTGGCACGCCATCCAGCGAAAGCTCATCGAGCAGGGTGACCGTCCCTGGCGCATCATCGAGCCCACGGACCTGCATGACATCCTGCTGTTCGGCGTGCTCAAGCGGGCCTGTAAGTCCATCACCGCCGACCCCGAGGGCGTGTGGCAGGACAAGGCACGCGGCTACATGTTCGACGAGCGTGACGCCTGGGCCCGGCTACGGGTTCAGTACCTCGACCAGGAAGCCGGCACCCGTCGCGCCGCCTCCGCTGTGATTCGCCTCGCACCCGTGGGGCGCCCGTCATGGTGAGATACACCGACATCCTCGACGGCATCGCCGACAAGCTCGAGAGCCTGGACACCTCCGGCTATCAGTGGGCGGCTACCGACGAGTGGAAGCGCGCCAGAACGGTCAACGCCGAACGCATGGGGACCCGTCACCTCGAGTTTTGGATCGAGTTGAACCAGGCGGACATCGAGGGCGCGGGCGGCCTGTTCCACTCTACCGGGGAACTGGTGGTCACCTGCCGCTACGTGCTGGACGATGCCTACACCTCACAGGGCCGAATTCTGGACGCCGCACTCCACGCGATGCAGGCGCTACAGGAATGGAACCTCCCCGCCGCGGAAGCCCGCACGCTCCCACGGGGCCACCGCATCGACAACAGCAACAGCGAGCTCGTTGCGCTCGTGATTCCCTTCACCCTCCGCATCTGCAAATGGAGAGCCTGACATGGCTACCGAAGTCGCCGCGCACGTCCGCATCCTGTTCGAGGCCACCACCAAGGCCACGAGCCCCCACCAGCCGTCTCCCGTCACAGACAAGATCGACAGTGAGCGCCGCTGGACTGACGGCACCGCGTCCGGCCAGGTTGACCGCGTCTACCGGCACGACGGCACCCTCGGGGCCGGCGCTACCGACGACTTCGACCTGCTGGCTGCCGGCGGTCTTACCGACGTGTTCGAGCAGGCGATCGACGCCGACGAACTGAAGGCCATCGCCATCGTATGCAACACCGGCGAGATCGAGTTCCGCGGTGACGCCGCGAACCAGATCAGCCTCTTCACTGCTGTCAGCGAGGGGATCACCTTGAGCGCCGGCCAGGCCGCCGGCTTCAACCTCGGCGCAACCGGGATCGATGTCACCACTAACAGCAAGTTCGAGGTGTTCGATTCCGACGGCGGTGGGTCCACTTACTCCCTCTTCCTCATCGCCGCCCAGTAGGAGGGCACCATGGCTGCTTCCACCATCGTCAAGAACTTCACCGACGGCGCCATCACCGGGGCCGACGACAACGGCAACAGCGGAACCGTCAACTGCGCCGCCGGCGACTTCTCGGTCTCTGGCCTCATGGCCGACGGTCGCAACGTGGCAGACTACGAGAGCCGCGGGTCCCTGTGCTCAGTTCGCAAGACGACCCGGGCATACCCGCAGATCAGCTTCTCGGCTCACTACCGCGAAGCCTGGGACGCCTCGGGGTTTAAGGCTCTGGCCCTGGGCATGACCGCCGGGTTCGTCTCCACGCTGGCCAGCAAGGGAGACGCCGACGCGATCGACATCACCTTCACCAGCAACTACGACGCCGAGACGCATACTTGGGTGTTCGAGGACTGCGTGGCTACCTTCGACTTCACCGAGGGCGACCCGTCCGCGGAGTCGTACACCTTCGATGTCAAGGGTAAGGTCAGCCTGGACGGCAACGACGTGATCGCCACCCCGTAAGCCCGCATCCAGTCCGCGAGGAGGATTCATGGACGCCCCCACAATCACGATCGGAAAGCACCCGGTAACGCTGGTCAAGCCGTCGCCCATGGCGGCGCTGGCCATCACCAGGGACGCGAGCGCCATCGAGGCCATGAGCCCGGCCGAAAGCATCGCGCTCGGATGCACGGCTCTTGCCATCTGCTGGCCAGCTGACAAGACATGGTGCGGGAAGGTCCCGCCGCGCAAGTGGCGACCCTCTACCCGTGTCGATGACTACGGCCAGGGCGTGTTCGATGATCTGATGGCTGCTGGCGCCGGGATCTCCGCTATCGTTCAGGCTGGCGGCGCTGCCTACAACTGGGCCCTGTCTACCCTCGTGGCCGCTGATGAGGTCGCCGCGCAAAAGGATTTCTCCGAAGCCCCCGCGGGGGGCTGATGCGCGTAGTCCTGGCCATCTGTCGCGAGTATGGCCAGGCCCCGTCATGGTGGCAGGATCAGGGCACAGACGACCAAGCGCTGATGCTCGCGGACTATGAGCGACGGGTAGAGGACCAGCGAAAGGCCAACAAGCGGAGGAAGGGCAGACGATGACGACCCCGATCCGCTACAGCAACGGACGCGCCACGGTGAAGACCGATGGCGTGCTCGAGGCAGCGATCCGGAACATGCTGAACAAGTATGCCCCGACCATCACGGAGACCCTCGAGCGTGACGTGACAGAGGTCACCGAGGGCGCCCGGAAGCGGTGGCCGCGCAAGAGCGGGGATAGCGCCATCGCGCTTGAGTCGTACATCTTCATCAAGGGCAACACGATCGGCGCCGCCATCGAGAACCCGATCCGAAAGCAGGGCGTGGGCTACGCCTACCTCATCAAGTCGGGCAAGGTGGGCAGGACCAAGAAGGGCCGTCCTCGCCGCCCGTGGGATGTGCTGGTGCTGCGCCCGCTCAAGAAGCGCCGTAAGAAGATGGCCCGAGAACTGGCGCATGAGATCGCGTCCCTGATCAAGGTGTAGTCATGGCCGCCCAGGAAACCGCAAAGATTACGCTCGAGGTCGAGACCAAAAACCTAAAGGCCAAACTCAAGGAGGCCAGCGGGGTTTCAGAGGAAGAGTTCAAGCGCATCAGCAAGGCGCTTGACAAGTCGCTTCGGGATCAGGAGAAAGCGGCAGCCAGAACCGCCAAGAAGAATCAGCGATCGTGGCGTCAGGTCAAGAAGTCCCTAACCGCCGTTACTGGCGCCGTTACCGTCCTCACTGCCGCCGTCGTCAGCATGGGTTCCGCGCTTGCTGCAGCGACGAAGGATGTCATCGACTACCGCAACGAGCTGTCAGACGCGGCAGCTCGCACCGGCTTGGCGGCCGAAACCTTGCAGGCGCTCAAGCAGGCGGCAGAGGGTAGCGGCCAGGAGTTCAACGCTGTAGCCACCGCAGCGCAGCGTATCCCCAAGCTGTTGGCGGATGTCGAGGCGGGCCTGACCACAGCGACCCGCGCTTTCGATAACCTCGGAGTCGCGACCCACAACGCCGACGGGACCATGCGGGACGCTGACGATGTCCTGACGGATGTCGTCGGAGCTCTGGGCAGCATCGAGGACGAGACCACCAGAGCCGCGCGGGCGATGGACCTGTTCGGCCGCTCTGGCGGCAAGTTCATCCAGGCTGTCGGCGGCGGCGCTGAGCAGATGGAAGCCCTGGTCAACTTCACGAACAAGTGGGGCGTGTCCACGGCGCCGGAAGCCCTGGAAGCTGCCGACCGGATGCAGAAGGAGATCGCGGCCGTTGGGACAGTGTGGCGCGGCGCAAAGGATCGGCTTCTCGACTACATCGTCACATCGTCCAGCCTTGAAATCGTTGCAACCACGATCGTGGGCTACTCGACAACGGCTATCAAGTTTGTAGACCTGCTCGGGGAGCGACTGTCAGTTCTGCTGTCCACGTTCAAGGCGATGGCCTCTGCGGACAGTCCGCTCGAGGCTGCGCGGCTCGGGCTGGACGCCTATACACAGGCCATCGGCTTTGCGGGCGGCGGGGCGCTCGACCTTGCCTCCGCTATGGTAACTGGACGAGAAAGAGCGCAGGAACTCCGTAAGGGCTGGTCCGAACTAATGGACAGCCTCGGCACTCGTGGCGACGGCGGCGTCGATGGCGGAGGGCTCCCTGGCGCGGCCGATGGCGCAGAGGAAGCCGCGAAGGCGCTCGAGCAGGTAGCGAAGATCACGAAGCAGGCCGGTTCGGATCTGCTGACCCCTATCGACAAGGTCAACGAAAGCCTGCGCGAACAGGCGAACATCCTCGGCGGCCTGATCATCGACTACGGCCTCGAGTCGAAGGTAGGGCAGGCGGCAAACGACGCGCTGACAGCCATCACGGAGCGTGCGGCCCGCGACCGCCAGAGAATTCAGGACGAGGCGTCCGCTGCGCGCATTCTTGCCGCCCAGGAAGAGGCGCAGCGGTTGCTCGACATCGAGATGGCGCTCAACGAAAGCAAGATGACGCTTGCAAGCAGCATAGCGTCAGCCGTCGTTGACATCGCCGGATGGGCAACAGACGAGCAGGGCAGGATCACGATGAAGGGGTGGGCTGTTCGGTCAGCCGCTGCAATCGTCGAGGCCGGGCTCAACGTAGCAAGCGCCATCAGCAACGCCTCGACAGTCCCGCCCCCCGCTACTCCGTTCGCCATGGCTGCCGCGGCCGTGCAGTCAGGCGCCGCGCTTGCTGGCGTGGTTGCTGCTGCTTCGAAGTCAATCCCCCAAGCCTACACCGGCATCGACATCCCTTACGCGGCGTCCACCGGGACGCCCATCATCGCCCACCCTGGCGAGAGCGTGATCGACAGGACCTCGACGGAACAGCTGCGGCACATGGGCGAGACCTACGTGCAGACCTGGATCGGTGGCCGTCAGGTTGCAGACACGGTAGCCGAACAGGTGCACCGCGGCGGTCCTCTCACCGCGCAGATCAGCCGCAGGGCCGGACGCCTCGGGCACACCTCGCAGTACAGGAGCGTTTGATATGGGAACCGCCTTTGAGCCTGCGCGCTACCGCGGCATCATCCGGCCCGATCCGAACCTCGAGCTGTGGGCGGACGAAACGGGCGTATTCGACGCGGGCGGCTCCAAGCTCGGCGAGATCGGGCAGGCCTCCCCAATTGCCGGCATTGCGGAGCCCGATCAGGTCACCGACCTTGCGTTACGGGCGTCGGGCGAGCAGACCGAAGACCTCGACGTTTACTGCAACCGCGCAGGGCTTCCCATTCTCGACGAGGTAGGCGTCCTGTGGCGAAAGGATGGACAGGCGGCGGCGTTGTACCGTGGCCGCGATCTTCCCGTGCCCGCCGCTGGATGGCAGCCTTTCGATGTCACAAACTCCAGGCTATATCGGCACTGCGTGACGCTCCCCGACGATCATATCGTGGTCTGCTACCAGGACAGCAGCGGCGTCACCTATTCCCGCACCTACGATCCGGACCTGCTCACCTGGGGCGGCGAGGTCACCGTAGACAGCGCCACAGAGACGCAGGCTTACCCGTGCCTCGTCGTGATCCCGCGCGTTGACGGGTATCGGTTGATACTCTACCGATGGGGCACGAACGGCGCCGACTACCAGATCCGGCAGTTCTACAGCGACGATCAGGGCGCGACCTGGGAGAACGGAGGGTTCGTCCTCGAGACGGATGTCACGGCATCGACCATCAGCAACCGTCGCAGGATTCGTGGCGCTTACCTGAACGGCCAGGTCTTGCTCGTCGGGCACGTTCAGAACACAGCCACGGGCGAGGTCTCTCGGGATCGGATCATCCAGTGGGCCAGCAGCGACGGTGGTATGACCTTCACCCAGGTCACCTACTCCGACGGCTCCGACTGGGACAACGCTGGCGCGTGGGTGGATGTCACGACCTGGCGCGGTGAGTTCGTTCTGGGTCGCCTCATCTACGACGCCACGAGCGCTACACCGGCCTTCAGGCGGCTCGCGTCTGCCTGGTATCCCTGGACAGCCGGAAGCGACGACAGCGCGCCTGGGACGGGGCTCACAAGCGCGCAGCATTGGGGTCTGTACATCAACCCGGGCGCCGGGGTGGACACCTACATCAGCGAGGGCGAGCTCGCGCTCGTGATCGCTGATGACTTCGCTATGTATGCCCTCGGGCGACACTGCGCGGGCGGTGACAACGGCGGGCACCCTGTCATCAGAAGCGCAGACGGCGCGGACTCGTGGACCGTAATGGGTCAGCATCCCGCATACGCCGGGAGCGGCTCTATGTGGTGGAACCCTGCCGATGTCGGCGTGTCCGTCGCGACCACCAACGAGCTGTGGGGCCATACAGCCTGCTACCAGCGCGGGCGGGTCTGCGTGCTCACCTCATGGCGCAGAAGCGCGGTAGGAGGCGTCACCAACTTCACCGGGGCCATTTGGCTCGGCGGGTGGCAGACCGTGCCCATGCCGTCCCTGGTTGACTCGATGCTTCCCGAGCGCCGTACCGCGTGGGACTACACGGGCTGCGGCATGTTCCTGCCGTCCGAGAGCATCTACGCGACGGCCCTGGTCGGTGGTGCCACCGAGACCCTCGCGGCGGGCCGCGTCGTCCACACGACCGGCGTGGGCTTGCCCACCAGCGTGACCAGCACCTACGTCCCGACCGCGACGGTCGCGGAGGGGGCCATCGGCGAGTGGGCCCTGGAGTTCGGGACCGCCACAGGCACCGTCAACATCGAGATGCGCTTCTCAGACAACACCCCGCAGATGTACCACGTCCGCGTCATCGTCACGCATCTGAGCATCCAGTTGTACGACGTCAACGCGGGCGGCAACATCGGCAGCGCCTACAACTACACGTCGCAGGAGCCGATCCGCATCCGTCTTGCGATGGAAGGGGACGACGTCAAGTGTTGGGCACGCACCGGCACCACGGCTCTGCCGACGACCGACGACTGGGCCTACGAGGATCGGGCCTGGGACATCGTCGCGCAGACCGGCACGCTGACCGTGTCGGCCACCAACCCCGGCAACCTCATCAGCTTCGCCACCACGCTCGCCAACGCGACGGTCTACTGGGACGAGTACCACATCGTCTGCGGGGCCTACACAGGAATCGGGCTCTACTCCCAGCCAGAGCGCCGGAAGTACCCCGGGTGCCTCATCGAGTCCCCGTCGTGGGCCGGCTACGGACTCTCCATGTCAGCCGTCACAGGGCCCTCCATGCAGGGCGATACGTGGTCTATCGAGGCGACCGCGGACTACCCGTATGACGCCGCGCTCCCCACCACGAGCCCGAGCCCTCGCCACCCTTGGCGCTCGACTGACTACGTCGCAGAGCCCGCAACGGCTGACAACGTCCGGATCTCCTGGCAGCGCGCGTCGGCTGACGAGTCGGGAGAGTCTTACGTGTGGGGCGTCCTGCTCGACGGCCTCAACATGGGCGGCGTCGAGGTTTACCTCTACTACGGCGGCGCCTGGAACCTGGCCGCCTCTGTGGGCTACTGGACCGGGACGTTCGCCAAAACGACAGACGTTCTCACCCTCACCAGCGGTGGCGCTCTCAACACTGCCGTATTGCGCAGAGGCGAACTCGCTGGCTGCATGATCGAAGAGGTCAGTGGCGCGTCGAGTGTTGCGCGCACGGTCTGCATGAGCAACACCCCGGGGCATATGGACACCACCGCTGGGACGAGCCTGCCGCTGCGTATTCGTGTGGACGATGCGTCCAGCTTCACCGCGACGCCGTCTGTCAGGATCTACCCCCGCCGCGCTCTGCTGATCCTCGATCTCGATAGCCTGGACATCGACTTTCGGGCGGTGCAGATTCGGTTCCCGTTCAGCCTCCCGGCGGTCGGAAGCCCTACCGCGCCAGGGTGGCCGTCCGATGGCTACGCGGAGATCGCCACGGTCGCTGCTGGCCCGCTCTGGCCCTGGGGCACTACTCACAGCTGGGGCTACCGGCTGGCGACAGAGCAGGACGTGGAACTCGTCACCGCAGAGGACGGGACCCGCATGGCGTGGGAGCGGTCCCCGATTCGGAGGCGGTGGGCCCTGTCCTGGTCAGATCCGGTCTCGGATCACGACATGACAGACGTCGATCCCGACTACATCATCGGAAAGCCGGCAGGCGATCCGCTCGCGTTCAAGCGCACGACTCCCAACGACCTCGCGGATCAGTTGCGGGCCCTCTCCGGTTCGTTGACTCCGGTTGTCTACGCCCCAGCCATCGACAGCGGGGGCAGCGGGCGCGCGGACCACTGGGCGGACGGCGCGATGGTCTGCCGCATCACTTCCGCGGTCGAGAAGGACAACGTTGTGGGCGACGAGGAACGCAGCGAGGCAAGCCGGGTGCAAGAGCTCGTGCTCGAGGAAGAGGTGTAGCCGTGGCGCATCTCACCAAGGCCCTCAGCGCGCCACAGGTGGCCCTGGTGACGCTCGAGTACGCCGGCCGGACCTGGCGCCTGTCCTCGAGTCCCATCAGCGTAGAGGACTCCACAGGGACAGACAGGCTGTACCGTGGCGGGGTCGCTGCGTTCGACGTGTTCCAGACCGGCGACCTGTCAGGGGTTAGTCGCGCGCCGTCGCAGTCGTTCGAAGCCATCGTTCCCGCAGACCTCGCGGCGCTGACGGCAGAGGAACACTTCACCTCCGAGGCTACCGCGGAAATCGCTCTAATCTCCGAGGGTCAGACCTTTGGTGAGCGCACGATCATCATTAGCGGCTCGGTCGGTGTCGAGTCGGAGGGCTACAGCGCCCGCCCGCTCCGGTTCCAGGTCACCGCAGAGGACCCAGCAGAGAAGCCCGGGGCTTGGCCGCCCATCGAGGCGGTCTGCAACGACGAGACGTGGGGTGGTGTCGTACTCGCCCACAGGGACGAGGAAGACGGCAACCCCTACCCGTCAGTGTTTGGTGAGGCCGGCTCGATTATCGTTGGCGGCGATGCGGCATCAATCACCGCGGTGCCGGTGATCCCTGTCCTCTGCACCCGTGACCTGCTCGTGAGGTCAACCCCGTGGGGGCTTGTTGATCAGTGGTGGACGTGGCCCCTTGTTGCGTCAAAGCTTCCATACGGGATCATCGCAGACGGATGGTTGTACCCAGGCGAATCAACAGACGCGAATCAGGGGATCGTCAAGGGCTTCGTGATCAACACCGGGGAGACGACGATCCCTGCGGCGATCGATTGCGAACTCGTTTACGCCCGTGACCTTCAGGGCCGTTTGGTGACCATGGTTAACGGTCTGGTAGACTGGGACAGCCTGTTGTTTACCCTCGATGAGAACAAGGTCTATTTCGTGGCCATCTCCCGCCCGTGCTGCGGTGGCGGGTCGTTGACGTACCTCGACGGTCTGCGCGGAGCCGGCTCTATCATCCGGTGGGCGCTCGAGCGTTCGGAGGTGCTGGTAGACTGGCGCCGGTCCTCGTCCGCGCTGGCCGTGCTGGATCGCTTCGAGCTGGCAGGCTTCTGGAACGAGCCTTGCGACCCGTGGTCGTGGCTGGTGGATAACGTTTTCCCACTGCTGCCCTGCTCCTGGGTTGCCGGTCCGCAGGGGGTCTACCCCGTCGTGTGGCGCCTGGACGCGACCCACTACAGCGCAGACGCGACCCTGACCGACGGGCTGAACTGCACAATCCAGGGGCCCGTGGGGCGCGAGGGCGATCCGCTGACGGCGCACACCCTTGACTATGGGAGCGCTCTGTTCGGCGGTGTCTACAGGCGCCGCGCTGGATGGCACGGAAAGCCTGAGCGCGAGACCACGAGAGAGAGCACGAGCCTGCATCTCAAGCGGGCCCAACTCCGCTACGGCTCGCGGCGTGGCTCAGTGTGGCTGACGAAAGAGAACGCGACCACAACCGATATGCTGTCGTCCGACCAGGCGGCGGATCGCGTGCTCGCGTGGCGTTCGCGGGTCAACTCCCAGCCGGCACAGGTTCTGCGGGTCGTGTCCGATGGGCTCCACCACCGCAGCAAGGTCGCGGCCCTCGAGCCTGGGATGGCCGTGTCTCTCACATCCGGCCGCTACTCATTCACAAATCGCACGGCGTTCGTGCGCCAGTCCGGGAAGCTGGGCGGTGTCTACTATGCCGATCTCGTGATACTATCAGCCCCATAAGGAGGCCCTGAAATGGCCAACAAACCCGACGCAACCGCCAGCGCCTTCGTCCTTGGGCGCACCCTCATCATCGCCGGCTGGGATGGCTCCGACTGGCAAGCCCTGAACGTGGACAGCAACGGCGACCTCGGCGCCCTCCCCCTCCCCACCGGAGCCGCCACCGCCGCGAACCAGGGCAAGGACCCGGTCATCACCAAGAGCGGGACCGCGGCTACCTACGCTGGCGCCGAGATCGAGGTCACGGGCCTCACCGCGGACACCTCCTACAAGCTCACCGGGATCACGATGCGCTTGACCCTGGGCACGGCGGGCAACACCACCCAGCCCAGCATCGGTGAGGCTACCGGGTTCGCGCAGGGTGACATGGACGACCGCTATAAGATGTCAGCCGCCATCACCCTGGCCGACGATCGCACGGTGGACAACCTGGCCGATCCGATCATCGTGACCAGCGACGCGAACGGGAAGCTCTACATCAAGGGCGCGGCCCCCGCAGCCGCCGACTCTACCCTGGCGTGGCGCGTTGACCTCATCGAGTGCCGGGCTGGAGCGTAGTCATGGGCTCTGGAGATAACAACTTCGTAGGAATCGGGCTTGGCGGCGGCGACGTAATCCGCACCGTCTCCGCAGACCTCGAGCAGCTGGACTTCACAGCGGTCTCGTCCACGTTCTCCGTGGATGGCGTCGGCACCAACCCGGACAGCACGGTGCTGATCAAGCCCGCGGGATCGGTTGCCACGCTGGCTGCCGGCGGCTCGGGTGTCTACACCCTCACCCCGGATGTGGCTGGCGTCTACGGCGTGCAGGGCATCTTCGGGACCGAGGTCATCACCCGCGTTGTCCGCATCGGCATGGAGTATGGCTCTTGCTGGGCTGAGCAGGTCTTCGACATCGATCTGGTGGCCGAGGGCACGAGTAACCCCCAGGACCTCTCCGGCGGCGGCGTCAAGACCATCGACGGGACCAGCTTCACCTGCACCCCGAACGGCACGCTGACCACCTATGCCACGAACGGCAACGGCCTGGAGGTCACGGACGACGCGGGGGCCGGCACCACCTACGCCGAGACCGGCTACGACCACAGCGGCGACCTGAACCCGGGCGACAGGGCCATCTACGTGATCGAGATGGGGTACGTCGCCACCAACGACAACGGCGACCGCATCCGGTTCATGCAGACCGACGCAGCGACGGGCGAGGGCACCCCGCGGCATAGCCTCTGGGTCGATCGCAACGCGGCCAACGACTACCAGTGGGGCATCGAGGACGGCGCCGGAGTCCCGAACGACGGGCAGATCGCCACCTCCATGCCGGCCACGCTCCGATTCGTCCAGGTCTACGACGGCCAGGTCTGCTACCACTACGCCGACACCACGGCGACCGCGGTGGGCAGGCCCGAAGATGTGACCTTCCGAGGCACGACCGCGACCCGCATCATCACCGACAACAAGTACGCAGGCTCTCGCCCGGACCCCTGGGCTACCTCGGACTGGATGCAGATCATCCCGGTCATCCAGAACAGCAACGCCTCGTTCTACATCACCCGGATCGCGCTCTACATCGTGAGAGGTGACGCATGATGACCAGCAGCCTCGAGACCAGCCGCAGGAACGGCGGCGACTGGAACCACCGGGTCCACATCAGCTGGGGCCCCAAGGGGCGGGTCATCTTCGACCTGACCAGCGAGCAGTTGTCCACGCTCCAGAAGGCAGCCAAGGGCGGCCGGGGCAATGTCTACCGGGCCTTCCAGCGCCTGGACCTCGAGCGCTACTACCAGGCCCTCGGAGATGACGGCCGCGATGAGCTCGTGGCCCTCCTGAGCAGGGGGTAGGACATGTCCCCCGCCCCAGCCCACGACCACGAGCACCCCACGGCCGCAGACCTCGCCGCCCAGCACGGGCCCAGGGTCGGCTCGCTCGCTGGCGTGAAGTGGCTGGCGCTGTTCTTCGTGGGGTTTCTCGGGGCCGTCGTCTCTGTGCTCGCGATCTGGGGGGGCCTCACCGGCGCCATCGGGGCCGACGCCGCCCTGGCGCAGGACGTGGAGAGCAACTCCACCGCGGTTCACAGGGAGACCGTCGAGCGCATCGAGGGCGACTCCGAGCTGGCTGCCGAGCTCGACGTGGTGGAGGACCGCCTGGACGACATCGAGCAGCTCCAGGCAGCCCAGACCGCCCACGCTGCAGCCATCGACGCCCAGCTTGAGGACATCAAGCACGCGCAGGAGAAGCAGCTGGAGATCCTCATCAAGCTCGCCCAGGAGGACTGACCCTCTCACACCGCAGGCCGTCGGCATCGACCACGAACCGGAGCCCGTGGGCCTTCGCCCACTTGATCAGGCTGCGGACGCTCGGGAGCTTTCCGCGCCGGTATTGGCTGCGCTGAGTGTGGTTGCTGGCGGGGTTGTCAAGGCAGGGCGAAAAAAGACGGGGCGTGGTAGACTCTGGCGAGGAGGCCAAATGCTCGACTACGCGCAACCCCTCGACCCCGGCGGGCTCGTTCGTGAGCAGGCCCTATCCTTCCTGCCCCCTCGAGCTCTGGGCTGTACCGCGCTCGCTGCCATGTGGTCGCTCACCGTCGTTGGTCGCGTCCCTCGAGAGGCTGAGCGAGGCGTGATTGACCTCGGGGCGTGGGCGCGCGAGGCGGGGCATCTGTGGCCGGCTCTGCTCGCGTGGCATCATGAGGGCTGGTGGACGCCGCCTATCGCTCATCAGGAGTTGTTGGGCGGACGGCTGGCTATCGACCTGTCCGGCTGCAACCCGCCGCCCCTGACCCCTGGACGGTGGCACATCCTTCACGACATCGACAGCGACGAGAGCGACGGCAAGGTCGATTACAACACCGGCCACGTCATGATCGTTCACGCCATCAGCGCCACGACCTATCGCCTGGTCCAGTCCTCGCGGAAGTACGGCTATCGGGACACGCATCAGACGCAGTGGCCCCGCAAGCCTGGGCGGTTGGCGTGCGTGCTTACCCTTCCTGACCTTGGAGCCTGACATGACCACATCCCGCACCGCCAATCTCGTCTGGGGCACCCTGGTAGCCCTGGTCCTGTGCCTCATCGCGATCCCCGTTTCGGCTGCGTTCGGGGCGCCCCCTGACGCCTACACCACCATCGGCCAGATCGCTATGGCCATCGGTGGAGGTGGTGGGATCGGGTCCGTGGCGATGGGCATCCGACATCTCGGGGCGAAGCATCCGCCGGGCGATCAGGCCACCCCGTCCGAGTGAGCGACCTGCAGCACCCGGATCGCCTGGGCTACCTCGTCGCGGCTGACTACCTGCTCGGAGCGGTCCAGCACCGTGAAGCCGTCAGCGGTGACGAGGATGCTCATCCCGTGGGGGCAGTGCTTGACGGCGCGGCGCACGGCGCGGCGTAGGCGGTCGCGCTCGTTGCGGTCAAGGTCGAGGGGGGTGAGGGGGTCGCGGGTGCGGGTTTGTTTGGGGGTGGTCATAGAATCTCTCCCTTGTGGTTGGCTTCCCGGGCGCCGATAGGCGTTTCGGCCCGTGCCACCGGGCCTCGTCAGTGGGTTAGGCGACCGTCAACTCATCGCGGCTCCAGCCTCCGCCGAAGCCAACGCCGCCGAACCAAAAAACTTTGTAGACCTCACGACCACAGACGCGCGCGTAGTAGCTGGACTCGTCGCGCCCACGAATGACACCGTACATGCGGCGACCGCGGACGGTGGTGAAAACCTTGGTTCCGTTGGTGAGTTCGTTGCTGGCCATGTTCTCGGCTCCGTTCGGGGTGTTCGTCTTGCTGACACTCTATATATACGTGGTTCCTGCGCTTGTGTCCACCCCTAAACGCAGAAAGTGCGAATAAAGTTGAAACAGGGGCCCATGCCGTCCCATCGTGGAGCCTGCCGTCCTGCCCGATCCTGTGCTGGGCGTGGTACGATCCCCGCTGGAGGTCCCATGCGTAACGGCTCGATCACCCTCTCCCTGCTCATCGGCGTAGGTGTCGCAGGTCTCGCGGTCGGCGGCGGGCTGGGCTGGCACTTCACGGGCAAGGCTCGGGACACCGCTCACGCTGCCGCTGGCCAACCGTGCCCCCACCTCGGCAGAACTGTCAAAGGGTGACGCATGACGATCCCCCTGTGGTTGATCGCTGCTGTGCTCGGTCTCGGCGTCGGTGCCGGTGGTGTCGTCGGGGTGCAGGCGCTGACCCGCCCGGCTGACCCTGCGGAGACCGTGGCCGAGGTGGCTACCGTGGTCGAGCAGGTCGAGCGCGAGGACGTCACCGAGGCGGAGACCCGCCAGGCGGTGGCCACCATGCCGGCAGTCAACATCGCCGTGGAGGCCGCCGTGGACCCCGAGGCGGACGCTGCTACCCGGGCGCTGGCTGCCTACGCTCTGTGCCTTGCTGCGGCGCAGGGGAAGACCGAGGGCTCTGCTGCCTTCGGCTGTCAGGCCCGAGGCGTGAGCTTGGACAAGGCGCTGGCGCCGGCTCCGGTCAGCGGCTGGGATGGCTCGGCGAGCCCCTGAACGACTCCCCGATCATCCTACAGGCTCCGACTCAGACGAGCAAGCATCTCGATAGATCTCCCTCATCCGCCACCGGATCTCGTGCTCTTCACGGGCCCACCACCCTACCGCCCACGCCGTCACCTCGAACGGATGCGGGCTGACATGGGACACGACATCCCACGGGTAGCGGAGGCGCTCCCAGGCCCTCACGATGCGGCTGTGCTCACCCCACTCGTCCGCCGTGCCGTGACCAGGGCAGACGTGCGCCACAGGGAAGCATGGCGCCCGGTAGCAGTCCTCTTTGATGGTCCAGCCGTCCGGTGGGTACTCGGTCAGCTCGGCAAGCCCAGAGTCGTCCACGCACAACACGAGCAGGTCGATGTCAACGATCGCACGCTGGAGAACGGGGGCCATCTGCAGGGCATTGTTCGTGACGACGATCTCGAGACAGCTACCAGCCCAGGCTTTCAGGGCTGGAGCCCACGCGTCCGGCGTCTTCGTGACGACGATGACGACGCAGCGATCCCCGCCGTCCTGGTGGCGCTTGTTCCAGGTTGGGATCATGGATTCACCTTGGTGGGTGGGGGCTCCGGGCTGGAGGGGCAAGGTCCAGCCCTCCACAGCCTAGCCATCGCCATCTGATGCCGCTCCGGATCGATCTCGGCCCCCAGGTAGCGCCGCCCGGTCTGCAGGCAAGCCCTGGCCATGGGGGCAAGGCCGGCATACAAATCAAGCACCAGATCGCCAGGCTCGGTCCAGCGCCGCAGCATTTCAGCCAGCCACTCCACCGGCTTTTCGCTATGGTCAGTCCGAAGGGACGCGTGAGCGTTCCCGAGGATCACGCTCTGGTCTGTTTGCGGTGAGCCCTTCACCCCGATCCATACCGGCTCACTTCGGCCTCTCCAGTGGTACCCGACCCCGCACGAGCCCTCCTTGTGCCACGAGCCACCCGTCTTCCATTTCCAGCCGCGCCCCGGAAGCACACGCAGCCCTTTCGCGATCCGCTCGGCTACCAGGGGCCAGCAGCTCCACATCACGGCCCTTGCGTCTGGTCCGCAGCAACCACGCGCCGTCGTGCAGTGCTCGTCGATGTCGTCCCACGTCAATACGTCGTAGTGTTCATCAGGGTTGGCGTCCCCAGGTCTGTTCACGTAGTCAGACCACGGGGGGTCGGCATGCACCAACCGCGCGCCTCGGCACTCGGCCAGGATCTCGGCCACGTCGCAACAGCGCAGATCGATCCCGTCCTTGTCCGGGTAGGGCCTCGAGCCCCACAGGTCCATCTGGTTCCAGGTTGGGATCATGGATTCACCTTGGTGGGTGGGGGCTCCGGGCTGGAGGGGCAAGCGAAGAGGCGCTGCTGCTTCCAGCGCTCATCCAGCACCCGCGCGGTGACGTCCACCCACGGGACAGCATCGAGCCCGCGCCTCTGATTGTCCTCGTTGTCCTGCCTCGAGCCCAGGTCCCCGCCGATGAAGCGCCGCCCGTGCTCGAGGGCTGCCGCAGCGCTTGTGCCCGCTCCCACGAACGGATCGCAGCAGAGCCCGTCAGGCGGGCAGAAACAGCGCACGATGTCCTCGGCGAGCTTGTAGGGCCAGCGGGCTGGATGGTTCTGGCGTTCGATGTCTGGAGCGCCGCCAGCGGAAACGACACCATAGCGCCACGCCGTCGATCTGTGCTCAACGTCTATCGTTGTGCCGCCCGTTCCTTGTTTCCGCTCTCCATCCACAGGGCGATCCCACGATCGTTTCCTGAACTGACTACGAGGCAAGTCTCTTGCGATCGCAGACTTGTCAAACCATCCGCCATCGCCTGGCTTCTGGAACCACAGGACCGGCTCCCAGTCGTTCCTAAACCTACCCCTGTACTCACCGACCTGTCCCATACGAACGAACGCCAACCGATCCGGGACCCGAAACCCGATCTCTTCCGCCCAGTCCAGCATCAGCCTCCACGGATGGAACCCACGTTCTGTCCCAAAACCCTTGCGCCACTCCCTGACAGGCGCGTCCACGTTGATCAGCGCATGACCGCCGGGCCGCAACGCGGCGAACACCGCCAGCCCGAGCCGGTGGTAATCGTCCATGCCCCAGGAGCAGCCCATCCCATAATCTCTGGCGTCACAATAAGGCGGCGACGTGAACACGAGATCCGCCTGCCCCTCGCATAGGGCCAGGGTCTCTGCGAAGTCTCCGTGATGGAGCGTGCATCGTTCGCGCCAGTTCATGATCGATCCTTAGTCATCGAGTCCTCCTTGCAGCGCGTCCAGCGCAGCTGTCATGTCGGCAAGCTCGGCCATCCCGAGCTCGTGGAATCGTAGGTGGTCCTGTCGGCGGAAGCCGCCCTTCGGAGCCCGGGGCAGCCTCACGCCTACCCGGCGCTCTGCTCGCATCACGGCGTGGGTGGTGCAGCCAAGCCGCAGCGCGAGCTGGGCAGGGGACTGCCCCTGGTCCCGTGCGATGGTGAGCCGGGCCCTCCACTGTTCTCTGCTCAGCCTCACTCGAACATCCCCAGCTGCGCCGTCCCATGGGCGCGTGCGTTGTGCTTCCCGAAAGGCCAGCTTCCAACCACGTAGGGATCCCTCGTGTCGTCCCACACCACCAGCGCGCTGTCGAACACGAGGCGCCGCCCACCGAGGACCACATCCCAGCCAGCGAGCACGAGCTGCCGGGCGAGCAGCTCCAGGTGGCAGGGTCTGGTCCAGTCCTTGGAGCCAGGTCGGGGGCAGGTGCAGAGCAAGGTGTCACCGTCGGCGACGAGCGCGGGACCGTGCCACGAGGACCACGGGCGCCCTGTCAGCTTGCCCGGTGCAAGAGCTCCACCACGCCGGTAGCCCTCGAAGGCGTCGGCGGTGGACTCGAGGTACTCAGCGAAGGTCATCGCCCCTCGCGCCATGCGGGCGAAGGTGGCGGGGTTCGGCTTGCTGGCCTCGACCTGCCCGTCGGCTACGTGCCGCATGATGGGGCGGGGGGAGACCTGGGCAGACCAGGCGCGTCCTGGCCCGTGGTGTCCCTCGGTGCGGCTGCTGCCGGTGTTCGACAGGTAGACGGTGGGCCTGGAGCTCACGCCTTCCTCGCAGCTTCGAAGACCAGCGCCTCCATCCGTTCCCACTGGGCGTCCGCCACAGGCTCCAGCCCGTCGGGCAACCCGTGGCTGGCTCGCACCCGCTCGACCTCTACAGCCCGTTGCAGGCGCTGCAGGACCTGCAGAGCGTAGGCTCGAGCAGCGGCGTGGGTATACTGCTGTCGTAGCTGTTCCCGCTTCCGGTCCTCGGCACTCACAGGACACCCCCGTCGTCCAGCCAGCGAAGCCCAGGGTCGAGCACCATGCTGATGTTGACGTCGAGGTGCTGGGCGTAGAGCACCAGATGCCACAGCTTCGTCTCGACGGTGGCGTCCTCGATCCGGCGCACGTAGTTGCGGT
>Ga0208301_1000158_pt1 | contig 25009 bp, 17 predicted proteins | sample 25BtaG_FD_184100 | JGI IMG/M metagenome (GOLD analysis project Ga0208301, IMG submission 184100) | Marine viral communities from Cariaco Basin, Caribbean Sea - 25B_WHOI_OMZ_CsCl (SPAdes) (version 2) | ecosystem: Environmental > Aquatic > Marine > Oceanic | place: Caribbean Sea: Cariaco Basin...
CAGGGCCTGATATCGATACTGGATACGGTAAGATGGCTCAAACGTTGTTCATGAACCGCCGTGGTACGGAACCGTATGCCCGGTGGTGTGAGAGGACGGGGGAGGTGACTCCCCTTCCTACTCGATTGTTAACGCTCAATTGTGATCGAAGGGTTTACGCTACAGGCTATCCAAGACAAACTTCATCTATTGATGATGCTGCCGCGCCAAGTGCAGGAGATCGCATGGATGTTGAACTGTTAGAAATACGTCAGCATATGGGGCAGTTCCCCCCGTTTGATGGCTTATCGGATGTATTGCTAGATGCCATAGCGGAGCAAGTAGAAGTGCGCTATTTCAAAACCGGTAGCGACATTTTAGAGCTCAACGACACGCTTGATAAGCTGTGTTTTATCCGTAGCGGTGCAGTGGAAGTCTATCGCCGTCAGGGCGAGCTATATAACCGCTTGGGCGAGGGGGATATTTTTGGCCACTTTAGCCTGCTTCGAAACTATAAAGTACGTTTTCCTGCCAAAGCGATTGAAGATACGCTGATTTACTTTATTCCCAACGCTGTCTTTCAGCGGCTTTGCGAAGAAGACGATGATTTTGCTGACTTTGTTGAGCTAGAGCGTCCTCGTTTAGAAACTGCCGCAGAGCAGCAGAAAAAATCTAACGACATGATGGTCACGCGGATACGCAAATTGGTAACGCGTTATCCTGTCATGGTTGAATCCACTACAACCGTCCAGCAAGCTGCCAAACAGGTGAGTGAGGCACAGGCGTCAGCCGTATTGGTCATTAATGAAGGCGGTAATAACCCTCGCTACAGCTTTCAGGATAGCGAAGGCAAAACTTGGCAAATGTGTGGCATTTTGACGGATAGTGACTTTCGTACCCGCGTGGTAGCTGAGGGGCTATCCGCGCAAACGGTTATTGGAGAGGTGGTTTCCGAGCGGTTAATTACCATCCAGTCGGATGCGTCGGTTTACGAAGCCATGCTGACGATGCTGCGCAACAACGTTCACCACTTACCGGTACTTTACCGCCAGCGTCCGGTTGGGGTTGTCCACCTCTCCGATATTATTCGTTACGAGACGCAAAGTGGGCTGTACTTAGTAAGCAATATTTTCAATCAGTCCAGCGCACAGGGGTTGGCAAAACTTGCTCCAGATGTGCGCGCAGCCTTTGTAAGAATGGTGCAAGAAGGGGCTAATTCGCAAATGGTGGGGAGTGCCCTGTCGACCATTGGGCGCAGTTTTACGCGGCGACTGCTAGAGCTTGCTGAAGAAGCGCTGGGGCCACCGCCGGTGCCTTACTGCTTTATGGTAAATGGCTCTATGGCGCGCAATGAGCAAAGTATTGTCACCGACCAGGATAATGCACTGATCTTGTCGGACGATTTCAATCCTGACGAGCATGACGACTACTTCCACGCACTAGCGGCCTTTGTCAGCGATGGCTTAGATGCCTGTGGTTATGCCTACTGCAAAGGCGATGTGATGGCGACTAACCGCCAGTGGCGACAGCCGTTGCATGTTTGGAAGCGTTATTTCCTAGACTGGATGGCAAATCCAACCCCTGAGAGGCTCCTGCATAGTTCGATCTTCTTCGATCTAGACAGCATTTACGGCGAGGACCATTTTGTTGAAGCACTTCAGGATTTGATTGCCCAAACGGCACCGCAATCGCCGCTATTTTTGGCAGCCATGGCTCGTAATGCATTGAATCGCACGCCGCCGCTTGGGTTCTTCCGCACTTTTGTGATGGAAAAGGATGGCAAGCATAACAACTCCATCAACCTAAAACGGCGTGGTACTGCCCCTATGGTTGATCTTATTCGGGTGCATGCGTTGGCCTGTGGATCTAAAGCGCAAAACTCGTTCCAACGCTTAAATGATATTAGCAATACCCAGCTACTAGCGACGGGAGTAAGCGATAAGCTTAGTTACGCATTTGAGTTTTTGTGTATGTCACGGATTCGTCATCAAGTGATAGACCTGCAGGAAGACCGTTTCCCCGATAACAATATCGAGCCGGAGAATGTTGAGGATAGCGAGCGCCATACGCTTAAAGATGCTTTCCAAGCACTCAACAACGCACAAAAATTTTTGAAATTCCGCTATCCAGTACCCACTCAGCGGCAGGGGCGATAACATGCATGGAATCCGGCCCCGCCAAAAAGTAGTTCAAGCTAACTGGATAGGCTATATGGCTGAGCGTGCCGAAAAGGCTCATGATGGCTCGCTTAGGGAATTTTTTGCAACGCCGCTACCCAGCCCGGACACACCTATTGCGCAAGTGCCGATGGCGGCGCTAGATATGGAAACAACGGGATTGGACGAGCGGCGTCACGCGATTATCAGCATTGGCGTGGTGCCTTTCACATTGGATAGCATTCCGCTTGCTCAACGTCGCTACTGGGTAGTGAAACCCTCCCGCCCCTTAGATGAGGCATCCATTGCTTACCATCACATCACTCATTCTGAAATCGCCACTGCTCCAGACTTTGATGCCGTGCTGGATGAGCTATTAGCAGTGCTGGCTGGGCGACTGGTGGTGGTGCATTTTCGCAACATCGAACGCCCGTTTCTCGATGCTGCCGTAAAAGCACGACGGGGAGAAGGGGTAATGTTCCCGATGATCGATACGATGTCACTTGAAGCGCGCATGCATCGACAAACGTTATGGGCACGGTTTCGCCGTTGGTTAGGGCGCCCGCCGGTTTCGATTCGTCTACATGCCAGTCGTGAACGCTATGGCTTGCCTGCCTATCAAGGACACCACGCGCTGGTTGATGCACTGGCGACAGCAGAGCTGTTACAAGCACAGATCAGCTATCACTACACGCCGGAGACGCAGTTGAAAGATATTTGGGTTTGAGCCGCGCAACGTTACGTAACGCAAACGGGCAGCCCTTTGGCTGCCCGTTTGTGGTTTAGTGCAAGGATGATTCACATCATACCGCTTTAGGTTCGCTCATCAGACCTTTGATAATGGCATAACTTGCCACTAGCAAGATGATGGTGAACGGAAAGCCGGTAGAAACCGCCATGGTTTGCAGTGCAGTCAAACCACCGCCTAGCAGCAACGCAATAGCGATAGCCCCTTCGATAATCGCCCAGAACACGCGCTGAGGTTTCGGTGCATCTACCTTGCCGCCTGCGGTAATGGAGTCGATAACCAGCGAACCTGAGTCAGAAGAGGTCACAAAGAAAATAATGACCAGTAGAATCGCAATGAAGGAAGTAATTTGTGACAGCGGTAGCTGCTCAAGCATGATGAACAGTTGCAGATCTACACCGGCGTCGCGTACCGCTTCAATGCCTTGGCTAACGTACTGATCAATGGCGGTGCCGCCAAAGGTCGTCATCCACAGCACCGATACCACCGAGGGTACAATCAGTACCGAGACTAAGAATTCACGCACGGTACGGCCACGGGAAACGCGAGCGATAAACATACCGACGTAAGGAGACCAGGAGATCCACCAAGCCCAGTAGAAGGCAGTCCAGCCTTGGCTAAAGTTGGCATCTTCACGGCCAAACGGATTCGACAGAGCCGGCAGGTTAGCAGCGTAGCTAATTAGGTTCTCAAAGAAACCTGTCGCAATGAGCAGGGTTGGGCCAACGGCAATAACGAAGAAAAGCAGCAGTGCCGCCATGGCGATGTTGATTTTTGAAAGTAGCTGAACGCCTTTATCGACACCGGCTGTAATCGACCCGATAGCGATAATCGTGATGCCGATGATGAGCAGAATCATCGTAATATCGCTTTCTGGTGCGCCAAACAGGTAGGTTAACCCTGCCGCCGCTTGTGTTGCCCCCAAACCAAGCGATGTCGCTAAGCCAAATAACGTGGCAAAGACCGCCAGAATATCGATTAGATGCCCCGGCCAGCCCCAGACGCGCTCACCCAGGATTGGGTAGAATACCGAGCGCATAGACAGCGGTAGCCCTTTGTTAAACGAAAACAAGGCAAGTGACAGTGCTACTACTGCGTAAATCGCCCAGGGATGAAGGCCCCAGTGAAAGATAGTCGCTGCCATACCCAGTGCAGCTGCGCCTTCGGCATCGCCCTCAGCGCCCGCTAACGGTGCCCAGCTACCCCCATCAAAGGACGTACCAAAGTGAGTCAATGGCTCGTTCACGCCAAAGAACATCAGGCCGATACCCATGCCCGCAGCGAACAGCATTGAAAACCAGCCCGCATAGGTAAAGTCGGGCTTTGCATCAGCGCCGCCGATGCGAATTTTGCCGAGTGGCGAAATAATTAGCCCCAGACACAAAATAACGAAAATATTGGCGGCAAGGATAAAGAACCACGCCAAATTACCGGTCAAGAAACTAAAAATAGCGTCATACACCGGTGCGATAGTGTCTTGTAGGGCCAGGGTTAAAACGACAAACAGTAAAACCACAATCGATGAGATGGTGAATACCTTGCCATGTAGATCAAGGTTCACACCCATCGTGGTGGTGGTAATGTTGTCTTGACCGATAACGTAATCAGTATCTATTAGGTTCGCTGGGCCATCAGGGGCGGGTATGCCGTCTGATACCGGCTCGGCTGGGGAGTGTTTTGAGTCAGGATTATCCACTTTAGCCTCTCCATGTTAAACAAAAACGGCTATGCATTCGAGGAGTACTATGTTTTGACATCAACATCGCTATGTCATCAACATCTCACTCCTAGCAGGCATTAGCTGGCGGGCGTACCATCCGTACAATAGCAAATGTTGCTTAAGCTTTATTCAACGGGCTACACACAGTCATAAAATTAGCTTTTGCCAAAGCGATATTCACTCCGACAACAGAGAGCCGTAGCCCTCTGTTGTCCCTATCGCTGTCCTTATCGCCAGACTGGTGGCATTAACTATTAAGCCACTGCTCGACGACATCTTGATTATCTTCAACCCACTGTTTGGCATTTTCGTAGGGGTCGCTGCCATCTTCCTGGTTCATCAGCATGACCTCACCCATCTGCTCGGGCGTCCATTCGAAGGCATCAAGGATGGCGTAGGCTTCTGGCATGTCATCTTTTAGACCTTGGCGCACCACCGTGTGAATCTGCTCAGCACCGCCATAGACATTTTCCGGATCATCGAGGTATTTCAGGTCGAAGCGGGCAAACATCCAGTGTGGTGTCCAGCCAGTGACCACGACATCCTCTTCATTGTTAATCGCGCTTGAAAGTGCTGCGGTCATAGTGGCACCGCTACCGCTACGCAGACGCAGCTCGAGGTCATAGGTATCCACGACCTCTTCAGTAAGAGCCATCAGGCCCGCACCAGGGTCAATACCGATGATCTCGCCGTTAAAGCTGTCGGCGTTGTCGTTTAGGTCGGCAATAGAATCAGTCTCTGTATAAGCTGGTACGACCAGTCCCAGTTTGGTGCCATCCAAGTTCATACCGAGATCTTCAATATTGTCACCCACACGCTCCATGTAGTCAGCGTGAGTCGTGGGTAACCAAGCAGCGACGATAGCGTCGGCGTCGCCAGTCGAAAGAGCCTGGAACATGGCGGCGGCAGAAAGCGACGTTAGTTCAACATCGAAGCCAGCCTGCTCTAATACAGCAGCAACTACGTTGGTAGAAGCTACTTCAGACGACCACTCAACATAGGCAAGGTTTACGGTGCCCTGGTCGTCGGCGTGGGCCAGACTTCCAGCGGCAACACCAGTGCCTGCAATAAGGGCCAATGAGGCTAGGCGGATACGGTGATTCAACGTACGAGTTTTCATTCACTTGCTCCTTGGTAAATAGTCGTGGGCGTTATCAAATAGGGCGATAAAGCGCCACAACCGTAGTAAACAGGTTCTTAAATGCATTTTTTTGGATTTGAATGCACGACCAGCATGCTTATGCAAAAAGAGTGAATCAACAAGAGCCGTAATTGCAGTACCATTGCCGCCGCACGACTCTTCTAGTTTGATTCACTGTGAGCGGCGTGTTTTGCGCAATGATTGAGTCAAACGGTCAAGTAACATAGCCAGAATGACCACGGCGATACCCGCTTCAAAGCCATCGCCAGGACGTAGCCGCTGAATAGCACGCCACACTTCGCTACCCAGACCGTCTGCACCAATCATGGCGGCGATAACCACCATCGAAAGTGCCAGCATAATGGTCTGATTGATACCCGCCATCACCGTTGGTAGCGAGAGCGGAAGCTGAACTTTAAAAAGTTTTTGGCTGCGCGTCGCGCCATAGGCATCGGCGGCCTCAATTAGCTCAACCGGTACCTGGCGGATACCTAGCGTTGTGAAGCGAATTGCCGGCGGCATCGAGAAAATTACCGTTGCAAAAATGGCGGATACAGAGCCGATGCCGAAAAACGGAATGGCTGGTATCAGGTAAACAAAGGCAGGCATGGTCTGCATAAAATCTAGTATTGGCATGATTAATCGGTACAGCCGATTAGATAATGCCGCCGCAATACCGACGGGCAATGCGATAACCACAGCAACCAGGGTTGCGAAAACCACCAGGGTGAGCGTCTCAATCATCGGGTTCCAGAGACCCAGATTCCAAATCAAGGCCAGCCCGGCTAATGAGCCAATCGCTAAGCGAGCACCCGCGAGCTTCCAGCAGAGTAGGGTGATTAACCCGAGTAGCGCCCACTCAGGTAGCCACATCAAGCTGTCGTTTAAAACATCAATGCCGGTTTGAGTAAAGCGTGAAATTGCCCGGGTGACGGCTGAATATTCGCTGGTCAACCAGGTCAGGCCGCTTTCGATCCAATCGCCAAGGGGGATGCTTGGAATATCCATTACTGTTCTCCTGCCCGTGCTAATTCATCCAGTACTGCGCCCTTCACAACAACACCTAGCAACCGCTGTTGCTCGTCAATAACGGCGATGGGAAAGCTCTTATCGCTAAACATAGCGAACAGGTTTTGCAGGGGTTCTTCAGGGGGGACTTTGCGGAAGTCTTGGGTCAGGTGATCAGTAATAGTATCTGACTTGGCATCAATCGCCTTGCTCGCCGCCTCGGCCTCGAGCAGGCCGATTAGGCGTCGGTCACGATCAGTGACATAAATTGAGTCAATACTGTGGTCACGCATGCGATGCAGCGCCGTGCGCGGGCCGTCGCTGGCGCGGGCGGTAGAGCGCACGGGGCGCATGGCGCTTTCGGCGGTTAATACACGCGAACGATCAACACCTTCGATAAAGCGGCGCACATAGTCATCAGCAGGTTGGGTTAATATTTCTTCCGGGGTACCAATCTGTACGACTTCGCCATCTTTAAGCAGCACAATGCGATCACCAATATTGAGTGCTTCATCTAAATCATGGGTGATGAAGACAGTTGTTTTCTGCATTTTAGATTGCAGTTGCAACAGCTCCTGCTGCATATCCTTGCGGATTAAAGGATCCAGCGCTGAAAAGGCTTCATCCATTAATAGCACGGTAGAATCATTTGCCAAGGCGCGGGCTAGGCCGACACGCTGCTGCATACCGCCAGAAAGCTGATTCGGATAGGCCTCTTCCCAGCCATCTAGTCCCACTTGGGTTAGCGCGCTTTGAGCAATTTGCTGACGCTCAGCTTTATCGACACCGCGTATTTCGAGCCCGAACTCAGCGTTTTGGCGTACAGTGCGGTGTGGGAATAACGCAAAGTTTTGAAAAACCATAGAAAAATGACGGCGACGACACTCTAGCAGGGCCTTTTCGCTTAACGTGGGAATATTTTCGTCATCAATGATTATTTCGCCTTCAGTGGTATCAATCAGGCGATTCAGGCAGCGGATTAACGTTGACTTGCCAGAACCCGAAAGTCCCATAATAACGAGAAGTTCGCCTTCATAGACATCGAATGAGATGTTTGAAAGACCTAGTGTTTGACCAGTTTTTTCAAGAATTTCAGGGCGTTTTAAACCTTGGTCACGAAGCTCAAGGGCTTTTTTCGGCTGCTTGCCAAATACCTTGCTTAAGCCGCGAACCTGAATTTTTACAGGGCGTTTCTCGTCCATCAGCAATGCCTTTTGCGTGAATGAGCAGCCTTGTGTCGTTGCTCAGCTCGCTTTCCAGTACCCGATGGCTTTCCCTGCAAACAGCGACACAAAACGGTTCATAATTAGAATTTAAGCTTTTTCTTGGTTATTTATTAATATTTATTATACATAAGTGGGCAAGGTGTGTCACAACGCCTCCTCCGCTAAGCGTCAAAAGGTGTCACATGTGTCATTTTTAACCCAAAGTAACAATTTGCTGGGCGTGAAATTAATATAGTGTTTTTTATAAGATATTGATTTTTAAAATAAAATTATATTTTTATGATTTTTGGTATGAGCTATGCAACAGGTTGAATAGTGAATCGATATTTTGGCTAAAAGGGAGGTAAGCCTAATGGATAAACAAGTTACCAAACGCCCCCGTGTTCTTACATTGTGTATGTTAGCAGCCACCGTTAGCACATTAGCCCTTGCAGGTTGTGGTAACGATGATGAGCCGGTGCCGCCTGCCGAACAGCCAGAAACGATGGAGCAAGATGCGACTTCTTCTATTGAACAGGCAACTGATGAAGGTAAAGCTACTGCGTCGGATCCTGTGATGGATGATGAGCCTGCAGCATCTGACAGCTCAGCCATGGGCGATCCTGGGCTAAGCGATGATGCAACGGCATCACAAGAGCCTATGCCTGGTGAAGAGCCTATGCCTGATGAAGAGCCTATGCCTGGTGAAGAGCCTATGCCCGGTGAAGAATCTATGTCTAGTGAAGGATCTATGTCTAGTGAAGGATCTATGCCCGATGAAGAGGCTAGTAACCCAGTAGACCCTGAAGAAAACCCAGGATTTGGTGAAGGTACTGACCCGATGCCAGGTGCTGATGAGAATGACGACGAGATGAATAGCAGTCAGTAATCGTTAACGCTCCCTACGATGATAAGCCGACCCAGCTGTCTGTTCCCTGCGGCTGCTCCACACGGTTTATCATTCTTTTCCCCCGCGCCCGCGGGGGTTTTTTATGGCAGTGACTATGTCTGAAAGACTAAGTTTGAAAGGCTAAGTTGGAAAGCCATCTTTAGAAAGAGACTATCCAACTCAGTCTCTCCACCCCAGCCCTCTAGCTGCCTTCGTCATTCCCGCAGGCCCTACCACTTCGTCATTCCCGCAGGCCCTTAGCGGGAATCCATGTTGACCTGGGATTTCGGGCTGCTGTAGGCCGAGGTCAAGGTGGATTCCCGATAACCCCACTCGGGAATGACAGTGCGGGGACTCGGCAATGACGGTGCGGGGGACTCGGGAATGGCCGTGCGGGGACTTGGCAATGACGGTGCGGGGACTCGGGAATGACGGTGCGGGGACTCGGGAATGACGGTGCGGGGCTCGGGAGTGGCGTGCGGTACATGCTTTGCTATACGGAACTAGGTGGTAATGCCAGTCAGCCTTAACTAACAGGCATTACCCAGCGTGTGCCCATGTTTGGCATGTTGTGTATAGCCTGTCGGCATATACGCACAGCCGGTCTCTCTGGTGAGTAGCCAGCAAATTGCGTTAATTTATTCCTCGTTATCTTCCAAACGACGATAAAGTGTTCGGCGAGCGATACCCAGCACTTCAGCCGTGCGCCGTTTATTGCCGCCGGTGGCTTCTAACACTTTGCGTATATAGCGCTTTTCAACTTCTTCCAGGCTGGGCCAGCGGGTCGGGGCGGGGGCTGGAAGCTGAGTGCCAGGTAATACTTCACCGGTAAGCGTCGGCGTTATTGCCGAGCCGCTATGTTGGCTAGCCTGCTCGCGTAAGCGCTCTGGTAAATCCTGGTGCTGCAATATGCCTTCTTCGCTCAGTGTTACGGCTCGCATAATGGCATTTTCCAGCTCGCGTACGTTGCCGGGGTAGGTGTAGTTCAACAGACTATTGAGCGCTTCGGGCTCGATTTGTTCAATCTGCTTACTTTGCGCTTCGGCGTGTTTGTCGATTAACGCAAATACAAGGTGCTCTATGTCGGTGCCACGCTCACGTAGTGGCGGAATGCGCAGCGAGAACGTCTCAAGGCGATAGAACAAGTCACTACGAAAGTTTTCTTGCTCGATCTCTTTTTCAAGATTGCGATGGGTTGCAGCAATGATACGGACATCTACCGGCTCCTCACGCTCACCACCAACGGGGCGCACGGTCTTTTCTTGCAGCGCACGCAGCAATTTGGCTTGAAGATTAATCGGCATTTCACCAATCTCATCCAAAAACAGACTGCCACCTTGAGCGCTATGAAACAGACCGCGGCGTGCTTCGTTAGCCCCGGTAAATGCTCCTTTTACATGACCAAAAAACTCACTTTCCATGAGATCGGCAGGAATGCTGGCGCAGTTAACGGGCACAAAGGGTGCTTCGTGGCGTTTGCTTTCTTGATGGATAGCGCGGGCCAGCAGCTCTTTACCGGTACCGCTTTCGCCCAGAATCAAAATAGGCGCATCGCTTTTAGCCAGCCGAGAGGCATCATGAAACAGCGACTGCATGGCTGAGCTTTTTCCGACAATACCGTGAAACTGGCTTAACTCAGTATCGCGGGAGAGCGACAAACGCTGGCGCTCTAAGACACGAAAGACTGCTTCGCGAATGGCATCTAAATCCAATGGTTTCGTTAGGAAGTCATCGGCACCTAACTTTAGCGCCTCGACGGCTTGGTCAATGGTGCCAAAGGCCGTGATGACAATAATGCCCAGCTCGCTGCCGCTTTGACGCAGCTGCTGAAGTAGCTGAATGCCGGTCATTCCTGGAAGACGTACATCCGTAATCATCATCGCCACAGCTGTATGGCTGAGCAGCGCCAAGGCGTCTTCAGCACTGGGAACGCCTAGGGTGTCATAGCCCGCGTCGTTGAGTTCTTCTTCTAATAACTCACGTATAGCGGCGTCATCTTCCACTACCAATAAAGGTAAAAGGTGTTCCTGATGGGTCACAAACGTTTTCCTCAAGCGGCTGCGGTTTCACTAAGGGGGAGCGTAATCTCGAATCCAGCGCCGCCAAGGCCGCTATCAAATACGCCAATTGTCCCGCCGTGATCGTTAATTATGCGATGCACCATGGAGAGCCCTAAGCCACTGCCTTGGCCCACCGGTTTCGTCGTAAAGAAAGGATCAAATACTTGCTGATGATGCGACGCTGGAATGCCAGGCCCATCATCTTCAACCCAAAGCGTTAGCTCTTCACTGTATTGCTTGGCACTAAGGCGTATACAGCTAACGTCTGGTGCTTGCGCTGCGTTGCGTAATAGATTGGTGAGTACCTGCACGATTTGCTGCCCATTGACTAATAAATGGGGGGTAGGAGAGGGAAGATCAATATCCAAATGAATATTTCGTGGCTCCAACTCCTCTTCCACGAGTTCACTGGCACTCAGGATAAGCTGATCCAACGCTTGCGTGTCTTTATCTACGTTATGCTGTCTGCCCAGTTCCATTAACTGGCGGACAATTTGGACAATTCTTTCGACTTCTCCGCGGATACGGCCTAATCGAGCACGTTCGTCATCGCCAATGATGTCCCTGCGGGCTAAGCGCTGGGCTTGGCCATTGATGACGGTTAATGGGGCACCAATTTCATGGGCGACACCAGCCGCCAAAACGCCTAATTCAGCCAGCTTTTTAGATTTTCGTAGGCGCTTCTCTAGTTCGATTTCGCGCTGCCGACGGGCATCAATATCGCGATCTTTTTCTGCCATCGCATCGAGCATGCCGTTTAAGCCTGATGCTAAGCGGCGATATTCCGTCGGGCCATCTTCCGTAGCCCGTTGGCTGCGATCGCCATCTTCCACCAGCAACATCACGTGCAAAAGACGATTGAGTGGTCGTTCGATATAGTGCCTAAAGCCCCACCAAATGCTAAAAACAATACCGGCCGCTCCGATCACAAATACCAGCACTGCCACAATACTGATAAAGCCTGTGTAGTTTTCGATGCCGGTATTAAGTCGGTTGACTTGCAGAACACCTTTCACCGTGCCGTTTTGTGCCCTCAGCGGAATCAATGCTGAGTAGTACGTCCAGCCTTCCTGTTGGCGGTAATTGCTGTACAGGTCATCTTGTTTGATAACCTGCTGAATTTCATCCGGCGAAAATAGGTCCTTGCCCAGGCCTAGGCCATAAACCTCCCGGCCTTGGGTGTCGAACACATAAGCACCATAGATACGATGGAATGAAAAAGCGGATTGCAACGCTTCTCCTAGGGGGGTGTCGCTATCACGAGTGACGGCGTAACTCAGTGAAGTGCCTAGTGCACGGGTGATAATCTCAACTTCGGTTTGCAGCTTGGAACGCACGTTATCTTCTAGCGACTTGATAGCCACCAGGCTAAAAACCACTAGAACGACAAACAATGGCACGATAACCGTCAAAATAATTAAATTACGTAGTCGCATCAGGCATCCGTAATGAGTATCGGCTGTTCAGCGCAGAACAGCATTGGCAGCGTGCATAGACAGTATAAATAAATAGACAGCATCAATAGGCAGTATAAAGAGTCGCGGTTCAGATAACGTTAATGTGGGTTAATTCGCCACCCTTAAACGATAAAGGCTGCCCTGACCACCATCGGTTAGCAAATAAATGGCCTCGTTAGGACCTTGGCGCACATCGCGAATGCGCCCAATGTGGCCATCCAGAATGACCTCTTCCTCCACCACGTTGCCGTTTGCCAATTGCAGGCGTAGCAATGTTTCGCTAGCTAAACCACCGGCTAATAGCTGCCCCTGCCAGTCTCCAAACGCGCTGCTGGTGACTTCGGTAAGGCCCGAAGGCGCAAATCGACCTTCAAAGCGGTAAACCGGGTCAACCATGCCGGGCTTTGATTCGACGCCAATCGGCTCATTTGTCCGGTAGTCATTGCCCAGGCTAACCTCAGGCCAGCCATAATTGCTGCCTGCCTTGATGTGATTAAGCTCATCGCCTGTGCGCGGGCCATGTTCGGTCGCCCAGGGCTCACCATTGCTAAGTACCGTCAACCCTTGGATATTACGATTGCCCATGGAGTAAATTTCATCCAAGGTGCTATCAGTACCCACGAATGGGTTATCGTCGGGGACGCCGCCGGTATCCGTTAGCCGCAGTGTTGAGCCTGCATGATCATCGCTTGCCTGGGCACGGGATGGGTTAGCGCCGCGGTCTCCAATACTCATTAATAGCGTGCCGTCTGCTAGCCACGCCATACGCGAGCCGTAATGACGGCCGGGGGACGAGGCGCGATCCTGTTCAAAAAGGTGCTCGACCTCACCGAGTGAATTCCCTAGCCACTTAACCCGTGACAGTGCTGAGCGACTGTTATTGCCGTCTGGTTTGCTCCAGGTGAAATAAATCCAGTCATGTTCACCGTCACCAAAGGAAGGATGCAAGGTGATATCGAGAAGTCCACCTTGCCCCTGGTGGCTAACCATGGGCAGTCCTTCGAGCGTTTGCTGGTTACCTTCGTGATCCACTAAGACGAGTTGACCGCGGCGTTCGCTGACTAAAAAGCGCCCATCAGGCAAAAAAGCCACTGCCCAAGGGGTGTTCAAACCACTCGCCACACGTTCAAGTGACAAGGTCATTTGCTCGGTTTCGATCGCGTCGTGAAGCATTTCTGCTTGGGCATTGCTAACAGGGTCCGCCAGCATTAGCCCGCCAATAGCTGCCAGAAACCAACGCTGAGAAGGCGTTGTTAGCCCTGTCTGGCGTTCCTGTGCTTGGTGCATCATGGTCACTCCTGTGGACGGGGCTTTCGATGATCATATTGCATGTCTAGCAATGACTGCTTAAAGCGAGTGGGGTTCCCTGTGTTGCTATATATCTGGCGGGCTAAACTAAGCTGGGTAGGCCAAAGAGACTACATCAGCAATGCCAGCAGTATCGGTAAATACACCAGAGCAAGCAGCGTCGAGCAAAAAACGAGGCTGGCGACATACGCCGGTTCGCGCTGGGCACGCTGGGCGAACAAGTAGTTAAACACGGCGACAGGCATGCACATTTGTAGCACCAGAATGCTCTGTGCCAGTGGGGGCAGGCCAACCCAACTTGCAATTAGCCACGCGGTCCCCGCAGCAAGGGGAATACGTACTAGGCTAAAACCGATGCCAGAACGCAGGCTTTTTACTTGGATGCTGGCTAGAGAAACACCAAGCGTTATCAACATCAGCGGTACGGTGAAGCCAGACATTAAATCGACCGTATTGGCCAGCCATGGGGGTAGCGATGTGTCGGTTAGCAGTAGCGCCATCGAAATTAAAATGGCATAGACAGTGGGCGTTTTCAGCAGCGTTTTAGTCGGGCTTGCGTTGCTATTGAGAACCGCCCCTAAAGTGAACTGAAAGAGCGAGACCGTCACCATCACCGTAATGCCATAGGCAAACCCTGCGCTGCCAAAGGCATACAGAACGACGGGGAGTCCCATATTACCGGTGTTGGGATACATCATCGGGGCGAGTAATACGCGCCAACTACGGCGCAATAGCTTGGCGACCACAAAGCTCGCTGCGCCCATGGTCAGTATCACAATGGCCGTGGCAAACATCATCTGCCCAAAGCTATTGGCATCAATATTAGCCCCAGAAAGTGAGGCAAGCACCAGCGCGGGGGTGCCGATGTTAAACACCAAACGAGTAATAAAATCGACGGGGTAGGGATGCCCTAAGCGTACCCATAGATATCCCAGCCCAGCACCGGCGAGCACCGGAGCCATCACGGCAAAAAGTTCGGCGAGCATTACCATTCCTTGACGATGATTAGCGGCTCATTGTCGTTAATTAGGCCGCTAACTGGCAAGGCGAATTGGTTATTCAGCGTTAGCGGTGGCGTGGTTGGTTTGCCAAGCAGCCGGCACTTGCTCGCGTAAAAACTCGAGCAGTGCGTTAACTCGGCGCGAATGGTGGCCATAAGCGTACAGCATGGTGATGGGCAGCGGGGCGGGTTCCCAGCCGTGCAAGCAGCTGACTAAATCACCGGGATGATGCTTCTCGCGTTTTTCAACCACCCAGTGGGGCAGCAACCCAATGCCTTGGCCATAAGCAATGGCATCAATTTGCAGCACCGTTAGATCAACGCGCAGCCGTGAACGGGGCGCATTAAACAGAAAGTCGTCGTGATGAGCATGGTGGAACAGCAAGCCACTAGAAGCGCTATCGAGTAAATCAATCCACGCGTGTGATTCAAGCTCGCTAGGATGCTGAGGGTAACCAGCGTTGGCAAGGTAGTTGGGGTTGGCATAAAGGCCGCGAGTCAAGTGTCCTAAACGCTCCTGATTGAGACCGCACTCGTGCGTTGGTCCCAGCCAGATGTGCACACTGTTGCTGTGCATTTTAGTAGGTGGAGATTCTCGCGTGTGGAGGGTTAATTCCACCTTGGGATAGCGGGTTAGAAACGCATCAACGACGCCTGCCATCCAACCTCGTGCTAATGCTCCGTGAACTTCCAGTGTTACTTTTCCGCTGATTTCCTCACGCAGTTCTGCCAGCGCTTCTTGGCTATGTGCCGCCATCGCTAGCAGTTCTGTGCAGTAGTTATGAAACAGCAGACCCGCTTCCGTAGGAATCAGTCGATTGGCTTGCCGCCTAAGCAGAGGCTGGCCTAATCTTGCTTCTAACTGGCTAATGCGGCGGCTCAGCGTCGATTTAGCAAGTCCTAGCTTTTGTGCGCTGCGCGTTAGGCTGCCGCTAGTCATCACATCGGCAAAAGCGGCGAGTTCATCAAAATCGTACATGGTCGGGCCATTAGGCAACAGTTGAAGCGCTATTGTGCCATTTAATGATGTTAATGAAAATAATTGGCATTTGTGTTCCGGGTGGCTGAACGTACTGTGCGACCTCTTTGTGTAAGAATTATGCAAAAATACGAATGTTAATGATTCTTATTTGATCGCAAGTGCTCTTTCACACTAAAGGAACCCTGCTATGTCTTCTCGTTTGCGTCGCACGCTATTGGCCGGTGCCATCTCTTCATTGGCCAGTAGTGGCGTGTTGGCACAAGAAACACCTCGGCTAGATGATGTTGTGGTTACCGCATCGGGGTTTGAACAGCAAATTTCCAGTGCGCCTGCTTCTATTAGCGTTATTTCTCGGGAAGAGCTTGAGCGTGGCCACTATCAAAATGTCACCGACGCGCTGCGCGACGTGCCGGGTGTGATTGTTACCGGGGGCGGCGCAGGTGACCGTGGCAATGATATTTCAATTCGTGGCATGCCTTCCCAGTACACCTTGATTTTGGTCGATGGGCGTCCGCAAAGCTCTCGGGAATCACGCCCGAATGGCAGCGCTGGATTCGAGCAGGACTGGCTCCCACCACTCCAAGCGATTGAGCGTATTGAAGTAGTGCGTGGGCCAATGTCGACACTTTACGGCTCAGACGCTATCGGTGGGGTGATCAACGTAATTACCCGCAAGGTGGCCGATGAGTGGCACGGCAATGTACAGCTCGACACGGTGCTACAAGAAAACAGCAATTCTGGAGACAGCCGCCAAGCGAATTTCTACCTAAGCGGGCCGTTAGTGGGTGACCGGTTAGGTCTGCAGGTTTATGGGCGTGCCTCAGAGCGGGATGAAGATGATATTTTGAACGGCTACGAAGAGAAAAGCCTGCAAAGTCTGACCGCACGGCTAAACTTCGCCGCTAACGATAATCACGACTTCACCGCCGAAGCTGGCGTTACCGAACAGGATCGTTACTCGCGGGTAGGGCGGTCTGGTGCTGCCGAAGGGTGTCGAGGTGGTTGCACCGACAGTATTGGCGAATACACCAACACTCACGTTGCGGTTACCCATAGTGGCCGCTTTGACTGGGGCACCAGCGAGACCTTTGTACAGCGTGAGCGTAGCGATAACAAATCCCGCGATATTGAAATTACCAATACTACCGCTAAAACCAGTGCAGTGATCCCACTAGGCATGCACCTAGTGACTGTTGGCGCGAGCTACGAAGAGGAGTCGCTGAACGATACCACCACCAACCGAATATCTGACCGGACCGAAATCGAAAATAGTCAACGGGCGCTATTTGTAGAAGATGAGTGGATGTTGACCGACACCTGGGCGTTGACCGGTGGTTTACGCGTCGATGACGACGATAACTTCGGCAGTCACGTCAGCCCGCGCCTGTACAGCGTTTGGAATGCAACACCGGACTGGACCCTTAAAGGGGGCGTTTCAACCGGTTATCGCTCGCCAAGCCTACGTGAAATCACTCCCGATTGGGGGCAGGTCAGCCGTGGTGGCAATATTTACGGTAACCCGGACCTTAAACCTGAAACGTCGCTTAACAAAGAGATTGCCCTGCTCTACGCCAATGATGCCGGTCTAAGCGGCAGCTTGACGCTGTTCCATAACGACTTTGAAGACAAAATTACGCGTATTGCTTGCCCTGTCGATATCTGTACCGATGGCCCTAATGATTTTGGCAGTGATCCTACTTATCGCGTCAACGTGGATGAGGCGATTACGCAAGGGGTAGAAGCCAGCCTGGCAGCGCCGTTGACAGATGCAGTGTCGTTAACGGCTAGCTATACCTTCACTGACTCCGAACAGAAAAGTGGTCAATATGCTGGTGAGCCTTTGACGCAGCTACCACGCCATCAGGTCTCGGCTACACTCGACTGGCAGGTCAACTCGCGACTCAGCCAGTGGACCAAAGTGAGCTATCGTGGCGAAGAGAGCCAGCCCACCACCGGGCCGTCGCAAAGCTCCATCGTCGCGCCATCCTACACCTTTGTGGATGCAGGAATGGGTTACAAGCTCAACGATAGCACCACGGTGAACGCGGGTATCTACAACCTATTTGATGAGCGCATTACTTACGAAGAGTACGGCTACGTGGACGATGGTCGCCGTGTTTGGTTGGGGCTGAACGTCGCGTTCTAGTCCCGGTTTTGCCAAGCGATTAAACGTTGCGGCCACCTGATTAGGTGGCCGCGCTTTTAAGTGAACCACGTATTTATTTACGAATGTTGGGCTTGGGCAGGCTGCGTATTGCGTTTGCTAAGCTGCAGTACGCTTATCATCAAGGCTGGCAGGAAGGTCACCGTCACGATGGAAGCTCCCAGCAAACCAAATAAGACGATCGCTCCCACGCCACGATAGAGTTCGGTGCCTTCACCGGGCAAAAACACCAATGGCGAAAGCCCGCACAGGGTTGTCAGCGTGGTAATCGCAATCGGGCGCAGGCGGGTTTGAACTGCTTGAGACACGGCTTCCTGAACGGACAGTTGCTTATCGTGAAGTCGCCGCCGTGCTTGGTCGACCACCAGGATAGGGTTATTAACCACCGTCCCCATGAGTATCAAAAAGCCCAGCATGGTAATCATATCGAAGGGCTGAGTGAGTGGCGCGATGCCAATGAGAGGCAGCAAGCTACCCACTGTATTCATGGCCGCTAAACCAATAATGCCGCCTACCACGCCCAAAGGAATTGAGGTAAGGATCAGTAACGGGTATCCCCAGTGAGAGAAAATCGCTACCAAAAGCAAATAGACAATCACAGTCGCAATCAAGAAATTACCCATTAGCGCGTCTCGCGTCGCATTTAACTGATCACTAGCTCCCGAAATTGAAATAGCCACTGCCGAAGATAACACCCCTTCATGGCGAAGCCGCTCCAGCATCCTCTCGGCCTGCTCAACTCCCGCTTCCAGGGCAATACTGGGTGGTGGGATGACATTTAGGGTCACCGTTCGGCTACCATCGACACGGCGAATAACGCTGGTATCCATGGTTTCATCAATGCTGGCGACGGCAGAGAGCGGCAATGTTGCGCCGCTGGGAGTATGGAGCAGAAGGTTGGGTAGCTGGTCCAGAGGTAGCGACCGCTGGGGGCCATAAAGATAGATATCGATCTTTTCGTCGTCGAGAAAGAAGTCATCCACATAGGCACCTTCGGTGAGTGCGGCGACCGAGAAACCGACATCTCCTGCCGCTAAGCCAAGCGCTGATGCTTGTGCCCAGTCGGGGCGAATTTGAATCAGCGGCTGATCTAGCGACAGCGAGGAGGGTTGGCTCTGAATGCGCGGATTACCAAACTCTTGGCGGGCTTCTCGGTAGAGGTTATTGGCGGCTTCATAAACGGTCGCCAAGTCTGGGCCAGCGATATCCAGGTTGATACTCCGCGTGCCGCCATCGTTACTGGAAATAATCGAGCCTTTTGAGGCAAAGGCGCGCATTCCTGGAAAGCGCTCGTAGTAACTGGTAAGTGCATCCATTAACGCTTCGATGTCGCCGGGGGCCGCTGCTTCCGCGACGATAAACAGCCGCGTTGGGGCGACTCGCATGTTCATATAGGCTAGCGGTGGCACCTCAGTGTCGCCTGCTAAAAATGCCGCTGGATCAGCGCCTACATGAGGTAAAAAGTAATCCTCTACCTGCGCGGCGATTCCCGCCATCTCCTGCAGGCTATAGCCTGGCGGTGGGCTCATCACCGCAAAGGTTTTAGGTTCCTCGCCTTCGGGTAAGTACTCGGCAGGCGGAGTGAGTACCAAGAGAGTCCAGCCGCTGATCGCTAGCGTGGTTATCAGGATCGCTCCGCGCCGAAAAGGGGTGGCGATCAAACGCTCAAGTCGCTTCCCAGCCCACGAAGGGGAAGAGGCCGCGGGGCTATTCTCATGTTGGTTGCGCATCGAAAAACTAAAGCGCGAACAGAGGGATGGCACTAGCGTAACTGCCACCAGCATTGAAGCGAAAATAGCGGCGGAAACGGCAATCGCTACATCAGAGTACAGCTGCCCAGCTTCTTCTTCGATAAACACAATCGGTAGGAACACCAGAATGGTGGTGGCCGTCGATGCTAGCGTCGCAGGCCACACCTCCTGCACACCGCGTAGCGCCGACTCAATGCGGTCGAGCCCTAAACGGCGGTATCGCTCAATATTTTCCAACACCACAATACTGTTATCGACGCTCATGCCTATGGCAAAGGCAATGCCTGCCATGGAAATCACGTTAATCGTGCGCCCGGTGAGCATCAGCCCTAAAAAAGCCGCAATGGTGCAGAAGGGGATGCCGATAACGCCAATAAAGGTGATGCGAGCGGAGCGCAAAAACAGGTACATCACCAAGGTTGCAAAGGCCGCCCCAAGTAGTAGGTTGCTCCATACATTACTGACCGAGGCTTCTACATAGCGCACATCATCGGCAGTCAACACCATTTCCATACCTGCCGGGCGCAGAATGCTATCGTTAATAGCTGCCATTTCTTCTTCAATGGCGTATTTGATATCGATGACGTTAGCACCGCTTTCCCGCCGCAGGTCCATACCAATGCCCGGTTGGCCGTTATAAAACGATAGCTGGCTTAAGCGAGACTGACCCTGGCGGACCTCGGCAACGTCGGCAAGCCGCACGATGCTATCGCCTTGACGAGCGATAACCAGCTCCGCCAAGTCTGCAGCATCATCAAAGCGACCCAGTGTGCGTATCAGATAGCGGCGTTTACCGGCTTCTAGTTCGCCCCCAGAAATATCCCGGTTACGTTGGGTGATGGCAGCGCGTAACTCGGTAAGTGAAATCCCGCGCTGGGCCAGCGTGCCCGGGTCGAGCAAAATTTGTAGCTGCCGCTGAGCGCCGCCATTGACGCCGACTTCGGACACGCCTTTAACGCTTTCCATGCGGGGCCGCACACGATCGTCGATAAAGTCGTTCATCAGTTGGATATCTAGCGCCTTAGGATTACCGGGTAGCGTTCCCACGTGAAAGCGCAAAAACGCGTCTGTCGAAAAAGCGGCAGAAACAATTCGTGGCTGGTCCACATTGGTGGGATATGACGATACTTGGCTGAGCGCGTTATTGACTTGAATCAGCGCTGCTGTCATATCCACGCTAAACGGGAATTCAAGTTCAATTTCAGCGCTGCCGCTTTCGGCTATCGCCGTCATGCGGGTAAGGTTTGGCACATTGCGCAAGTACTGCTCCTGCTCAACGAGGATCTCTTTTTCGATATCCTGGGGTGTCGCTCCCGCCCAGCGCGTCTCGACCGTTATTGTGCGGGCTTCAATGTCGGGAATCATCTGAACGGGGATGCGCAGGGTGGCGGCAATGCCCAGCAGCAGGAAGATTAGCGCGATAACCGTAACCAGCGTTTGCTGGCGCAAAAGGGCTGCAAACATTACTCGCTCCCCGCCGTGATATCCTCAACACTGACACCTTCGACCAGCGATTCATTGCCACGAATGACGACCTGCTCATCACCGGTGAGACCCGCGATAATTTCCACACGGTCGGCAAAGCTGATGCCCAGCTGCACACGTTGTTCAGTCACGTGGTAGGTGTTGTCTTCGTTAGGCGTGGCTACCCATACGGTGACTCGCCCATCTGGGTAGCGGCTTAACGCATCGCGGGGAACCGTTAGCCCATCGCTATTGGTCGGCGCCCGTAGCACGGCATCGACTGCATTGCCCGGGTATAGGGACGCTGCTTCGGGCACATGGGCGCGTAATAGAAATGTGCGGGCACTGGGATCACTGATCGGCACCACGGTGGCGATAGTCGTCTCATAGGTTTGTTGCCCCGCACGTAGAGTGATAAACGCTTCGCCTTGAACGGCGGCATAAAAGGCTTCGGGCACCTGGAAATCAGCGCGTAGTTCATCAAGGTTAACCAGTCGCGCAATGCTATCTCCTGGCGTGACCCACTCACCGAGATTGACGCTGCGAGCGCTGACGACCCCATCAAAAGGAGCGTTAATTGCATGGCGAGCCAGTAGCGCGTTTAAGCGCGCTTGCTCCGCTGTCAAACGGGAACGTGCGGCGCGGGCCACGTTAACGGCACTACGGCGGGCGCTAGCCTCAGTCGCCGCGATGTTACGCCCCACGCCTACCGATTCTGCTTCTCGCAGTAGCCGTTCTGCTTCCGCTAGTGTGGCCTGGGCCTCCTGCTCTGCGGCAGCCGCCGCTGCTACGTCAAAACGAGCCAGGTCGTCATCCAGCGCGATTAGCGTGTCGCCTTTGCTGACATGGTCGCCTGGATTGACTGCTACCTGAACAATAAGCCCTGCTACCGATGCTGATAGGAGGGTATCTTCCAGGGAGTTTACGGTGCCGACTAGGTTTGTTTCGGTATAAACTGGTTCGCGGTTTACCGGCGCCAGTTCTACCCTGGGAGCTGATTGAGCCAGTGCGGTGCTGGCGAAGAGTGAGTAGGCCAGTATCAGTAAAAAGGCAAGCGAGCGGGCAAGCGGGTGCGCGGTCATGACAGACAGTTCCCTAATAAACATCGAATTCGCTGTTAAGCGGGCGTAAAAAAGCCCCGGTGCGTAGCCGGGGCAGTAAGTCAGCATTGAAACAGTAAGGAAACCTCTTGTATTAGAAATCGTACGTGGCAGAAACCCAGAAGCTGCGGCCATCCAACGCTACGCCATCGGTCGAACGGCCCGTTTGGGTAAAGCGATAAGCCAGCAGCGTATCGCCGTTGTGCACGAAGGTATCGGCGCCGGTGAAGTCTTTATCGAATAGGTTGTAGATGGTGCCGGTTAGACGCACGTTGTCGCTGAAGCGGTAGGAACTGCGCAAGTTGAACAGCTCGTAGCCGTCCAGCTTGTTGCCTAGCTGCTCGACAAGCGAGGCGGATTCACCGCTTACATCGCCCACGAAACGCTCGCGGGAAGAGTAGTATTCACCTTCCAGCGTGGTGCTCCAGCGATCATTGATCGCCCAGGTCAGGTCGGCGGTCAGCTTGTGGTCAGGCGTATTGGTGAGTACCTGACCTTCATTAGCACCCGAGGTGATTTCGGAGTCGGTGAAGGTGTAGCCACCGCTAACTCGCCACGCTGGGGCAATCTGATAGCTAGCATTTAGTTCCACACCGCGGGTTTCGGCTTCGTCTATATTGGTCAACTGACCGAAGCTCTCCTGCTGGGTGAAGTTGCCGACGCTTAAGCAGTTCGCCAACCCTGCGTTCGGCGTATTACCGTTGCTGTCGACGAATTGGCAGTTAGGAATGTCCGCTGCACTGGCAATACGGTCGGTGAACTGGTTGTAGAACACCGTCGCACCTGCCGAGAAACCGCTCTGGTTGTCGTAGACCGCGCCAATTTCGTAGTTGGTGCTCTTCTCTGGCTCTAGGTCCGGCGAACCAATGTTCACTGTGGTGCCCTGGCCGCCAAAACCATTGATACCGCTGTGCAGGTCATTCAGGCTTGGCGTTTTGTAACCACGGCTCACGCCACCTTTGAGTGTCCAGTTTGGCGTGGTGTTCCATACCAAGTAGCCGCGTGGGCTAAAGTGACCGCCAAAGGCATCGTGGTGCTCATAGCGGCCACCCAGGGTCAATGCAAGGTTGTCTCGTAGCATCCACTCGTCTTCGGCAAACAGTGCCCAGCTGGTTTGCTCGAAGGTAATGTCGCCTGCGGTACCGTCCTGAAGCTCGGCATCAATGTACTGGCCGCCAATGGTGGCGATATGGTCGCCCAGAGGTGCCACAAACTTGGTATCAACGATGATGTCGCGGCTCTCCAGCAGACGGTCTTCACCGCCTTGGGCTTCGTAGCCGTAATCCGGCGCGCTGCCCGCTGGCAGCGTGCGGCCAAGCGTTTCGGTGAAGTTGCGCGTTATGCTGCTTTCCCAGGTGCCTGCGCTATAGTGGCCTGTGTGGCCAATAGCGATCTGGTCGCGGTTGAAACGCAGCTCATCTTTATAGCCGTTAACGCTGCCGGGGGAGGGCTGTCCTGCACGATTGGTACCGTCCTGGGTGCCCAGTCGGTTATCGTCGTTGGAGTACACTTGGCGGGCGCGCTCGGCGTCTAGCCAGAACTCGTTCGCTTCGTCCGGTGTGACGTTCAAACGCCCACCGATGGAGTAAATGCGTGCTTCGGTAGGTCGTGGGTCGCGGCCAGCACTGTTTTCGACCATTCGCTCAGAGCTATCTCGATCGAATAGGCGGCCACGCACTTGTAGGCCAACGGTATCTTCCACTAGCGGCCCGGCGCTATAAAGGTTGATCGTCGAGCTGTTGCCTGCATCGCGATCCTCCTGGAAGGTATTTTCGACGCTCACCGAACCCGCCCAGTCTTCACCGATACGGCGTGTGATGATGTTGATTACCCCGCCCATGGCATCTGAACCATAGAGCGTCGACATTGGGCCGCGAATGACCTCGATACGTTCGATGGCAGAGAGCGGTGGCATAAAGCTGGTAGAGGTTGCGCCAAAGCCGTTAGGCGTGACGCTGCCAGAGGTGTTCTGACGACGGCCATTGATCAAAATCAGTGTGTAGTCGCTAGGCATGCCACGGATAGAGATATTCATTCCACCCGTTTTTCCCGTGCCCGCGCGCACGTCGACGCCTGGCACGTTAGCAATTGCTTCGGCAATATTAGAGAACTGTTTTTGCTCCAGTTCTTCACGGGTGACCACGGCAATGCTCGCAGGAGCGTTATTCAACGACTGCTCATATCCAGCAGCAGTAACCACCACATTATTCAACTGGGTATTTTCTTGAGCTAACGCTGCGGTGGCGGTGACGCTAAGAGCGACGGCGCTGGCTAACGCGGTGCGAGTGAAGCGTGGCATGGTGATCCCCTGAGATGAAACTTATTTGCTAATGAAAACTGTTATCAATCGAGGTGGTGATTCTAAGAAGAAAAGTTCCCATATGCGAGTTTGTTTCATCGAACATTGTGTTGCTTAATATCGAACAAAGTTGTGAGAAAAATATACCCCTATAAGGTTGTTAGGCGGCTAACTGAGCTGGTGTTGCTGTATCTGGAACGTTCGATTCGTTGGAATAATAATGCAAGTGCTTTTGAGAATCGTTATTATCATTACCATAAACTCTCAGGAGCGTTACTTATGGGTTACTCATCGCTGCGCAACGGACTAGTAGGTATTGTAGTAGGCGGGTTATTGGTAGGCGGGTCGTTAGCAAGCGTTGCTCAGGCGCGCACGCTGGATACCGCATACGGAGACGTTGAAGTTAATGATGCGCCAGAGCGTGTTGTCACTCTGTATGAGGGAGCGTTAGCCCGCCTTATTCATGAGGCCGACCTGAAAACGAAGATAGCGGATGGTATTCTCTTGAGAAATCAGAACGTTCCGGCAAGAATCTGAACCAAGAGAGCCATCCGCTATGGGTGAAAGCCTATCCACCT
>Ga0208301_1000161_pt1 | contig 24881 bp, 15 predicted proteins | sample 25BtaG_FD_184100 | JGI IMG/M metagenome (GOLD analysis project Ga0208301, IMG submission 184100) | Marine viral communities from Cariaco Basin, Caribbean Sea - 25B_WHOI_OMZ_CsCl (SPAdes) (version 2) | ecosystem: Environmental > Aquatic > Marine > Oceanic | place: Caribbean Sea: Cariaco Basin...
GTCGGTAGCTGGGCCAGAACCGGATCTTTCTCTGCCGGGCTGTCTGATGGTGCCGTGTCGACCACGACTACTGCCGGTTCCGGTTCAGGGTCTGGTTCGGTAGCCGGGGCCGGAGTTTCTGCAATCGCGGGCTCGGATTTCTCTGCAACCACCACCGTTCCTCCGGTGTCTTCAACTTCAATTGGAGTTGAGGTTTCCTTGCTAATTCTTTGATCTTCAGGTTTTTCAGGGGTTGGCTCGGCCCCTGTTTCGAGCGTTTGCTCCGGTTGGTGCCTTGGCTCTGGAGTGGCCTGTGGCTCAGGTTGAGGTTCGGGTGTGGACTCTATTTCAGCCTTCGCAACGGTCTTGGCGGGAGGCGTGGGAGCCGGAGAGGCCAGACCCAGTACCTCTGCCGATTGTTGACGGCTGGCTACAGAATTGGCGGCGATGGTTTTGGCTGGTGCCGCATGGACGCCAAGCGCTTTCAGCGTTGCCGCATCCAGATTGCCATTGGCCTGAAGTCCATTCGCAGTCTGGTAGCCGCGAATAGCTTCCTGAAGCTTGCCATCAATCCAGCCATCGGCACGCCCGATGTCGAATCCGGCCCCATAAAGCGCATTTTCCGCGGCAAAAATGACTCTCTCCGGCTCGACGGCGTGGGCGCTGCCCATGCAAGCGGTCGTTGCCAGCAGAACAATGGCACGGCCACGGAAACCTGAATTCCTGTTGCGATGAAAGCGGGTCATGGCGGGGTCCCTCCGGGATGGTCCTTTTCGGGTTACATTGTGTAACGTGAAGTCCCAAAGTATCAGCTATTACCGACCCGGCCCATGACACAGTTAACAACCGTACTGATTGGTTGTCAGATCAACTCACCTGAAACCTGCGAACAAGCTTATTCATCTCCTCGGCCATGGCGGCCAGGGATTTACCCGACTGATTGACGTGAGCAATGTCGGCCGTCAGGTCATCGATGGCTGTGCTGCTGGCTTCAACATTGCGGGTCATCTCTGCTGCGGTTGTTCGTTGTTGCTCGGTAGCGCTTGCAACCTGTGTTGTCATATCCACTATCCGGTTCACGGCGGCCAGAATTTCCGACAGCGCCGATCCGGATTTGCCGCCCTGCTCACTGGCTTCTTCCGCCAATTGCCGGGCCTTGCTCATATCGACAACTGCACCGGCGGCGCCGCTCTGCAGATTGGAAACAATCCGCTCAATATCCACTGTTGAGTCCTGAACCCGTTTGGCGAGCCCGCGAACCTCATCGGCAACCACCGAAAACCCGCGCCCAGCCTCTCCAGCGCGCGCAGCCTCAATGGCGGCATTGAGTGCCAACAGATTGGTCTGCTCGGCGATGCTCTGGATAACTTCCAGCACACTGCCGATTTCTCCGGATTCCTGCTCCAGCCGCTGAACCCGAAGGGAGCCCTCCTGAACCTGTTCCGCAAGCCGGGACACTGACTGGACCGCCGCGCTGACCGTTGCCTGGCCAGTATCCGCGAGCCGGGCTGCCTCTCGGGCCGACTGGTCAGTATCGCTGGTGTTGGAGGCAATTTCGTCCGATGTTGAGACCATCTCCTGCATCGCAGCCGACACCTGTGTGATCTGGTCCCGCTGCTGCTCGGAGTTGGTCGTGGTTCTTTCGGTTATGCCGGAGAGTGAATCCGACTCTGTGGATAGCTTCCCGGAGGCCCTGGCAATTCCTGTGATTGTATCCTGCAGCGTTTCGAGGAACGCATTGACTGCTGAAATAAAGTCGCCGACTTCATCGGGTCGGCCGGTGGTCAGGCGCGTCTCGACGTTACCCCGACTGTTGCCGATGTCCTCGAGGTATTGGAGTATTTCACTCCGGGCGCGTTTTACGGTTTTGGCGACTGTCCGGCTCATCAGCAGTGCCACCACCAAACCGAGAACCACCGATGTCGCAAATGCTGCAAGGGTCAGGCGCAGGGCGGTATCGGTTTCATATTCCGCCTCGTCCGCCACGAGCTCCAGAGCGGCAAATACCTCCTGCTCAAGATCCCGCGCCAGAACCGTAATTTCCGGGCCAAGCACATCCAGTTTGTCGGTCTTGGTGCGGTTCATGGCCGTTTGATGGGCCAACAGGTTCTTGACCGATGCCTGATAGCTTTGCAGGGCCTTGATGGCGCTATCCATGTATTGCCGGATGAAATCGGGCACGGAATCCATGTCCAGGAAGGTGAGGGCATCCGTAACGTCCTCCATGGCGTAGCTGAGTGCTCTTTCCGATTTTTCGGTGCCATCGGCGAAATAGCGTTGGGTTGCCATCCGCATCAGCAGGGTGTCATGGATCAGTTGCTCGAGAGAGACGCGCAGTGGGCTGTCGGGCTCCCGGTTGGTAATGCCGTCGATGGCTCTGCGCAGAGCCTGGGAAGCATCCGGCCCATATTCATCGAGTTCTTCAGACACGATACGCAGTACCTGCTGCTTGGCCGGAACCAGCTCTTCTTTGAAGACGCTGACGAATTCCCGGCTGGCCTGTTCGATCTGGTTGATGAGTCGGAGCCGCTTCTCAGCGTCGATACCGGCCCGGGCATTTTCAAGTTCCGCAAAGAACTCTGATTCCAGTTTCTGGAACTCTGCCAGGGTTTCCTCATTGCCGGTGGCGAAGTAGTCGAACACCCTCAATCGCAATTGATAAAGGTTGACCACAACCCCGGTAGCCACCGCCGTTTCAGGCGCCAGATCGGTGGCGACCGTGCCCAGGCGTTCATCCAGGTTCCTGAACTCCTGTACGCTGTAAAAAGTGACAAGCGCAAACAGCAGGAGGATGAAAACCGGTGCGATCAGCAGCTTGCCACTGACCCCGAGCCGGCGTTCGGTGGATTCAAATAGTCTGACAGTCACTGTACTTCCCCTTTGAAAGTGCCCGATATATCAATTAACGGCAGATCACCGCGTTTCTGGAAAATGTGTCCGCGCTTCACTCAACAAAATTGGCCTGGCTGGCAATCAGTGGTGAAAGCTCCAGATTCCAGTGCGCCAGTCCGCTTTCGCTGTAAATGTAATGGCCGCTCAGGGATTTCAGGTGGGGGATGCGATCGGGTTTGACGCCGTTGAGGATCAGGGAGGCCAGCCGAGCTGCAGTAAGCCCTTCCTGTTGGGCAGAGATGGTGAAACCACCGATGCATCATAGCGTTCGTGGGCGTTAACCACCGTTGGAAGAGTAAACGCATGGTTGGTCCTTATTATTATCCGGGCAAGGTTGAAAAACAGAATGCTTAACGGTCTGTTCTTCAGGCACTTTTTATAGTTATGTCTCGTTTTAATACAGGAACCATGCCAGATATCCACCATGTTGTTTTATAAGCGTTTTTGATGCTCGCCTGAGATCTGGTTCGCTTCTATTTCAATGATTGTCCGGTTTGCAATACAGGTTTTATTCAGCCTCCCGATTTATGTGCTGAAAACCGGACAAACCGGTCCGGGATACCGGACACTTGTTCACTCAACCAAACGCCTTCTGCAGTCGATCGAGGGCTTTTTCCAAGGTTTTGTTGTCTGCGGCGAACGACAAGCGCATATGCCCGGGCGCATTAAACGCGGAACCGGGCACCATGGCGATACCCAACTCTTCGAGCAGCCAGTCCCCCAGTTGCTGGTCGTCCTCGACGCTATCGAGTGATTCAATCACCCGTTCAAAGTTGACCAGGCAATAGAAACCGCCTTGCGCCGGGTGAAAGTCGATCTTATCAATCCCGGAAAGTCCCTGGGCAACCAGATTGGCACGCTCCCGGAATACCTTGACCATTTTGTGCACGTCATTTAGGCCGCCATTAAACGCAGCCTCTGCGGCTTTCTGAGCGACGGCGGCGGTATGGGAGGTGCTCTGGCCCTGGAACTTTTCCATTTCAGTGATGAGATCTACCGGGCCAGCGGCGAAGCCGACCCGCCAGCCGGTCATGGCGTAGGCTTTGGATACGCCGTTGATGAGCACGGTTCGATTCTTGAGAGAGGGGCAGACGTTGAGGATATTGGCATAGGGCTCGTCGGTGTAATTAAGGTGCTCATAGATATCATCCGAGAGCACGAAGACATCGGGGTATTTGAGCAGTACGTTCGCCAATGCTGACAGTTCCTTGCGGGAGTACACCTGCCCGGTGGGATTGTTTGGTGTATTGAGTATAACGATCCGTGTTTGTTCACTGAGGCACGCCTCGAGCACTTCCGGCTGCAAAACAAACCTGTCCTCGTACCGGGTAGGGGCCTCAACCATTCTCGCCCACGCCATTATGGCAAGAGAGGGGTAGGTTCCCCAGTTAGGCGTGGGGACGACAATTTCATCCGTTGGATTTAGCAGGGTCATACAGGCATTGAAAAGAGCCTGTTTCGCACCACAAGTGTGCAAAATTTCATCGGGATTATAATAAAGGTTATTGTCGCGCCTGAGTTTGTGCTGGATGGCCTTTTTCAGGCTGGGCAAGCCTCCAATCGGAGTGTACCGGGTAAATCCGTCATCCAGAGCCTGTTTGGCGGCGTCAATAATTGGCTTGGGGGTATCAAAATCCGGTTCACCGGCATCCAGACGAAGAATATCCCGACCTTTTGCCATTAACGCCTGTGCGTTGGCATTGATTCTGAAAATTGACGAGCCCGACAGGTCTTCAACCCGACGAGCCACCCGCAACCGGTGATCCGCATGGCGGACCGTTTCATCATCACGCTTTGTATTCATCGTTTGATTACCGTTCCATCATCATCAAGAAGTGGATAGCTGCCCTCCTCATCGTGGTCTTCGGGGCCGACGAGGGAAGGGGTGAAGCAGCACATTACTGTCATGCCCTTTTCAGTCGAAAGAATGTGCTTCTGATGCTTATCCAGCGCATACAGCATGCCGGGCTTCAGGTCCCATTTTCCGCCCTCCGTCAGGTCTTCAATCTGACCCTCTCCCTCAATGCAAATAACGGTTTCCTTGTGGTTTTTGTACCACATATGCAATTCGCAACCGGGCTTTAACACCGTTTCATGGAAAGAATGCCCCATACCGTCGGCACGCAGGGTATAACGGCGACTGATAAATTGGTCTTCCTCGATTTCGTGTTCTTCGGCGTATTCGTGGTTACGTACGATCATAGCGATGGCCTCCTTTACTTTATGCTCCACCGGAGCCCTAAAACATCAGAGTGCTTTCAGACCTTGGTTTTCATTTGTTTCACGGACTGTTTGATCATCCGAAATGCCTCCGGGTCTCCCTTGAGGATCGACGACATAAAATTCTTTGCCTGATCGAAGCCGATATGGGGAGGCAGGGGACCAATCTCCGGATCGACATAGGCGTTGATAACCACCGGTCGATCCATGGCCAATGCCTCATCCCAGACGCGATCCACCTCGTCGGGGCTGGTTATGCGCAGACCCTTCAGCCCGAGAAGTTCGGCGTATTGGTCATAGGCAAAGTCAGGCAGATCCTGAGACGTCTCAAATTTGGGATCGCCCTCCATTGCCCGCTGCTCCCAGGTCACCTGGTTGAGGTCTCGATTGTTGAGCACCAGAACAATACAGCGCGGGTCGGCCCACTCCCGCCAGTATTTGGCTATGCCGATAACCCCTTGGTTACCGAGCATTTGCATGGCACCGTCACCGACCATGGCTATTGCCGGGCGGTCCGGGTACGCGAACTTTGCCGCCAGCAGATAAGGCACCGCATTGCCCATGGAGGCCTGCCCGCCTGAGACAGACCCCATCATGCCCGGGCGTATTTTCAGGTAACGCGCATACCAGTTGGTTGAGGAGCCGACGTCACAGCTCAGCATGACATTCTCCGGCAACCGCTGGTTGAGCGACCAGAAGACGCACTGGGGGTTTACGGGAGTTCCCGATACCATGGCCCTTTCTTCCATGAGCTGCCACCAGTCGCGGGTGTTTTCAATGATCGTATGCTGCCACTCGCGCTCTTCCTTACGGGTCACGCGTTCGATCAGCGCTGCTACGGTCGCCCGGGCGTCTCCGTGCAGGTTTATCTCTGTTGGATAGCGAAGGCCCAATGCCTCGGCATCCAGATCAATCTGTACCGCCCGGGCCTGTCCTGACGCGGGCAGGAATTCCGCGTAGGGGAACCGCGTACCGATCATCAGCAGGGTGTCGCAGTCATCCATCATTTCCTGGCTGGGGCGGGTTCCCAACAGGCCCATGGTGCCCGTGACAAACTCGATGTCATCGGGAATCATCGTCTTGGCAAGAATGGCTTTGGCCAGGCCGGCACCCAACTTGTCAGTAAGCGCCAGTACTTCATCAACCGCGTGCTTGCAGCCGGCGCCGGCTAGCACCGCCACTTTTTTGCCGTCATCAAGGATTCTGGCGGCCGCATCAAGGTCGTCATCGTGTGGCAGGAAGACCGGCGAACGGTAGCCAACGCCTGAGAACACGGCGCCATGGCTGTTGGGAGGCTCTTCCATGGGAAGGTCCTGAACATCGTTGGGAACAATAATGGCCGTGACCGTTCGTCGCGCCATTGCAATTCGCAACGCCTGGTCGATCAGGTGGCGTGCCTGGGGTGCATCTGAAACCATATGCACGTAGTTGCCCGCCACGTCCTTGAAAAGCGAGACCAGATCTATTTCCTGCTGATAATCGGTCCCCAGACTCAAGCGTGCCTGTTGCCCGATGATTGCCACGGCAGGCATGTGATCTTTTTTTGCATCGTAAAGCCCGTTAAGGATGTGGACAGCTCCAGGCCCTGATGTGGAAATGCAGACGCCCGGTTGCCCCGTGAACTTGGCGTGGGCACTGGCCATGAAGGCGCCCAGCTCCTCATGCTGAGGCTGGATCATGCGAACTTTGCCCTTGGCCCGTCGCAACGCCGCCATAACCCCGTTAATGCCGTCGCCGGAGTATCCGTAGACTCTTTCAATCCCCCAGGCACTGAGGCGTTCAATGATGAAATCGCTTACCGTCTGTCCCATAGTGGTGTCTCCCTGGCCAGTGTCTATGTTAGTGGACGCCCGGGTTTCCAACCGCTGTGACCGGCATGACCATGATCTGAATGCTTCGTTTTAGCTCGTGAGCTTGCTCAGTACATCTCTTTTCAGGATGGCCCACTAACCCAAAACTCTCAAAAAAACATGGCTTGCCAAAAGACAGCTTGTTTTCGGATTAGCTGTAAAAACAGAAGCTTAGAAGCGGAGATTAAATTTCATTAACTGACAGGGGCCTTGTCAGGTCTCCAGGTCAATTCAGGCATGTCAGGGTGACACGTCCTCAAGTCGTGGATTACGGGGATAGTAGCGCTCAGGCAGCCGCTCGATATGGGGAAAGAACCGGGTGTCTTTGTAGGGCATTTTCATGAATCCCGACACGCCCAGGCCGGTAATCTGCTCCACCGCTGACAGGATCTCGTCCAGCAGCCGGCGGAATTCCTGCTCCCGGTCCGGATCCAGCAGCCGGTAATGGCTGTGGATTTTGAGATGGCGGGGGAGGGCTTCGAAGATGATCATGCCTGTGTGGTGGATGGCGTTAAGCTCTTCCAGGGCATGAATAATGGTGTCGGGTAGCACCAGGAATTCCTCCGGGTCCGGGCCGTCCTCGAAGTAGGAGTGGACCCGGCTTTCATCTTCTACTTCCGGTGCTGCGCTTACCTCGTAGTGCAGTTTCATCTCCGGTGATACCACAAAGGGCTGGGTCGGTTCGTCGCGATCAACGTGCAGGGTGTTGCGGGCATTGAACAGACAGCTTTTGAAAATCCCCTTGCGGTAAATTGCCTGGGCCAGGTAAACCATGTTGTTGACGGCCTGAACAAACGCCGACTTCAGTGCCGGATCGTGCAGATTCAGGGACGTGTCAATATAGATACCATCGGTTTCCCAGCGCACGGCCAGGCCGCCTTCCACCGGGTAACGTCCGAGCCGGCTGACAGCAGCCAGGAATGCCTTCTCGGTTTCGCCCATGCCCTGCATGAAGTTCTTGTAGTAGCGGTCCAGCTGTACGTCATTGACGTCGTTCAGGGTTTCCGGTGCGCCTTCCTCGCGCAGGAACGACTTGCGGGAGCTGTAAACCACCGTGTCGATTTCCTGGTCTGAGGTGCGCACCCACACGGGTACCTGCGCCGTGACCGGTTTCTCGGGCAGATCGATCATCACCGTCCGGGCCATCCGAGGCATTTCTTCAAGATAGTAGTCACCGGCTTTTCGACGGGTGTCCGGATCCGGCGACAGCATGCCATCCAGCATGCGGGCGAATTCCATGGGCAGCCCGAGGGAAGTTGCCGGGATCGCCCGATGTCCAAAACGGCAGGATTGCGCGGAGGCCAGGGCATAGAGCGTTCCGGCTGCGCCCTGTTCGTCAAACCGGGGAGAAGATAGCCCGCCGTTGAGCTGTTCATCGCCAATAAAATAGACATCCCCAAGCCGGGCGTTGGTCTGCTGCAGGTTATCGGACATCAGCTCCATCACGTTGGCGGTGATGAACTGCAGATTGGCATCCAGCTGAGCGAACACTGAGGAGCCCCAGTCAATCAGGGCGATGTTTTCGGTACTGGCGTCGAAGACCAGATTGGAAGGCTTGATATCGCCATGAACGATCGGCCTGCCAGCGGGGCCGTTTTCGCGGCGCAGGTTGCGCAGGATGTCGGCAAGCTGGTCCGCGATGCGGATGATGAGTCGTGGCTTCAGACGGCCATCACGCAGGGAAACCTCTTCCAGGTTCAAACCGGCGGCACGCTCCATCACCAGAATCGGCTGGTTATTGGCCCGCTGGTAGGAAATCAGCCGGGGCACCCTGGGGTGTCGTACCTGCTCCAGGATATAGGCTTCATCTTCAAGCCGGTCCTGCAGATGCCGGGGCAGGTTGATGCGGGTGAACTTGAAAACGTGTTCCGGACCTCCGACCCCGGTTCCGGGTAGGCGGCCAGCGAACACAAAGCCGTAAGCGCCCTTGCCAATCAGCTCGATGTCCTGGTAACCGAGTTGGCGGAGCTGGGCAGCACAGAGCGCCACCCAGTCCTTGAGCTTCTTGGCATCATCATGGCTGAGCAGATAGATCGACTGCTCTTCGGGGATGTAGAACTGCTGCAGTTGCGTCTTCTGCGCCATGATTAACCGTCAGCCCATATGCAGGAGCATGGTTTGGGGCGATTCCAGATAGCCTTTCCAGCGGTTGCAGAACCGGGCAATGGTGCCGCCGTCGATTATGCGATGATCGCCGGCCCAGCTCACGGTCATGATGGCGCGCTCGACCACCTGGCCATTGGCGTCAAACCGGGGCAGTTTCTGGGTGCGTCCCAGGGCAACAATGGCTACCTCCGGCGCGTTGATAATGGGCGATGCGTAGGTGCCGCCCAATGCGCCGATGTTGGAGATGGTGATGGTACCGCCTTTGAGGTCTTCCTGGCTCACGCGACCAGATCGGGCCGCTTCGGTCAGGCGCGCCACCTCGTCGGCAATGCCCAGCAATGACAGGCTTTCAACGCCCTTGATGTTCGGCACCATCAGCCCGGCTTTTCCATCTACTGCCATGCCGATATTGCACTGGGGCAGGTAGCGAATCTCCGTGACGTCATCGTTGAGCTGGCTGTTGAGCACCGGGTATTCCTGAACGGCGAGCGCAATCGCCTTCATGACGAAGGGCATGAGTGTCAGTCGGGAACCCCGTGCCTCTGCCTCTGGTTTCAGCTGCTCCCGCAGCTTGAGCAGGTCGGTAACGTCGATATCCTCGCTGTAGATAAAGTGAGGAATGGTGGTCGCCGATTTCACCATGCTTTTTGCCATGGCGGCTTTCATGCCACGAATAGGCTCGACCCGAACTTCCTGTTCGGGCGCGGGCTGCCTGCGGGCACCGCCGGTGTTGGCGGCTTGCGTCTCGTCGGCGGGCGCCTGGGTCTGAGCCGGTTTTGGGCCCTCTTCAAGATGAGCCAGCACATCGGCTTTCAGCACCCGGCCATCCTTGCCGGAGCCTGCGATGTCACCCAGGTTAAGCTCGTGCTCCCGAACCAGGCGACGAACGGCCGGGCTGGCAGGAATACGCTGTCGGCTGGCTGAAGCCACAGGTGAGGCCGTTGCGGTTGAGAGTTGAGCAGTGGGCTCCGCTTTGGCTTTGGGCTGGTCCGGTTCTTCCCGATCCCGGGGAATGAACGCGAACAGCGGGGCATGAACCTTGGCCATGGCCTGCTGTTGATGATAGAGCCTGGTTACGCGCCCGGCCTTGGGCGCCGTAATCTCGACCATGGCCTTATCGGTCATGACGTCGACAACGGGCTGGTCTTCCTCGATTTCGTCACCTTCGGCGACCCGCCATTCCACCACCTCGCACTCGACAATCCCTTCGCCAATATCCGGCAGGATAAAGTCCTCGGTCGCGTCATCGTCGGACGCCGGGCGTGTAGCGGATTCGGTGCTGGTCTCGCTGGCTGGCTCTGCTTTGGCGGGCTCCGGCGAACTGGCCGCCGGCGCCTGGCCACCACTTTCGCTCTCATCCACCAGCTCGAACAGCGGGGCATGGACCTTGGCGATATCGCCTTCCTTGTAGTAGAGGCGGGTCACACGGCCCTTGTAGGGCGCCGGAATTTCCACCAGAGCCTTGTCGGTCATTACCTCGGCCACAGGCTGGTCTTCCTCGATGACATCGCCTTCACTGACCAGCCATTTGACCAGTTCACATTCCACGATACCTTCGCCGATATCGGGCAGTATAAAATCACTCATAGTCGCTCTCCTGTCCTGATATCAGCCTAGAATTCAACGCTCGCCCTGATGGCCTCGTAGACCTTCAGGTGGTTGGGCAGGTGCTCTTTCTCCAGCACCAGCGGGAAGGGGGTGTCCATCCCGGTTACCCGAGCGATCGGAGACTCCAGATACAGGAAGCAGCGTTCCTGAATCGTGGCGGCGATTTCACCGGCGAATCCGCCGGTCAGGGGAGCTTCGTGGGTGACCACCAGCCTTCCGGTCTTGAACACGGAGTTGGCGACGGTTTCCACATCCCAGGGCAAAATGGTCCTCAGGTCGATGACCTCACAGGAAATGCCATCTTTCTCGGCCCGTTCCACGGCCTGATCAATCACTTCCATCTGGGCGCCCCAGCCCAGAATCGTTACATCCGTGCCTTCCTTGGTGACTTCGGCCTCGCCCAGTGGCAGGCGGTAGTCCTCATCCGGCACCTCACCTACAGAGGCCCGGTACAGACGCTTGGGCTCGAAGAACAGGGTAGGGTTGGGATCGTGGATAGCGGCAAGCAACAGCCCTTTGGCCTGATGCGGGTTCCGCGGTACCACGATTTTCAAACCCGGGGTGTGGGCAAAGTAGGCTTCCGGTGATTGCGAGTGATACAGGCCTCCGGCGATACCGCCGCCGTAAGGCGCGCGAATGGTCAGCCCGCCAACGTTGAACAGGTTGCCTGAACGATAGCGGAACTTGGCGGATTCGTTCACGATCTGATCGAACGCCGGGAAGATGTAGTCGGCAAACTGGATCTCGGCCACCGGCACCGAACCCTGGGCCGCGAGGCCGTTGGCAAACCCGATGATGCCTTGCTCTACCAGAGGCGTGTTAAAGCAACGGGCCTTGCCGTATTTCTGTTGCAGGTTGCTGGTGGCACGGAAAACGCCGCCAAAGACGCCGACATCCTCACCGAAACAGAGCACTCGCTCGTCTTCCGCCATAGCGGTGTCGAGGGCATTATTGATGGCCTGGAGCATATTCATCTTGGTCATCTCAGGCCCCTCCCTTGGCGTGTTCGGCACTCTTTGGGTACTCGTCCGGGTACCGGCGGATATGCGCTTTCAATTTGTCGAACTGCTCAGCCAGCGCTGGCGGAACCTCGTCGTAGACATCGCTTACCAGTGTTTCGAGCGCCGGTGGTGGCCGTTTCTGGGCCCGCTTCATGGTTTCGAGCACTTCCCGGCGCATGTTTTCCTGGAGCTGCTTTTCGTCGTCCTCGCTCCACCATTTCTTGCTTTCCAGCCAGAGGCGCATGCGCAGGATCGGATCTTTCTCGCGCCACACGGCTTCTTCATCCTTGCTGCGGTAGCCGGACGGGTCGTCGGAGGAAGAATGGGCCGCCAGGCGGTAACTCATGGCCTCAATCAATACGGGGCGGTTGTGTTCCACAGCCAGCTTTCGGGCTTCCTGAGTGGCCTGGTACATCGCAAGAATGTCGTTACCATCCACCCGGATCACGTCCATCTTGTAACCGTAGGCCCGGGGTGCAACGCCATCGGCAGCAAACTGTTCGGCGGCCGGCGTGGAGATGGCGTAACCGTTGTTGCGGCACAGGAAGATCACCGGTACGCGGTGAACTGCGGCCATGTTCAGGGCAGCATGGAAGTCGCCTTCGGATGCGGCGCCTTCGCCAAAATAGGTAATGGTGCAGTGACCTTCACCCCGAAGTTTCTGGCCATAGGCATAGCCGGTGGCCTGGGGAATCTGGGTGGCCAGCGGCGAGGAAATGGTCATGTAGTTCAGCTTCTTCGAACCATAATGCACCGGCATCTGGCGGCCCTTGCCGTAGTCCATTTCGTTGCCGAACAGCTGGTTCATAAACTCGTCGATGGTAAAGCCGCGGTAGGCGAGGGCGCCTTGCTCCCGATACTGCGCCATGATCATGTCGCCATCGTCCAGTGCCGCCGCACTGCCGATCACAGCAGCTTCTTCGCCGGTGCACTGCATGTAAAAGCTCAAGCGGCCCTGCCGTTGAGCGGCAAGCATGCGCTCGTCGAGTATTCGGGTGGTGACCATGGCCCGATAGATACGAAGGGCCTTGTCTTTGTCGAGATCAGGAGCTTTCGCGCTCTTGTAGAGCTTGCCGTCCTGTTTCAGAAGCTTGAACGTGGGAATACGAAATTCCGCACCGTCGGTAAACACTGGGGAATACACAACTTTGGACTTTGTTGTTGTCATAATCCTCTTCCTGGGGTATTGGCCTGAGGAACAAAACACTCCTTGTGGGAGTGTCGTTAATGTCATTGTAGACAACCTGGCAGAATCTGGTGTGATTCGTGCCAGGTAATGTTTACCTTAACGTAAACTGCAGTTTGGGGGTAGACCTGTCGGCGGGATTTTAATTCGAGAGGTGAGGGGGCAGGCTTCAGGAAAAGGCCTTTGACAAAAGTTTACGCAATTTCCGGCTGTTTTGACAAAACGCTGTTGAATCGTTCGCTGTTTTTGGGCGTAATCGCAGCGGCAAAGATGTGCCCCAAATCTCTCTACTGATTCGTCCGCTTTTCCAATCAGTCCTCACTCTTTTTACCAGGTCATTTGCATGCTCCAGACGCCCCATGAGCTCAGGTTTCAGGCTGTCCTGTTGATACTGTTTAGCTGCGGTGTCTTTATTGGTGTAGTCAGTCTGGCCGTGGATGCATTTCCCTTTTTCGTGATCCCGGAGCGCCTGATGTTGGCGCCGGCTGGCGTCCCCGCTGTGATCCTGACGGGGCTCGCCGTCCTGGCGCTGACCTTTGAGCAGCGCCATTGGCGCATTCTGGCGGGCATCCTGCTCGGCGCACTGGGTGGCTACGGTCTGGTCATGTCCGTGTTGGCCAAAGAGTCAGGAGGCCCGCTGTTTTGGCAGGCATCAGCGACTTTCTCGCCACTGCCTCTGGTTCCATCGATCCTGGTGCTGATGATGGCTGGTGTTTCCGTGCTCGGGCTGGACAATACAAAAGCCAAGCTCTTCGGCTTTATCATTGGATGCACCGGTGTTGGCGCCGGCGCAGTGATACTGTCGCTGCATCTTAACCAGGGCCTTGATCCGGACGCCGACGGCATCGTGGGTGGTTTTTCGGTACTTTGCGGCGTATTCACCGCCGGCTTCAGCGCAGCCCTTGTGATTTTGTCCAGGCGGCAAGCGCCTATCCGGTTCACGCTGGGCCGCAACAACATTGCCTGTGCGTTACTGGGGGTGTCAGGCACCTTTGTGTTATCGATCATGGCAAGTTGGGGTGTTCACGCAGACCGTCATCTCAGCGCAAAAAACACTCTCCAGCAGGTCGCCAGCGTACTGGAACACGAGTTGGATGCACATGGTAAATTAATTGAGCGCCTGGCCCATCGATGGGCGGTATTCTCCTATGAAGTTCCTGCGGAATTGAAGCGAATCGAAGTCGGTCTCTACTTCTCGGACATACCGGCTCTGGATGCCGTCATGCTGATGAACTCCCAGGAAGACCCGGTTTGGCGTACCTCCCGGTCCGGGAGTGATCTGTTCTGGCTTACCGACCAGCTTGCCAAGCCGGAGGTTCTGGACTGGATTCGGGAAGTCCGAGAGCGTGATCTTTCCAGTGCCTGGCTTTTCCCGGATTCTGCGCTTCCATTCAATGCTCTGGCGGTCGTCAAGTCGAGCCACCCGGCAAGTCACCAGTTCCTGGCAGTCTTCGATCTTCAGGTGTTGCTCCGGTCCGAATTCCCTCACCCGGGCCACGAATTCGATATCAGACTTCTACCCGCTGGTGTTACCAGTCCCGCGCCTGGCTCACGGAATGAGCGGGGCAAACCAGAAATCCTCGAAACGGCTACCGTCGATATTCCCAACGGAGGCAGCGTCGTCCTGAGTGCGCGCGCCGGCCCCCCGGAACTCTGGTCCTTTCGCGGGCTTTTCCCCGTCGCCTTGCTGGTGTTTGGCCTGGTGATGAGTTACCTGCTGGTCGCAGGGCGAAGCTTTCTGGGTGCTTACAGGCTCAAGGCAAGAGAGCTCCGTACTGCCGAACAGGAATTCCGGTCCCTGTTCTCACAATCAGCGGATGCCATTTTTGCATCGGACAGAAACGGCCATTTCCGTTCACTCAATTCGGTGGCTCGTCTCATCGTTGGCTTGAACGATTCGGACGTAGGGGTAACACACTACTTGGACGTGCTGGAAGCCGGCATGATGAGCGAACGCGATCAGAACGTTTTTGCGGCATCATTCAGGGAGGCGGTGGCCGGGACTACCCAGTCTTTCGAAGTTCGTTTTACGTCCCCGGACAGCCATGACACCCGGGACTATGAATGTGACCTTTTGCCCATCGTTGTTGATGGGGAAGTCACCGGTGTTTTCATTATGGCCAAGGATATTACCGAGAGGCTTCAGGCCCAGGAAAATCAGCGCATTCTGGAACGGAGTCTGGAATCGAGTGATAACGGCGTCGTCGTTGTTGACCTTCGACCGGGGAATCTGCCGGTGGTCTATATCAATCCCGCATTTTCCCAGATGACCGGATATTCCCCGTCAGAAGTTCTGGGGGCTCCGGTAAATTTCCTGATGGGCCCGGAGACAGCTGACGCTGATATCGACCTTGTGAGGGATGCAGTCAGGGCAGGACGGCCACTGAGTCTGACGTTGAAAAGTTACCGCCGTGACGGTACCCCTTTCTGGAACCAGGTATCGCTGGCGCCGGTAAGGGATGACAGCCACCAGGTGACCCATTACGCCGCCATCATGCGGGACATCTCCGAGAAAAGAGAACAGGAAAAACGACTGGCTTACCAGGCGACCCACGATGTACTGACGGGTTTGGGTAACCGTGCGCTGTTTGAGGACCACCTGGCGCACGATCTTTCCCTGGCGAAACGCAAGGACCAGCTGCTGGCCGTGCTGTTCATCGACCTGGATGAATTCAAGCCGATCAATGACACCCTGGGCCACAAGATTGGCGATGAGCTGCTGGTCAGTGTGGCGCGGCGGTTGGAACGCATCTCACGCCAGACGGACACCCTTGTTCGGTTTGGGGGCGACGAGTTCGTCCTGTTATTGCCTGACCTGGCCTCTGCTCATGAGGCCGAAGAGGTGGCGGAAAGGATCCTGGAAGAGCTGGCCAAGCCACATCTGATCGGCACCCATGAACTCTATATTTCAGCAAGTATCGGCATCAGCATCCTGGCTGAGGGCCTGGACCACCCGGAAAAGCTGCTTCAGCAAGCAGACATGGCTATGTATAAGGCCAAGCTGCAGGGCCGCGATACCTACGAGATTTTCTCACAGGATCTCGATAGCGCAGTTTCCAAGCGGGTGATTCTGCGTAACGATCTGCAGGAAGCCATCAAGTCCAATCAACTGTTCCTTCATTACCAGCCGCAAGTGGATCAGGCTGGAACTCTGTGCGGTCTCGAAGCCCTTGTCCGATGGAAGCACCCCAAAAAAGGGTTCATTTCACCGGTCGACTTCATTCCAATTGCCGAAGAAACCGGCCAGATTGTGCAGCTGGGCAAATGGGTAACAACCCAGGCGTGCCGGGATGCCCGGATACTGATGGAAAAAGGCCTGCTTCGGGGCCGGATGGCCGTGAATCTCTCGCCCCTGCAGTTCCACCGTCCCGGTTTCCTCGACAATGTCGCGAAAATCCTTGATAAAACCGGGTTGCCAGCACAGTACCTGGAACTGGAGCTCACGGAAGGGATTCTGATGAAGGATACCGACGGGGCGATCGACATTCTCAATGAGCTGAGCAGAATGGGTATTGCCACCGCCATTGACGATTTCGGCACAGGCTTCTCAAGCTTCAGCTATCTTCGGGATCTGCCGGTGACCAAAATCAAGATCGACCGGAGTTTTGTCAGCTCCATCGCCATCAGTGAAAAGGATGCTGCTGTCTGTAAGGGCGTCATCACCCTGGCTCGGGAAATGGACCTTCGGGTGATTGCTGAGGGCGTCGAGACCCGGGAACAGGTCGAGACCCTGAGTCGCAATGGTTGTGAAGCCTTCCAGGGCTATTACTTTGCCAGGCCGATGGCCTTTGATGACCTGATCAACTGGCTGGCAGTAGAGCCATCAACAGCCTGAGGCGATGGGCGCATCCCGAAATCGAGGAAAGCAGAGGCTCACAGAGAACCATGATTCTCGAGCCGGGAAGCCCGGAATCATGGATCTCACCTCCGCTGCATTGAAGACCTTGGCTAGTCGCTAGACATAAAAGTCCAGATCCTCCTGAGCTTTCAGCAGATCGCGCATCTTGATGGGATCGTCACCAAAGAAGAAGACGAGGCCCCAATGAGTACCGAAGGCTGACCGATCGGGAACGGTCTCTTCAGTTGGCTCATGCAATTCGTGTGACACGAAATAGGGATGCTCAGTGGTTTCTTTGGGCATTTCCAGTCTGCTGACCACACGACGGCGGGGATACACGCCGAAGCAACCTGCGTAGCCTTTCGCATCGACCACTTCGCGGGGGAAAAAGGCAGCCACCTCCTCTTTCGTGCTTTTGGGATCGAATACCAGCATCGATGCCTGATAGGCATTGAAGCCGTAGGCCATCTCAATGAGCTCGAAAGCCTTGAACCCGGGCGGGCGGTAGGCAACCTCACCAAAGTACATTTCACCGTCTGCGGTGACAAAGTACTCGGGATGAATCAGGCCGAACTTGATATCAAAAGTTTTGATCAGCAATTCGATCTGCTTGGTGATCGCGTTGCGCCAGCTCTCGAGCTCCTTAGTCGCGGGCACGAACACCGAATAGCCTAGCGTTACATACTCGGAAATGTTGAGAAACTGGATCTTGCCATCGTGAATCCAGGCTTCAACCGCAAACTCCCAGCCACTCAAGTGACTTTCCATCAGCAGGGGATATTCCTCGGCCGGAATCTGGTCAATTTCTTCCAGCGTGCGGATCATCCGGTGGCCGAGACAACCGGCCTTGTCGAATGCCTTGACGTGAATCGGATCGTCGGGGTCACCATCGAGCTTGAGCAGTGTCTGGTTAACGCGCTTCATGAAGCGGACGATGTCGTCCTTCTCGTGCGCCTCCTCGAAAATCCCAACACGTATCCCGCCAAGCTGAGCCCGGCGCTTCATCAGAGCCTTGTCCCGAAACAGAATCGACTGCCCATACATGCGCGGGTTGTTGAGCAGTACAGAGTTGATCGCACCTGACCACTCGACGGTTTCTTCAAAGAGCGGGATGGCGACATCAACGCCTTCGGCCTTAAGCTTTTCAGCAATCTCCAGTGAACGGTCATTCAACCGGATAAAATCCCAAGGAATGAAAGGTATGTTGTTAGCAGTGCAGAAATCTGAAGCCCAATCCGGAGCGACCACGATATAGCGGCGATCAAACTTTTGTGCGGCCTTGATCGCATTAACACTCCAGCCCAGCAGGGCGATATAGCCTTTGTTCGGATCTTTTGGAGTCTCAGTTCCCTTCACCGAGTCCATGTCCGGGTCACGCCAGGCTGCTACCTCTTTGGGCAACTCTTTTTCTGATGTCATAGACATTCCATTTTCTCCTTGCCGGTTTGCCGAGACAAATTGTGCAGGTTCTGGCACACACGGGGACAAACAGGCCCATTGGTATTGTCGATTGGGACGAAAATAACCCTATCCGGGGTTCATTTCGCCCTAACCATCAAACATCAACATAGTCGGTGCAGTTACAAATAGAAACGAAAGCGACACAATTTCTTGCTTCCGAAGTGCCGTAAGAGCATCTTGGGAACATGGACAATTCAGGCACCAACGTTTGTGTTGCGAATTTTGATGAGGCCCTGGAGCGGCTGGCGTTAGCCCGAGGGATTGATTACACGGCTCCCAACACCGAGGTACTTGAAGCGGCGCTTCGGCTTATGGAAACTCCAGGAGGACTGGACGCACTGTATGCCCGGGTGCCTGCGATAGAGGCCAAGGGCGTATTTGTAAGCAGCGACTGGGACCATCCTGCCATTCTGAGGCCAGCCCTCGCGGTGAGAACGTTACGCCAGGGCGTTCCTGCCTTTACAGCCATAGAAGCGCTGAGTGAGCTCCGCCTGCTCGCGGTTGCCATGGGCGATTATCTCCACCCCGAAATCTCAGCGGAACAGGCCAGAAATCTTCTTACCCAGGTAACAGCACTGAACCTGGATTTGCTCTCAGGGCAGATGAGTGAGGCAGACAGGGAGCGGCCGCAGGGGCTTGGCCAGATCGTAAGCTCGCTATATCTGTACCTGCTCAACCGGTTGGGTTATGCAAGCATTCTCGACAGCCTGGTTGAGGAAGTGGAGCGTTTGCTGGCGCAGCGCCCGATACAGACGGACAGCATCAAACAGATGGTCAGCCAGATTGCCAAATGCCTGTTTGACCCCGAAATTGAGACGTCGGGCATGGACAGAGCGGCCGGCCTGGTCAGCGCCTTGTTCGGTCCCACGCCTGGCAGTCGCGATGATCCAGGGTTTGCCGTCTATGGCGAACGTCTGGCCGTAATGGACGAATCTGCACTCTTTGAAGAGGCCCAGGCCTTCGCCAGCGCCATGCATCGAACCGGCATGGTGTCCACTTACCATCCCTTGCTTTTACGATACCTTCTGGGCAATCAGGACAGCCTCATTGCCCGGGCATTGGGCCTGAGCATTACTGGTAATGATGTCCTTCAGAGCTACCGTCAGATTGTGCTGAAACTGATTGACGAAGTTGTTCATCCGGAAACGTGCCAGGTTGTCTATGGTCTCGCCATGTTTCTTGAGCGGGGAGCCTTGTTCACCCCACCAGTAGCTGCCGGTTTGTGGCGGCAAATGGAACTGAAGGTTTGCCAGGCAGCGTGTGACAGACTTGGTGCGGTTTTTGGCGATTCACATCCGCCACGAGTGTATCTTCTGGCCGGTGTGCTGAGCCTTTTGGGCCAGCCATTGGGGGTAGGACAGGGCAATAATCCAACCTGTCAGTCAGTGATTGGCCTTTCCATGTGGTCATTCAACGACGCCGATTTTCTACTGCAGCTGGTGGCCTGGGCTGCTCGTGACGATGACGTTGTCATGCGATTTGAGGGCCAATACATTTACTCGCAGTACCTGGAGGCAGGCCTTGCCAAGCAACCTCCCATCGATGTCGATCCGGTGTCATTGATTCTGGCGCCACATCTTGACCGAATTTATGGCGAAATGGGTCGAATGCGCGGGGTACGGGAGGATGACCTGCACCGCTGGATTAATCCCGAAATGTACGGCTGGTGGGTAGGGCATGGCTTTCTCAGTGTCATTAGCCGGGCTACAGGGAAAATCTGCGCTTATGAGGCATTTATCCGGCATTTCTATGCTTCTTACCATCCCTACTACAACGGCAATATACCCGTTGTCCATCCGCAGCCTGCCGGCATCGCTGTCACCGACAGTGGAGGGCGCTTCGTGGGGCGCCATGCCATAACCATTCTTCGGGTGAATCTCGATCAAGAGGGCGAGATCCGTGTCTACTTTTTCAACCCCAACAATGACAGCGGCCAGGATTGGGGGCAGGGGATCAAGTGTTCCACCGAAGATCACGGTGAACGCCATGGCGAGGCATCGCTTCCGTTCTCAGAGTTTGCGTCGCGTCTGTGTGTATTTCATTACGACCCGCGTGAGCTCGGGGAGCTTGCGGTGATTCCTGAAGCGGATGTGACAAGGGCCACAGAGCTTGGCCGAGGCAGCTGGGCTTCAAGTTATGAGTGAGGCGGCAGACACAACGGGCACTTCTCTAAAAGGCTGAAAACGCTTTCAATTCCCGATAACCAAGCCTGACGCCGGTTTTCACTGAGTGCCGAAAGCGTGGTACCTTCAAGCCGGACGGCTTTTGTTGACCAATATCAGAGCATTAGGGACTGGCGAGTAAACTATATGAACGTAATCATTATTGGCGCAGGAATAATGGGAACCACCTTTGCCACCCTGGCCAAAGAGCTGGCACCCGAGCTGGATATCACCCTTCTGGAAAGACTGGAGGGGCCCGGAGCAGGGAACTCATGGGTGTTCAATAACGCCGGTACCGGGCACGAAGCAAACTGTGAGCTGAACTACACTCCGGTGGATGAAGAAGTGATCTCCGTCGAGAAAGCGCTGAAGATTCATGCCCAGTTCAACGTCGCCAAACAGTTCTGGGCCTATCTGGTCCAGAAAGGCGCCATCAAGGATCCCACGTCATTCATCAATCAGACCAAGCACTGCACCATTGTTCCCGAGCCGGCAATTGAAGAGCTGCGGTTACGATACAAGGAAATGTCCGCCCACCATTTCTTCGAGCAGATGCGTTTTTCGGAAGACTTCGACGAGATAAAAAGCTGGATTCCCTACACCATGGAGGAGCGCCCCCGCCATGAAAAAATGGCGGCGACAGTCGTTGAGACAGGGACGGATGTCAATTTTGGCGCTTTGACTGAGCAGATGGCCAACTATGCCGTGAACGACCTTGGGATAAAGATAGAATACGGCACCCATGTCAAGCGTGTGCATCGCAGCCCCTCCGGAAGCTGGCTGGTTGAAACCGAAGGCAAGGAAGGCGCGACCCGGTACAAGGCGGATGTTCTGTTTGTCGGGGCTGGCGGGGGTGCTTTCCCGATCCTGAAAAAGAGCCACTTGCCATTTGCCAAACGCTTTACCGGCTTTCCGGTGGGCGGGCGATTCCTGCAGGCGCCGATCAGTGCTGAGCAGGCCGATAAATACCGCGCCAAAACCTACGGCAAGGCGAAGGTGGGCGCTCCGCCCATGTCCGTTCCACATCTGGATTTACGTGTCTCGGATGGCCAGTACTATCTGCTGTTCGGGCCGTTCGCCTCGTTCAAACCGGTGCTTGAGAGAGGTCGCGGCTTCCTGGATTACCTGCGTTCGATGCGCCTGCACGATATCCCGAGCCTTCTGAATGTCGCCCTGGAGCACTTTCCGCTGGTGAAATACCTGGTATCGGAGACCTTCAAGGGTGAAAAAACCATGTTCGAAGAGCTGGACAGCTTCGCCCCGGGCATGAGCAAAAAATTCAACTGGAAACCGGTTGAGGCTGGCCAGCGCGTGCAGATCATTAAAGACGGCGACTTGCAGATGGGCACGGAGATTCTGGTCTCGACTGACAAGACCTACGCCACGCTGTTGGGGGCCTCACCGGGCGCCTCGGTTTCGCCGGAGGTTATGTTGCGTTGCCTGGAACAGCTGTTTCCGTCTATGTTTGCAAGAGAGGATGTCAGGGAGAAGAAGAAAGAAATCTTTCCCGAAGATGATCTCGACGCACTGGCCAAAAATCCCGAGCGTTACCGCGAGATTCGGGATGCGGTCAACAAACGGCTGGGCATAACCCGTTCCGCAGCACAGTGAGATCGGCTTAAAATCTGACGGCAGGGAGACACCGATGGGCAGCAAGATCAAGGTTACCTCGCCTTTGGTCATCCTCCACGGGGATGAAATGGCGCAGGTTGCGTTTGAGCACATTCTCAAAAAGTTCGTGACAGACCGCCTGGAGATCCAGCTGGAGGAAATCGATCTGTCCGCGGAACATCGCCTGCTGACCAATGGCCAGGTGGTGATTGATGCCATCGATGCCCTACAGCGCCATGGAGTGGGTGTAAAAAACGCCGGCATGACGGTCAACCGGCAACAGCTGGAGGACTTGCTCCGGAAACACCCGGAGGTGGACGGCAACAATCTGCATCCCCTGGCGACCAAATCCCCGAACGGCGCCATCCGCAAGGGCATCAGCGGCAATATTACCCGGGAAGATATCCAGTTCCGCAACCTCAATATTCGCCGCCCGGAGTGGGTAGGGCGCGATATTGAAGTCGACACCATGGAATTCGGCGGCATCAAGGACAGCTTCAACCAGCTATCTCTGGCAACCGGTGTGGTCAAATTGATGTTCGTGGGCAGCAGTGGAGACCCGGTGGAACTGCATCGCCGTGAAATTCGCAAGGGCGATCCCTGGCTGCTGGCGACTAATGACATAGAGGACGTTAAAGCCTGGGCCCACCGCTTTTTCCAGCGTGCCATCGAGGAAAAACGGGATCTGTACCTGGGCCTGAAAGATACTGTGATCCCCGGCTACGACGGCGCGATGCGCTCGGTGATCGAGGACATCTATCACAGTGACTACAAGAAGCAGATCGAGGATCTGGGGCTGAATTACTACTATGAGCTGATCGATGCCCAGGCGGCACGCATTGTCTCGAATCCACCGGAGCGGGCGCTCTGGGGCGTTCCGGACAACACCACCGGGCGCAAGCTGCTGAAGCTGGTGAACCAGCTTCGGGAGTTCGGCATTCCCAGCCGGGGTGCCCATGTGTCTATCTCCCGCATGAGTGCCGGTGGCGGCGACCAGTACGGAAGCTTCAACATGGCAGCCCGGGAAGATGGCATTCTCAAAGTCATTGTCGACGGCGACGAGAAACATGCCCGCCAGGTAAAGAAAGGCGATCCCATGTTGCTCATGTCCAACGACCGGGAAGCCATCAAGGACTGGGTCCTGCAGGTGTTCCGTGATGCCTCGCGCAAGGACAAAGAGGTGTATTTCGGTCTCAAACGTGAGTACATGGAATACGACGAAGTCTACAGCAACGTGATTACCGAGGTGCGCCGGGAGCTGGCCAGCGAGCACACGCCGCCACCTTCATTTATGATCATGCGGCCCTCGAGCCAGCTCAAGAAGATGATCACAGACCCGCCCAGAAACGCGTTGTATCCCTCCCAGAACCTGGACGGGGATATCTTCTCGGACATTTCCGCCGCGCTCGGTGGCAGCCTGGCGACCGCCAGTTCGATCATCGAAAGCAAGGATGGCACCATGCTGTTCGAGGCGCCCCATGGCACCGCCCATGATCTGTACCTGAAGTATCTGGAGAGCGACGGGAAAGTAGCCCATTTCAATCCGTCGGCGTTGATCTTCGCGCTCGCCAACGCCCTGGAAACCCTGGGTGAGCGAGAGGGAAACGAGGCCCTGAGCCACTATGCGGTGCAACTGAAGGCGGCGCTAACCGATACGGTTGACGGCGGCATTGTTACTGCCGATCTGAAGGGTAAAACCGTTGATCCGGAGTCCGAACAGGTGGTGGATATGATTGGATTTCTCGAGGCTGTGGAGAAGGCCCTCGGGTAGGTAGTTTGAATTTTTCACAAAAACAGATGATTTTCGGCCCGAGGACATTAAACGATGAAGCGATCACAGTTTCTCCAGGATTTGATCAAGCAGCTTTCACCAAAGCTGGACTCGACGACCTACGTCTACTGCACAGTGCCCAAGGCCAAGTATGGCGAACTGGAACACCTCAAGCCCATTGTCAGCATTGCTGAACTGGAAGGCCTGACTCTGGTTATTCCTCTGGATCAGGCCAAAGCCGAGGGTCTGGACTACTACAGGGTCTTCCGTCGCATCACCCTCGAGGGCCACTCCAGTCTTGAAGCTCTGGGTCTGACATCCGTGGTAACCAGCCTGCTGGCTGAACGGGGCATTACCACCAACGTTATTGCAGGGTTCTATCACGACCACATGTTTGTACCCAGTGATCGGACCGATGAGGCCATGGCGGCGCTGAAGGAGCTGGCCAGCAATCCTGAGGGGTAAACGCGGGCGGCCAGCGATAATTCGGCAGCTAATCCAGAGAGGGTGAAATATCTCGGGGCCATTTGCACATAAAAGGCTGCCCGTGTCGGGCAGCCTTTGAAAAATGCCTTTTACTGCTGTAACCCGTCAGGCGGCGTGTTTCTTGTCAAACCAGTCCTTGGTGCCGCCTTCATAGTCGTAGACTTCGGTAAAGCCGGCGTCTTCCAGCTTTTTAGCCGCCTTTGGAGAGGCATCACAGTCGAAATTCGCGCAGTAGACTACGATTTTCCGATCCTTACTGCCGGCAACCGCCTCTACCTGTTCCAGAAAGGACGGCTCGTCCACCGGAATGTTGATGGAGGTCCGGATGTGTTCCCGGTTAAAGGCCTCCCGAGACAGGACGTTGATCAGCACAAAATCCTCGTGCTCGGTCTCGTTCATCTGTTTGAGATCGTCACGGCTAATGGTCTTCATAGCTTTTCTCCTTCGTTGAGGAAATGACTACCTCAGAAGTTCACTATGATGGCCTGGAGCCCGATTTCAAGGTGATTCGAAGCCCCCAAAATGCCTAGCCGGTGAGCTGATTCTCGTTCCGCTTCGCAATTGTCTGGGTTTTGCCGGCGGTATATCTGAGCGCAACGGCCAATGTGAAAAATGCCGCCAAGCCGCCAAACAGAGTAATCACAGGAATAATGTTCATCAGTTGTAAAACCTCCAGTGGTTTTATCGCTAAGGCCAAATCCTCGGGCACT
>Ga0208301_1000165_pt1 | contig 24752 bp, 19 predicted proteins | sample 25BtaG_FD_184100 | JGI IMG/M metagenome (GOLD analysis project Ga0208301, IMG submission 184100) | Marine viral communities from Cariaco Basin, Caribbean Sea - 25B_WHOI_OMZ_CsCl (SPAdes) (version 2) | ecosystem: Environmental > Aquatic > Marine > Oceanic | place: Caribbean Sea: Cariaco Basin...
AGGATGCGATTGATTACATCAACGCACATAGCTGATCGTCTGTAAGCCAGGCAGAAGCCGTCCTGCTCCCGAGCAGGGCGGCTTTTTTGTATCTGCCGGAGTGACAGAGGCCTCATGGTGACGATCCATCTCGCAGATAATGAACCAGGGGACCTGGTGGTGCCCGCTGATGATCGTGGGCTTGCCTACGGGGATGGTTTGTTCGAGACCATCCTGGTTCACAATGGGGTGCCTCAGTTGCTGGAGGCTCATTGCTGCCGGCTGCTGGAAGGCGCCGCTCGTCTGGGTATCCCGCTGACGGCAGAAGAATTGCAGCAGGCGTTGGCCCGGGTGAGCCACCGGATGTCTGCGGTTCCTGCCCGGCAGGTGCTGAAGCTCTTGCTTACCCGTGGCAGCGGTGGCAGGGGTTACCGTCCGCCGGCAAGTCCCGGCCCCCGGCTCATTACCTCGGTAATGCCTGCACCGCCAGAACCGCCCGAGGCCGGTGTCGCTGTGGTGATTTCCGACATCCCGTTGACCGTGAATCCTCGTCTGGCGGGTATCAAGTCACTCAATCGCCTGGAACAGGTCATGGCCAGCCGGGCCATGCCCGATGATTGCTATGAGGCGCTGATGTGCGGGGAGCAGGGTGATCTGCGGGAGGGTACCAGGACTGCTCTGCTGTACCTGTGGCAGGGCCGCTGGTTTACGCCCCCCCGTGACCGGGTTGCTGTGCGTAGCATCATGCTGTCCCATGTGGAGTATGGCCTGTCCCGGGAGGGTGTGCCGGTCAGCGAAGGGGAGCTCTTCCCGGCGCAGTGCTGGCAGCCGGAGTTTGGCGGGCTGTTTCTGCTGAACAGCGTTATCGGGGCAGTGCCGGTTCAAACTCTGGACGGTCGCAAGTTGCCTCGCCCGGAACAGCTTGCGACAATCGTCAGCCTTGCCAAACAACCTGAGGAGTTCCGTTGATCAAGTCTTTCCTTGTTGCCGTTGTCGCTTCGGTACTGGTGGCTGTTGCCGGCGCCGGATTGTGGGGCTGGCAGGGTATTGAGTCCCTGGAGGCTGACGCCGGGCTTGAAGAGCCAACGCTGTACATGGTCCCCCGTGGGTCGTCCTTTAACGCCGTTGCCCAGGACCTGGAAGAAATGGGTGTGGTGGACAAGGCGGTCTGGCTTAAATTGCTCGCCAGGATTGAACCTGAGCTGGCGTCCATTCGTGCCGGGGAATACGAGTTCCAGCCAGGCATGTCGGCCCGTGACATGATTTCGCTGATGGTCAGGGGTCAGACCAAGCCCCGCTTCGTGCAGTTTATTGAAGGCCGTCGCTTCCAGGATGCCCGGGCAGCCCTGGCTGATGCCGAATACCTTGAGCAAGTCACGGCAGACTGGTCGGCTGAGCAGATCATGTCGGAGCTGGGTGATGAAGGTGCACATCCGGAAGGCCGCTTCTTCCCGGATACCTACTCCTACCGACGGGGTGATTCTGACCTTGATATTCTCAGGCGGGCCTACGAGCGAATGAACAACGTGCTGGCCGAAGAGTGGGCCAATCGGGCCGAGGACCTGCCGTATGAAAGCCCCTACGAGGCCCTGATTATGGCTTCGATTATTGAGCGGGAAACCGGTGTTCCGGGGGAGCGCCGGGATATCGCCGGGGTTTTCGTACGTCGGCTGGAAAGGGGGATGAGGTTGCAGACCGATCCCACCGTTATTTACGGAATGGGTGACAGCTACCAGGGGCGCATTACCCGCCGCGACCTGCGTACCCATACACCTTACAATACCTACCGAATCTCCGGACTCCCTCCTACTCCAATCGCGCTACCAGGCCGGGCGGCTATCAATGCAGCGGTTAACCCGGCGGATGGGGATACATTGTTCTTCGTCGCCAAGGGCGACGGAAGCCATCAGTTCTCCCGGACGCTGGAAGACCACCAGCGGGCCGTCAGGGAATACCAGCTTAACCGTCGTGAGGACTATCGTTCGTTTCCGGCGCCAGCGAACGACAGCGAGGCCGGTAAATGACCCGCGGTCGCTTTATTACGTTTGAGGGCACCGAAGGGGTTGGCAAGTCCACCCAGCTGGAAACCGCCCGATCAGCCCTGGAGGCAGCCGGCATCGGGGTGCTGGTCACCCGGGAGCCCGGCGGCACGCCCATGGCGGAAGCTATCCGTGAACTGCTGCTGACACCACGGCAGGAGTCGGTCAATTCGATGACCGAGCTGTTGCTGATGTTCGCGGCCCGGGCCCAGCATCTCCATGAGCGTATAGTCCCCGCGCTGGAGCAAGGCACATGGGTGCTGTGTGACCGCTTTACGGATGCCACATACGCCTATCAGGGCGGTGGCCGTGGTGTCCCGCAGGAGCAGATTGCGGCGCTGGAACAACTGGTCCAGGGCGACCTGCGGCCCGACCATGTCATACTGCTTGACGCACCGGTAGAGGTAGGCATGGCAAGGGCACGAAGCCGCAGTGCGCCGGATCGGTTTGAACGGGAACAGGCAGCGTTCTTTCAGCGTATCCGTGATTGCTACCTGGAGCGGGCGCGGCTACAGCCACTGAGCTACCATGTGGTGGATGCGGCACAGCCCCTTTCGGATGTCAGCCGCCAGGTGTCGGGGCTGATAACGGGCCTTCTGGCCTGACGCCTCCGGAACTTCCTTACGGGCAGGCAAAAGAGAACCCACCATGCTGTCAGCGCGCCTCCAGACACTGCCTGAATTCACCCACCAGCACACCCATGACCACCATCAGGCAGTGATCGGCCTTTACGGGCGGGCGGAAGTGAACGTTGCCGGTCGGGAAGGCCGCCTGGATACCTGGCGAGCCTGCCTGGTGCCGGCCAGGATACCCCACGAATTTTCTGGCGGTCCTGAAAACCAGGTGCTGGTGATCAATGTGGATGCCTGGCACCCCCAGCCCGGGGAGGCGCATTGCCGGGACTTTGCTGCCATCAGGCGACTGTTCAGCAAGACCGTGGTAGTCGGGCTTGATGCCCATCTGCAACAGCTGGTACAGGTCTCGGCCACCGAGATACGACGGCCCGGTGCTGAACAGGGTATCCGCAACCATCTTGCCACGGCCATTTTGCTGGCGTTATCCGACCGGCTTGCCCGGGGAGCGGAGACCGTACCTCTGCGGCGGCCGGGGCTTGATCCGGAAAAGTTGCGGCAGTTTGTTCTCGAGAACCTCAATGAACGGATTACCGTCGAAGACCTGGCCGCCCAGGCCTGCCTGAGTCAGAGCCGGTTTCACGAGTTGTTCCGTAAGACCATGGCCACCAGTCCCTACCGGTTTTTGCTCAACACCCGTCTTGACCAGGCCTGTCAGATGCTCCGCACCACGTCGCTCCCGGTGGCGGATATCAGCGCCCGAACCGGGTTTTCCAGCCAGTCCGCTCTCACCACCGCCTTGCGTAAACACCGTGGCCTTACGCCGACCCAGCTTCGTAGTCACGCCTGAAACTGCCTGATTCCGTGAAACATCGTAGGAATTTGTAAAGTCTCAGAAAGAATTCGGAAGTGTCCCTGTCGGTGTAAGGTTAAATTAAACGATTATTAATCCGCAGCAGGTTTTCTGTTCGGTTGTGGCGCGCGATCAAGGGAAATGCGTGCTTCCAACAAGGTGCAAGTGGAATTTTTCGTTGAGCATCTATACTGAACAGTACTGATTAATCCTGTCGGGGTCGCAATTATGGCCCTCCGCTGCGGATCAGGAGGAACAAGGCAAAAGGAATTGGCCACGAAGTGATAAAAAATAACAGGTATTGCCCGCTTGTCCGTCGTGCGGCTCGCGGTTTGCCTGACGGTCGCTATTACCGGCCGTATCAACAAACTGGAGGAATTACATGGCTACGGGTGTATGGATTAGTCTGTTTGTCTACTTCGGGCTGATGATTGTCATCGGGCTCTATGCGATGCGCACGTCGACATCGTCCTCGGAGGACTACATGTTGGGCGGTCGGGCGCTGAGTCCGAAAGTGGCAGCGCTGTCTGCCGGTGCATCGGATATGAGCGGCTGGTTGCTGCTGGGGCTGCCAGGGGCTCTGTTCGTATCGGGGCTGGCGTCTGCCTGGATCGGCATCGGCCTGTTCGTGGGGGCGTTTATCAACTGGGTTATCGTCGCTCCACGTTTGCGGGAGCAGACGGTCCATTATGGTAATGCCATCACCATTCCCGCCTTCCTGGCCAACCGGTTTCCGACCCAGGCGCTTTCACTGCGAACGGTTTCGGCGATCGTCATCGTGATTTTCTTCGCCGTCTACACGGCATCAGGCCTGGTGGCCGGTGGCAAGCTGTTCGAGAGCGCGTTCTCTGAAATCATCAACGTACCCGGCATGAGTGACTATGCGGTCGGCATCCTGATCACCCTCGGTGTCGTCCTGGCTTATACGGTTGTTGGTGGTTTCCTGGCAGTGAGCATGACTGACTTCGTACAGGGCTGCATCATGATGCTGGCACTGGTCATCATGCCGGCCGTCGTGCTCTTTGGCGAAGGTGGTGGCGGCTATGCCCAGGCATCCCAGACCCTGAACGAAGTGGATCCGACACTGCTGTCCTGGACCGAGGGACTGACCATTATCGGCTGGCTCTCTGCGGTAACCTGGGGGCTGGGCTATTTCGGCCAGCCACATATCATCGTGCGTTTCATGGCCATCCGTACCCTCAAGGATGTACCCATTGCTCGCAACATTGGTATGACCTGGATGGGGATCTCGCTGATTGGCGCTATCTCACTGGGCATCTTTGGTCGGGCCTACGCCGTACGTAATGGCCTGGATGTCGCCGACCCGGAAACCATCTTCATTATCCTGTCAGACCTGCTGTTCCATCCGCTGATTACCGGTTTCCTGTACGCAGCGTTACTGGCCGCGGTGATGAGTACCATTTCCAGTCAGCTGCTGGTGTCTTCGTCATCACTGACTGAGGACTTCTATCGCCTGTTCCTTCGCAAGGAGGCAACAGACCGGGAGTGTGTGAACGTAGGTCGCGCCTGCGTAGTGGCTGTAGGCCTGGTGGCAGCGCTCATTGCGTCTGACCCGGAATCCCAGGTACTGGCGCTGGTCAGTAACGCCTGGGCCGGCTTCGGTGCGGCCTTCGGCCCGCTGATCATCCTGTCCCTGATGTGGCCACGTACCAACGGTGCGGGCGCCATTGCAGGCCTGGTGGTTGGGGCGGCAACGGTGATGATCTGGATCTCCCTGGGCTGGAACGGCTCGTTCATGGGCGGCCCCGGCGTCTATGAAATCATCCCCGGCTTCATTGCCGCCTGGGTTGCCATCATGGTGGTCAGCCTGGCGACTTCCGACGCAGGTGAGTACCAGCATATCGAGCGGTAACACACCGGTGTCACGAACCAGTGATTGACAGGGCTCCTTCGGGAGCCCTTTTTTACAGGTGCTTACGGAGCCCGGCCGGCGCACCACCAGGTGAGCCAGCCAGCCTCCAGCCATAAAAAAAACGCCAACCCGAAGGCTGGCGTTTTCGATATTCAGGGGCCCGATAACACCGGGCCCTGAAATCAGGCTACCTGAGCGGACTTCGCCTTCTCGGAATACTCTTCCATCTGGTCGAAGTTCATGTAGCGGTAGATTTCCGCCGACATGCTGTTCAGGTCCTTGGCGTACTCCATGTACTCTGCCGGTGTCGGCAGTTTGCCCAGTACCGCGCCCACAGCCGCCAGTTCCGCAGAGGTCAGGTACACATTGGCACCATCGCCCAGGCGGTTCGGGAAGTTACGGGTAGAGGTGGACAGAACCGTGGACTTGGCAGCCACACGTGCCTGGTTACCCATGCAGAGGGAGCAACCCGGCATCTCGGTGCGAACACCGGCGGTGCCGTAGGTGTTGAAGTAGCCTTCGTCCATCAGCTGCTGCTGATCCATCTTGGTGGGAGGAGACATCCACAGACGTGTTTTCAGAGGCTCTTTGTTCTGCTCCAGCAGCTTGCCGGCTGCACGGAAGTGGCCAATGTTGGTCATGCAGGAGCCGATGAACACCTCGTCCACCTTGTCGCCTGCGACTTCAGACAGGAACTTGGCATCGTCCGGGTCGTTGGGACAGCAGACGATGGGCTCCTTGATGTCGGCCAGGTCGATTTCCACCACGTGGGCGTACTCTGCGTCCTTGTCGGCGCGCATCAGCTTCGGATCCTTCAGCCATTCTTCCATCTGCTGGGCGCGACGCTCCAGGGTGCGCGGGTCGCCGTAACCTTCGGCAATCATCCAGCGCAGCATGGTGATGTTGGAGCGCAGGTACTCAGCCACGGACTCTTCAGACAGGTTGATGGTACAACCGGCTGCAGAGCGCTCGGCGGAGGCGTCAGACAGCTCGAACGCCTGCTCAACAGTCAGGTGCTCCAGGCCTTCGATCTCGAGGATGCGGCCGGAGAATTCGTTGATCTTGCCCTTCTTCTCGACGGTCAGCAGGCCTTCCTTGATGCCGTACAGCGGAATGGCATGGACCAGGTCACGCAGGGTGATACCCGGCTGCATTTCGCCCTTGAAGCGAACCAGCACAGACTCAGGCATATCCAGCGGCATAACGCCGGTGGCCGCAGCAAATGCTACCAGGCCGGAACCGGCCGGGAAGGAGATGCCCATCGGGAAGCGGGTATGTGAGTCACCGCCGGTACCAACGGTGTCCGGCAGCAGCATACGGTTCAGCCAGGAGTGGATGATACCGTCACCCGGACGCAGGGACACACCGCCACGGGTACGGATAAAGTCCGGCAGGGTGTGCTGCATTTCCACGTCAACCGGCTTCGGATAGGCAGCGGTGTGACAGAAGGACTGCATGACCAGGTCGGCCTGGAAGCCCAGACACGCCAGGTCTTTCAGCTCGTCCCGGGTCATCGGGCCGGTGGTGTCCTGGGAACCCACGGTGGTCATGTGAGGCTCGCAGTAGGTGCCCGGGCGAACGCCCTGGCCTTCTTCCAGGCCGCAGGCCTTGCCAACCATCTTCTGGCCCAGGGTGAAGCCCTTGGTGCCGGCTTCCGGGTCCTTCGGCAGGCGGAAGATATCGGTGGCGCCCATGCCCAGTGCCGCCCGGGCCTTGGTGGTCAGGCCACGACCAATGATCAGCGGGATACGGCCACCGGCCTGCACCTCGTCCAGGATCACGTCAGACTTGAACTTGAACTCGGAGATGGTCTCGCCAGCCTCGTTCAGGATCTTGCCTTCATAGGGACGGATCTCGATCACGTCGCCCATGTTCATGTCGTCTACGGGTGCTTCGAAAACCAGGGCGCCTGCGTCTTCCATGGTGTTGAAGAAGATCGGGGCAACCTTGTTACCGATGCATACGCCACCGGCACGCTTGTTGGGAACGCCCGGGACATCTTCACCGAAGAACCACAGTACAGAGTTGGTGGCGGACTTACGGGAAGAACCGGTACCTACCACGTCGCCGACAAAGGCAACCGGCAGGCCCTTGGACTTGATTTCATCGATCTGGCCCATCGGGCCAGTGACGCCAGGCTCTTCCGGCTTCAGGCCATCACGCTCCATTTTATAGGCGGCGCGTGCGTGCAGCGGAATGTCCGGGCGGGACCAGGCATCCGGAGCCGGGGACAGGTCGTCAGTGTTAGTCTCACCGGTTACCTTGAACACTACCATTTTGGTGCTCTCGGGAACCTTCTTCTTGCTGGTGAACCACTCGGCGTTGGCCCAGGATTCGACCACCTCTTTGGCGACGGCATTGCCGGCGTCCATCTTTTCCTTCACGTCGTTGAAGGCGTCGAACATCAGCAGGGTTTTCTTGAGCTTCTCGCCGGCCAGCTTGGCCAGCTCATCATTGTCCAGAAGCTCAACCAGGGTAGCGATGTTGTAGCCGCCCTGCATCATGCCCAGCAGCTCAACCGCTTTTTCCTTGTTCAGCAGCGGGCTGGTAGCCTCGCCCTTGGCGATGGCAGACAGGAAACCGGCCTTCACGTAGGCGGCTTCGTCAACGCCCGGCGGAATGCGATTTTCCAGCAGGTAAACCAGGAACTCTTCCTCACCCTTGGGCGGGTTTTTCAGCAGTTCCACCAGCTCGGCGGTCTGCTCGGCGTTCAAAGGCTTGGGGGGAATGCCCAGAGCTTCGCGCTCTGCAACGTGTTCACGATATGCTTCTAACACGATATAGACCCTCATCAGTTGGGGAAACCCGCGCGGGCCCGTGAGCTGGCGGGCGTTGTTGTGTGGAAAAGGCCACGAATCGGCGCTGCATTCTATAGGAATCAGGGGGTAAAGTTAAGCTGGCCTATGGTCGGAGACTGAACATATCCTGATGTATACTCCCCGCGCCAATCGAACCTTCAGCCGGATTCCGTTATGTCTGATACCAGCGCCGCCCTTGCCGAAATTCACGATTTCCTGCCCTGCCGCACCCCTCAACTATGGATCGACAATGCCCTGGCGAACCAGGACCTGATGTTGATTGACCATGCCCATTGCGAGAAGAAGGCGGCGTCGACGGCATTGAGTCTGATGTACCGTTACGTGGACAACACCGATTTGCTGAACAAGATGTCCCGGTTGGCCAGGGAGGAGTTGCGGCACTTTGAGCAGGTGCTGGCGATCATGAAGAAGCGGGGGGTCGAGTACGGTCATTTGTCGCCGGCCCGCTATGCCGCGGGGCTGCGGTCGCTGGTTCGTAGCGAGGATCCTGGCCGGCTGGTGGATGTGTTGATTGTTGGTGCGATTATCGAGGCGCGTTCCTGCGAGCGGTTTGCGGCGCTGGCGCCGTTTCTGGACGACAAGCTGGCGGATTTCTATAACAGCCTGCTGAAGTCCGAGGCCCGGCATTACCAGGATTATCTGAAGCTGGCGGAGCAGGCGAATGGTGGGCCGGTGGAAGATCGAGTGGCGGAGTTTCTCGCCATCGAGAAGGAGTTAATTGAGGCTCCTGATGATGCGTTCCGTTTTCATAGCGGCCCAGTAAATACTTGAGGCCAGGGTTCTACGGGCGGTATCGCTGTAGTTGCAGCGAGTCGGGTTGGGAACGCTTTTCCGGACCCTGGAGCGCCAGGGACGGCGCGACGGAGCCCTACAGGGATGTATTCACGGGGCGTGTCCGGAAAAGCGTTACCGGCCCGGGTCGCCCGGCAGCACATTAACAGGCTGGTTACTGTACCTCAACGAAGCGGGCAAAGGCTGAGCCTTGCCTCCCATGTAAACTTGTTTCTTGAACACGGTCTGCGGAACCTGTGCAAGGGGAGCCGGTCCGGAGAGGTCTGTCCGGAAACGCCTCGCAAGTACATCCTTGTAGGGCTCCGTCGCGCCATCCATGGCGCTCCAGGTTCCAGACAGACCTCTCCGGCCCGTCTCCCTTAATCCTGGGAGTTACCGCCAGTTTGGTGGAGGTTCGTTTGGAAGGTACGGTTATTGGTGACTATCCGAGATTTCTACAAAGCTCCATCCACCGATCAATACCGGCACTTTTGTACTTCTGCTTGTGCAGGATGAAGTAGAACTGCCGGTCAAAGCGGCGGTGGGCTGCGGCTTGCAACGGCACCAGTGAACCTCGCCGGAAGGCATCCTCAAGGCAGACCTTCGACAGACATCCGATACCCAGATTGGCCTCGACGGCCCGCTTGATGGCCTCGGTGTGCTCCAGTTCCAGCAGGATGTTCAGTTTCGGTAACAGCCCATGCATACCCCGCTCGAACGTCTGGCGGGTGCCGGATCCGGGCTCCCGGGCGATCCAGGTGGCGGAGACCAGGTCCTCGTCGGTCAGGCCGCGCTTTTCGGCCAGGGGGTGGTCCGGGGAACAGAAGATCACCAGTTCATCATTGCGCCAGGGGATGACCTCCAGTTCCGGTGCCTGGAGTTCACCCTCAATTAATCCGATGTCCAGTTCAAAGTCTGAAACCCGTCGGGCGATGGTGCTGGTGTTGGCCACCTCCAGTGAAACCCGGGGCTGTGTAGGGGAATTCATGTATTGGGCCATGACCCCAACGGCCAGATAGTTACCTATGGTAAGCGTGGCGCCGACCTTGAGGGCGCCCACTTCCGTGTGGTGGCTGAACGCCTGCTCCAGTTCACCGGCCTGCGCTAGCAGGCTTTCGACCTTGGGGCGGTAGAGACGGCCCAGTTCGTTGAGTTGCAGGCGCTTGCCGACCCGGTCGAACAGCTTGATATCAAACTGGTTTTCCAGTTCCTTCAGGGCGCTGCTGGCAGCCGACTGGGACATGGCCAGTGATTCGGCCGCACGGGTAATGTTCTGGAAGTGGGCAGCGGCCAGGAAGACCTCGAGTTGGCGGAAGGTGTACTTCATAATCGGTTTTCCCGAATAACGTTATGAAAATATCCCATTTCATCGATAGGTTACACGTCGGTTACCATGCACACAATGCAGTTAACCTTTCCATAAGGCATTCAGATATTCAGGTGGATTGACGACCATGAGCAAGATGAACGTAGAGACGGTGACCAGCGTAAGGCACTGGAACGATACCCTGTTCAGCTTTACGACCAGCCGTGACCCCGGGTTCCGGTTCAAGAACGGTCATTTCACCATGATCGGGCTGGAGACCGACGGCAAGCCACTGATGCGAGCGTACAGTATTGCAAGCGCCAACTATGAGGAAGAGCTGGAGTTTTTCTCCATCAAGGTGCCGGATGGCCCGCTGACTTCCCGTTTGCAGAAAATCCAGGTAGGCGACGAGATCCTGGTCAGCCGCAAGCCGACCGGTACGCTTATTCTTGATAACCTGCTGCCCGGAAAAAACCTGTGGCTGATCAGCACCGGCACCGGGCTGGCGCCCTTTATGAGCATCATCAAGGATCCGGAAGTATACGAAGCCTTCGACAAGGTGATCCTGACCCATGGCGTTCGCTATATTTCCGAGCTGGCGTACCAGGACGAAATTGAAGGTCTGCCCAGGAACGAATTCTTCGGTGAAATGGTGGACGGCAAGCTGATGTACTATCCGACCGTGACTCGCGAGCCGTTCCGTAACGAAGGCCGTCTCACCGACGCCATGAAAAACGGCAAACTGACCAGCGACCTGGGCCTGCCGGAGTTTGATCTGGAGAATGACCGTTTCATGGTCTGCGGCAGCCCCAGCATGCTGAAGGATACCTGCCGTATCCTCGATGACATGGGCTTTCGTGAAGCCCGCGCCGGTGACCTGGGGCATTACGTCATTGAGCGTGCGTTTGTAGAGCAATAGGCGTTCCAGGCCCCTCGCCTTGTACCCCGGCCCCAGGCCGGGTTTTTTATGCCTGAAAGGGTGAACCTGTAGAATAATTACACTCTTGTTGCCGGGGGAGGTATTGGTTAGTTTCTGCAGATGTTGCGGGGAACACACCATGCCGGCATGCAGTTGGAACCTGCCGGGCACCAGACAGGAGGCCAGGATGCCAGGGAATATACCGTACGACGGTCACCTGATAATCATTGGGGCCATGAAATGCGGTACTTCATCCCTTTATGATTATCTGTCCGGCCACCCACAAGTCTGTCCTGCCCTGACCAAGGAACCGGAGTATTTTTCGTCCCTCCAGCGTCACGGCATGAGTGTCAGTGATTACGGCCAGCTTTGGAACTTTGACGCCGGCGTCCATTGCTACGCCATGGAAGCCTCCACCGGTTACACCAAGTTCCCGCGGGAAAGCGGGGTTCCCCAGCGTATCCATGGTTACGGTATCCGGCCGAAGTTTCTCTACATTGTCCGTAATCCACTGGATCGCATTGTCTCCCACTACAACTATATGCTCCGGGATACGGCATTCAACGATCGCATCGTGGATGATCACCTGATCAATACCTCCAATTACTATTTGCAACTTGCCCAGTTCCGACGGCTTTTCCCGGAGCGGGATTTTCTGGTGCTGGACTTCGACGAACTGAAAGCCTCCCCGGACCAGGTTGTGGCAAGGGTCTGTCGGTTCCTGGGTATCGATGACCGTTACCGACCGTTGTCGTTTGAAGTGGCCAACCAGACGCGGGTCCAGAGCACGCTGGAACGCTGGGTCAAGCGCTCGCCCCTGGGCCGGGTGACCCAGGGCATGCCGGCTGCGGTGAGACGTTCCGGGCAGCGGATGCTGGCTTCGGTATCGCCCCGGCGTCCCCGTCGGTTGGCCCCGTCCGAGCAGGCCTATATCATGGCTCAGCTCGCGCCGGACATGCAGCGGTTCTACCAGGCATACGGATTTGATATACGCCGCTGGGGATTTCAGCTGCCAGACAAGCCGACATCGGGTCCGGGTAGCCCCGCACTTGAGCGTTACCGAGCGGAACCCGGCGCTCATTGACGCAGTGCCACAGAGAGTATGATCTATCCAATGAGAGGTTATTGCGCCTTCAGGCGCACCGTAGTCCGGGTATTGGTGGTTGGGGCCCTGTTAATGGCTGCCACGGGTTGTGCCGTGGGCAAGCGGCTATTTGGTCTAAATGAACAGCCACAGCTGGACTTGTCGGAACAACAACTGGCCTGGATAGGCCAACAGGTCTATCGCAACGAGTGTGCCTCCCGCCGGCCCTGCCTGGTGCACTGGAACCAGGGCGAAGCCTTTCCGTCCCTCGGTATTGGTCATTTTATCTGGTATCCCGAAGGCGTGGACGGCCGTTTTGTGGAAAGCTTTCCGGCACTGGTGGGTTTTCTGGAAGGGCAGGGAGTGGACCTGCCCGCATGGTTAAAAGCGCAGATACAGCGCGGGGCGCCGTGGCCGGACCGGCAGGCTTTCCTGCGGGCCGAAGACCGGGACGAGCGCATTGAGACGCTGCGGCGTTTGCTGGAGCGTGAGCAGGCAGGGCAGACGGCGTTCCTGTTGCAGCGGGCGCGAGCTGGTCTCGAACAGATTGCATCCGCCTCAGGTGACCCGGTCGCCACTCGTCGCAAGATCCACCGGCTGACGGAAACACCGGGTGGTGCCTATGCCCTGATTGACTATGTCAACTTCAAGGGCGAGGGGCTGGCCGAGTCGGAACGGTATGATGGTGTTGGCTGGGGCCTTCTACAGGTGCTGGAGACCATGGAGTCCCCAGGTGCGCAGGAGGCACTGCCGACGTTCCGACAAGCGGCAGCCGCAGTGCTGGCGGCCAGGGCCCAGCGGGCAGAAAACCCGATAGAAAGGGAGCAGTGGCTGCCGGGCTGGCTGAACAGGGTGGACACCTATCGGGAGCCTGCGGAAGCCCTTTGAAATCCCTGCCCACAGGGATACCCGACCAAAGGGGCTATCTCAGCCAGTTCCGCAATTTCAGCGCCAGGCGTTCCCCATCGGTAAGCTCTTTACGGGCTGACAGCAGCCGGGCCAGAACATCCGGCCGGTCGGTGATGATGTTGTCGACACCCATGTCGATCATGCGGGACATCTCCGCCGGCTGATTGACGGTCCATACGTGCAGTTCATAGCCCAGCTGCCGGGCCCTTGCGACAGCGGCGGCACTGGCCTGGTTGTAGCGCAGGCCGAGGATGTCGAACTGCCCGCTATCCAGTGGACCAATTACAAACTGGGCCAGCAGGGCCGTGCGCAGGGCGGGTTCCAGGGCCCTGGTTTCGTTCAGGACGTGCCGCTGTGCCGCAGCTATGATGGTGCCCTCCACCGCGTTTTCCCGTTGCAGGAGCTCAACCACCATTCGGGCCAGGTCGCGGCTGTTATGGTCTGGTTTCAGGTCCAGGAACAGTCTTGCCCGGCCCCGGGTGATATTGATCAGCTCTTCCAGGGTGAGAATGGGTTCCCCCGCGAAATCCGGAGAGAACCAGCTGCCGGCATCCAGCTCACGGATGTCGTCCCAGAGAAGCGACGAGATCCGTTCTGGCCGTCCCAGGAGGCGCGCAAGGTTCGCATCGTGCCATAACACGAGCTTGCCGTCCCGGGTCATCCGCACATCCACCTCCAGGTAGTCTGCACCATCTTTGATGGCTCGGTGGATGGCGCTTGCGGAGTTCTCGGGGGCAACAAAGGCATTGCCCCGGTGGGCAGTGATAGTGACCTGTTCTGCTGTACCGAAGGCGTTGACTACCAGGCCCGCCTGGACCAGTACGGTAACGATCAGCACGCTCTCAACCAGCCAGGCCCGTGCGCCGGTGTGGGCCGGCGGCGGAACCGCGTGATGCTTCCGGGAGTGGCCGCTGGTGGCAAGGTAGACCCGGTAGATCAGCACACTGTAACCGGCAGAGAGTGCAAAGGTCACGGCAACCATGAGCAGCAGGTAAAGCGCAATGTACGCGGTTATGGCAGGCAGTAACGCCCGGGGGCTGGCGGGCATGAGTGCCAGGTAAGGTGTCCCCAGTAACTGGAACAGCCAGGTGAACAGTATCGGCAGGGCGAATAACAGCACTGCGCCAACCGCCAGCGGTGTGATCAGCGCCCTTTTACTGCCGTGGACTCGCCTGCTGCTGGCGGCCAGTGCACCGATGACTGTTGTTCGTTCCAGGGTGACGATGGGTTCGGCCAGGCTCCAGCGCAGGAACAGCCAGCCATTGCAGATGGCCATTCCCGCGACGGCGACTCCGGCAATGGCGAGGAACCACCAGAGTTCCGATGGTCGTGTCAGGCGAATGAAATAGACTTCGTAGGAAGACAGCAATCCCCACCAGGCCAGGGCAATGAGCAACAGGAAGGGCAGGGCGATGCCTATATGGCCCAGCACCTGGAGTACTGTTAGCCAGAGCAGTTTTCCCGATCGCAGGGCTGTTTGCCAGAGTGCGGCCAGGGTGAGCCGATACTCGCCAGTACGCTCCACTGAGGAGGCGATAACGGTCATCCCGGCCTGTTCCAGGGTCAGGGTGGCCATGAGGCCGGTCAGGGTCGCCGCCATCCAGATAATCCCGCCCGGAGACAGCAGGAAAGTGGCTATGCCGCCAGTGCTGATTGCACCTTCTCCGGTCACAGGCTCCAGCGCCGCCAGCAGGGCACCGACAGCTGGGCCCAGGAGGGCCAGCGTCAGGCCGGTAAAAAACAGATGGTAAAGCAGCAGGCTGCGACGGTGCCGTCGCAGAATACCAAGCGAATCAACAAATAGTCGCATTACTCACTGCTGACAGAAGGGCCTGTGGGCATTCTGGCGGATTCGCCGAACAGCCGCAGCCGTTGTGCCAGGGTCAGAAAGGGTTCGCTGTCGGTTGGTGACAGGGTACCGAACAGGCGCCCGGGTTCAAAGGTCCATGTCTCGCAGCGTAACAGGCTCTCGGTGCAGGCCAGCAGTTCGCCGCTCTCCCGCAGAAAGAATTTCATGCCGGTGTAGGTGTCTGCCAACAGCAGATCCCGGGGGTTTGAGGTTTCCCCGCTCAGCAGGCTGCGCCCTGTCATCGCGATCATCGGCTTACTGGTACCGGTGGCATCCAGAATGGTCAGCGGGATATCCAACTGGGCGACAATGCGATCGCGATCCGCATACTCGTCCAGTGCCTCGGGCCGGGGCGGCTTGACCGCCAGTACACCGGTGTTGCCGTTGAGGGGGAAGGACTCCTGGTCCTGTCGGACAAAGCCGCCTGACTCGTCAGAGGTGAGTATTACCAGGGTATTGTCGAGGACACCAGCCTGGTCCATTTCATCGAGGAAGGCAATCAGGCTCTGCTCCATGACCCGCATGGCATTACGCCGTGCCTGTAACGGCTCGGTGGGCAAGGGGGGCTCGCCTTGTTCACTGCTGGCCTGTTTGCCGCCGGTATCGAAGGGGTGATGGGTGCCCACGTTGAGCAGGGTAACCATCCATCGGGGGGCTTCCTGGTCCAGTGCCCGCAGGCGCTTCGCCACATTGGCAAAGTAGATCGGGTCGGGCGGCCCCCAGCCCTCCGGGGTTTCACCGTCTCGCTCGAAGGCTTCCGAACCGGTAACCCGTATAAATCCGGCGCGTGGCATGAAGCGGTCCTTGCTCATGTAGCTGAGCGGGGCGGCCTGCCAGTACGCGGTGGTGTAACCATGTGAACGCAACAACTCCGGCATGCACAGGGGGAAGGCCTCGCCGTTGGCGACATCTCTCATCTTTGTCGACAGACGCTGAAAGTCCGGGTACTGGCCACAGAGGATGGCAAATGTGCCCCGGTCTGTCTGGCGCTCCATGCTGAGGGTGTTGCGGTACAGCCGGAAGCCGGTCTCGGCAAGCTTGTTTTCCAGTTCCGGCAGTGAAACCACGGGTGTCAGTCCATGGTACTTGCTGACAGACGGAAAATAGCCTGCGGAAAGGCCTTCCACCATGATCAACAGGACATTGGGGGGCTCCGGTACATCCGGGCTTGCGACGTCTGCTTCGAAGAACTCACGTTCAGCTTGTGATCGCTCCGGAGCGGTGGTGTCGGCGACTTCCTCTCCCACCAGGGCACCTGCGGGCGCCATCAATGCCATGGGTATTTGTGCCAGGAAACTGGCCACCAGGTTATTCCGGGAGGTGGTCAGGCTATGGGAGGCGGCGAGGTAAAGACCCGTGGTTACGACGACCAGCAGGGTCGCAAAGGTAATACGGCGCGGCGGGATAGGAACCAGCCATCGATAGATGCGTACGAGCAGCCAGGCCAGGCCCAGATAAAGGGGGAGCATCAGCAGCTGGCTGTTGAAAACCGATGATGCCAGGAAGACCGGGTCAGCCCCCTTGCTGATCATGGAAAGCCTGGGGTAGGTGCCGTGGGCTGCGAGGTGCATGGCGGAGGCCGTCATCAGGCAGCCCAGCGCCACAACCAAAGCCGTTCTCAGCCAAAAGGAGCGCGCCAGGATCAGCAGTCCTGCAACCGTGACAGCGCCTGCGGCATCGCTAAGGAGCAGCCAGCCTGTTTCCGGCCATACACCACTTTGCAGGAACAGGCACAGCCGAACCACCAGCAGCCAGAAAAAGGCCAACAGCACGGTAAGCCCGAGCCGCTGGTCCTGGAGCGCTCTGTAAACCGACATGGGGAGCTCCTGTCGCAGGCACCGGAACCTGCTTAAAGCGGCCGCTTGTGAAGGGCGGGTTCCTGGTCACCGGTGACATCAAGCCACCAGGCATGGGTGTCCCAGTCTCCCAGCACGATACGCCACGCTGGTTGGCCGCTGGCGGTCAGCGGGTGGATCGCCGGCCGATGAGTGTGGCCGTGAATCAGTCGTTGCACCCGATGATGCTCCATTTCCCGGACCACTTCTTCCGGCGTTACGTCCATGATGGTTTCGGCCTTTCCCTGATTCTTGGCCATGCTGATTTCCCGCAGCTGGCGGGCAACCATCTGCCGGTCTGCCAGCGGGCGCTGCAGGAACATCTGCTGCCATTGCTCATTACGCATGTTGGCACGGAACTTCTGGTATTCGACGTCAGCAGTGCACAGGCTGTCACCATGCATCAGCAGGGTCGGCGTGCCGTGCAGATCTACCACCGTGGGGTCAGGCAGGAGTTCTGCGCCACAACGATTGCCGAAATCCTCGCCGATCAGGAAATCCCGGTTGCCGTGCATCAGGTACAGGGCGGTGCCGCTGTCGCTGACTTCCCGCAGGGCGTCTGCCACCCGGTTTTGCAGCGGGGTCTGCTCGTCGTCGCCGATCCAGGCCTCGAAAAAGTCGCCAAGGATGTACAGGGCTTCGATGCCCATGGCCTTGTCTTTCAGGAAGGCGAGGAAGGCGTCGGTGATATCCGGGCGTGACTCTTCAAGGTGCAGGTCGGAAATGAAGCGAATGGTCACGCTTCGCCTCCATCCTCCAGCACCTCGGCTTTTACGATCACGACGTTCTCTGACGGCACGTCATCGTGAAAGCCCTGGCTTTCGGTGCGCACGGCACGGATGCGGTTGACCGTGTCCATACCTTCCACCACCCGGCCGAAGACACAATAACCCCAGCCCTCGGCGGTCTTGGCGGTATGATCAAGGAAACCGTTGTTTTCCACATTGATGAAAAACTGGGCGGTGGCCGAATGGGGATCCATGGTGCGAGCCATGGCTACGGTACCCTGCATGTTGCTCAGGCCATTGTCGGCCTCGTTCTGGATCGGGTCGCGGGTCTTGCGGGGCTGCATGCCTGGCTCGAAACCGCCGCCCTGAATCATGAAGTTGCTGATTACACGGTGAAAAATAAGCCCGTCATAGAAGCCGTCACGAACGTACTGTTCAAAGTTCTTCGCGGTTTCGGGGGCCTTGTCGTAGTCCAGTTCCAGCTTGATATCACCGTGTGTGGTTTGCAGCAGAATCATTGAAGCTTCCTGTATTGAGGGATCGGTCATCGATATAACGTTTATTGTACGCAAGACTTGGCCGCCATGCATGAGTCCGACCGCCTTTTATGCGTATAATAGGCCGTTTAAGATCCACCTCTTTCATTCCGAGACCCTATGAGCGCCGAGTCGAAGAAAGCCCACAATTTTATCCAAAGCCTGATCGAAGACGCCATTGCCAAAGGTGACCACACCGGCAAGGTGGTGACCCGTTTTCCGCCGGAGCCCAACGGCTACCTGCACATCGGTCATGCAAAGTCTATCTGCCTGAATTTTGGTATTGCCGAGACCTTCGGTGGCGAGTGCAACCTGCGCTTTGACGATACCAACCCGGAGAAGGAAGAGCAGGAGTACATCGATGCCATCAAGCGGGATGTGAAGTGGTTGGGGTATGACTGGGCCGATGACGTCCATTTTGCATCCGACTATTTCGATACCATCCATGATTTCGCGGTGGAATTGATCGAGAAGGGCAAGGCTTATGTCTGCTCCCTGTCTGCCGAGGAGATGACCGAATACCGCGGTACCCTTAAAGAGCCGGGCCGCAACAGCCCCTACCGGGATCGCCCGGTGGAAGAGAATCTGCAGTTGTTCCGTGATATGCGGGACGGCAAGTTCGGCAACGGTGAGCTGGTGCTGCGGGCGAAGATCGACATGGCATCGCCCAATATCAACCTGCGGGACCCGATCCTCTATCGTATCCGCTATGCTGAGCACCACCAGACCGGTAACAAGTGGTGCATTTACCCGATGTACGACTTCACCCACCCGATTTCTGATGCCATGGAGGGTATTACCCACTCCCTGTGCACCCTGGAGTTCGAGGATCACCGCCCACTGTACGACTGGGTGATCGACAATATCTCGGCGCCCTGCAAGCCCCGGCAGATCGAGTTTGCGCGACTGAACCTGAATTACACGGTCACCAGTAAGCGCAAACTCAAGCGGCTGGTGGACGAAGGCTACGTGGACAGCTGGGATGATCCTCGCATGCCGACTATCTCCGGCATGCGCCGCAGGGGCTATACGCCTGAGTCCATTCGCGCGTTCTGTGACATGATCGGCGTCAACAAGGCCGGCGGCACGGTTGATGTGGGCATGCTGGAACACGCCATCCGTGAGGACCTGAACACCCGTGCGCCCCGTGCCATGTGCGTCATGCGCCCGCTGAAGGTGGTGCTCACCAACTATCCTGAAGACAGCTCTGAAACCCTGGAATTGCCGGTGCACCCCCAGAACCCGGATATGGGCACCCGTGAAGTGTCCTGGACCCGGGAGCTGTATATCGATCGGGAAGATTTCGTGGAGGAGCCTCCCCGCAAGTGGAAGCGGCTGGCGCCGGACCAGGCGGTGCGGTTGCGTGGCGGTTACGTGATGACCTGTCGTGAGATTGTTCGGGATGATAGCGGCGACATTGTCGAACTGCGCTGCGACTACGATCCGAATACTCTCGGCGTTAACCCGGAAGGCTACAAGCCCAACGGTGTGATTCACTGGGTGTCCGCAACGGACTCGGTTGAGGCGGACATCAATGTCTATGATCGCCTGTTCAACCATGAGAGCCCGGACAGCGACAAGGAAGGCGACTTCGTTGACCATATCAATCCGGAATCCCTGGTTCGCCTGGAAAAGGTCCGCGCCGAGAAGAGCCTGGGGCAGCCCCGTGCCGACCTGCCTTACCAGTTTGAGCGGGAGGGATACTTTTTCTTCGACGAAGAGGCCTCCGAGTCCGGTCGACTGGTCTTCAACCGGACAGTAACTCTGCGGGATTCGTGGGGGAAGGGTAAGGCGTAAACCCCGAGGATGGCGGGAAGCCGGCGGGGAGGTCCTTCCGGGACCTTCAAAAACAGGGACGTTTTTGAAGAGCCTACAGGGATGTATTCACGGCGTGTCCCGGAAGGACCTCCCCGCCGGATTCCTTCACCCGGTGTCCGAATGGCTTACGCTGAAGCCTTTTATTCTCGCGATTTGTCAAACCTATGCACAAAGCGAATGCCTTAACCGTGATCAGAATCTACAACACCCTCACTCAGCAAAAAGAAGAGTTCCAGCCTATCCAGCCGGGCAAGGTGCGCATGTACGTCTGTGGTATGACGGTCTACGACTACTGTCACCTTGGGCATGCCCGGGTGCTGGTGGCCTTCGACGTGATTACCCGTTACCTGCGCCACCGGGGCTACGACGTCCACTACGTGCGCAACATTACCGATATTGACGACAAGATCCTGCGTCGGGCCGACGAGAACGGTGAGCCGTTTGACGCCCTCACGGACCGCATGATCCAGGCCATGCATGAGGACGAGCAGAAACTGGGTGTGCTGGCCCCTACGGAAGAGCCCCGGGCGACCGATTATATTGATGAGATTATCGCCATGATCCGGGTGCTGATTGCCAAAGACCACGCCTACGCGGCGGATAACGGCGACGTTTACTTTTCGGTTAACAGCTTTGACGGTTACGGCAAGCTCAGCAAGAAGAAACTGGAAGACCTGCTGGCCGGTGCCCGGGTGGATGTGGAACAGGCCAAGAAAAGCCCGGCGGACTTCGCGCTTTGGAAAGCGGCCAAGCCTGGTGAGGTCAGCTGGCCGTCGCCCTGGGGTGATGGCCGGCCGGGCTGGCACATCGAGTGTTCCGCCATGTCCACCCGTTGCCTTGGGGACACCTTCGACATTCACGGTGGCGGCCCGGACCTGTTGTTCCCGCACCACGAAAATGAGATTGCCCAGTCCGAGTGTGCCACCGGCCATCATTTTGTGAACACCTGGATGCACGCCGGAGCGATCCGGGTGAACAAGGAGAAGATGTCCAAGTCCCTGGGCAACTTCTTCACCATTCGCGAGATTCTCGACAAGTATCCGCCCGAAGTAGTGCGCTACTTCCTGGTGTCCAGCCATTACCGCAGCCAGGTGGACTACTCCGAGGATAACCTGGCGGAAGCCGGGCGTACCCTCGAGCGGCTATACCATGCGCTGCGGGGTGTGGTGCCGGCCAAGAATGTGCCGGAAGGGGAGTTCGACCGCCAGTTCCACGAGGCCATGGACGACGACTTCAACACTGCGGGGGCCATCAGCGTACTGCACGGCGCGGCGAGCGAGCTGAACCAGGCCCGCCGCGATGGTCATGATGACCGGGCGGCTGAGCTGGCTGCCGTGCTGGTTCGTCTGGGCGCAGTGCTCGGGATCCTCCAGCAGGACCCGGAAGCCTTCTTCAAGGCTGGAGTGGAGGGTGATCTCTCTGCTGAACAGATTGAGGCCATGATCCAGGCCCGGGCGGATGCGCGCAAGACAAAGAACTTCGCCGAAGCCGACCGCATCCGTGATGAACTCCAGGAAAAGGGCATCATACTGGATGACAGCCGTGAGGGTACCAGCTGGCGCCGTGGGTAAAATCGAACGGCGGTATGAAATGACCGGGGAGATGGCGTAAACTATCGCGCCCCGAGGTATGAGTGAGAGGCAATACGTGGAAATCGTAACCACCTTGCTTCTCAGGGAATACAGACAACATTGAGGCAGACAACGATGACTGAACGCGTGCAAGTCGGCGGCCTGCAGGTCGCTAAGAACCTGTTCGATTTCGTGAACAACGAAGCGATCCCGGGAACCGGCGTCGACGCTGACAAATTCTGGGCGGAATTTGACAGAATCGTCCACGAACTGGCGCCCCGTAACAAGGAGCTGCTTGCCAAGCGTGACGATATCCAGGAAAAAATGGACGGCTGGTACCGCAATCACAAAGGTCAGCCATTCAGCATGGACGAGTACAAGTCCTTCCTGAAGGGAATCGGCTACCTGGTGGATGAGCCGGGCGAGTTCAGGATCTCCACTTCTAACGTGGATCCGGAAATTGCCACCATGGCCGGCCCGCAGCTGGTTGTGCCGGTAATGAACGGCCGTTTCGCCCTGAACGCCGCCAACGCCCGCTGGGGCAGCCTGTACGATGCCCTTTATGGCACCGATGCGATCTCCGAGGAAGGTGGCGCCCAGAAAGGGCCTGGTTACAACCCGGTGCGTGGTGCCAAGGTCATCGAGTTCGCTCGCAACCTGCTGGATGAGTCTGCGCCACTGGCTTCCGGCAGCCACAAGGATGCCGCGAAGTACCAGGTTGAGGGTGGCAAACTGGTGGTCAAGCTGCAAAACGGTGACACCACTGGCCTGAAAGACGAGTCCGGCTTTGTGGGTTACACCGGTTCCGAGAGCGAACCCACCGGCATCCTGCTGGTGAAAAATGGTATGCATTTCGAAATCCAGATCGATGCCAGCCATCCCATTGGCCAGGATGACGGCGCCCACGTCAAGGACGTGCTGATGGAGTCTGCCCTGACCACGATCATGGACTGCGAAGACTCGGTTGCCGCCGTCGATGCCGACGACAAGGCCCTGGCTTACCGCAACTGGCTGGGTCTGATGAAGGCTGACCTGGAAGAGAGCTTCCAGAAGGGCGGTGAGATGATGACCCGGCGCATGCACGCTGATCGCACCTACACCGCAGCGGACGGTAGTGAGCTGAGCCTCAAGGGGCGCAGCCTGATGTTCGTGCGCAACGTTGGTCACCTGATGACCAATCCGGCCATCCTGCTCAAGGACGGCAGTGAAGTGCCGGAGGGGCTGATGGACGGCCTGATCACTTCCCTGATCGCGATCCACGACCTGAAGGGTAACGGTCAGTATCAGAACAGCACCACCGGCTCGGTCTACATCGTGAAGCCGAAGATGCACGGCCCGGAAGAAGTGGCGTTCACCAACGAGTTCTTTGGCAAGGTGGAGGACGCCCTGGGGCTGCCGCGCTTCACCCTGAAAGTGGGCATCATGGACGAAGAGCGCCGTACCACGGTGAACCTGAAGTCGTGTATCCATGCCGCCAAAGAGCGTGCCGTGTTCATCAACACCGGCTTCCTGGATCGCACTGGTGATGAGATTCACACCTCCATGGAAATGGGGCCGTTTATCCGCAAGGGGCAGATGAAGCAGGCAGCGTGGATCCAGGCCTACGAGCAGTGGAACGTGGACATTGGCCTGGAAACCGGTTTCCGGGGCGTCGCCCAGATCGGCAAGGGCATGTGGGCCATGCCAGACCTGATGGCAGGCATGCTGGAAGCCAAGATCGGCCATCCGAAGGCTGGCGCCAACACGGCCTGGGTTCCGTCTCCGACCGCTGCTACGCTGCACGCGATCCATTACCACCAGGTGAGTGTGGCAGACGTGCAGAAGCAGCTTGAGAGCCGTCAGCGCGCGGCCCTGGAAGACATCCTTACAGTTCCGGTGATGGACGATCCCAAGTCCCTGTCCGAGGGCGAGATCCAGGAAGAACTGGACAATAACGCCCAGGGTATTCTTGGCTACGTGGTTCGCTGGATCGACCAGGGCGTGGGTTGCTCCAAGGTGCCGGATATCAACGACATTGGGCTGATGGAAGATCGCGCCACCCTGCGTATTTCGTCCCAGCTGCTATGCAACTGGCTGCACCACGGTATCTGCAGCGAAGAGCAGATTGTCAGCACCATGAAGCGCATGGCAGCGGTGGTTGATCGCCAGAACGAGGGTGATCCGGCCTACCGCAATATGGCACCGAACTTTGATGACAACGTGGCCTTCCAGGCTGCCCTGGACCTGGTTCTGAAAGGCCGTGAGCAGCCGAACGGCTATACCGAGCCGCTTTTGCACGCGTACCGCCTGAAGGCCAAGGAGAAGTTCGGGCAGTAATTGTCTGGGCTGATCCAAAAACCCCGCTCGGTTCTGCTGTGCGGGGTTTTTTATTGGATTCGCCCTTCGACAGGCTCAGGGCGAACGGTCGTTATGGCGGGGCTCAGGGCGAACGGTCGTTATGGCGGGGCTCAGGGCGAACGGTCTTTATGACGGGGCTCAGGGCAAACGGTCCTTATGGCGGGGCTCAGGGCGAACGGTCCTTATGGCGGGGCTTAGGGCGAACGGTCCTTGTGGCAGGGCTCAGGGCCTCTTTATCCCGTTCGCCCTGAGCCTGTCGAAGGGCGTTGCCAGATCCGTCTTATCAGCCGTCGTGCAGCACGTTCGCCGCATAAAGCGTGTTCTGCAGCAGTGTGGCAATGGTCATTGGGCCAACACCACCCGGCACCGGAGTGATATACGCCGCGCGTTCGCAAGCGGCCTCGAATTCCACGTCCCCGCGCAGCTTGCCGTCTTCCATCCGGTTAATGCCTACATCGATGACGGTGGCGCCGGGTTTGATCCATTCGCCCTTGATCAAACCGGGTTTGCCGGCCGCAGCGATAAGGATGTCTGCCTCACCGACAAACTTCTCAAGGTCCCTGGTAAAGCGGTGGGCAACGGTGGTCGTCGCACCCTTGAGCAGGAGTTCCATGGACATGGGGCGGCCAACGATGTTGGAGGCGCCCACGATAACGGCGTGCTGGCCCTTGTAGGGAGTGTTGATTGTGTCCAGCAGGGTAATGATGCCCCGGGGGGTGCAGGGGCGCAGGGCGGGCTGGCGCTGGACCAGGCGGCCGATGTTGTAGGGGTGGAAGCCGTCTACGTCCTTGTCCGGGCGGATGCGTACCAGGATGGGGTCGTCGTCCAGGTGGTCAGGGAGGGGTAGTTGCACCAGGATGCCGTCCACCTCCGGGTTTTCGTTCAGCTCGTCTATCAGCGCTTCCAGGGCTTCCTGGGAGGTGTCAGCGGGGAGATCGTAGGACAGGGAGTGAA
>Ga0208301_1000167_pt1 | contig 24647 bp, 21 predicted proteins | sample 25BtaG_FD_184100 | JGI IMG/M metagenome (GOLD analysis project Ga0208301, IMG submission 184100) | Marine viral communities from Cariaco Basin, Caribbean Sea - 25B_WHOI_OMZ_CsCl (SPAdes) (version 2) | ecosystem: Environmental > Aquatic > Marine > Oceanic | place: Caribbean Sea: Cariaco Basin...
CTCGTCATAAACTGAATGACGTTAAACGCCGCGAGCCTAAGAGCTTAAAAGAAACCTTTGATAAGTCATTCTTTTAACTATGTCTAAATTGAACCTTAAAGCGTATGACCCTTGCCGTCAAATCCGTTGAACCGCCCCGACTATATCGGAGAGTGGATTGCTTGAGTCAGGCAGCTTTGTCTGACTCACAAAGACTATCATAGTATCGTCTCTCAAACTCAAAAGGCGACACATAACTAATCGTACTATGAATGCGAGTTTTGTTAAACCAGTCCACCCATTCTAGGGTTGCTAATTCAACATCGTTCACACCTTGCCACTGCTGTTTTAAATATTCAATCACCTCCGTTTTATAAAGTCCGTTAACCGTTTCAGCCAACGCATTATCGTATGAATTACCGGTTGTACCAACAGATGCAATGACGCCAGAATCAGCCATCTTATCAGTATAGCGAATTGATAAGTACTGAACGCCGCGATCACTATGATGAATGACATCTTTAGGATGGTTTCTGTCTGCAATGGCTTGGTTTAGTGCTGCCATCACCATATCAGTGTTCATACGATCTGATACTTTCCAGCCAACGATAGCGCGAGCAAATACATTAATGATAAAGGCGGTATATACCCAGCCACTCAGTGTCTTTATATAGGTAAAATCAGCAACCCATAGTTGGTTAGGGCGATGGGCATTAAAGTTACGATTAACCAAATCATCAGCACGCTTTTGATCGTCACGAGACTTAGTCGTTATCTTACCTTTACCTCGCCAAATACCCTGCATTCCATGCTGACGCATTAAACGCTCTACAGTGCAGCGTGCAGGATGTATACCCTCTGCTTTCAACTGTTGCCAGACTTTACGAGTACCATAACGGCACTTGCTGTCCTGCCAGATACGTTTAATCTCATTAAGATAGAAATCGTCATGCTGACTACGCTGTGAACGCTTTTTAGGACTGAATTCTAGCTCTTTGGCACGATAGTATGTGGATGGAGCAATCGGTAGTACTCTACAGATTGGCTCGACTCCATATTGTGGTTTGTGGTCATCTATAAAATCAACCATTACTTGGGTTTGCGGTCGAGCTCCGCCTGGGCGAAAAAAGCAGCAGCTTTCTTTATAATTTCATTGGCTTGCTTTAACTCTCTGTTCTCACGTTCAAGCTCTTTGATACGCTCGGCTTGGCTTTGAGCTTGAATCTTTGCAGGAATGGTTTTATCAATGTGCTTTTTATGCCATGATCGTAGGGTCTCAGGCGTGCAACCTATCTTTGGCGCTATGGCTTTGATGGCTGACCAGGTGGATGGGTAATCGTCTTTAGCTTCAATTAGCATACGGACGGCGCGCTCTTTCATTTCAGGGGTATATTTTCGTGTTTTCATTGTCGTATTCTCTTGGAGCGTTGAGTCTCCGACAATCTCGGGGCGGTTCATTGAGAGTCTGTGATGAGCAAGAGGATAAGCTTGCGAATTATTAAGTTCGGTACCCTAGTGAGGATTCGAAGCTTTGGTTGTGGGCTAATGGTAGCAACGTTTCAACTCGCTAAAATAGTCTGAGTGTACTTCGTTGTGTACTTGCCCTATATATTCTATCTGTGATCGGTGCGCTATATAGTAGACATCGAGCTGCTAGTATTTGCCATAATTATTCTTCTAGGAACAATGGTCGGTTTGGAGAGTTCTATACTGCCCATTTTAGATGGTGAAAAGGTAGTGATTTAACACCATTATGGGAACATGTTCAGTGCGTTATACAGACATCGAACTCCTAGCATTAGGTGTGAATTTAATGGCGACTAAATTAATAGCAGGGGTTATTATCGTTAATTTTTCTTATTAAGATCTCCCATTTTGGTTTCTACAGGACTGTCCTGTGTAGCTCACATGATCCATGTATTACAAAAGCACAAAAAAAGGTGATAGAGAAATCATCATAGTAACTGTAACTGCCTTAGCTTTTAAAATAGCCAGCTACAGATCACTACTAGAGTTTCATCTATCACCTTTACTATCTTATAGTGACTGAGCATTTAAGCCACCACAAGCGTTGCAATCAAAAGGAGCTTATTTATGCCAAATACTTTTAATAGACTCCCAATACTCTGAGAAAATAGAGTCATTACGCTTCGTTTCTTCCTGACTATCTAGATGGGTAGGTGGCAAGATATGCTCATAATAGGTATCTTTTAATAGCTTACGTAATAAGCCTTCTCCAATAAATCCTTTGCCATCATTTAGCGTATTTGCCGCTCGTAATAGGTGACGAATGTCATATTGCGATGGATCTATATCAGGCACCTGTTTTTTGATATTCAGTAGGCTATATACCGCGACTCTAGCCGTACGAACAGAGCTTTCGACGGTGAATACCACATCATTTTTAGTTTCGACAAATTGTCCTACTAAGCCTAGATTAGTACAACCTTGCGGTACAATTTCAGGGCGGTCGCCCTGCGCACGTACCATAAACTGTGAGGTGATATATGGCATATAAGTAGATCTAACAATGGTATTGTCAACCACGCCGTCTAACTCATTGATAATACCAAGGTGGTGGCAGAGCTCTGCTAAAATCTCATTACCTGTACATTCTGGCATTGGTTTCTTAATATAATTGCCATCTTTATCCATCAGCAAACTATACACCCAAAGTACTAAGGTGTCCTTTGGTTGATCAGGGAAATGCGGCTGACGGTTACAAGTAAAGCTCATTACCCAGTTAGAATCGGTAAAGGTGACGATACCACCTGTCGCTGTTTTACCTGAGTATGGATCATTAACAGACAGCTCTTTAACCTTATCTACCAATGCAGAAGGCTTACAAGTCAGTGTGGCTGACATCCATGCAGACTCATTCACATTACCATTGAATTTTCCAGGATGACCAAAGACGCTGGACTTATGAGCAAGATTGTTCCAAAGCGTCCAACCTTTTGATTGCCCTTGATTGTCTAACATAGCATCTAGGTTTGGCGCAGAATCGTTATCACCATATCGTGTGTCGTCAGTCATTGTGCCTGTGGTTGCTACTACATAATCATTCTCTGCAACAGTAATGCGGGTAGGCTTACCACCTACTTCTGCAATGATGGCTTTGACCGTTTTGGTTGGCTCATTAGCTGAACCCTTAACAGATTCATGGTCATCAGCTTGATTAAACTCAATATCTAAATCCGTCACCGAAGTATCGTATTGGAATTTAACCCCTTTTTCGATGAGATAGTTACGTAGCGGTACGATAAACCCATCATATTGATTGTATTTTGGAAATACTAGCATCGACATATTATGCAGACCATCTAAGTCATGCAAAAAGCGGTGCATATATAGTTTTAACTCAAGCAAGCTGTGCCATTTTTCAAAGGCAAACATGGTGCTCCAAAGTATCCAGAAGTTACTTTCAAAGAAGCTGTCGCTAAAGTAATCATTGACTCGCACATCATCTAATTCTTCTTTGCGTTTTAGTAGTAGACGTATCAATGCTAATTGGTCAGATTTTTTTAGAGTAACACCATTCGTTTCTTTGATTTTACCTTGCTGATGTACCAAACGAGCGATTGAATAGTTAGGATCATCATCGTTAATCAGTCTATATTCATCTAGTACGCTGTATGGCTCTGGCATCTCTACTGCAGGAATATCTTGGAAGACATCCCAAAAGTTCTCGTAGGTAAATTCCATCTCACGGCCACCACGTATGATGTAGCCATTCTTAGCATTACCTGAGCCATCCATGGAGCCGCCTGACACCTCTAGTTGCTCTAAAAAGGTGATATTTTCTGCCGGTACTTTACCATCACGAATGAAGTAGTAAGCACTGGATAAGCCCGCGATACCACTACCGATGATATAGACTTTACTGTCCTTATAAGCGTCGGTTGGTCTACCGATATTGCGTTGATAGTTGCCTATTTTGTCAGCAAACGGCAAGGTGTTTTGTGGGTAGTGGTGTGGATAGGCTTTATTAGCATCTGGCTGATGTGGAAAGCTGTCGATAGTTTTTTGTTTTTCATTAGTCTTTTTCATTATTATCCCCTTAGTGGGTTAAAGAGTCTTATGACTCAGTGTTGTTTTAAAATGAAGCTGCTATTAACTTAAATATTTATAGGTCAGTGACCAAATGAGAATGTAGTTATTGTTTACTGTTTAATACGTTATTAATTTCTTGTGATACTAAATTGAACCTACTTCTTAGTTCATTAGAAATATTATTTGGTAAGTCTTTTAGTCTTTTTAATTTAAAAGCAAGGTACATGCTGAAAAAGCCACTGGTTATCAGGGCTAAGCCAGTCCATATAACAACTGTCATGCCACCAAGTATAGGGTTAGATAATAAGATAAAGGAGAAAACAATACCGACAACCCCTATTACTGTTAAATACCCCCAATCAGAAAAGCCATATTCTTTTAACTCAAATGAATGGCTGACAGCACTAATGGAACGAAACAATACTAAAAAACCCACATAAAAAAGCAGGGTAGCTTGCGATACTGCCGGGTTAACAAACAAAAGAACACCAACAATTAACGTTAAAATCCCAAGGACTAAAAACCAACCCCAATTATTAAGTACCTCCTTATTTAATAAAGAAAATGCAATTTCAGAAGCGCCTGAAATAATGAAAGATATGCTGAATAAAATAGCGAGCGCAGCATAAGACTCAAGTGGTGAAACAAAGGTATATATCCCGGTGGCAATAAAAATAATGCCAACGACAAGTGGAATATACCAATGATTAATAGTTTTATTGATGGTGCCGAAGATATTTCTAGTGATTGAACTCATTTTTAATCTCGATATCTATGTATGTTGCAAAATAACGGCTTGATATAATATTAATTGTCTTTAATGCAAAAAAGCTACGAGGTAGATCGTTGTGATCTATCTCATAGCTTTTTGGCGCAGGTCGTGAAAAGCGTTAAAACATAGTCTACATGCTGCTCAATAAATTCATCAGAAAAAGGGTCTTTCCCAGATAATCTTGCAAATTGAGGGGCAAAGGTATAAATAGACGTGGCTGCACCCAGTAATAAGTAGCGAATATGCATACTGTCTCCTTGAGGAGCCAATCCTAGTTTTTGTGCTCTTCGAATAATATCCAGCTCTTCATCATAAATAGTGCGTAAATAGTTTTCGACAAACCAGTCAAGTCTTTCCGAATCTCCTTGATTAGCCTGTATCAAAAAATGATGAATATCGGGGTAGTTGGCACAAAACTTTATAAAATCTTTTAACAGCACTTTCACTAAAGTACGAGCTTCAGCATCTTGCATGTTTCTGCGCTTCTCAAAATTGTGTTCACTGTAAATCTCAAAACATAATTTTGCCGTGGCTTTCCACAACGCTTCTTTGGAACCAAAATGATGGCTAATCAAGGTATGGTTCACCTCTGCTTTTTTAGCAATGGCGCGCGTTGAAACACCATCAAAACCTGTTGAAGCAAACTCGGTAAGGGCTGCTAATAATATCTTATTTTTAGTTTGTAATGAGCGCTCTTGCTCTGCACGTTTCACAGGCTTCCCTTATTTATGTTAAGCTTCTTAATCCTTATATTAACCAACTGTTCAATTATCAAATGTTAAGTTATATTATCTTTTTGTTTTATTGTGTAATTATTATATGTAGTAGTAAGCGCACGGCAGTAGATTTGGTTTGCCAAGCATTAATTTAAAGGTTCGATGTTCAAGCGGTACAACTGTTTCGATAATATCCCTATAGAGAGCTTTTAGGTACGTTGAAGAATGATTTAGCGTATAGCAAGGCTATAAAAGAATTTCATGCCATTATCAATATTACTAAATATATTGAGCTTGAACACAGCTAGATTAAGATTCAAAAAGGTTTGGTCTATAAAATGCCAAGACAAATGTAGTTTGATCATTATCATCAGGCTGAGTAAATAAAACTTCTTAAGTTAATGTCTGCGGGATTGACAGCATAGGTCAATCAGCATCATATCGCTCACGAGTTTCACTGTGAGCGGCTCTAACCAGTAGCTCAGACTGGTTACAATGTATCTGTTGCTCACTAATATCGCGATTTATCCAATCGTCATAGCTTGATGGCTTAACATTTAGCACGCGGCACATAGTGGTGATGCTAAAGAAGTGCTGGTTGTCTTTGACAAAGGCGTACCTGATTAGCTTTGCTTTGCGAAGTACGCTGTCGCCTTTTTTAGGATCTCTCGTTTCTCTTCAGCTACTTTAAGCTGCCGCTTGAGCTGCTTTATTTCCTGAATAGCTGCCATAAGATTAGGATCATACTGCTCAGTTCCTGCAAGTTTGCCTTGATTAGCTTTATTGTGCCAATTAGATAACGTTTGCATCTCTATTTCGAGCTGCTGAACAGTTGCACTCAAGTTACGATTGTTGTCTGTTATCTTTTTGACAGCTTCTACTACAAATTGACTGCCATGTTATGCCCTTTTAATGCCATAAATCTGATATCGTTCTCTTAGGCTTATATGTGTGTAGCTCACGGTTGCAATCTTGCTTTGGCAGTGGATAATGATTTTGAGGTTAGGGCATCTATGCCTATTTTTTATCTGCTCAGCCAAATATTTACAATCATCCATTATGGCTACGTTTGATGCCAGCATAATTTTTGATGCACCATCCAATATTTTTTTAATGACAATCAAAGGAGATTTATATGAAAGCGGCACGTTTTTATGACAAAGGCGATATTCGTATTGAAGATATTCCAGAGCCTACTGTAGAGTCGGGTACCGTTGGAATCGATGTCGCTTGGTGTGGCATCTGTGGTACCGACTTGCATGAGTTTATGGAAGGTCCTATTTTTATTCCCCCTTGCGGTCATCCTCACCCAATCTCAGGAGAGTCTGCCCCAATCACTATGGGTCATGAATTCTCAGGCGTCGTTTATGCTATTGGTGAGGGTGTTGATGATATTGAGATCGGTCAGCATGTCGTGGTTGAACCATATATTATCGCTGATGATGTTTCTACCGCGCCTGGTGAGAATTATCACTTATCAAAAGATATGAACTTCATTGGTCTTGGTGGTCGCGGTGGTGGTTTGTCTGAAAAAATTGCGGTCAAGCGCCGCTGGGTACATCCTATCTCTAATAAAATACCATTAGATCAAGCAGCCTTGATTGAACCGTTAGCCGTTGGCTATCATGCTTTTGTGCGCAGTGGCGCCAAAGCAGGTGATGTTGCTTTGGTCGGTGGCGGTGGTCCGATTGGATTGTTATTGGCGGCAGTTTTAAAAGCCAAAGGCATTACCGTCATTCTCACTGAATTGAGTACCAAGCGCAAAGAGAAGGCTAAAGAAAGTGGGATTGCCGATTACATTTTAGATCCGACTGAAGTAGATTTGACTGAAGAAGTCATGATGCTTACGGATAACCGCGGTGTGGACGTGGCTTTTGAATGCACCAGCGTCAATAAGGTATTGGACTCGCTGGTTGAACTTACTAAACCTACTGGTGTGGTTGTGATTGTCTCTATCTGGAGCCACCCAGCTTCCGTAAATGTACATAGCGTAGTCATGAAGGAGCTCGATGTACGTGGGACTATTGGTTATGTAAACAATCATCAAGAAACCATCAAATTGGTCGAAGATGGCTTAGTGAACCTTGAGCCCTTTATTACTCAACGTATCAAATTGGATGACTTGATTGCTAAAGGCTTTGAGACTTTAATTCACAACAATGAATCAGCAGTGAAAATTATTGTGAACCCGAACCTGTAAATAGTAAGGCAAGGGATATCCGGCTAGCTAGGTGGTTTTAATCCGTACGTTAGAATTTACCAAACCTCAAGTTGCCCAAATCTACCTAGGAAGCCTTAGACACACTGATCCCTGCTGTCAATCCCGTACACTTAAACTTGGGAGATTTTAATCAGACAACTGGCGGAAGTTTTTTAGGGTATGGCTTTTGAAACCATTTTTCTTTATATAGTTAGCTGAATGTAAAACTGTTATGGATTTAAACGCGCTACTGGTATAAATTTTACTTGCGTGCTGCGTGCCCAGAGGCTGCGCGAAATTCATCTCAGTAGCGCTATGACATTTTTAAAGTGTATCGACTGTATTGTCACTTAGACAGGCTGGGCATTTGATGTATAGTGTCATTTGCATTTCACTATTTATCAATTTCTCAGCCTGTTTTTTTCCAGCCTACTTTTTGAACCGCCACCCGGATATAAATGTAGCTATGAATAAAACAACTTTTAAAATATCGAAGATGGACTGCCCTTCGGAGGAAAACCTAATCCGAATGAAATTAGAGGGCCACTCGAATATTGAACATCTTGAGTTCGACATTCCTAACCGTCAATTAACTGTGTTTCATCATGACAATATAGAAGGGATAGAGACTGCTATTCATGACCTAAAATTAGGAGACACCCTACTCTCGACCGAAACCATTGACCCCTCTGATCCCAACAATAATTTTAAAATTGATGCTGACTCTAGTCACAAAAAAGATGCTGAGCAAAGAAAGCTACTATGGATAGTGCTGGTCATTAACTTTGCTTTCTTTATTATTGAAATGAGCACGGGACTGATTTCTCGTTCGATGGGGTTGGTCGCCGACAGCTTAGATATGTTAGCAGATAGCTTCGTGTACGGAATTAGCTTATTTGCGGTCGGTGGAACGGTCATTAAGAAAAAACGGATTGCTAGAATTGCCGGATATTTTCAAATTACGCTAGCGATTCTTGGTTTTTTAGAAGTACTAAGACGTTTCTTTGGCAATGAGCAGTTACCTGACTTTTCTACCATGATAGTCATATCGATTCTTGCGCTAATTGCAAACTTGATTTGCCTCTATTTACTACAAAAATCGAAAAGCAAAGAAGAAGAAGCCCATATGCAAGCCAGTATGATTTTCACTTCAAACGATGTGATTATCAATTTAGGGGTAATTGTTGCAGGGATTTTGGTTAATTGGTTACACTCTAGTACGCCTGATTTGATTATTGGTAGCATCGTATTTGCTTTAGTTATTCAGGGCGCCTTTAGAATATTGAAGTTGAGTAAGTAGCCAAGCCTAATAACTGAAGCAAATAGCTCAAGTAAGTAGCTTAATTAAACCGCTAAGTGTAAAGTAACTGGGTTTGAAGCAAATAAACATCATAAGGATATGAGACCTCAAGCAATGATTGAACAAACTTTAAATCTAGTCACCACCAAAGACCATCAGCAAGTTGCCGTTTGGCGAATAATAGATGATGAAGTCTTTGATAAGAATCTGGGAGACCTTCCTAAATTTTGTGTAAGTATTTAATCTAAACGTCAGTTACACAGAATCTGGGATGGTCTCTTCAAGTCCTCACTAGCGCACCGATCATAGATAGAATATCTATGGTAAGTACATCATGAAGTACACTGTGGCTATCTCAGCAAGTTGAAACCTTAATACCATTAGCTCACAGCCAAAGATTCAAGTCCTCACTAGGGTACCGAACCAGTGGAAGCATTTGACTGGTTCGCTAGGGTATACTCCAAGGGGACCAATGAAATCGAATTCTTCTATCGAACGTTATTTGTTATAACGCCCGTTACGTTTTTCAGCATAAATCACTTAGACATAGCGATTAGCTGTATGTCATTATTGATTTTGAAATCAATCTCTTATTCTAATTAACAAACAGTCTGCAGAAAAACTAACGCATTTTAGGGTTTTATTATGAAAAAACTATCAACATTGAAGAAGTCTCTTGTAATGGCACTGAGTGTCGTAAGCTTCAGCATGGCCTCGGTTTCAGCCAGTCAAGCAGCCCCTGCTATGAATGAGATAACGGCAGTGTCACAAAGTAAAATCAGTTTAGAGCAGGCGATGGCCCTTGCTAATAAAGCGGTAAAAGGCGATATCATCAGTGCAGACTTTGATCAAGAAGATCGTAACGCAAATAGCCATTATGATATCAACATCATTACTAACAATAATGAACAAGAAGTCAGCGTGAATGCCAATACAGGCAAGATCACGAAAGGGGATACAGAGCGTTTAGACAAAGAAGACTTGGCAGAATATAAGGCCATGAAACAAGCAAAAGTGAGTTTGTCTCAAGCCATAAAAAAAGCAAACCAAACGCTGAAAGGGAAAGTGCTGGAAGTAGAATTCGATATAGATTTTGGCAAGCCTGTCTACAAAGTTGAAATTGGTAAAGGCAATCAGATTCATAAAGTTGTTGTCGACTGCAGGACTGGTAAGATTACGCGCAGTCAGGTAAGCGACGTTGATCGTGATGATTAATTACTGATACCTTATATTGTATATAGCAAGTCTAAATAAACAATTATTGGTATTTAGTGTGGGTTCATATTTGAACCGCCCTAAATATATCGGAGGCGAAACTACTCGGGTCGATTTCTTATATGTATAGTCAGCTCTAACTTATCATAAAGAAGCCGAGATTTTTTATTAAGCTATTTATCTAGTGCATGGATTCAAATATTTTCTCAAGTTCACATGAACCCCTTCTCGTCCATTAATGACTTTTACATCAGTTATAGTTTCAATCCACTAGACTCCCTCACATAAGCTATTTCTAGCCCTCGTAAATCCGTCAGCGAAAGTTAATGAATTGGTAATTTTGCAAGAGATATACTTGCTATTACTTAGAGATTCTTGCATTCGAAATAAAACCCTCATGCTTTACCTTTCCGTTATTCATCTTCTTTTCAATTACTAAGCCTACAACAGTCCTAAAACTGTTTCATTCGGAACTGCTCTTACTTATTAGAGAGATCACCATGCACCATTTAAGGACATGCAAAGATTAATTTGGTGCATCCGTTCGCACTCTCCAAACAACCTCATTCCTCACTAAAACAGGTACTGTTCATATGGTACATTTACGGAAAGGGTTAATGATTGTTTTGTCACTTATTTTTTTCTTTTTAATATTGGCATAAAGGTTGCTATTTGTAAGTTACAACCTCCAAATTAGAGATATTGAATAATGAATCAATCTGACGACTACCCTTTGAGTGCTGTACCAACTGACAAGAGAAAAGGTTTATGGTCCATGATGTCAATATTATTGGGCTTTACATTTTTTACTTCTACAATGTGGGCAGGCGGTACACTTGGTAAATCATTTTCATTTTACGAGCTAATTTCTATTATATTCATAGGTAACTTATTGCTTGGATCTTATGCAGCAAGCTTAGGTTACATTGCATGTAAAACTGGTTTAAACACCGTGTTGTTAGGTCGATATTGTTTTGGACTAAATGGAAGTAAGTTATCTGACTTTGTATTAGGATTTACACAAATCGGTTGGTATGCATGGGGTACTGCGACGATTGCCATTATCATTGTCAAGTTGCTGGAATTACCAGATACATGGCTCACGCCATTGATGATCTTTTTTGGTTTTGGGTTTTGTATCAGTGCCTATATAGGCTATAAAGCGTTAGAAATTCTTTCAAAAGTCTCCGTACCTGCGATGCTATTTTTTATAGGCTTATGTTTTTACAAAGGCATTCTCGATATAGGTGGTATTTCCGAATTTATAGCTATTGAGCCCACGGAGAGTATGCCAATCGCAGCTGCAATTACCTTGGTATTTGGCACTTTTGTAAGTGGAGGCACGCAAGCGACAAATTGGAGCCGTTTTGCTAAATCAGGAAAAGTAGCGGTTATAAGTACTTTAGCAGCATTTTTTATTGGCAATGGCTTGATGGTATTTGTCGGTGCTTTTGGTACTGCTATCTATCAACAAGCGGATATCGTTGATGTGCTTATTGCTCAAGGTTTCATGCTTGTCGCTATCCTAATGCTATTCACTAATATTTGGACTACCCAAGATAATACTATTTACAATTTTGCAGCTGCAGGATGCAACTTGTTCAGAACAGATAAAAGGCGTTTAGTCACCCTATTCGGTGCTGCATTAGGCACTGTATTAGCTGTCATGGGCATGTATAACATGCTAATACCCTTTCTAATACTTCTAGGGACCTTCATTCCACCAATTGGTGCGATTATCATGACAGATTTTTGGGTGAAATATAAAGGTAATATGCCAGATTTAAGCAGTATCGAATTACCAAAGTACAATATAGTTGGATTATCAGCTTACGTGATTGGTTCAGGTTGTGCTTACGCTTCACCTTGGATTGCTCCACTTGTTGGCATTATTACTTCTGCTATTGCTTATACAATATTATTGAAGCTCTCTACTGTAAAAACTCAACAAGAACAGAGTATTTAATTAATGATATCTATTGGATCGTTAAATCAAATAAGTGGACTAGAAGCTCTTCGATTTAGAGCCGGTCTGCAGGGCAGTAAAAATGCGATACGCTGGCCCTATATTGCAGAAAACACAGAGATTGAAAATTGGACAAAAGGTGGAGAGTTGATCTTTGTTACAGGGTTAAATTGGAAGTGGACTGTTCAAGAACTTATTACTCTCATTGAAAAAGCAAAAAAGCAATGTACGAGTGGGTTAGTGATTTTAACCCACTCACCCTATCTAGATACCATTCCTATTGAAGTTTTAGATTTTGCTAATGAACAACACTTTCCTATTTTTGAACAGCCTTATTCATTGCCAATGGTCAATGTTACCGAAATATTATCTAATGCGATCATTATGGATGGTCTCAATAATAAATCCAATCGTTGGTTTCTACGAAACTTAGCAGATAACCCAAGCATGTCTGAAATAGATTTGATTAAAGCCACAGAAATAGGACTTAATCCCGATCAACAGTTATCTGTCGCTTTTATTAAATTCAATCGTATTACTGATGAAGAGGTCATTAAAGGAGATTACTTAATTAGTCAGTTCATGCTGAACGAGGGTGTGCAACTTCCTATTACAGAGCTGCATCAAGGTTGGCTAGCGATTATGCCGACATCAGCAGAATACTGTGATGATAGTATGAAACGATGGAATCAACTGCATCAAAAACTGCTTGCATATGGCTTTCACTGCACTATTGGTGTTAGCGATGCAAAAGAATTAAAAGTCATTTATAAAGCAGTTTCACAGGCAAGGCAAAGTGCTAAATTTCATAGAGATAATGATAGAAACGAAGTTATACATTACAACTCGTTAGGTATTGCTCAGCTTTTTACTCATGTCGATAACAATGAAATTGAATCTTTTTGTCGTCAGTATCTAGGTGATATTTTCAACAAACACGATACTCAGAGTTTGGTTCTAAAAACTACTTTAGTTTGCTATTTTGATAATTTATGTTCGATGCGTCAGACAGCATTGGCAATGAATATACATAGAAACACTTTATCTAATCGATTACAAAAGATTGAAACGTTGACGGGTATTAATTTAAGCAATGCTCAGCAGCGACTAAGTTTACAAATAGCACTCATTGCAGCTCGTTTCATCAGTTAAATTTTATAAAATATGATTATCAATTAGGAGATATTATGATTATTAACAATGCAAAACTTCGCGGTAAACAGGGCTTACATAGCATTGAATGCGAAAATGGAAGATTTGTAAGTATTATCGAGCAAGATGGCTTAGTCATTCCATTAGAGTCAAGTCTTGATGCAAAAATGAATTTACTGTCTGCTCCATTTGTTGAGCCTCATATTCACCTTGATGCTGTATTTACAGTAGGCGAGCCAAACTGGAATTTAAGTGGCACGTTGTTTGAAGGGATAGAGCGTTGGGCTGAACGTAAGCCAATGTTAACTAGCGAAGATGTTCAGCGAAGAGTATTAAAAGCCGTACAACTATTGGTCGAAAATGGCGTTCAACATATTCGAACACATGTTGATATTACCGATCCTGAATTAGTTGCCTTAAAAGCAATAGTCGCTTTAAAAGAAAAACTCAGTGCTTATATTGATTTACAAATAGTTGCATTCCCCCAAGAAGGTATTTTGTCCTTTCCCAACGGTAAGCAGCTAATGGAAAAAGCACTTGAACAAGGTGCTGATGTCATCGGTGGTATTCCTCATTTTGAATATACTAGAGAATATGGGGTTGAGTCGATGCGATGGATCATCGACCTTGCAGAAAAGCATGGAAAGTTAGTTGATGTCCATTGTGATGAAATCGACGATGGCGCATCAAGGTTTTTGGAGGTATTGGCTACAGCCGCTTTAGAAAAAGGAATTGGAGAACGAGTGACAGCAAGCCATACGTCTGCAATGCACTCTTATAACAATGCGTATTGTTCCAAATTGTTTCGTTTACTAAAAAAATCTAAAATAAATTTTATTGCTCTTCCTACTGAAAATATGCATCTACAAGGACGATTTGATGGTTATCCTAAGATTCGAGGTATCACACGAGTTAAAGAGATAAAAGATGCTGGAATGAATATATGTTTCGGTCAAGACTCCATACAAGATCCATGGTATACACTAGGTAATGGAAAACTACTTCGTGTTCTAGACTCAGGGATTCACTCATGTCATATGATGGGATACGAGGATCTAGAAACTGCATTAGACTTAATTACAGATAATGGCGCTAAAACGCTTAATATATCTGAAAACTACGGTATAGAAGTAGGTAAACCTGCAAACTTTATTATTCTTGAAGGTAGCAATGATGTCGAAGTAATCCAAAAACAAGGTGATGTTTTATACTCTGTAAGAGAGGGAGAGATACTCATATCTAGACAACCTGCTACTCTGAATCAAACGATACCGTTAATTGAATAAAAGAATGGTTTTTTACGAGCCACTAAAAATGCGTTCAAGAGTATTTTCTTGGAGCCCATCCCTGATTCTGTGTAACTGGAGATCTTTTAAGATCTCTAGGGGTATGGTTCAAGCAAACCATATATTATGTCCGAAAAAGAATTTTGTATAATTCTCCAGCGAGCCTTTCCCAAACTTTTTGTAACTGCTTATACCCTGTTAGCAAATAGCAGTTACACACAATACGGTATACCTAAAAAATTCTGCTAATTGTCTGACTAGAATATTCCCAGCTTGAGTGGATGAAATTGACGGCAGGGGTCAGATTAATCCCTGCCGTCAAACCTGTAAAGTTTAACTTGGGTATTTTAGTTGCGCAGCATCTAGAGCACTCACCATCATCGATCACACCTTTCCACCCACACCTTTAAACTTCTCAACAAAAGCCGACATTTTCTGGAAAACGCTTTGCTTCTTGGTGAGATACTGTGGATTAAGAGGGCTTAGCTTAGGTAGGACCTCATTTAGCTCCGTACCATTCTCACTGGCGTATTCACGCTTTAAAGATGCCATTATATAACGCTTAGCTGCCTCTTCATTAAGATTTTCAGCAACAATCATATCTTGCGCCTCACGCTGCTGCTCTGTTTGAGCAAAGCTAAAGAAGGCCTCAATAATGCTGGATTTATCAGGGATGTTATCTAAGTTGGTTTTATTGATGAAATCTACTACCAGGCTTTCTTTAGCACGATTACCAAGGCTTGCTCGAATCACTCGGCGTACTTCTTCGACTAAGGCGGACTTATCCTTGGTATTCTTGTTATGTTCAAAAATCAGCTCAAGGATGTAATCAAGGTTAATCTCTTGAGACTTAAGAAGATCCACCTCAAAAACCACTTCATCCCAGTCAAGCGAGGACTCGCTTTGATCCTTGGCGGCTTTTTCACGGCGCAGCCAGTCACGTATGTCGTTATACGTTGATCGATAGTCTTGTACTTCTCGTTCAGCAGGTACATCGATACTTTGCATGGCAGCAAGATCTTCATCCGTCAAATAATGCTCAGCTTTGAATGTCTCAACTGCCTCAGTATCAGTAATATCTATGCTTTGAAGCGCTTTTAGGCTTGCGAACTCATCATAGTTTTGTAAGATGTTCTCGACACGTAAGTACTCACCAAATAACTTAGCAAAGTCCTTTTTGTCCGCCTCTTTGACGATCTCATCAGGGTTAGGGAAACGTTGCTGCAGCTCTTTAATCACCTCCAAATAGCCACGTCGTGCTTTGCCTGTCGCAATATCAGTAAATCCTTCTAGATACTCCCTATAGCTTTTTTCTAACACGACGTTTTTAGTGTTTCTATCCCCAAATAAGGTGATGGCATCAATGGTCGCTTGCTCTAAGTCACGAAACGTCACGATATTACCAAACGTCTTAGTGGCATCATAAATGCGATTGGTACGTGAGAACGCTTGCATCAGTCCGTGATAGCGAAGGTTTTTATCAACATAGAGCGTGTTTAAGGTTGGCGCATCAAAACCTGTGAGGAACATACCGACAACAATCAGTAAGTCCACATCCTGCTTAATAACGCGTCCTGCAAGATCACGGTAGTAGTTTTGAAAAGACTTACTGTCTACGCCGTAATTGGTCTTAAACATCTCGTTGTAATCATGAATAGCACGGCTTAGAAACTCTTTGGCACTGCTATTCATGGCGGTAGGCTCAAAACCTTCGTCGGCAATGTCACCGATTGCGTCTTGTTCTTCATTGGCAGCATAAGAAAAGATAGTGGCAATCTTTAAGGGCCTCTCGCTGTCCTTTTGTAGCTGACTTAAGGCTTCATAGTAAGCCTTTGCCGCGTCCACACTACTAACAGCAAACATGGCATTAAAGCCTTTACCACTTCCTTTTAAGCGATGGGTTTTTTGCTTAAAGCTTTTTAAAACGTACTTTGAGATCTCTTCAATACGATCGGGGTGTAATAACAGCTGCTTGTTTTCAGCAGCTGTGAGTTTCTTCTCATCCTGTTCGCTCTCAATGGCTTGAAACTGCGGGCGTACATCATTGTAGTCCACCTTAAACTTCAAGACCTTCTCATCACGAATGGCATCAGTGATAACGTATGAATGCAGCTCATGGCCAAAGACACTGGCAGTCGTCTCTGCACCCAAGGCATTCTCGGGGAAGATAGGAGTGCCTGTAAAACCAAACTGGTAGTATTTTTTAAATTTCTTCTTTAAGTTCTTTTGTGCTTCACCAAACTGGCTACGGTGTGCCTCATCAAAGATAAACACCACTTGTTTATTATAAATGGGTAAATCAGCCTCACCTTTGATCAGATTATTTAGCTTTTGAATGGTGGTGACAACAATTTTATTATCGTCTTTTTCAAGGTTACGCTTGAGTCCTGCGGTACTGTCAGAGCCATTAACACTATCAGGGGAGAAGCGCTGGTACTCTTTCATGGTTTGATAATCAAGATCTTTACGATCCACCACAAAAAACACCTTATCAATAAAAGGTAGCGACGTTGCTAGGCGGGCAGCTTTAAAGCTGGTTAAAGTCTTACCTGAGCCTGTGGTATGCCAAATATAGCCGCCACTCTCAAGAGTGCTCCACTTCTTGGCTTGATAAGCACTGTTTATCTTCCATAGGATGCGCTCAGTAGCAGCGATCTGATACGGACGCATCACCAATGAGGTATTACTCACATCAAAGACGGTGTAATGCATCAGCACGTTTAATAGGGTATTTTTTTGAAAGAAGGTTGCGGTAAAATCTTTTAAATCTTTGATTAAGGTATTGTCTGATCGCGCCCAGTTCATGGTGAAATCAAAGCTGTTTTTATTGCGCGTGGTGGTATTGGCAAAGTAACGGGTATCGGTGCCGTTTGAGATCACAAACAGCTGTAGGTATTTATATAAAGAGTTATCGGAGTTAAAGCTCTCTTTGCTATAACGATGTACTTGGTTAAATGCTTCACGAATGGCGATACCACGCTTTTTAAGCTCAATTTGCACCAAGGGCAAGCCATTGACCAAAATAGTCACATCGTAGCGATTGGCTTGTGTGCCCTTTTGAGCGAACTGTTTAATGACCTGTACTTTGTTACGTGGGATGTTTTTTTTATCTAGCAGGGCAATGTTCTGCAAATGCCCATCATCAAAGGTGAAGTCATAGATATGGTCATCATGAATCTTTCGAGCTTTGTCCGTGATGTTATCACTAGGATTATCAAGATACTCCATCACAAAGCGCTGCCACTCAGCATCTGTAAACTGTACCTCATTTAAGATCTGCAGCTGTACACGTACGTTAGCAAGCATCGTTTCAGGCGAGTTTAAACCAGGGACAAACTCATATCCCTGGTTTTGTAAGTCTTTAAGTAATTCACGCTCTAAATCGTCTTCAGTCTGATATCCCCCATCAGGCTGATCGCACTTGGTATATTTATTTAAAACGATAAAATTATTGGATTCAGCAATCGTTTTTGTTTGGTCAGTCATGAGCTACTACCTCAGGCTTAGGGAAGCTTAAAAGCAGGTCACGGTAATACTCGTATTGCTGCTGACGTAGCTCTATTTCACGCGGGAGACCTTCGGTCAGAGATGTGGTTAAGGCGTCGAATTTATCGAGAATAGAGACGATGCGTTTTTGTTCAGCAAGTGGTGGGATCGGAATTCTTTTATTCGAGAAACTACTTATCCATTGACGCTTATGATCTCCTGCCACTAAATCACTAGGTAATGTATTTAGCCAATAATAGATATACTTCTGCATGACTTCAGATTCATTAGCAGTAGTAATCATCTTCATTGCAGAAGATTTGACTTTAAAATCAAAGTCGACCCATTTATTCGCTGTTGTGAAATCGTCAAAGATAATAACAGGCTTTTTCGATGCTGTATAAATACCCTCAACCTCGTTCGTATAACCTAAAATAAAAGTTTTGCCTGCTGTTAAAACGGGAGTAAGAAAGTCATCATTATATTCCTTGGACTTGACTCTATACTTTATTGGTTGTTCATATACTGTTACATCACCCAGTAATCTCCACTCAACCTCTCCTTCTTCAAACGTCAGCAACTGATCACGATAATACGCATACTGCTGCTGACGTGCTGTAAGTTCTGCTGTAAGTTCTGCTGTAAGTTCGGTAAATGTGTCTAAAATTCGGACGATTTCGGCTTGAACGTTAAGGGGAGGGATAGGGACTTGAAGCTTCTCAATTGCTATTCTAGATAATCGAGGAATACTTGCTCGACGCACTTGGGCTAAAATTTTATACTGCTGCAATAATAAGAAGTGGTATAAAAATTTACTTGCAATACTATCTTGTGTTAAAAGAAGATAAACATCGTCGGCTGCCCAAAAATCCACATCACTATAACCAATTTCTCCTGCTGCTCCGGCACTGATAATAAATGTCGTATCCGCCTTAGCATTACTTTCATAATAATAACCAAGAGGAGTCATACTGTTTTGATAAACGGCATAGCTCCCAGATGTTTCTAACTGGCTTTTGACAAGTCTTTTTCCACGCTGGATTTTTACTACCTCTTCCAAATCCCTCCACTCAACCTTAACCCCATCAAGTAGCTTCTCCATATAACCTAACTGACTCATGCCTCAATCTCCGCAACGATTTTATCGATATCAGCACGCAGCTTATCAATCTTAGCGACGGTCTTTTTAAGCTCAGTATTTAGAGTCTTAATATCAATAGCCTCACGCGTATCTTCTGCCTCTACGTAAGCACTTACCGATAAGTTATAGTCATTTTTAGCAATAGCGCTGTTATCAACGCTCGCAGATAAATAATCCGTATCTTCTTTAGTATCAAACAAAGTCATGATCTGCTCGATATGCGCATCGGTTAGCACATTAGTATTGGTTTCTGACTTAAACAGCTTACTGGCATCAATAAACTGCGTCTTACCCTCTGTTTTGTGCTTGGATAGCACTAAGATATTAACGGAGATACTGGTTCCAAAGAATAAGTTGGGTGCTAAGGAGATCACCGTCTCTACATAGTTATTATCTACCAAATACTGACGGATCTTTTGTTCGGCACCGCCGCGATAGAATATTCCAGGGAAGCAAACAATAGCGGCGCGGCCCTTACTCGATAAGTAATTTAATGCATGAAGCACAAAAGCAAAGTCCGCCTTTGATTTAGGGGCCAATACCCCCGCTGGCGCAAAGCGCTCATCATTAATCAAGGTCGGATCATCACTACCAATCCACTTCACTGAATACGGCGGGTTAGAGACAATCGCATCAAAGGGTCTATCCTCCCCAAAGTGCGGATCTAGCAGTGTATTACCCAGCTTAATATTAAACTTGTCGTAGTTCACGTTATGTAAAAACATATTCATACGCGCAAGGTTATAGGTGGTGTGGTTAATCTCTTGACCAAAAAACCCCTCTTCAATGATGTGATTATCAAAGTGCTTTTTAGCTTGCAGCAATAAAGAGCCAGAGCCTGCAGCTGGATCGTAGATTTTATTAACCGTTTCCTGCTTGTGCATGGCAATTTGTGCAATCAGCTTAGAGACACTTTGAGGGGTGAAGAACTCACCGCCTGATTTACCCGCATTGGCCGCATAGTTTGAGATCAGATACTCATAAGCATCGCCAAATAGATCAATCTCACTGTCCTCAAACTGATGCAGCTTAAGGCCCGCTACCCCTTTTAGCACCGCAGCTAATCGAGTGTTCTTATCCGCGACCGTATTACCTAATCGGTTACTGGTGGTATCAAAATCCGCAAACAGACCCTTAATATCAGGCTCAGACGGGTAGCCATTGGCCGAGCTTTCAATCTCTTTAAAGATAGCGGCCAAATCCGTATTCAAATTCTCATTTCTATGCGCATTATCCGCCACGTTAGCAAACAGCTGACTTGGGTATATGAAATAACCCTTAGTCTTAATCGCATCGTCTTTAATATCAGTAGTAATCACCTCATCCGAAAGAGCGGCATAATTAACGCTCTCATCCCCCGCCTCAATATAATTGGCAAAGTTCTCACTGATAAAGCGGTAGAACAAAGTCCCCAACACATACTGTTTAAAATCCCATCCATCGACTGAGCCACGAACCTCGTTTGCAATTTGCCAAATTTGTCGATGCAGTTCCGCACGTTGTTGGGTACTTGTCATGATAAAAAATCCTATAGGAATAATGATGGGGCTAGAAGCCCCTTATGTTTTGTGTAACTTAAATCGTTATTGAGTACGCTTTGATTAAGAGCAATATACCTTAGCACTGCTAACCGTTTTTGGTTCTATTATATGGTGCTGATATAGGAAACAGTGCTTGTTTTGCCATGGGCATTTTCTTTACAGCTTGCTTCTGCGTCTGTCTTAAGAAAACAAGCATCTGATGATACTAGTAAGGTGCACAGCGTTCGACGATATGTATAATTTTTTGAGTTTTTTATACATATCCTTTTTATAGGTATAGAAAAACGAATTTTTTATACCTATCGCTCAACCAATTTTTCCTCAATCATTTCAGTCAACAACTCAGTCACCGTTTTTCGGCTTTCAAGCGCGTACCGCTTGAGCGCAATGTGTTTATCTTCATCTAAATTAAAATTCACGCGTACCGTCTTTTTGGGACTGTCCGTCACATCCGATAAAGCCAATTGATCCTTAACGTTCTTACTAGGACGACCTGCTGATAAACTCATGACTTACTCCTCACCAAAAAATGTTTGAATCTCACTGACCAATGCGGTTATCTCTTGTATCGCATTGCTATTAGGCGATTCGGTATCAAATACTGTCTTACCAAGGGCAGCACTATTAGGATAAGCAACTCGCTGCATTACTCTGGTCTCTAATACCGGAAGATTATAATCAAGCAGCGCGGTTGCCACCTCTTTACCAATATTGGTATTTTGAATGGCGCGTGATACGACAAAGGCCGCCTTTAGTTGGCCATCCATCATCTCAATACGTTGCTGTACTAAATCAACCAAATCACTGGTTGCCCAGATATCATAAGGACTCGGCTGCACCGGAATCAATATAAAATCAGCCGCCTTTATAGCAGAAATAGCCAGACTAGTAGCTTGCGGCGATCCATCGATCACCACGTAATCTTTATCAGAAACGCTTTTTAAATCTTTATCAAGTGTTGGTCTATCAAGCCCGATCACTGGTACCGGATTGTCTTCATCAACCGCTCTCCAGTCACGCGCACTGCCCTGCTGGTCGCTATCCACCAACAAAACACTATGACCTTTTAGTTGTAAGCCACGAGCCAAATGCGTTGCGATGGTAGTCTTACCGCTACCACCCTTTTGATTTAATACCGCGATTACCTTCATAAATACAGATCCCTGTAGTATGTATTGAGTATATAAGTATATAAGTATATAAGTATATAAGTATATAAGTATATAAGTATATAAGTATATAAGTATATAAGTATATAAGTATATAAGTATATAAGTATAACTAAAAACGTACGTCACATCACTATTAATAGCAATACTTCATAGTAAAAATAGCATCGCCTTTTCTAACTAGCGTATATCCATCATGATAGACGTCCTGTATCAAAGACAGCATAATAAACTGCCTATTACTAGGCAAATTGCGCTATTGGATACCAATTTGAGCTACTAAAAGGAATACTTTAGCCGCTCATATTCGTTATAATCCGTTCACCAATCAAAAACTACTAATCGTTAATGAGGAAACCACTATGGTGAAGTGTCACTTATCGACCATCATGGGCGAAAGACGCCTTAAAATTGCCGATGTCGCAAGAGATACTGGTATCAATCGTGGCACCATTACTCGCATGTATCATGAAGAAGCCACCCGAGTTGATCTAGATGTCATCGAGTCTTTATGCACGTATCTTAGAATCAATGTTGGTGATTTATATGAAATTATAAATGAGGACAGCAGTGAAACGCCTGAGTGAACACCCTCGCTCATAAGACATTATCACCTTTAGACGCATAAAAAGACCTTTAGAAGGTCATTTTCTCTTGCAATAGATTAAAATATAGGTATAATTTGACCTGTAGTAGGTCATTTTATCCATTATTTACATACAATAATCTATAGGAGAATATCTATGAACACTAATTTATCGCGGCTCAACAGCTGCACATGGTTTAGTGAACAGACTAAAGCTTTAGCCTCTCAGCTGTTATTCAGCTTACAAATACAGCAGGGCGTACAACTGGCATCATTACTTGGTGTTGACTCTATCCTTTATAATGATGAAGCGATTTATGTCTGGGTGCAACGACAGCTAGATGACGGTCTTATGATTGATGATTATACGTTAAGCACCCTTGAAACCGCCTTTATAGAGTTGGTCACAGCTTACACTGACCAAGCAGCCTAGTCACTTTAGCTTATATTTACAGACTTCTTGTTTAACAAGAAACAATAACCCTTAAAGCCAGATAAAGTGTCATTATCTGGCTTTTTAATATAGACAAAGATAACGACAATCAAACAAGCCTTTTTTCAGTCTTATATGTTTCAGAAGACGCACTTTTGGGCAATATAGCTCACTATTACCATACGTCTTTACTCAGTCGGCTTTGCACGCGGCACCCCAGCTATTTTATAATAAACAAAGCCTCTCTCATCTCTCAAAACACTCTTACTGTCTGCTCTAACGCACCAGCTGATTGCATCAGGCTGCTCTTTATTAACATCACAAGCCAAAATAAACTGCGCACTTTGAGCATTATTAAAGGCCTGTTTCCAACCCGTTTCAAGCTCATCGATGCCGCGCTGTAGCTCTGCTTGCTGCTGTCTCATTTCTGCAATCTCATCAAAGCTTGGCACATACCAAAAGATCAGGGCCACAAGGCTTATTATCACAGCTGCCATACAGGCGGCGGCCACTGCTGCTATCCTTTTAATACTCATGGACTCAATGGACTTATGAATTTTGTCCAAGTCTTTACTAGCTCTACCCTCGACCTGCTCAATCCGCGTTTTGGTGGTGGTCTCAAAGGTCTCAATATCTTCAATAATCTGCTTATGACCAGCTTGGTACTGATTGGTGAATAGGGCTAGATTGTCCGCGCTTGCGCTAAGTTTATCAGCAACTCCTTGCATGGTACTGATTTGTACCTCTATGCTATCGCTTTTAGCAGTGACGACCGACTCTACAGCCGTATCAATCTGCTGTTTCATATCGGTGATGATGCCCGCTATTTTGTCATCATAACGACGCGGCATCTCATTGTCAGTGAAAGCCGTCACTGCTGCTTGAAGCTGCTTTAACACGAGTTCTTGATACTGGCTCAATGCCTGCGAAGTCGTGCTTGCGCTACTACCTAATTCTTCAATGGCAGAAGACACCTCATTCACCTTGCTATCAATACCGCTAAGCGAACGCTCAAGCCGCCTCGCTACCGCATCATCGGCTCGCTTAATCAGCTCACGCAAGGCCCCAATGACCGGAGTCAATGAAGTCACTAGGTTAACAAGTTGATCGTGTATGTCTTGCTCATTGCTATTGTCTTTATTCATGGGGTACTCATTATTATAATGCCGCCTAAAATGGGCGTGGTGAGGAGTAGCGGCGTGTTTGTGCTTGTTCATGCGCTTGGATGGCGTTCTTCGTTTTTTGCAGGTGATCTGTCACAGTTTGTGTGAGCGTTGCCCCATCTATGGTGATAGCAGGAACGTGCTCAAAGCGCTCATTGATTTTCGTTAACACCTCGACCTTATCTTGATTGTCAGGCAAGCGCTCAAGCTGTTGCCATAGCGTCGTTGCTGCCTTCTGCACCTGCGTTGCAATTTTTTTAGCATCGGTGTCTCGTAAACTTTTTTGTAGTGTCGTAAAGCTGTCAGTGTGTTTTAGAGTAGTGAATATAAATGCTTGTGCGGCAACCGCCTCAGCCGCGTTGATCGCTTCGATCGGTGCATCAACGGCCTTAAAATCAAGGGTATTAACGCGGTTACGCACCCGTACCACTAAATTGTCAAATCGATCTCGATATGCTTTGGTCTCATTGATTCGCTGACGCTTAAGAG
>Ga0208301_1000172_pt1 | contig 24307 bp, 25 predicted proteins | sample 25BtaG_FD_184100 | JGI IMG/M metagenome (GOLD analysis project Ga0208301, IMG submission 184100) | Marine viral communities from Cariaco Basin, Caribbean Sea - 25B_WHOI_OMZ_CsCl (SPAdes) (version 2) | ecosystem: Environmental > Aquatic > Marine > Oceanic | place: Caribbean Sea: Cariaco Basin...
GGTTTTGTTGGAAAACGATTGGTTGAGGTGATTTCTGGTTCTGGAGGTCTGGCTCTCACAAACGCAGTCAGGGATGGCACATCAAATGTGCCGGGCGAGAAGGTTGTTGTTGGTTCGTTGGACAAAGCAACTGATTGGTCCCCCGCGCTGATTTTGCAGGATGTGGTTATACATGCTGCGGCAAGAGCCCATATCATGGATGAAACATCTCAGGATCCGCTTTCCGAATATCGGCGGGTCAACGTTGATGGAGCGCTCGCTCTGGCACAACAGGCGGCTGAAGCGGGCGTAAAGCGCTTTATTTTTCTGAGCTCTATCAAGGTGAATGGAGAGGCGACACCCTATGGTCGTCCGTATACGGCGAACGACAGGGCCGCTCCGGTGGACTCGTACGGCATATCTAAAATGGAGGCGGAGCAGGGGCTGCGTAGGCTGGCAAACGAAACTGGAATGGAGCTGGTCGTCATCCGGCCTCCGCTGGTTTACGGTCCGGGGGTGAAGGGGAATTTTGCCAGTATGATCAACCTGATTGGTAAAGGGGTACCTTTGCCGCTGGGTTCTGTTCATAACAAGCGATCTTTGGTTGCTCTCGATAATCTCGTTGACTTGGTTGTTACCTGCGTTGATCATCCCGCCGCAGCTAATCAGGTTTTTCTTGTGAGTGATGGGCACGATCTTTCTACCACTGAGCTACTAAGGGGTGTGGGAGATGCAATGGGTAAGCCTGCGCGCTTGGTGCCTGTACCGGCGGGTCTGCTGATGTTCGCTGCTTCGGCGTTGGGGCGTAGAGCGGTCGCACAAAGGCTGTTGGGCTCGTTGCAGGTTGATATCGTCAAAGCTCGCGATCTTCTTGGCTGGGAGCCTCCGCTTTCTGTTGAAGCAGGACTCAGGCGTTGTTTTGTTTCGGAGAACGACTGTTGATTCGTTTGTTTGATCTGGTTTTCGCTTTTCTGGGACTGGTGATGGGCTTTCCGGTACTTCTTCTGCTGTTGCTTGTCGGATTGTTCGACACAGGTTCGCCTTTATTTCGCCAGGAGCGCGTGGGGCGTGATAAAAAGCCGTTCACGTTGGTAAAGTTTCGTACCATGCGCAAAGATACCGCATCCGTGGCCAGCCACCTGGCAAGCGCTGATGCGATTACGCCATTCGGTCGTTTCCTCCGCCGCACCAAGCTGGACGAACTCCCCCAGTTGTGGAATGTTCTGAAGGGTGAGATGAGCTTGGTTGGCCCAAGGCCTTGCCTGTTTAATCAGCAGGAGCTGATCGATGAGCGTGAGCAGCGGGGAGTTCTGGCCGCTCGGCCCGGTATTACAGGGCTTGCCCAGGTGAATGATATTGATATGTCGACCCCACGTTTGCTGGCGGAAACTGATCAAAAAATGTTGGAGAATCTGACCGTTGGGGGCTACTTCCGCTACATTTTTATGACCCTGGCCGGCAAGGGTTCCGGTGATAGGGTACCCGGCCGTGATTGAGATTTGTTTTTAATTGTTACATAACGCCAACTTTCTGGGCGTTAGCCTTGATCTACAATCTCGTTAATTTGCACCCTTGTCAGGGATAGCCATGCTGCAAGCGTTCCTTAATCTGCCCCGTGTTTATAAACGTCTCATATCTGTGGTTTCAGACGTTGTGTTTCTGTCATTCTCCTTCTGGGCGGCATTCGCGTTGAGGCTTGAGAACCAGCAATGGCTCCCTAACACGGACCAAATAATGGTGGGAGCTCTGACGCTAGGGGTTTCCATCATTATGTTCGTTCGGTTGGGGCTGTATAGGGCGATAATTCGTTACCTCAGTGATAAAGCGTTTGTTACGATTAGTATTGGCGTGGGGTCATCGGCGTTGACGTTGATTGCATTGGCTTACCTCTTAAACGTGTTTGTTCCACGCTCAGTACCCATTATTTATGCGGCTTTGGCCTTTATCTTCATCAGCGGTACGCGGATGGCGGTGCGTATGGTCGTGGGCAGGCCCTCTCAACGCAGTAAGGAACCCGTAGCCATTATCGGCGCTGGGGAAACGGGCATCCACTTGGCAGAAGCCCTGCGCCAGGGCACTCAGTTCCAGCCGGTGATGTTTGTCAGTTACCGCAAAGCCAACCACCGGACTTTGATCCACGGTCTCCCGGTGTATGGCATCGACCATATCGAGAAGGCGGTTCGTAAGCACCGGGTTAAACGCCTGTTGCTGGCCCTGGATCCCAATACTCAGCTTGATCGCAAGCAGCTTTTACGGGAGCTGGAGCCATTGGCGGTCCCTGTTCAGACGGTCCCTAGTATGGCGGAGCTGGTGTCTGGCCAGGCCCGTATTAACGACATTCGCGACCTGGAAATCGAAGACCTTCTTGGGCGTGACCCTGTTTCACCGGATAGCGCTGTGGTGGCCTCCAGCCTGTTCGAAAAGTCGGTCTTGGTGACCGGCGCGGGGGGCTCGATCGGTTCTGAGCTGTGCCGGCAGATTCTTCGTCACCGTCCCGCCCGTCTGGTGTTATTTGAGCAGTCAGAGTTTTCGCTTTACGCCATTGAGCGGGAGCTTCAGTCCATCAACAATATTGAGGGTCTCGAGGTGGAGATTCACGCAGTGCTCGGCAGCGTGATGCAACGCCGCCGCTGCGCCGCCGTGATGAAAGCCTTCGGCATCCACACTGTCTATCACGCCGCCGCCTACAAGCACGTACCCCTGGTTGAGCACAACGTGATTGAGGGTGTGCAGAACAACACCTTCGGTACCTGGCACGTGGCGGAGGCCGCTATCGAAACCGGGGTGGAGCGCTTTGTACTGATCTCCACGGACAAGGCGGTGAGACCCACCAACATCATGGGGGCGAGCAAACGCCTGGCGGAGCTGGTGTTGCAAGGGCTGGCGGAGCGGCAGACTGATACCCGGTTTACCATGGTGCGGTTCGGTAATGTGCTGGGCTCGTCCGGCTCGGTGGTACCCCTGTTCCGGGACCAGATCCGCGACGGCGGGCCGGTTACCGTTACCCACCCGGATATCATTCGCTACTTCATGACCATCCCGGAGGCCAGCCAGTTGGTCCTGCAGGCCGGCAGCATGGGGCAGGGCGGTGAGGTGTTCGTGCTGGATATGGGCGAGCCGGTAAAAATCGTCGACCTGGCCCGCAAAATGATTCACCTGATGGGCCTGTCCGAGAAAACCGAGGAGCGCCCGGACGGTGATATCGAAGTGCGCTTCACTGGCCTGCGCCCCGGAGAAAAGCTGTATGAGGAACTGCTCATCGGCGACGATCCCCAGGGCACCAGCCACCCCCGCATCATGATGGCCCGGGAAGCCTCCATGCCTTGGGATGAAGTGGAATCCCTCCTCAAGAAACTCTCCCTTGCCAGCCAGAATTTCGACTGTGGCCGCATTGCGCAACTGATCCGTGAGGCGCCTACAGGCTATGCCCCGAATGGGGATGTGGCGGACTTGGTTTGGTGTCATTCCAATGAGCTGGTGCAGCCGGCAGACTCCGGGAGTGGGGTTCGGCGGTTGGGGGCTTGATCTTAAAGACTTGATTGGCCACGGAACCCACGGAAGAACACCGAAAAAAGACAAACAGACCTAAATGAACCGGATCATGTATTATGTTTTTCCGTGTTCTTCCGTGGATTCCGTGGCAAAAAAATCTTTCAAAAGGAATAACCAATGCTCAAGGACGAAGAGCTCACTTACAAGATTCGTGGCTGTGTCTATGAGGTATACCGCCACCTCGGTGCCGGGTTTCTGGAGTCGGTATACCAGAGGGCACTGGTTCAGGAGTTAGAGCTTGCTGGGCTGACTGTGGCGTGTGAGGTGCCGGTTGTCGTCCGCTATAAAGGTAAGCCTATTGCTGAACACCGGTTGGATCTGCTGGTCGAGAACTCTGTCATTATTGAACTCAAAGCCCAGCAAAAAATGCCTCTTTCGGCAGAGCCGCAGCTGATTAACTATTTAAAGGCTACTGGGAAGGGGCTTGGGCTGCTGGTGAATTTTTCCTTTCCCAAGGCAGTGGTTAAGCGGGTAGTTGCTTGATTTTAAATGCTCGTTGAAACTGCGTTTGATCGCAACAACAATACTCGCATAACCAGGGAGGGGGAATGCCAGTCATTCTGAGGTACCAAAGCTTCAAGTTTTTCTTTTATTCGAACGAAGGGAATCCTTTAGAGCCTGCGCATGTTCATGTCCGTGCGGCTGGTAGTGAAGCCAAGTTCTGGTTATCTCCAGAAGTAGCTTTGGCCCGCAACCATGGTTTCGATGCTCGCACGGTTCGGGTATTGTTAGCGGTAGTAGAGGAAAACCGAAAGTTACTGGAGGATGCTTGGCATGACTATTTCGCCTGAAAAAGTCTGGTTCGATGAGGACAGCCTTTGGGTTTTGCTCTCGGATGGGCGGACTATTGGTGCCCCTTTAGCGTGGTTTCCCCGCTTATTGCATGCCGATGAGCAGGTCAGGGCTGCTTTCGAGCTCAGCGTTCACGGCATTCATTGGGATGTGTTGGACGAGGATATTAGTATTGTTGGCCTGCTTAAGGGTCAGGGCGATCAGACACACCCAAAGCGAGATCATGCAGCTTGAGTTTCTGATTCTGGACACCGCCACGCATCACCTTGTCTGGGAGGAGAGGTGCGGCATGCGGGAATAACAAAATAATCTTTTGTTCCTTTGCGTTCTAATGGCCTTGCCGTACCCTGTGGTCAGTGAAATTTTTCGCCACAGGAGGCGAAATGTCCGTTTCCAGTCTGGTTCCCAAATCCCCTTCCTCATCTGAATCCTACCGCTCGGTCGGTATCGATTCGCTTGAGTCTGCCACTGCTGAGCAGCGTGTGGAGTGGGCGCTGGCTAACCTCCCTGGCACGTTCGTGCTGAGTTCCAGCTTTGGCATCCAGTCCGCCGTTTTGCTGCACCTTGTCACCCGTATTCGTCCTGATATCCCGGTTCTGCTGGTGGACACCGGCTATCTGTTCAATGAAACCTGCCAGTTTGTGGAAACCTTGCGTGACCGGCTGGACCTGAACCTGAAGGTGGTTTCTTCAGAGTGGACCGCAGCACGTCTGGAGGCGATCCATGGCCGGTTGTGGGAGCAGGGCGTTGATGGAATTGAGCGCTACAATCAGTTGATGAAAGTGGCGCCCATGGAGCGGGCGCTGGATGAGCTGGGTGTGGGTACCTGGTTTGCCGGGCTGCGGCGGGAGCAATCTGGTAGTCGTGAGGAGCGTCCGGTTGTGGAGCAGCGGCAGGATGGCCGTTACAAGGTTTATCCCCTGATTGACTGGACTAACCGGGATATTCACCGATATCTGAAGAAGCATGACCTGCCTTATCACCCATTGTGGGAAGAGGGCTATGTATCGGTTGGGGACTGGCATACCTCCCGGCCACTAACGCCCGGGATGACCGAAGAAGAAACTCGGTTTTTCGGCTTGAAGCGGGAGTGTGGGTTGCATCTTTAAATCGGGCTTGGGTTTGCGGTCCATATCGCCAAAACCTATAATCTTATGCCGTAACTCACTCCCCGGCCCAGGATTAGCCCGTGTCTTCCAATATTGTCTGGCATAACCATAAGGTCACCCGCGCCGAAAGGGCGGAAAATAAACATCAGCGTCCGTGCCTGTTATGGTTCACCGGGCTGAGTGGTTCCGGTAAATCCACCATTGCCAATGCCCTGGATGTCGCACTGCATCAGCGTGGTTACCACACCTTTTTGCTGGACGGTGATAATGTGCGCCATGGTCTGAACAAGGACCTGGGGTTTTCCGATGAAGACCGGGTTGAAAATATCCGGCGCATTGGTGAAGTCAGTAAGTTGTTTACCGATGCCGGCCTGATTGTGCTGAGTGCGTTTATTTCACCGTTCACCAGCGACCGTCGCATGGTGCGTAATCTGTTCCCTGCCGGGGAGTTTGTGGAAGTGTTTATGGACACTCCGCTGGCAACCTGTGAAGAGCGTGACCCCAAAGGCCTTTATGAAAAGGCGAGGGCGGGGAAGATCAAGCATTTCACGGGAATTGACTCTCCCTATGAAGCGCCAGAGCGACCGGAGGTCCGGTTGGATACATCAAGCATGTCAGTGGACGACTGTGTGGACCATCTGATCGGTTACCTGTTGCAGCGGGAGTTGATCTTTGAATCCGCCCAGACCAGCTAACGGCGCGCTCGTCGCCCTTTGCGCTAATTACCTTATTCGTATTCCTTATTTGGAATAGCATCGTTTTCCGGTTCTACTGTGCGATCTGGTTATTAGTGCAGTCTTTGCTATTCCTCTTCAGGTTGGTGGGTAAGGAGCCCAGAATTCATGGCGTGGGAAGCCGTCTTTACACTCGGTTTACTGGTGGTTGTGCTTGGGTCCCTGGTTCTGACCCGGGTCTCTGCTGACCTTATCCTGATGGGGTCGTTGATTACCCTGGTGATTACCGGTGTGCTGACGCCCGCTTCGGCCCTTACCGGGTTTGCCAACCCGGGTGTTATTACCATTGCGACCCTGTATGTGGTGGCCGCTGGCCTCAAGGAAACAGGCGCGGTGCAGTGGATCGCCCGTCGCCTGCTTGGGCACCCTAAGACGCCCGCAGGAGCCCAGGCCCGCCTTGTCGCCCCCACCGGTATCCTCAGTGCGTTCATGAACAACACCGCCGTGGTGGCCATGTTCATTCCCGCCGTCCAGGACTGGGCCCAGCGCCTGAATATCTCTGCTTCCAAGCTCCTGCTCCCTCTGAGTTACGCTGCGATTCTTGGGGGTACCTGTACCCTGATTGGCACCAGCACCAACCTGGTGGTGGACGGCCTTCTGCAGAGTCGGCTGGACATTCATCTGGGGCTGTTTGAACTCGCGTGGGTGGGGGTGCCGCTGCTAATCGTGGGTGGTGGCTTCCTGGTGTTGTTCGCCAACCGCCTGTTGCCGGACCGGGGTGGCCTGAATGAAGAGCTGGAGCAGGTTCGCGAGTATGGGGTGGAAGTCGAAGTCGTCAGCCCCGGCCCACTGGTGGGGCGAACGGTTGCAGAGGCCGGCTTGCGGGCCCTGAACTATGGCTATCTGACCGAGATCGACCGCCAGGGTCGCCTGATTACCGCCGTAGAGCCGGACCGTACATTGCAGGCCGGTGACCGGCTGTATTTTGTGGGGGCACCGGAATGTGCCAGCGAGTTACGCCGCATTCAGGGCCTCAAGCCCGCCAACGGCAGCGTTCACAAGCTGGACCTGGCCAACCACCAGCGTTGCCTGGTGGAAGTGGTGCTGGGCCCGGAATTCGCCGCCCTGGGCCAGACCGTGCGGGACAGCAGGTTTCGTTCTCGCTTTAACGCCGCGATCCTGTCCATCTCCCGGGAGGGTAAACGGGTGCCCGGTAAGCTGGGGGATATCCAGTTCAAGATGGGTGACACCCTTTTGCTGGAGGCCAGCCAGGAGTTTGCCCAGCAGTACCGTTTCCGCCGGGACTTCCTGCTGGTCAGCGCGCTGAACGATTCTACCCCGCCGGACTTCTCCAGGGCGCCCATGGCCCTTGGCATCCTGCTCGCGATGGTGGCGGTCAGTGCGTCTGGCTTGCTGAGTATTCTGGAAGCGGCGTTCCTGGCCGCAGGTGCCATGATCATGTCCGGCTGCATTACTGCCAGCCGCGCCCGTCGGAGTGTGGACTTGCCGGTATTGGTGGTGATTGCTTCCTCCTTTGCACTGGGTACTGCCATGTCAGAGACCGGGGCAGCTAACTGGGTGGCTGGCAGTCTGTTGGGTTTCGGGGCATTGACCCCCTGGGTGGCGTTGGCGCTGGTGTATTTGCTCACCGCCGCCTTTACAGAAGTGATTACCAACAATGCCGCAGCGGTACTTATGTTCCCTATTGCGCTGGCGGTTTCCGAGCAGTTGGGTGTGAGCTTCCTGCCCTTTGCCGTCGCAGTAATGTTTGCGGCATCCGCAAGTTTTATTACACCGCTGGGGTATCAGACCAACCTGATGGTTTATGGTCCGGGACGTTACCAGTTCACTGATTACATGCGTATTGGTATCCCGCTGAGTGTGATTGTGGGGACTACGGCCGTGTTGCTTATTCCATTCGTTTGGTCGTTCTGAGGACTGGTTAAACTGTTATCGGTTAAAGTTTGACCTGTCGGGTCATTTTCTATTCCAGCGTCCAAAAAGAGTCGCTTCCGTCGCATTCCCGGTTCAGAATAACCCTTCCTTATCATTTGTTCATTATTATCTGGATGCTGGTCCTTTATTATCCAAAACCATTCTTATATGATTGCCAGTGACTCAGGGATTGATTCGGAATTACCCTTCGCATATTCCAGATTAAAAGGTTTATTTTTCATGGCAAATATCAACGATTACTACCAGAAGAAACAACTGCTCGAAAAGCTTTCCGAAGAACTGAACAAGATGGAACAGGACCAGGCCCTGAAAAGCGACCTGGAGTTTGAAAACAAGGTCAAGGGACTGATGGACGAATACAAGAAGTCCCCGAAAGACGTGCTGCAGATCCTGGGCGCCATTGACCCGTCCGTTGCCGGCGGCAAGGCCGACACCACAGGCACCCGCGCCAAGCGCCCCCTGAAAACTTACAAGAACCCCCACACTGGTGAAGTCGTCAAGACCCGTGGTGGTAACCACAAGACGCTGAACGAGTGGCGTCAGAAGTACGGTAAGGAAGCCGTACAGAGCTGGCAGGAAAACTGAGCCAGCCCAGCCCGGGCGTGCTGTCGCCCGGGCTGATATCCCTACCATAAATCCAGAGGGAGCTGGATCTTGCCAGTTATTTCTACGTTCTTCGGTATCCTCATCCGGATGTGGCACGATGATCATCCGCCTCCGCATATCCATGTTGAATACCAGGGTTTCGAAGCACTGGTTGAGATAGAAACCGGTAATGTTAAAGCTGGTCAATTACCCCGTAAGGTTGCGCGGATTGTGCGCGAGTGGTGCTTTGAACATCGTCAGGAATTGAGGGAGAATTGGGTTAAGGCCCAATCATTTGAGCCACTCGACAAGATCCAGGGGGCTGATCGTGATTAAGATTCTTACCTGTGAATACCTTGGGAATTCACGGCTGCTGCTGGAGTTTTCCGATGGTGTAAGGGGCATCTTTGATGTCAAAGCCTACCTGAACACACACAATGGCCCGTTACTGAAGCCACTGGCGGATGAAGATTACGTTCGCAGGGTATTCATCGAAGCCGGAGGGTTAACGTGGCCAAACGGGCTCTCCCTGTCTCCTGCAAGATTACATGAGCCGGCGTTGCTGGAAGCTGTTGCCTGACCATTGTTTCATTATCTCGATAAGGACCCGTCATGCTTGCGATCATTCTTTCTGGTGGTTCCGGAACCCGCCTTTGGCCGCTTTCCCGTGAAGCCTACCCCAAGCAGTTCATTCCCGTTGTTTCTGAAGAATCCCTGCTGTCGGATACGGTTTCCCGCGGGTTGAAGCTGGGCGCGGATGTGCGTGTCATGGCCATCACCAATGAAGAACATCGTTTTGTGGTGGCCGCTAACCTGCATCAGCTGGCGGCAGAGCGCACTGCCGGTATTATCCTGGAGCCAGTAGGCCGCAATACAGCGCCGGCCATTGCGCTGGCCGCGTTGGCGGTGGCCGAGCAGGACCCTGACGAACTGATGCTGGTGATGCCCTCGGACCAGGTGCTGAAAGACGAGGACGTATTTGCCCGGGCCGTGGCGGCAGGCGCCGAGGCCGCGAAACAGGGCAAGCTGGTGACCTTTGGTATTGTGCCGTCTTCCCCTCATACGGGGTATGGCTATATCCGGGCCGGGGCCAGCCAAGGCGCCTGGTCGCCGGTGGATGCCTTCGTTGAGAAGCCGGACGCCGAGACCGCCCAGCGCTACCTGGATGAGGGCGGGTATTACTGGAACAGTGGCATGTTCCTGTTCTCTGCCGGCCGTTACCTGCAGGAGCTTGGGCAGTACCAGCCAGCCATGCTGGAGGCCTGCCGAAATGCCTATAACGCCCGCCAAGGTGACCTGGACTTTACCCGCGTGGACAAGGAGGCGTTTGCGGCCTGCCCGGACGATTCCATCGACTACGCGGTGATGGAGCACACCCGGGACGCGGTGGTGGTGCCACTGGACGCCGGCTGGAGTGATGTGGGCTCCTGGTCCACCCTGTGGGAAATCCAGCCCCAGGATGAGAATGGCAACGCCTGCCATGGTGATGTGATCCTGGAGGACGTATCTGGCTCCTATGTGCACTCTGAGGGGCGGCTGATCGCTGCGCTGGGCGTTAGCGATCACGTGATTGTGGAGACTGACGACGTGGTGCTGGTGGCCGACCGCAATCGTGTGCAGGATGTTAAGAAATTGGTCAATCGCCTCAAAGAGCAGGGCCGCCCGGAGTACAAACTCCACAAAAAGGTCCACCGCCCCTGGGGTACCTACGAAGGTGTCGCCAGCGGTGAACGCTTCCAGGTGAAGCGGATTACCGTCAACCCGGGTGCCTCACTGTCGCTGCAGAAGCACCACCACCGGGCCGAGCACTGGGTGGTCGTCAAAGGGACGGCGAACGTCCAGCGGGGCGATGATGAGATCCTGCTGACCGAGGACCAGTCCACCTATATTCCCCTGGGCGTCACCCACCGCCTGACCAACCCCGGTGTTATTCCGCTGGAACTGATTGAGGTACAAACCGGCAGTTATCTTGGAGAAGATGACATAGTTCGCTTTGAAGATACCTACAATCGGGTCTAAACTTCCTGTATGAGTCGTTTGTCGGTTTAGTCTCAAAACTCCGTTGCATTTGCAAGAGAGGAAATGTGACGGAGTTCCTGCTATGAATACCTGAATGACTCGAAATCCTCGTTCTTTGTCGTAAGTGTGATCAAGGCGAAGGACGGGTATCCGAGGGGCAGGGTAAGCTCGATACTTTCTTCAAGGAGGAGCTTTCCGGCTCCCGCGCACCGTAGGCAGGGGTGGGTTTATGCGACTGGGTCAGGTACCGGCAACCGGGCGGGCCGCCAATCCGGTAGTGATTACGGATGCTTCCTGGTATCGCCTGGCGGATGACCTGGCCGTTGCGCTGGCATCATCGCCCCGGGGGCTTATCTGGGTAACCGCTGATCGTGGGACGGGCAAGACCGCCTGGCTGCAGGCCCTGATGCCCGCCATGCGCACGGATTTTTACCTGATGGACCTGCGGGACCAGGTGGAGACCGCTGCGACGCTTGAGCAGCTCCAGGATTACTCCAATCACTTGCAGGGCACCCTGCCTGCGCTGTTACTGGACAACCTTTCTCCCGCCGACCTGATGGCACTGCTGGCAGAGCCTGATCATCCCGCCCGGCAACTGGTTCCCAACCATAACGGTCCGATACTGCTCCTCAGCCCTGAGCAGGAGGACGACGCCGTAGCCGCCCGTCGCATGGAGAGGGTGATGGGCCGGTCCATGATACGCCATGATCTGCCGGCCAGCAGTCGCTCCCAGAACCAGGCGGTGCTGGTGGCTCACCGGCCGGTGATTGAAGCCCGCTGGAAGGTAAGGATTACGGATGCAGCCATGGGACTTGCGGTATCCGGCCTGCACTACCGGGCGACCCCGGGGCAGGTTGTGGAGTGGCTGGAGCGGGCAGCCGCCCGGGTCGCTGTGGTGGCTGATGAAGGTCCGACCGAGTGCCGTCGCCTTCGGTCGGAGCTGGAAACCCTGGCTCGTCGCATCGAGGCCAACCGGGAGGCCGGCGAGCCGGTGGAGCCGTTGGAGCAGGAGTTCGAACAGTGTTCGCTGGAACTGACCGCCGCAGAGGTGGACTGGTTCGAGCGTCAGTCTCAAGGCACCCTGCGACAGGTTTTCCCGGAAGATGTCCGCGCCGAACTTGAATCCCTGACCGGCAGCAGCGATCATCCCGACTTGCATGTACCCACTGATGTCGCCGGAGGCGCCCGCCGTGCAGGATCTGGAAATCTACGTTCGTGACCTTGACCCCGCCCGCCTGACCGCGTGGCTCGAAATTAACTTCGACCAGTTGCTGGTACCCCTTACTCCCTTCGGTAACAAGCCTGGCCTCTACAAGGGTGAAGGCCGCTATGGCGATGGCCTGGTACGCATTACCGTGTATGGGGAAGCCTTCGGCAAACGGTTCAGCTCTGTGTTGCTCGAGGGCGAGGATCTGCCCTGGAACACCGACCTGGACTGCGCCCGCAGTGCCTGGCGAGCCCTGGACACCGAGATCCGCTGCAGCCAGGGCGAATGGCAGGAAGGTGACCCGGTGGAAGAGGAGAAATGGTGGCGCCTGGATGACCGGGGTGAGAAGCTCGTTGTCTGGAACTGACGTCCCTTTAATGCTGGCAGATCAGTAATGGGGCGGCGGTGTTTCCTCGTCTTCCCGCTTGATATTTGACGGCGACATTTCCGACAGCTGCTTTTTCAGGTGCTGCTTGGCTTCCCACAGTTTGCGGATATCCAGCTCCTGCTGGGCGACTTGGTCTGACAGGGTGTTGATCAACTCATCCTGGAAGGCCAGGCGAGTTTCCAGTTCGTCCATTCTTTTCAGCAGTTTTTCTGTCGTGTTTGTGTCGGTATTCGCCATTATGTGGAACGCTTTAGTCAGGTTTGTGGGGAATCTGGTATTATGCCCGCTTTATTTGCCGGGGTGTCGGGTTTTGGCGCGTGTCCGGTGAATAATGGTTATTTCCACAAACGTTATCAATGATTTTACGGAGCCCGTTGTATCCATGCGTAATCCAACAAGAGCAATTCTGTCAGCGGTATTGGTCGCTATCCTCGCCCCGCTGGTTCTTGGATTTATCCTTGTAAACACCACACCGGAAGTCCTTTATATCCTTTCCGCCGCCGGTAGCAGTGCGGTTGCAGACAGCCCGCAATTTGTTCTGGGCAGCGCCCAGGGTATTGCTGCCTATATCATCACCTTTGTGTTGTTCGCCATTGTGGGTGTACTGACGGTTGTCATCAATGAGCGCAAACCCGGTAAGGCATCCCGCCCCGTCAACAACCAGGGCCAGCAGCGTTCACGCCCGCAAGCCCAGGATGATCATGGCGACGACGATGATGATGAAGACTATGGCCCTGAGGGTGAGGAAGAAGGCACCGTCAAGTGGTTCAATGTGAAGAAAGGCTTTGGCTTTATTGTCCGCGAAAGCGGTGATGAAGTGTTTGTCCACTTCCGTGCCATTCGAGGCCGCGGCCGTCGGGTCCTGCGTCAGGGCCAGGCTGTGCGGTTTGATGTGGTTGAAGCGTCCAAGGGGCTGCAGGCGGATAACGTCTCCACTCTCGACTAGGAAGCTAAAGACTGGCCAGCCTTCAGATGTTGGCTCTGAGTGCGGTTGGCCAGTCTACCTTAACTGAATTTTTGAGCTTCTCGGTTGTTGAATGACTGCGCAGCAGGGAGTGTGCTCTATTTCACCGATTGCACTGTATTACAGGTCAGTGAAGAGTGGGTCCACTGCTAGGCTCTAAGCCGAATGTCGGTGCCTCATAGTTACGAACTGAATACGTTGCTTTTACTGCTAAAATCGGTGAGCGTCCTCGTGATCCTCGATACCATCCCTGGTTCGCATGTCCATAGGCACTTTTTGATCGGGATGAGCGGTGGCCGAGTACCTTGGATAGGACATCATCATTTTGCCCTTGGCTTTTCAGATTGGCGGCGAGTTGTTGCCGGAACGAATACGGAGATAGTTCGCCCCATGACAATGACTTGGCTGATTTTTTTACGGCGTAATAGAAGGCGTTATACGACCTTATTCGGAACTTAAAGCTGTCCCAGTCCTTTTTGCGCAGCCAAAAGATAATTACATTAGGGCCGCGTTGTGTTCCATCTAGCAGAATCAGTCTTTCTGGTTGCCCGCCTTGCGTGATATCGCTAACCTTTGCGCCCTTTATTCTCACAAGCAGGTTGCTACCGTGTATTCTCAGTTCAACGCCGTTAATCAACTCAGCTGGTCGACAGCCCGTGAGAGCCATTACCAAACTGGCAAGTTGGGTAAGTCCCGGAGCGATGTTTCGAACGACCTCAAAGATCCAGTTATCGGGTTTCCCTCTGATGGATAACCGCTTAGAGTTCTTCTTTTTGGTCACACCGCTATACGTCATCGATAAGTGGCTTTGAGTTTTATTCAGCAGCTCAATGGATCGATTTAGTCTCGATCTGGCATCTGTGAAATTCAGGTTCTCAACTTGAGCTTTGATAGCTTCCAGCTGTAAGTACATTGAAGAGGCTTGGCAATAGCGCTCTGCCGCGCGAAGAATACCCGCAGAATTCTTTCTTAACTGTTTGTCCTCAGCATACTCGAACCACGATTTCCCGGCGAGGCGCTCGAAACATCTCTGATAGGTCAAGGCTGTCGATCTGCGCTGGTCCCGTAAAACCTCGTCGACCCAGTGTTGGATCCGTTCAAGCTTCCCTTGGCTCTCTAAGTCGGTAAAAACCATGATGCCTCCTCATAGGATTATTGATGACGCTTCGGAGATCGAAAGCGTCTATCAATACGATACCTGAATTAGAAGCTCATAAACGGTGCTTACCCCTTCTATGGTTCCACTGAGAAGTGACCCCCTTTCAATCGATCTTTCAAGAGAGCAGTTCGATCATGACTGCCTCATAGACCCTGGATAAGGTGTCCAAGTCTTCAACACTCACGCACTCATCCACCTTGTGGATGGTCGCATTCAGCGGCCCCAGCTCAACCACCTGTGCGCCCGTTGGGGCAATGAATCGCCCGTCGGAGGTGCCGCCGGAGGTTGACAGTTCTGTCTCCCGGCCGGTCACCCGACGGATGGCGTTCTGTGTGGCTGTCACCAGGGCGCCCCGATCGGTGAGGAAGGGGCGGCCGCTCAGGTGCCATTGCAGGTCGTACTTCAGCTTGTGCCGGTCCAGTATCGCGACCACTCGCTCTTCCAGGCTCTCCGCCGTGTTCTCCGTGCAGTAGCGGAAATTGAAGTGGACCAGTAACTCACCGGGGATCACGTTGCTGCCCGTACCCGCCTCGATCTTTGTAATCTGGAAGGTGGTGGGCGGGAAGAAGTCATTGCCGTTGTCCCAGAACTCATTGGCCAGGGCATCCAGCGCCGGGGCGGCCAGGTGGACGGGGTTTTCCGCCAGGTGAGGGTAGGCCACGTGGCCCTGCACGCCGTGGACAGTCAGGTACCCGTGTAGCGAGCCACGACGACCATTCTTGATGATGTCCCCGACCTGATGGGTGCTGGACGGCTCGCCGATCAAGCACCAGTCGATCTTCTCGTTTCGCTTCTCCAGGGTATCCACTACCTTCACCGTGCCGTCCTGGGCGGGGCCTTCCTCGTCGCTGGTGATCAGCAGGGCGATGGAGCCACGGTGGTCCGGGTTGTTCGCCACGAAGCGTTCGCAGGCCGTCACGAAGGCCGCCAGGCTGCCTTTCATATCGGCGGCGCCTCGGCCATACAGGTAGCCATCGCGGATCACCGGATCAAACGGCGGGTGGGCCCAGTTTTTCTCAGGACCGGTCGGTACCACATCGGTATGGCCGGCAAAGGCCAGCACCGGTCCCTCGGAGCCCTTGCGGGCCCAGAGGTTGTCGGTTTCGCCAAAACGCAGGCTTTCACCCGCAAACCCCAGCGGGGCCAGGCGGGACATCATCAGCTCCTGACAGCCTGCGTCGTCCGGTGTGACGGACTGACGGCGGATAAGGTCGATGGCGAGTTCGAGGGTGGGGGACAGGTCCATATCAGTTATTCGCGTGCAAATCTTCGTTCAGCTCGATGGCAGTCTTGTTGGTCTTGCACTCCACCGCCCCGGTCTGGCTGTTGCGGCGGAACAGCAGGTCTGGTTTGCCGGCCAGGTCGCGGGCCTTGATGACTTCCACCAGGTTGTTCTGGTCATCCAGCAGGGCGACCTTGGTGCCAGCGGTAATGTACAGGCCGGCTTCTACGGTGCAGCGGTCGCCCAGGGGTATGCCGATACCAGCGTTGGCGCCCAGCAGGCAGTTTTCGCCCACGGAGATAATGATATTGCCGCCGCCGGACAGCGTGCCCATGGTGGAGGAGCTGCCGCCCAGGTCCGAGCCCTTGCCGATCATGACCCCGGCGGATACGCGGCCCTCGATCATGCTGGTGCCTTCGGTACCGGCATTGAAGTTGATGAAGCCTTCGTGCATCACGGTGGTGCCTTCACCCACATAGGCACCCAGGCGGACACGGGCGGTGTCGGCGATGCGCACGCCACGGGGTACCACGTAGTCGGTCATCTGCGGGAACTTGTCCACGGATTTCACTTCCAGGATGCGGCCTTGCAGACGTGCCTGCAGCTGGCGCTCCGGCAGTTCATCCAGGTCGATGGCGCCTTCGTTGGTCCAGGCCAGGTTGGGCAGCAGGCCGAAGATGCCATCCAGTTTTACGCCATGGGGCTTCACCAGGCGGTGGGACAGCAAATGCAACTTGAGGTACACCTCAGGGGTGCTGCTGGCGGTGTCGTCGGTTTCCAGGATGGTGACGGCCACTGGCCTGTTGCTTTCTGCGGCCTTCAGCGCCAGCTCTGCCTGGGCTGTTTGGGCGGTGGAGCCCAGTGCATCGGCGAAGTCCTTGAGCTGCTCAGCGGTGGCTTCAATGGCCTGGTTGCCACCCTGGTAGCCCAGGGTGTTGCCGGCAATCTCGATCAGATCGCTGTCCGGCATCAGCACCGGCTGCTGATAGAAAACTTCCAGCCACTCACTTTTCTGGTTCTGGCTGCCGATGCCAATTCCGAATGCAAAACTCATCTGGTGCTCCTCTGAAATCATTTCTTGAATCGTGTTGCCCACTCTTCGGCGTTGAAGCCAACACTCACCTGATCACCGCTCTCCACCACCGGTCGTTTAATAATCGACGGGTTGTCGAGCATGATCTCGTGGGCGGTCTGGGCGCCAATGGTATCACGAAGCTCTTCCGGCAGCTTTCGCCAAGTGGTGCCCCGTTTATTGATCAGGGCTTCCCAGCCGATGGCCTGTTCCCATCGGGACAGCAGGGTTTCATCAAGGCCGTCTTTCTTGAAGTCGTGGAAGTCGTAGGCGATGCCGTTGTCGTCCAGCCACTTGCGGGCCTTCTTGACGGTATCGCAGTTCTTGATGCCGTAGAGTTTCATGGGTTGGTCCTGGTTTTTAAGCTTCTCTGCTTCGCAGAAACTTCACAATCCGCTCAGCCGCCTCTACACACTCCTCCAGCGGCGCCACCAGCGCCATGCGCACGCGGTTTTCGCCGGGGTTGTAGCCGTCCACGGTGCGTGACAGGTAACGACCTGGCAGCACGTGTACGTTTTGTTCGGCGGAGAGATCACGGGCGAAGGCTTCGTCGCTCATGGGCGTTTGCGGCCATAGATAGAAGCCGGCGTCCGGGAAGTCCACTTTCATGACCTGTTGCAGGGTGGGCACTACCGCTTCGAACTTGGCCCGGTAGGCGGCGCGGTTTTCCTTTACGTGGTCCTCGTCCTGCCAGGCGGCGATGCTCGCCAGCTGATTGTGGATGGGCATGGCGCAGCCGTGGTAGGTGCGGTAACGCAGGTATTCTTTCAGGATGTTGGCATCGCCGGCCACGAACCCGGAGCGCAGGCCGGGCAGGTTGCTGCGCTTGGACAGGCTGTGGAACACAACGCAGCGGGCGTAGTCGTCCCGGCCGATGGCAGCACAAGTCTGCAACAAACCTTCCGGCGGGTTGGCCTCGTCCGGATAGAGTTCGGAGTAGCATTCATCGGAAGCGATGATGAAGTCGTGCTGGTCGGCCAGTTCGATTACCCGCACCAGGGTATCCCGGGGGATAACGGCGCCGCTGGGGTTACCCGGCGAGCACAGGAACAGGATCTGGCAGTCGTTCCAGACGCTCGCGGGCACGGCATCAAAATCCGGGATGAAGCCATTGCTGCCATCGCAGGGCAGGTATACGGGCGTGGCACCGGCCAGCAGGGCGGCCCCCTCATAGATCTGGTAGAAGGGATTCGGACTGACCACCGTGGCCGGGCGGGTGGCATCAACGGCCGCCTGTACAAACGAGAAGATGCCTTCCCGGGTGCCGTTGACGGGTACCACGTTGCCATCGGCCTTCAGGGTGCCCGGGTTGAGCCGGAACCGGCGGGTCGCCCAGTCAGCAATGGCCTGGCGCAGCTCCGGCATGCCGCCGGTGGTCGGGTAGTTGGCCAGCCGGTCCAGGTTTTCGGCTATCACCCGTTTGACGAATTCCGGCGAGGGGTGCTTGGGCTCGCCAATGCCCAGGGAAATCGGGGTGATGTCAGCAGGTGGCACCACGTCGGCCTTCAGCTTGGCCAGTTTCTCGAACGGGTAGGGGTGCAATCGGGACAGATTGGGGTTCATTGCATGTTATCCAGCATGGTGCGCAGGTCTTCCTGCAGGGCCTGGCAGACTTCCGGGTCGCGGATCGGCCAGCCGTGCTCGTCGGTGACAAAGAAGGCGTCTTCCACCCGCTCGCCCAGGGTGGCGATCTTGGCGTTGGTCAGCCGTACCCGGTGGTCCAGCAGGACCTGTCCGACCCGGGCCAGCAGGCCTGGGCGGTCTGGGGTGATCACCTCGATAACCGTGCGCTGGTTGTAGGTGTCGTTGGAGAGGGTGATCTCCGTGGGAAATGAAAAATGCTTGAGCTGCCGGGGCGTGCGCCGCTGGATGATTTCCGGGTAGTCATCCGGGTCGGCCAGTTCGTCCTCCAGGCGTTTGCGGACGCGCTCCTTGCGGGCCGGATCCTTGCCCAGGGGCTGGCCCTGGTCGTCCAGCACCACGTAGGAGCTGATGGACCAGGGGCCCTTGTTGGCCACGCTGATGCGTGCGTCCACGATGTTGAGGTTGAGCTGTTCCAGGATGGCGGTGGTCGCCGCGAACAGGGCTACCCGGTCCTTCACGTAGATGACGATGTGGGAGTAACCGTCTGTCGGGCCGCCCCGGGTGTCACGGATCAGCACCAGCGGTTTCGGGTCGTCCCCATGTCGGATAATGGCGGCGGTCTGCCAGGCGATGTCCACCGTGGAGTCCTGCAGGAAGTATTCCTCGTCCAGGGTGTCCCAGATGCGGTCAATCTGTTCGTCGGTAACGCCCTGCGCATTGAGGATGCCCCGGGCTTCCGCCTGGGTGGCACGTACCCACTCTTCCCGGTTGAAGGGCGTCTCGGTGCCCCGGCGCAGGGCCCGCTTGGTTTCCACGTACAGCTGGCGCAGCAGGGAGGCCCGCCAGGTATTCCACAACTTGGGATTCGTCGCGCTGATATCGCAAACCGTCAGCACGTACAGATAGTCCAGGTGGACCTGGCTGGGCACCGCCCGGGCAAAATCGTTGATGATGTCCGGGTCGGAGATGTCCTTGCGCTGGGCGGTCATGGACATGAGCAGGTGGTTCTCCACCAGCCAGGCAATGAGCTGGGTGTCCCGCTCGCTCAGGTGATGGCGCTGGCAGAAAGCTTCCGCGTCTTCTGCGCCCAGCTCGGAATGGTCGCCGCCGCGGCCCTTGGCCACATCATGGTACAGGCCGGCCAGGTAGAGCAGTTCCGGTTTTGGCAGCTGATGCACCAGTCGCGATGCCAGGGGAAACTCGGTGCGGCTCTCCGGGTGGTTCATCCGCACCATGTTGCGGATCACCCGCAGGGTGTGGGTGTCCACCGTGTAGATGTGGAACAGGTCGTACTGCATCTGCCCGATGATCTGGCCAAATTCCGGCAGGTAGCGCCCCAGCACGTTGTACTTCTTCATGTGGGCCAGGGTTTCGTCCAGGGCGTGGGGCGTCTTTACCAGTTCCATGAACAGGGACGTCACCGCCAGGTCGTTACGGAACTGGTCATCAATCAGGTGCCGGTGGGCCCGCAGGGCACGAATGGTGGACGCCCGGATGCCCTTGATGGATGGGTGCTGGGCCATCAACAGGAAGATTTCCATGATGGCGTAGGGGGCGTAGGCAAACACCTGGGTATTGATGGCTTCGATGTACTGGTCGCGGATGCGGAAGCGGCGGTTCAGGGGCTGGATCTTCGCTTCCTGGTCCTGCTGCAGGATGGCCTCGTCGTAGTACTGCAGGATAACGTCGGTCAGCTCGGACAGGGCCAGTACGGTGCGGTAATAGACCTGCATCATCTGCTCGACGCCCAGCTTGCGGCCCTTGTCATGGTAACCCAGCATATCCGCCAGGGCCCGCTGGTGATCGAACAGCAGCCGGTTTTCGTTACGATCGGCAATCAGCTGCAGGCCGTATCGCAGGCGCCAGAGAAAGGTCTCGCCCTTGAGCAGGATGTCGTGCTCTTCCTGGGTGAGAATGCTGAACCGGGTCAGGTCGGCGATGCTGTCCAGGCCAAAATGGCGCTTGGTGATCCAGCCGATGTTCTGGATGTCCCGCAGGCCACCGGGCGCGCCCTTGAGGTTCGGCTCCAGGTTGTAGTCGGTGTTGCTGTACTTGCGGTGACGGGCCAGCTGCTCTTCCCGCTTGGCGATAAAGTAGCTGCGGTCGCTACAGACTTCATCGGAGTAGACCATGCGGGTGAGTTCGGTGCGCAACTCTTCCGGACCCGCAATCATGCGGGTTTCCAGCAGGTTGGTGAGCACCGTGACGTCGTCACGGGCGGCCTGGCGGGATTCGTCGAGGCTGCGCACACTGTGGCCGATGTCCAGCTTGAGGTCCCACAGCAGGGTGACGAAGGCGCCCAGGTCATCGTGCCAGCTGTCCGCAATGCCATCGCGGGTGAGGATCAGCAGGTCGATATCGGAGTGGGGGTGCAACTCCCCGCGGCCATAGCCCCCTACAGCCAGCAGGGCAATGTCCGGGGAGCTGGCGAAGTCATAGCGGTTCCAGATGGTTCTCAGTACCCGGTCGACCGTATCGGCCCGGGACTTCACCAGGTCGCGGACATCGGCCCCATTGCGGAACGCTTGGGCGTCGGCCTCGTAGGCATCCCGTAACAGCTCCCGGGCGGCCCGCACGGGTGACGGGTCGTTAGCGATCTGGTAGGTGAGAACCGTGGTGTCCACTCAGAAAGACTCTTCCTTGCGCTTGGTGAGCACCTCGTGGCCATCCGCGGTGACCAGGATGGTGTGCTCCCACTGCGCGGACAGTTTGTGGTCCTTGGTGACGGCGGTCCAGCCATCCCCCAGCACCTTGGTGTGGTATTTGCCCTGATTGATCATGGGCTCAATGGTAAAGGTCATGCCTTCTTTCAATTCCATTCCGGTGCCCGGCTTGCCGTAATGCATCACCTGGGGCTCTTCGTGGAAGACCTTGCCAATGCCGTGGCCACAGAAGTCCCGCACCACGGAGTAGCGGTGCTTTTCGGCATGCTCCTGGATCACATGACCAATGTCCCCCAGGCGGGTGCCGGGTTTGACCAACTCGATACCCTTATATAAGCACTCTTGGGTAATTCGGATCAGTCGCTTGGTGCCCGGCTTGGGGTTGCCGACGACCCACATCTTGCTGGTGTCACCGTGGTAACCATCTTTAATCACCGTGACATCAATATTGATGATGTCGCCGTCCTTGAGCACCTTCTTCTCTGTCGGGATGCCGTGGCAGACCACATGGTTGACAGAGGTGCAGATGGACTTGGGGAATCCCTTGTAGTTCAGGGGCGCCGGAATGGCCTGCTGCTCGTTGACGATATAGTCATGGGCAACACGGTCGAGTTCCTCAGTGGTAACGCCGGGCTTGACGTGCTCGTCGAGCATTTCCAGCACCTCGGCCGCCAGGCGACCGGCCACACGCATCTTCTCGATTTCGTCCGGTGTCTTGATGGATACAGTCATTGGAATTCCTGCTAAATGAATGGGGTCGCCTGGTGGGGCCGCACTGGTTTATCGGGTGCCGGCATGGCACCTGCTGCGGCCTCTGCCGTCATGGGCAGGCGGGGCGAAGTCCCTATTTTAAGGGGCTGCCTCCACAGGTACAAGGAAGCACGAAAGACTGGCCTCACCGGGCCGGTTTATGGTATAAACGCGCCGCCGAAATGCGAACCCGGGCCTGGCCCGGGGGCGCCGGCAAAATCACACACGCGTCAGCACGTTGTTCCAGGGTGCCTGTTTTATGGCTGAAAGCCGCTCAGGTTGGAGCAATCGGACGTGTGGAGGACTAACCCGAAGCTAAAAGGTAACTATCATGGCTCAGGTAAACATGCGTGACCTGCTCAAGGCAGGTGCTCACTTCGGTCACCAGACTCGCTACTGGAACCCGAAAATGTCGAAGTTCATCTTCGGCGCCCGCAACAAGATTCATATCATCAACCTGGAACAGACTGTTCCTGCCATGAACGATGCGCTGCAGTTCATCGAGCAGCTGGCAGGTAACAAGAACAAGATCCTGTTCGTCGGCACCAAGCGCGCCGCCGCCAAGATCATCAAGGAAGAAGCCGAGCGTTCCGGTCAGCCGTTCGTCAACCATCGCTGGCTCGGTGGCATGCTGACCAACTACAAGACCATCCGTCAGTCTATTCGTCGCTACCGTGACCTGGAAACCCAGAGCCAGGACGGTACCTTCGACAAGCTCACCAAGAAAGAAGCCCTGGACCGCACCCGTGAAATGGAGCGCCTGGAGCGTTCTATCGGTGGTATCAAGGATATGGGTGGCCTGCCGGACGCCATGTTCGTGATCGACGTGGACCACGAGCGTATCGCCATCAAGGAAGCCAACAAGCTGGGCATTCCCGTTATCGGCGTTGTCGACACCAACAGTGATCCGGACGGCGTTGACTACGTGATTCCGGGCAACGATGACGCCATCCGCGCCATCCAGATCTACGTGAAGGCCGTTGCCGACACCTGCATCGAAGCCTCCCAGGCTGGCGGCGCTGCTGACGAGTTCGTTGAAGTCAGCGAAGAGCCTGCAGCCGGCGAAGCCCCCGCAGCCGAGTAACGCTGCTGGTCACACGGCTATCACGTTGGCCCGATTGAATGGGGGGTGAGGGTAACCCGCCTCCCTTTCGCTGGATTCAACCGCCGGACCCTGGTCGGGCCCGGCTGGTTCTAACTGTTAAGAGGATTGAACATGGCTGCTATTACCGCTGCAATGGTCAAAGAGCTCCGTGAGCGTACCGGCCTTGGCATGATGGAGTGCAAGAAGGCACTGGTTGAAGCTGACGGCAGTGTTGAAGCTGCAATCGAAGAGCTGCGCAAGTCGTCCGGCCTGAAGGCCGCCAAGAAAGCCGGCCGTACCGCCGCTGAAGGCGTGTCCCTGGTGAAGATCTCTGACGACAACACCGTAGCCTACATCTTGGAAGTGAACTCCGAGACTGACTTCGTGGCCCGTGACGACAACTTCGTCAACTTCGCCAACGACGTACTGGAAGTCGCCTTCGAGCGTGGTGAAACTGACGTCGCCAAGCTGATGGAAGGCGACCTGGAAGCCAAGCGTGAAGCGCTGGTCCAGAAAATCGGTGAGAACATTACCGTTCGCCGTATCGTGAAGGTAGAAGGCCCTGTGGTCGGTGGTTACGTGCACAACACCAACAAGATTGCCGCTGTTGTGGCGATGACCGCTGGTGACCCGGAAGTTGCCCGTGACATCGCCATGCACGCTGCCGCTGTTAATCCCCGTGTCGGCAAGCCGGAAGACATGCCTGCCGAGGAAGTCGAGAAAGAGAAGGACATCATCAAGGCTCAGCCGGATATGGAAGGCAAGCCTGCCGAGATCGTCGAGAAGATGATGGGCGGCCGCATCAAGAAGTTCCTCAAGGAGAACAGCCTTGTCGAGCAGCCTTTCGTGAAGAACCCGGACCAGACCGTTGGCGAACTGCTGAAAGCCAACGGCGCTGAGCTGGTCGGCTTCGTTCGCCTGGAAGTGGGCGAGGGCATCGAAAAGGAAGAAGTGGACTTCGCTGCCGAGGTGGCTGCTGCCGCCGGTACCGGCAAGGCCTGAGTCTGCTGACCCCCGGGGCGGTGTTCATCGCTCCGACGGGGTCTCCGGTTTTTGCCGGAGCCCCCTCAGTCTGCCACGCCAGTGCGGGTTCGCCCGGGCTGCCGTGGCGGGCTTGTATTTGAGATGCCCCTTTTGCCAGGGCATGAGGAGCATGTCAGATACAGGTCCATAGCACCCAGAAACTCCAGCGACGAGGGGAACAGCATGCCAGCATCATCCAAAACCCAGCCCAGATACAAGCGCGTTCTGCTCAAGCTCAGTGGCGAGGCCCTGATGGGTGAGCACGAGTTTGGTATTGATCCCAAGGTCCTCGACCGGATGGCACTGGAAATTGGTGCCCTGATCGGTATCGGTGTCCAGGTGGGGCTGGTGATTGGTGGTGGTAACCTGTTCCGGGGCGCAGCCCTGAACGCCGCCGGTATGGATCGCGTGACCGGTGACCACATGGGCATGCTGGCGACCGTCATGAACGGGCTGGCCATGCGGGACGCCCTCGAGCGCTCGAACATCCGCACCCGGGTCATGTCGGCCATTCCCATGAGTGGT